>Ga0209702_10004739_pt1 | contig 19359 bp, 12 predicted proteins | sample FRY01_FD_187210 | JGI IMG/M metagenome (GOLD analysis project Ga0209702, IMG submission 187210) | Freshwater microbial communities from Lake Fryxell liftoff mats and glacier meltwater in Antarctica - FRY-01 (SPAdes) (version 2) | ecosystem: Environmental > Aquatic > Freshwater > Ice > Glacier...
CAATGGTATTGGGTTGAACCCGTGGGGGCAAATGCAATTCCGTATGTTTATTGGGCGAATGCAATTCGCCCGCACGGTTATTGGGCGAATGCAATTCGCCCCTACGGTTATTGGGCGAATGCAATTTGGTTTCATTGCAGGAAAATAAAAAAAGGGTTACATTTTAAAATGTAACCCTTTAATTTTCAAGGTGGGGGCTACTGGGTTCGAACCAGTGACCCTCTGCTTGTAAGGCAGATGCTCTGAACCAGCTGAGCTAAGCCCCCTCGTAATTGGGAATGCAAAAATAAGTAATGATTTGATATTTACAAATTTTATTTCAAAAAACTGCATTATTTTTTATTGACTATTATAGAGAACTAAAAAAGGAACAAATAATAAAATATAAATACCATATTTGCAAATGATGCTAACCATTGAAATAGTCTCGGTTTTGTTGACCTTTGTATATCTTTATTTAATTTCAAATCTGAATAGAATGGCTTGGCTTTTTGGAATTGCAGCATCAATTTTGATGGCTTACATTTTTTATGTTAAAAATTTCTATGGCAGCTTTTTTCTAAATATTGTTTATGTTATGCAAGGAATTATGGGTTTTATTGTTTGGGGAAAAGAAAAAAGCACCCATTTGCCCCAAAACAAAATTTCATTAACATCACATGTTTATCTTATTTTTAGTGTTGTTCTGGTTTTTGGGGGCATTAATCAAATTTTCATACACTATAATTATTCTGAATTTAATAGTTATGATATTTTTTTAGCATTGGTTTGCATTGTGGCAACTTTTTTAGAAATTAAAAAAGAAATTTCTTCATGGGTCTATTGGATTATTGCAAACCTTGCTTATTCATTCATTTATTTTACAAATAATTTGTATTATTATGCATTTCTGTCTTTATTTTTAGGTTTTTATTCCATAATAATTTTTATTTACTGGAAAAAAAGAATGAAGGTTTAAAATTTTTAAGTTTTTTTATGTTTTAAATATCTTGTAATATTGTGCTTAACTATGTCAAGAATATTTTTTTTATCCATATTATGTTTTTTCAATAACTTAGCATCTCAAAATTATTATGCTGTTAGAAACTCTGGAAAAATACAAAAAGATTTTTTCTTAGACAGAGTATATTCTGAAGGAACGAATGCTTTATTAGAGAATTTTACCAATAATAAATTCTCTAAAACACAAAAGATTCCTTTTGATTTTTATTTTTTGGATGAAGTTGTAAAGCATTATAAAATATCTGAGAATGGGTTTATAACCTTTGACACTTCTTCAAACCAAAGCACTTTTGATTCCACTTCATTACCCAAAAATAGTATTTGTGCATTCTATCAAGATTTTAAACTTCAGCAATTCCCTGCACCCAATGCAGGATTGGGAGTGAAAATTTTTACATACACATCTGGTGTGGCACCTTTCAGGACACATACTATCCAATATTTCGGGCTTTCATTAGCGAGCGATAGTTTCATTAATCCAACAAAAAACAGCAGTGTGTATGCCTTTTCAATTGTGCTTTACGAAGGACAAAAAGGAGATTTTGATATAATATATACTCCTTATGGCAACAATAAAGTTAAGGGAGGAATTGGCTGCAGAAACAATCGATTCAAATATTTATTAAACGACTCTTTTTCTAATTTGCCAGTTCAATTTTCATTTAACACTCAAAATTTCATTGTTTATGAATTTAAAAAAGGAAAACAGCTTGAGGATAATATAGAGTTATTGAAATTAAACTTAAATAAAATTTATCCTGTCAATTCTATAGTAAACTTTTCTGGAATAATAAAAAACAATGGTAAAAGGGAGTTAAAATCTGCTAGAATAAATTACTCTATTAATAATGGCGACACCTTTCAACACGAGATATCTTCGCTTAATTTAGCACCAAATGGAATAGGCAATGTAAGTTTCACACATCCTTTATCATGGACTTCTGGTGTTGCTGGCAGCCTAAACAATGTTAAATTTTGGGTAGATGCACCCAATGGCATGATTGACAGCAATTATATGGATAACATTTCCGAAAAAATAGTTTTAAGAAATCTGAATAACTCAAATATTGAAAGAAACATTTTAATTGAAGAAGGCACTGGGGCATGGTGTGGCTATTGTCCCGATGCACATTTACTAATAGATTCTGCAAAAAAAATACATGGAAATAGATTAATTCCCATTGCATATCATTTTGAGGACAGCATGTCAAACAATAAAGGCAATATTGTAATTTCAAACTATTTTAATAGTTTTCCGGATGCAATGCTTGATAGGGCCGTATTTTTAGGTGCTAAATCTACATGGTTGAACGAAATAGAGGCACGACTAAAAATAAAATCCCCATTGGAGATAAAAATAATTGAAAAAGATTACAATAGCTTTAGTAGAAAATTAACTTTTAAAATAAATATAAAATTTGTAAATTATTATTTTGGCAAACTCAAATTGAGCGGTATGGTTACAGAAAATAATGTGAGGGGAAATCCCTACAATAATCTTTGGAGCCAAAATAATTATTATAGTTCTGAGCACGGTAGCGGAGGTGTTGGCGGTTTCAACCATCCTTTATTTAATGAACTGGAATTTATGCATGGTTATAAACATCAATTTGTTTTTAAAGAAATGATTGGCGGCTTGAAGGGTATTGATTCTATTTTACCAAATTTCATAGTTCCGAATTCGGAATATCAATATATTTTTGAATATACTCTTCCAGCGACACTTTTTGTGAAATATCCTGTAAAAAACAATTCCCTCTATTGTTCAACAATTGATGCATTTGGGGAGAATGAAGGTTTTAATGTAGCCGCTAACTTAAATTTAGTTGCCTCTGTTTTTGAGGACAATGGAGACATATTAAACAATCCTATTTTGAATAGTGTGGGAATAAAACTTTGGGATTTTGAAAATAAAATTGATGATATTTCAAAAAATGATGAATTTTCTATTTACCCTAATCCAACTAATGGTATTTTAAACATAGATAACAAAAGCAACCTGAATTTTGAACTACAAATATTTAATAATTATGGGCAATTGGTATTTTCTCAAAACGACATCAATAACAATGTAAAAATAGATTTAAGTATTTTAAATACTGGCATTTATTTTGCAAAAATCATATCAAGCGAAGGCATATTTACAAAAAAAATCAGTCTAAATGCGCATTAATCTTCATCGTCATCATTGTATTTTTCCTTATTATATCTAAAGACTCTTTTCTTCGTAAATTTATTTCTTGTAACTATATAAGCTGCACCCAAACCAACTATGAATATAAATAATATGCTAAATTGGGCAGGAAGTTTTCCCTGCAAAGGCAAGGCAATGACAATGATAGAAATCAACGCTTGAATAATTGCATAAACAATTGATACCCTAACATGGGAGTATTTTCCAACATGCACTAATTTTTTAAATAAAAAATCCCTGTGTGGAACAAAAATATTTTCCTTTAAAAGCAATTTGAATATAACTGTTAGGCCAGCATCCAAACCGACAACAACAAAAAGCAACAAATAGGCGTAATTCCCCGTTTTAAAAATTAAGTTTAGCATTAGATAAAAGATGATAAATGCAATGGAAATACTACCAACATCACCAGCAAAAACTTTTGCTTTTTTTCTTAAATTAAATACGATAAAAATGAAAACACCCGAGATTATTGAATATAAAAAATGGTTGTAAGTAAAATTTATTACTTTGCCATTTACATCAACAGAATTATTATTAAGCCACCAAAAACTAATTAAAATGACCAGTGTATTTAGTCCCAACATTCCATTAATACCATCCATAAAATTAAATGCATTTAAAACACCAATTCCCAAAATAATAGCAGCAACAATTAACGGTATTTTATCTACAGATATATAATTAAATGGTAATTCAAGAGTCATTAATGTTAACGCAAAAACTTGAAATATAAAACGAATGAAATGTTTTACGAAAACTATATCATCAATAAAACTAATTATAGAAATCATCAAAAATCCTATAATAAAAAAGGAATTCAATGTATTAGGATAAACGATATTATAAATTATTAAGGCAAAAATAACAAAAATGCCGAAACCAGTAACCGTCACATTTTTATGAGAACTTCTACTAACAGGCGTATCGCTAATATTATATTTCTTTGCTATTTTATAATATAAAAAACATAAAACACCCATGGCTAATGGGGCATAAATCAGAAAATAACTTTTCAGCAATTCCATAATTTATAATTTGTAAAGAGTTTCAATTTCAGTGGCATAATTATTTTCTATAACTTTTCTTTTTTGCTTTAGGGTAATCGTCATTTCTCCACTTTCTATGCTAAAAGGTTTAATTTTAACTAAAAAATGTCTTATTCTGGCATAATTTGCAAGTTCATTAGAGTATTTTTTCACATCTTCTTCAATCCACTTTCTAATCATTTCATTTGATATAAAATCTATTTCAATATCATTTGCTAAACTATTTTTGCTGATAAAATCTCTCAAAACATCCTCGTTTGGAATGATTATAGCTGTTACAAACTCTCGCTTATCGCCAATAATAAATAACTGTTCTATTTTTTTGCTTTTTAAGTAAATATTTTCCACTGGTGTTGGATAAATATTTTTACCTAAACTTGTTACCAGCATATTTTTAAACCTATCAGTAATTTTTATATACCCTTTTTCAAATCTTCCAATATCTCCTGTATGAAACCAACCGTCTTTATCCATGACAATATCCGTTTCTAACTTATTGTTGAAATACCCCAACATTACATTGGGTCCTTTGCACAATATCTCACCCTCAACCGATTCAAAATCTTCTTCAAAACTATCATAAGTTTGAACTGTAATAAACTCTTTTGTATCAATATTTTGTATAGCCACTTTCTGCCTAGGAGCTACCCTTCCACTTGTTCCATGCATTTGGCGATGAAATTCATTGACGGAAATGAAAGGAGAAGTTTCCGTAAGGCCATAACCCTGCTGACATCTTATGCCAATATTCCCAAAAAACTCGCCTACATGCTGTGGCAAAGCGCCTCCGCCAGACACCAAAAGTTTTAGTCGACCACCTAATTTTGATTTAATTTTATCAAAAACCAGCTTATTGGCTATTTGATATTGTATCTTTAGTACTATTCCATTTGTCTTTTTGTTTTCGTTATTTAACCTAACAGCCTCGCCTACTTTTAAACTCCAGTTAAAAATCTTTTGCGAAACGCCTCCTTTGGCTTCAGCATTAGCCTTTATTCTTCCTTCCATCCTTTCCAGAAGCCTTGGCACACAAGCCATTATTGATGGTGTTGCTTCCATGAAATTTTGAGAAATCTTTTCAATACTTTCAGCAAAAGCAATTTGCGCACCGATATATGTTGGTAAATAATAGCCAGCCATTCGCTCATAAACATGGCTTAGCGGCAAAAAAGAAAGAAACCTATCCTCTTTATCGATACTTGGACAAAGCTCTAAAGCATCATAACAATTGCTCATAAAATTATAATGACTTAGCATTGCTCCTTTTGGCACGCCCGTGGTTCCGCTTGTATAAATTAAGGCCGCCAAATCATCTTTTTGTATGGAGTTAGTCAGTTTGTCAATTTCTGTATTTAATTCAAAATAACCCTCCTTCCCTATTGTTTTAAGCGTTTTTACACTAATAATTTTTTCGGAAGTATCGAAATCAAAATTCACGAATACTTTTTCGATTTTTTGGCATTTTAATTCTATTTTTTGAAACTTTTTCAATAAAAAAGGATTCCCTAACAAAACAGCTTTACTTTCACTATCATTGATTATAAAAGCAGTTTCTTCGGCTGTTAAGGTTGGATAAATAGAAACATTTATGGCTCCAAGTTTTTGCAAAGCTTGGTCAAAAAACAAAAATTCAGGGCCATTTTCCATACAAATAGCCACTTTGTCATTTTTTCTTATTCCAATTGAGTACAAATAAGAAGCCCAATAATTGATGTTTTCAAAAGTCGTTTTGTAAGAGATTTCTGTATAAACACCATTCACTTTTTCTAATAAAAAAGTGGTTTCTGGGGTATGAATTACATTCCCAGAATTAAGAAGAAATTCATGCAATGAAACAAAGTTTGGATCTTTCACTATCATTTAGTTTGGTTTTTGGCATGCAAATTTATTGAAAAATATTAGTTTTACAACAATATTTATATCGTTGTAAATATTATAATGACTAGCATACATAATATTAAGATTCTTAAGCATTTGATTGTTCCTTAATTCTTGATTTAATAGTATGGCATTGTCAAATACACAAGGATTCAATGCAGGCAAATGTTGATTTTTGCTTTGATTATTATATCCAACCCATGTTTTTCGCCCTTTTAAACAGTCAAAAAAATTACTGAAAACAATTTTAAAAAAAGTATTTTTAAACAATAAAAATGGCGCAAATAAAACAAAAATAAAACAAAGAAATATATCTAAAATTCTTTTTTGAAAACGAGTGGCTTTATCATTTAAAACATGCGAAAGGTCAACGCCATAAAACTCTCCATTAGCATTTTTTGAATGGCTGCCAATAATAAAATCGCCAGATTCTGGTATAATTTTGAACCTCACTTTTTCATTCATTTCATGACTCATTAAACTCATTATTTCTGAACCATCTATATTTTTAGAACAAAAAATGATTTCGTTTGCTTTAAAAACATCTATTAATAATGGCAAATCTTCGCTGTTCCCTAGCCATTCTCCATCTGCAATAGAACTGCTAGGCTTTATAAAACCTAATATTTTAAATTTTTGTTGGTGGTTTAACAAAATTTGTTTCACTCTTAAACATTCATCAATTTCACCCACAATCAACACATTGGCAATTTGACTGATATTGGTATCAAAACTTTTATATTTTAAGAAATGTAAAATCAATCTATTAATAATAGTTGCGAAAAATGCCCAAGCGGAACCAAGAAGAATTAAAGCCCTTGAGAAACGCATGTTTTCGGGCAAAAGTGCATATAAAGTGAGTAGAATTAATGACCCAAAAAGCACACCTCTTCTTGTTTTGGATAGTTTGAAAACTTGAGAATATCCGCCACTCAAAAAAACGCCCAAAATCCAAATGAATATATAAATTGGTACATGGATATAATAATAAGAATCGGGATAAAACCCTCCAACGACAAACTTATTGTATAATTCCCAATATCTCGTTATGGCCCAATAACCCGCGTAAATTAATATAAAATCTAAAACAAAAAGTTTTAAAAACTTAATAGAGCGTGCAAACAAAGACAAAAAAGCCCTTACAAAAATAGCGAAATTTATACAAACAGAAAACCACCAACCTTGATGTTTAGAAAAATGTTTGGTGGCAAACTTTGCCATCGCCAAATAAAATATTTTAACATAATTTAAACTGTGCTTTTTAGTGCTTTCTCCTTTATAATGTATAATCGTTGTATCTGAAAAATAGATGTTTCTATAACCTCCTTTTTGAATGCGGTAGCTCAAATCAATATCTTCGCCATACATAAAAAAGTTTTCATCCAATAACCCAACTTCATCTAAAACCGATTTTCTAAGCATCATAAATGCACCGCTCAATACATCGACTTCATGGGTTTCAAATTCGCTTAAATAACTTAAATGGTATTTTCCAAATATTTTTGATTTTTTAAACAAGCGAGCCAAACCGCTCATTTTGTAAAAAGCAACCGCAGGCGTAGGCAATCCTCTCTTCGATTCTGGCAAAAAAACACCACTTCCATCAATCATTCTGACACCCAGAGCGCCAACTTTTTCATCACTTTCCATGTAATTAAAAGTTTTGGTTAATGTATCTTCGGCTAAAACAGTATCTGGATTCAATAAAAGTACATATTTTCCAATAGATAAATTTATTCCTTGGTTATTCGCTTTGCTAAATCCTACATTGTCTTTATTTTCTATTAATAAAACATCTGAAAACTTTTTTTTCACCATATTGCAAGACCCATCAACAGAATGATTATCTACTACAATAACTTCTACATTTAATTTTGCTATCGATTTTTTGACAGAAATAAGTGTTTGTTCAAGCAGTGCTTGAACATTATAGTTAACGATAATAATAGAAATGTCTTTCAAATAATTGTGCAAATATATCCTTTTATTTTTGCAAATGAAACAAGCAAAAACTAAGTATTTTCAAACATCTTTTTATTAATTTAATTTAAAAAAGCATTCCTAAGTTCAAGTTATAAAATAGTTTTGTGGAGGGTACAGTTGTTGGAATATTTTCTTTTAAAAGCATTTGACTACATGCCGCTTTACATCCAAAGTTTTAATGGCAATCTAATTTAAGCTATTTTTTATGCAAACCTTCCAACCGTGAAATCCTAATATCACAAACGCCCACAAAAAAACAATTACTATTTAGAATAAAAACAACTTCAGTAATTTTTTAAAGAAAAAATCTTTTATTATTGCACTATGAAAATAGTTTCATTTTTTATTCTAACATTTATAAGTTTTACTAGTATGGCACAATCTATTAATTACAAATTTTCAATTAATAACACAAACAATCATTATGCAGAGGTTACTGTATTTATTAAAAATATCAAGGACAATGAGATTTTACTAAAAATGCCCGTTTGGACTCCTGGCAGCTATATGATAAGAGAGTTTGAAAGAAATGTTATTAAAGCGGAAGCAAAAGCAAATGATAAAGCTTTGGATGTTTCTAAAGTTGATAAAAACACTTGGAAAATTGATAATAAGGCAAAAAACGAAAGTATAGAATTCAAATACTGGGTTTATTGTTTTGAACTTGGTATAAGAACAACATATATAGACAACGACAGAGCTTTTATTCTGCCAACAAGCAGTGTTATGTTTGTAGAAAAATATGGAAATATAAAAGGTGAGATTGAGTTTATTTATCCTCCCAATTGGGCACAAATCTCCACAACATTAGAGAAAAAAGCTGCTAATATTTATGTGTTTAGCAACTATGATGATTTGGCTGACTCACCAATCGAAATTGGCAATCATAAGGTTTTAAAATTTGATGTAATGGGTGTGCCGCACGAAGTGGCAATGGTAGGTAGAAACAATTGTGATGAAACTGTTTTTGTGAAAGATTTGAAAAAAGTGTGCGAAACGGCTTACAATGTTTTTAGCGTGCATCCATGCAAAAGTTATTTGTTTATTGTGCACCATGTGGATGAAGGTGGCGGAGGTTTAGAACACGCCAATTCTAATGTTGTGCAAGTGAACAGGTTTGCGTATTCAAACTTGCAGAAATACAAAGCATTTTTAGGACTTTGTGCTCATGAATATTTTCATTTATGGAATGTGAAACGCATTCGTCCAATGGCATTGGGCCCTTTTAACTATAACCAAGAAAATTACACAAACCTACTGTGGGTGGCGGAAGGCATAACCAGTTATTACGATGAATTATTACTTTTAAGAGCCGGTTTTTGGACAAAAGAAGAATATATAAATGCGATGCAAACCAATATTAATAACACAGTTAATAGAATTGGTGGCAGTTTTCAAAGCATGCACGAATCCTCTTTTGATGCTTGGATAAAAGAATACCGACCGAACGAAAATAGCAGCAACGCTGCAATATCTTACTATTTAAAAGGGGGCGTTATTGCCTTATTGTTAGACATAGAATTGATAGCTGCCACAGATGGTAAAAAAAGTTTGGACGATTTGTTAAAATACTTGTATCAAGATTTTTACATCACTAAAAAAAGAGGATTTACGGATGCTGAATTTTATCAAGCAATAAACATTGTGGCTGGCAAAACAATAGATTTTCAATATTGGACCAATATGCCAAACGATGCTAACACTTTAGAAAAAATGAAAGCCATACTCATAAAAGCAGGTATTACATTTGAAAACAAACCTATAAAATTAGTAAACTACACGGGCATAAACATTGAAAACAAAGCTGAAAAAACTTTTGTGAAGTCTATTAATTTAGATGTTCTTGCAATGTTAAATGGATTTAATGCTGGCGATGAAATTATTGCGATTGATGATATTAGGATAAAAAACAACTTTGATGAAGTTATCAAACTTTTACAAACAGAAAAAGAATACAATGTCATTATTTCGAGGGCTGGTTTAATTAAAACCCTAAAGTTGAAATGCACAAACAGTGAAAAAGCATCAGTTAACATTACCATTCCGGAGCAAAACAACTTGGCCAACAAATGGCTTAAAGTGGATTAGTATTTATTTTTAAGTACTCCCTTTTTGAGTTTCTTGTACTCTTTTTTTTAGTTAAACTAGTATACTTAACAAAAACAACTTAGCCATTGGAAAGGCAAGTATTAAAAAGCAAACGGCCAACGGAACCAATGTTTTCCAACTATAGTTTTGCAGAAATATTACCAAAGGCGAAATCATAATTACACTTCTGTATAATGAAATATTCAGACCTAAAGAAAAAGGAATTAGCCAAAAGAAAATTATAATTGAAATAATCAAAATTTTGATGGAAAGTGTCTGCTTTTTTGAAAATAAAAGGAAAGCTACAAAAATAATTGCAGCACAAAACATAAAGATATTTTGAAAATCTATCCAAGCTTCAATTCGATTCATTCTATCCAACATTTGTTTAAAATGAATACCAAATAATTTTATGGGACTTTGCAAATGATGTCCATATTTCTCTTGGGTTAAAAACATGGCATTCCATTTTCCTGTAACCATTTTATCGTAAAAAAGCAAACCTAAAAAACTAAGAATAGAAGGCAAAACACCTTTTATAATTTGATAGAAATTGTCGGCTTTTCTCTCTTGCATCCATTTTAAACCATAATATAAAGTCAGAATTGGTATAATAAAAAAACCACTGCTGTGCGACCAAGTAAGGATAGACGAAAACAGAATTACCAAGCCTATTTTATTCTCTAATATACCTTTAATTACCAACACTAAACTCAGCAAACATAAGGACATGGGGAAATAGGCATGCGCATATATATAGCCGGGCATAATGACGGCAATTAAAAGCAAAAGCAATGATTTGAAATCTATGCTTTTTACAATCATTTTACTTACCACTAGTAAATATGAGAGATAAAAAAAATTGCTCGCCAAATAGGCTGCCATTTTTATTTCGAGATTAAAAACAAATTGCAAAAACCTAATTATAAATGAATAAAGAGGTGCCCAACCTGCATTGCCACACACTTTGTTTGGGTCGTATGAGCAGGGTTCAATACGGTGCCCGTTTTTTACAATATCAAAATAAAGGCCTGTATCCCATTTGCTCCAAATATCTAAATCTAAATAATTATGGACAGAGAGATAAGCAAAAAAATAGACCATTGCCTTAGAAAACAAAAACGCTGCCGTGCCGGCAACTAACCATGGTTTCAATATTTTCTTTTCGGCTGTCAAATGCTTATAATTTGCCTTTTAAAAAATGGCCGGTAAAACTATTTTTTTCTTTCACCAAGTTTTCGGGCGTGCCTTCAAACACAAGGTTGCCGCCTTTTTCGCCCCCAGTTGGCCCTAAGTCTATTACCCAATCTGCATATTTTATAACCTCTGGATTATGTTCTATTATTAAGATGGTGTGTCCCTTTGCTATCAAAGCATCAAATGAATGTAGGAGTTTTTTTATATCATTGAAATGCAGTCCTGTTGTGGGTTCGTCAAAAATAAACAATGTGTGGCTTTCTTTGGTGTTTCCTTTTGAAAGGAAAGTGGCCAGTTTTATTCTTTGCGCCTCCCCTCCGCTTAGTGTATTGCTCGATTGGCCAAGCGCAACATAGCCCAATCCAACGCTTTGCAAAGGCTCTATTTTTGTAGCAATTGCTTTGTCGTCTTTAAAAAACTCCATGGCTTCATCAACCGTTAGTTTCAGTAGGTCGGCTATGTTTTTGTCTTTGTATTTTATTTCTAAAATCTCTTCTTTAAAACGGTTGCCATTGCAGGTTTCGCATGGCAAAATCAAATCGGCCATAAACTGCATTTCTATCGTAACCTCCCCTTCGCCCCTACACTGCTCGCAACGGCCGCCATCCACATTGAAAGAAAAATGAGATGGTTTTAGCTTTCGAGCTTTTGCCAGCGGCAGTTCAGAAAACATTTCTCTAATGCTGTCATACGCTTTTATATAGGTAATTGGGTTGCTTCTGCTCGATTTGCCTATAGGGTTTTGGTCCACCATTTCTATAGATTTCAACAAATGAAAATCGCCTACTATCTTTTCGTGTTTGCCCGTTTTGGAGCCAATATAATTACCCAAAATTTTGCTCAAGGCAGGATACAATACACTTTTAATCAAGGTGGTTTTTCCGCTACCGCTAACCCCCGTAACGCAAGTAATCACATTTAAAGGAATTGTGGCATTCACATTTTTCAGATTATTTTCCCTAGCGCCAACAATCAAAACCTTATTGCTCCATGTTCTACGCTTTTCGGGCAAATCTATTTTCACTCGCCCAGACAGATATTGCCCCGTTAGGCTGGCTTCGCTTTTTAGCAAATTATCAAAATTGCCACTAAAAATCAATTCGCCACCAAAAATACCTGCACCCGGTCCAATATCTATAATCTGATCGGCCGCACGCATAATCTCCTCCTCGTGTTCCACAACAATGACCGTGTTTCCAATATTTTGCAAATCTTTTAAAACAATCAACAAATTTTCAGTATCCTTAGGATGTAAACCAATGCTTGGCTCGTCCAAAATATACATACTGCCCGTTAAACTACTGCCTAAAGAAGTTGCCAAATTAATTCTTTGAGACTCTCCCCCGCTCAAGCTATTGCTCAGCCTGTTCAAACCCAAATAACCTAAGCCCACATTCATCAAAAAATTAAGCCTGTTCTTTATCTCTACAAAAATTCGCTTTCCAATTACACTATCAAACTCTGAAAGCTCAACACCATTAAAATACAGATGCGCCTGTTCCACAGACATCAACAAAATCTCCTGAATACTTGTTTGCGCTGCAAAACCCTCGCTAGCATTGGCCGCCAAAAGCTTCACATAAGAAGCATCCTTGCGCAACTTTGTGCCTTTACATTCATGGCAAATCGTTTTTCCCCTATATCGACTCAGCATCACACGGTATTGAATTTTATAAGACTGCTCCTCCAAAAATTTAAAAAACTGATTAATTCCCTGCACCTTCTTATTTCCATTCCACAACAAATCCACCTCGCCCTCCGTCAAATCATAATAAGCCCTATGAATAGGAAAATTATAATGAATAGCCGACTTAATAAAAGTATCCTTCCACTCGCTCATAACCTCGCCCTTCCAAGGCGCCACACACCCCTCGTATAAGCTCAAGTTCCTATCCGCAATTACCAAATCCTCGTCAATTCCCACCACCATCCCGTATCCCTCACAAGTTTTACAAGCACCAATGGGGTTATTAAAACTCAAAAAATCTTTCGTAGGCAACTCAAAAACCATTCCATCTGCCTCAAACTTATTCGAAAACTCATAATCCATTTCATCCACCCTCACCACACAATAACCTTTGCCCTCCCAATAAGCACTCTCTACAGAATCGGCCGCACGGGTCAAAAAATCCTCATCCGCCCTATCCACAACAAGCCTATCAATCACCAAAAAATACTTTACCTTCGCCCCAAAATCAGCCTTCGAAACCTCGCCAATCTTCCTAACCTCACCTTTAAAAAACAATCGCACAAAACCCTGCTTCAAAAAAGACTGGAGCTGGTCCTCAAACCCAACTTTAGAAAACACCACAGGCGCCAAAATCAATACAGCCTTTCCATCCTCCAAGGTCTCAATAAACTTAGTAACATCCTCAGTTGTATTCCTTTTCACCTCCTTGCCACTAACAGGCGAAATCGTGTGCCCAACCCTTGAAAACAAAAGCTTCAAATAATCATAAATCTCCGTACTCGTAGCCACGGTGCTCCTAGGATTTCTCGTATTCACCTTTTGCTCAATAGCAATCGCAGGCGCCAAACCATCAATAAAATCTACCTCAGGCTTATTCATCCGACCCAAAAACTGACGCGCATAACTGCTCAAACTCTCCACATACCGCCTTTGCCCCTCGGCAAAAAGTGTATCAAACACCAAACTACTCTTTCCACTGCCCGAAACTCCCGTAACAACAGTAAAACTCCCCGACTCAATCACCACATCAATATTCTTCAAATTATGAACCCTCGCCCCCCTTATTACAATATTTTTCTCCCGTTTCAAACTACTCATATCTTATACCGCAAAAGTAATTATTAAAACTCAATTCTCAATTGAAAATTGTAGGACGAAAGTTTTAGAATAGAAAAGATTCACTCCCTAATCCCTATTTCCTAATCCCTGTTTCCTAAATCCTTTTCTTTGGGCGCCATTTCCTCGCCTTTTGGGTTCCGTTGCCTGCGCCAAAAGTACAAACCGCTGAGGCGCAAGCAACCAAGCCTACAGTCTCGGGGCGCTTACATTTTTGATTTTTCTATTTTTCATTTTAGATTTTTCGGAATCCACATCCGTTTGAGCCGCGCTTGTCCCTGCAATTTTTTTCGTGCGTTTGCGAAAAAACACCTCCGCCCCCTGCTTGATGTTGTAAGCTATGGCAAATAAGTTTGTTATTTGGCAGCAAGCCATCTACCATTAAGCTTTTATCAACAGCAGGATTAAGGGTCAGTGTTACTACATTCATTTTTTTCTTCGTTTAACCCATTTCTCAATTTCCACAGCCCAAAACACAATGCTCGACAAGCCTAGGCAAAGCAATAATTCTTGTAAGGAGAGTGCTTTTGTTCTGAAAACATCTTGTAAAAACGGAACATAAATGACTGCCATCTGCAAACCAAGTGTCAACAGCACGGCTCCAATCAGTTGTTTGTTTCCAAAAATGCCTTGTGTGAAAAGTGATTTCCAGTCGCTACGGATAGCCAATGCATGTCCCATTTGTGATATGCTTAAAACAGTAAATACCATGGTCATCCATTTCTCACTGCCAGCTTGTATAGCCCAAGCTTGTGTTCCTATACATACGGCTCCCATGAGTAAACCCACCCAAAGAATATGAATGCCTATTCCATCACCAAAAATACTTTCATTTATTTTTCGTGGCGGTCGTTTCAAAATATTCTCTTCGGCTTCTTCGGCTGCAAAGGCAAGTCCGGGCAAACCATCTGTAACCAAATTTATCCAAAGAATATGAATGGGTAAAAGTGGAATTGGCAAACCAATTAGGGGAGCAAGAAAAATAGTCCATACTTCACCGCTATTGCTGGTCATCGTGTATTTTATAAACTTGCGTATGTTGTCAAAAATTCTACGACCTTCTCGCACTGCCTTTATGATGGTGGCAAAATTATCATCCAACAAAATCATGTGTGCTGCTTCTTTTGAAACATCAGTGCCTGTAATGCCCATTGCAATACCAATATTGGCCCGTTTCAGTGCAGAAGCATCATTCACCCCATCGCCAGTCATCGCTACAAAATGATTTTTCTTTTGCAATGCTTTTACAATATTCAGTTTTTGTTCGGGCGATACACGGGCATACACTTTTATGGATTCAATTTCTTTTTCAAATTCTTCATCTGAAAAATTTGCAAGTTCTGTTCCTGTAATTACTCTGTCTGTATCAAGGTGTAAAATTCCCGTTTCATTAGCAATTGCTTTTGCTGTAATGGGGTGGTCGCCTGTTATCATTACCGGAGTTCTCCCTGCCGTATGACAATCGGCAATGGCTTGTGTGGCTTCCTCTCTTGGCGGATCAATCATTGCAGCCAAACCAATAAAATTCAAATCGGTTTCAACGGTTTCAAATGAAATAGTCTCGGGTAAAGCATCAACGAGTTTTACGGCATAAGCCAAAACCCTTTTCCCTTGTTCAGCAAACTTTTCTGTAACTTCATTTATTTCTTCTGCATTAGCATCCTTACAATTGCTTAAAATATTTTCTACTGCACCTTTAGTAATAATCAGCCATCGTTCTGCTAAAGGATAAATGGTTGTCATTCGTTTACGCACCGAATCAAAAGGCACTTCATGTTGGCGTTTAAAATCCGTCAACCATTTTTGGCCATAACCTTTGTTTTTTCTGGTATATTCAACCAATGCCACCTCGGTAGGGTCGCCCTTGAGTTGATTACTTTCATCTGCAACTACATCGTGGTTCAGTTCCATTGAAAGCAGCAACAATTGCTCGGCTGAAAACTCATGGATGTTTTCTGCTTTTGGTGAAATCCAAGTATCCATCACCGTCATTTTATTTTGAGTGATGGTTCCTGTTTTATCCGAACAGATGTAAGTAACAGAACCCAAGGTTTCAACGGCAGGCAATTTTCGGATGAGCGCATTTTTACGAACCATTCGTTTTGCGCCCAAGGCCAAAGCAATAGTAATAACTGCGGGTAATGCTTCCGGAATAGCAGCCACTGCAACAGAGATGGCAGTGAGTAACATTCGTATAGGATCTTCACCACGAAGCAAACCTGTGCCGTAAATAATTGCACAAATAAAAATGACGAAAAGAGATAATTTTTTTCCAAAATCAGCTAGCCGTTTTTGCAGCGGTGTTTTAGTTTCATCTTCTTGCAGCAGTTGAGCTATCCGACCAATTTCGGTCTTCATTCCTGTTGCTACCACAATTCCTTCGCCACGGCCGTAAGTTACAATCGTGGTTTTGTAAGCCATATTAAAGCGGTCGCCCAATGGTGATTTTTCTGTCGCTATTTCATCGGTATTTTTTTCTACCGCATTAGATTCTCCCGTTAACGATGCCTCTTCAACTTTTAAGGAGTGCACTTCGGATAGGCGAATGTCTGCTGGAACGGACATTCCCGCCTCTAGTATTATAATATCCCCAGGCACTAATTCAGATGCAGGAAGTTGAACGATATTTCCTCCCCTGCGAACGGAAGCAGTAAATGCTGACATTTTTTTTAATGCCTCCATTGCTTTTTCTGCACGGTATTCCTGCACAAAGCCTATGATGGCATTGAGCAACACAATGATTAATATAACAATGGCATCTTTTAAATCGCCAACGGCAAAAGAAATTGCGGCCGCTGCTAACAGAATAAGAACCATCACATCCTTAAACTGATGCAGTAATAATACAAAAACCGAAATTTTCTTTTTCTCGGTTAATTCATTTTTTCCGTATTGTTTTTGTCGGTCTTCAGCTTCTGCAGTAGGCAATCCTTCCTTACTTGTGTGAAGCAATTTATAGGTTTCGGAAATGGGTAATTGGTGGTGGTTCATGATGAAAGATTATATAAGAGAACCATGTTAAAAATAAACATGATTACAATGAGCAAAGTATCCCATGCAAGGAAAAAAGTTTTATTTTTTGATTGATAGGTAAGCCCTATTATAGCAATTGCGGTCATAGTAATTATAGAGAATACAGAAACGATGTGGCTTTCCGAAGCATCACTAAAATGTGTCCTTTTCTGTAAAAAATATTGCCAATGGCCAAAATGAAAATATTGAACAAATTACTACCTAATAAATTACCTACAGCCATATCAATAGCACCTATTCTTATTGCTGCAATCGAAACTGCCACTTCAGGGAGCGAAGTAGATGCAGCCAACAAAATTGTACCTGTAAATGATTTGTCTAATCCTGTTTGATTGGAAATTTGTTCTGCAAAGTGCGGAAGCAATAATGCGGCTCCCATGACAATTAAAGCATTTATGGAATACCAAAAAACAACTTTTTTAAGCGATGTTTTATTTTGCAACTCCACTAGTTTGGATGGAATACTCGGTGTTGGGTGGTTTTTATCATATTGATAAACCAACTTAATGGAAACCAAATAAATACCAATAAATACGACACTGCTTATCCCAATCCAATCAATTAGTTTGAAATCGTAAGGCAAAAACAGGCCAAAACCTACAAAAGAGAATAAAACAATACCTAAAGCACCCGCAAGCACATGGCTTTGTGAAGCAACGGAAAACAAGCTTATTTTTTTAGAAAACACATCCAAAAGAGATAAAATAGCCAAGTTAAACGCACAACTCCCTAACACATCGCCCACTGCAAAGTCGGCAGATTCTATAATGCTTGCGGAGCTAATGCCGACAAACAATTCGGGCAAACTGGTAACAGAAGCCATCATAATTAAACCAAACCATGCCTTACCCATGCCCGTCAATTCGGCCATTTGGTCTCCGTAATGCGCTAATTTAGTGCCGCTAAAAAAAATCACAGCAGCACAGAGTAAAAATCCGATTATTGTTAATAACATGATGAATGGTTCAGTTTGTTTCAGCTTTATTTATATTCTCTATTCCTTTTATTAAATGCATTTCAATTTTTATTTCTTGCTTATTTCATGAAAACAAAGGCTGATATTACAACTAACACCGCATAGAGCAGAACAACTGGCAGGTTAAATTTAAATACGCTCGCCTCTGAAATATTATCTGGAATAACAGATTTTACCATTACTATATTTTGCAAAGAAATAGCGTTACCTATCGCACCTCCTGTATGAAGCAAAGCGGTAAATAGAGGCTGTTGAGCCAATGCTACAGTGCTTAAACTTCCTGCAAAAAGAAGGTTGCTCATAGTTGCACTTCCTGTAATAAAACTACCGAAAATACCGATTATGGGTTGAAAAACCATTTGCCATGATTGATTCATAGGAGCTGTTAATGAGCTTACATGCTCCGAAAGTGATTTTGCAATTAGTTGTGTGAAACAAATAAGTAATAATATGGTGATGGCTGGAATGCGAATTCTATACACAACATCTTTTATCAATTTATAAAGCTGAATTCCAAAATTCTTTTTATTTAAGAAAAACAAAATAATTATTGAGGCAATAATAAAAACAATTCCGGGCTGATAAAACGAAACATCTTTAATGTCAGGAGATAAAGAAAAGAGAACTTTTTGAGTAGCAAATTTCCATAGAAGTAACAAAACGATAAAAAATAAATAAGGTGAAAATGTATTCCACCAAATTCGTCCAGCTATTTTTTCATTTTTTGGTATAAATACAAAGACGAAACATAGCAGTCCAGCTATTCCTGAAACGACTGATGGAAAGTCTATAGTGAACATTGCAGTAAGTGCAAAGGGAACATAAAAGCAAAATCCAGCACCTAAAGGCATTTTCCACTCTTTTTTCCAGCTAATTTTTAATTGCTCTGTTTTGGACAAAATATAAGTCAGTATAAACGGCATTACCAATGCAGGTAAAGCATTTAAAATGATTGTTTTTGTTACTACTTCATCAGGTTGAAATATTCCCAATCCAATTCTTAACGGTGTTCCCAATGCGCCAAATAAAACAGCAGTTGTATTTGCTGCCAATGGTAAAACAACAGCGGTCATTGGCTTAAATCCAACAGTAAGCATAAGCGGAGCAATGAGTAATGCTGGTATGCCAAAACCCGCAATGCCTTCCATAAAAC
>Ga0209702_10004740_pt1 | contig 19359 bp, 25 predicted proteins | sample FRY01_FD_187210 | JGI IMG/M metagenome (GOLD analysis project Ga0209702, IMG submission 187210) | Freshwater microbial communities from Lake Fryxell liftoff mats and glacier meltwater in Antarctica - FRY-01 (SPAdes) (version 2) | ecosystem: Environmental > Aquatic > Freshwater > Ice > Glacier...
TCCTGAATATCTTAGTGTTGGAGTATTATCTATTGATGCTGCTGTTCGTTCTCGGTTGGATAGTGTGGCGCAAGATGTTTATTATCTTGATGTTAAGATAACTGGATCTATTTCTGGGCAGGAAGATATAAAGCGAATTTATTTCAAAACTACGCCAACTGGTGCTGCTATACTTAAATCTAAACTAATAGCATGATTTACATATTTTTTGTCGAATAAGTATATAGGTATCTATTCGAGAGAAAAATATGGGCTGGCGCGTAATTGCCAAATCTCATTCTTCTGAATCAATCAAGGAACGCATTAAAAACTTTTTGCGGTCTCACCCTTATTGTCACTACATGAGGGGTCGTTACAATATTCCCATGTCTTATATAGACAGTAAATTAGATATTGAAATTAAAAATTTAGAAGGCTTGTTTTCTCAGGCAAACGGAGATAAAATGATCTTCGACACAAAAATTGCTAGCGATCCTGAGTTTTTTTCTACTGGAATTCACTTTATTCTTCACGAATTCAATCATTGGTTAGCTCGTCAATCCGAACGTCGGTTTTATTTCAATGATTTGGAAGAAGTGGATTGTTTCAGTCATGGTATTGCTTGGTCTTTAATGCAAGGGAATGACATAAGAACGATTACCAATCAAATGTTTCCAATTGTTGCAAATCATTTTGATGATAAATTATTGGCAAGAAAGTTTTTTATGAGACTGGTCGATAGAGCTACTCGTATTGCTGCTGAATATGCATCTTCCGAACAATCTAAACAACGAGAGATATAAATATGAGGGCAATCCCCATCGTTCGTTATGAACAACATAGTTCTGAGTGTGCCGTAGCTGCATCTTCAAGTATTGCCAATTATTACAATAAAAATATAAATTATGAATCCGTTCGTAAATTTGCGGCTTGTGCAGACGATGGTATGGATAGCGGCCAAATTGGTTGTCTTTTGAATAATTTGGGATTTAAATCTGTTCTCATTATAACTGCTGACAATGATATTGTTGATTGGACATGGCGCAAATATAGCCGTAAGAGATTAGCAGAAGAACTAGATAAAGCTATACCCAAAGTTGAATCAGAGCAGAAGTCTGCAAACAAATGGCTTAGTGCGTTTTTACGAAAAAAAGGATGTCGTAATAGAGTTATAGTTGATTATCGATTTTCGAAATATATTAGAAAATATCTAGATCAGAAAATTCCTTTGATTTTGAGTTTTAGTTGGACGCTTTTTTTCCAACAGCCAAAATACGATAATAACTATAAGCCAAATCCTGTAATTGGGTCATCTGAATATCATGCGGTTGTCGCTAGAGGGTACAATAAACAAGGTGTCAGTGTTGTTGATTCGCATGGCGGGTCTTATAAATATACTCTAAAATCATATAGTAGCGGTAAATATAGAATGGCATGGGAAGAATTGTTGCCGGTCATACAATGCGGAGATACTGTTATTCCTTTCAATTATGACCCGAGCAGAGTACATAAAGATATTTTAAAATAATATCGAAACAGATACATGGCTTGTTATATTTTTGATATCGACGGCACTGTTGTAGAACACCACACTATAAATGGATAGCTGGTGCTAAAGAGATGTTGTATAAAATACACTCAGAAGGACATCAGGTGTTATTTATTACGATGAGAGGAGAGCAAGACAATAACAAAGAATGGTGTATAGAAAATACTAAAAAGCTTCTTCAAGAACTAATGATTCCGTATCGAGTTATTTTTAACGTGCAAAGCCCTAGATTTGTTTTTGATGATATTAAAGGCTCTTTTAATAAGAGAAAAAGAAATTCTAGATGGATATGAATATATGATCCGTGAATTTCTAGAGAAATATTTATCGAGAGCAGATCAAGTACTTGACCCCAAACAAGTATCTAGTATTATTCGTTTCCCGTCTCCTCCTCCCTTAAGCGGTGCAATTCTGGATACGTCATTTAATTTCACAAGCGGCATGTCGGAAGCAATCAAAAATTTTGCCAAAAAGAAAAAGTTAGACAAAATTGACAAAATGTTTGTATTCACGGTTTGCGAAATTGATTTATTCAGCGGAGCACCTGGTTTTGAGGATTGGGTTCGGATTCATGGTAATTCAGATTTTTTGCTGGATGTGTATAAAGATAAGCAGGGTAAGACTATAGCTCTGATATTGTTGGGCAGTTCTCTGAAAAAAGAGTAACGGTGAAATTTGCATTTTTTCTAATTTTATCTATAATAGAATATTCAACGGTTATCGGGTTATCTTCCGAATAGAGTATTCGTTATGGCAGAGACATCAAACACAAATAAAATTGTTGCACGCAAAATCTATCGTATAGAGGTTGGCGACAAACTTATCAGCGGAGATGACGCTTTAATTGATATCGTTTACGTTGCTGCGAGACACAAAAATCGAGCTGAACGAATGGCGATACTTGCTAGTGCTGATAATTTCAGCCGTAAAACCAGTGAGTTGTATGTCATGGATTCTAAAATAAGCGATAAGAAGCTTGCCTCTCAAGATTTTTTTCTTTATGTTGCTGTTTTGAAAGAAGACATAGAAGAGGAAAATAACGATACAGAATCTTTAAAAGGATAAACGATGATCGGCATGATTTTTATCTTGTATTTTGTAATGTTTCTTATAGGAGCTACTATAATAAGTGGGTACTTTGCTTTTGATGGAGATGTTCCTTTTAAGAGTAAACAATTCATTAGACGGATATCTATATTTATCTTTTGTGTGCTTTTTTTGTATTTGATAGTTACAACAGTAGATAACGAAACAAAAAGCTTAACTATTATAAAAAGAAAAACTGTTTCACCTTCAAATAAAATGATAAACGGAATAATTATTCAAGAAGTAAATATAAATGATGATGTCACTGTTAATTTAACTGAGACTTTTGGTGTATTCTTCCCCGAAGGAACCAATATTAAAATAGAATACAAAGAATCAAAAACTAAATTGATTGATTTTAGTAATCCGAATTATATTTGGCGCACTGTATCTTATGAAATTATTTTACCAGATGGATCGATTTTTGAGAAATAAAATGGATAAAGTGGAATTAAATCAAGCATTTATGTGGGATTGCCCTACATGTGGAGTGGAGAATTTCTGTCGAGCAATAAAATATGAAGGTGATCCGGCAGAACAAGAAGAAATGATTCGTGCGGCGTTAGGGCTTGAAGACTGGGAAAAAATAACAGATGATGATATCGGTAGTGAGTTTTTAATAGCACCTGATGAAGTCAAATGTCACTCTTGTGGAATAGTGTTTGAAACAACAGATTCAATGAATTTTGATGATGAGGAAGAAGAATAATGGGAATGTACGATTATATTGTTTGCGATTACGAATTACCCGGAACTCCTCCTGCTTTTGCGTCTGAATCTGGTCATTCCTTTCAAACTAAAGACCTTGATTGTGTGATGAGTACTTATACTATTAAGGGAGATGGAAGTTTTAGCGAATCGGATTTTACGGGAACTATTGAGTTTTACTCAAGTAATATTGTTGGCGGTGGACCTGGGGTCTATACTCGTGATGGAGAAGATGCGGAAAGCGTTTGTTACGAAGCAGTCATTGTTGATGGCAAGCTAACGTTTATTGTAGAAACGGGTAGCCAGCGAAAGCCTGCCCTACCAAGCAAATTGCAATCTGCTCGTATTTTTTCAAAACCACCGAATCAAGAGGAAATAGATGAACGCAAAAAACAAATTGCAGAATCAAAGATAGATAAACGTATTTATGTCTTGTGGGGCGGTAAGGATGTAGGATATTGGGCTACGGTTGTTGTTGAAGATGATAGTGAGCTTTGTCTAAGACGAGACGAAAAAAGCGAATACGGAGAGACACTGGAGTTAATTAACAGGGGATATCTAAATCATATCTATTGGTACTCAGAAAAGGAGGCAATGGATAGTCATAACGATAAAAACGAATCTTGGAATGCTGGCGCAAAACAATACAATGATTATGCGATGCAGTGGCTTGCAGGGCATGGTATAAATATTCCAAAAACAATAAACGATGATAATTTGAGTGTTGTTTGTAGTCGTTTGGATTCTGTTCGAGATAACATTAAGGCAATATCTGATAGTGGGAAATTTTTTGTCTTGGATGCTATGTTTTGCGTTTTAACAGTAGATGAATACACAACTGATATCCTAATTGAAATATTAAAGGTAACGTTGCCTTGGAAATCTAAACTAAGCAATAGAATTAGTTTTTTGATTGCTGTCGAAGAATGTATTGAACAACGAGGCGAAATGAAAGAAGACGCAGGATTCAATGGACTTGAATAAAATAATATTAACAAATTGGCATGATGCACAGCAGATCAAACGTTCTGATGTTAAATTGTTGTGGCATTCAGATTATTACGATGGTCCTCTTTCTGGTTTGTTGTTGTTTAACGAAGAAAAATATTGGTTTAAGGCAATCGATGGAATTCCTGGATATTCTCAAAATTATATAGTAATCAGATTAACACCAGAACAATTAAACGAAGAAGAAAAATGGCATAAACTTTTTCAAGATCATGTTGGATCGCAGACAGATTATGATGAGAATGAAAAGAGAAAAGGTTTAGTAAAACCACAAGAAATGTGGAATAAATTTTACGAGCCGCGCAAAAGCTATATAAAATTAGATATTTCTAACAATGAAGTAGTTGCTTGGTTTAATTGGTAAATAGAAAGGAATAGATATGAAGGGTTGTTTGATCGTTGGAGGTATTATTGGTGGCGTTTTACTTGTATTGGCACTTGGTATTTTCCTTTGGTTCAAGGGAACATATAACAGTCTTGTGACAGCAGATGAAAGTGTTAATACAGCTTGGGGTCAAGTTGAATCTAATCTGCAACGTCGATCTGATCTAATCCCAAATCTTGTAGCCACGGTCAAAGGTTACGCCAAGCACGAAGAAGGTACGCTGACTGCCGTTATTGAAGCAAGGGCGAAGGCAACACAGATTCAGATTGATGCTAGCAAACTTCCTGGTGGTTTGCTTGCTAATCCTGATGCGATGAAGAATTTTGCCAACGCTCAAGGAGAGTTAAGTTCGACTCTTTCAAGATTATTGGTTACTATTGAAAAATATCCTGACCTTAAAGCGGATCAGCAGTTTCTTAATTTACAGCACGAATTAGCTGGCACGGAAAATCGAATAAATATTGCTCGAACACGATTCAATGACTCTGTTGGTGTCGTTAATAAACTGCGAAGATCATTCTTCGGTCAATTTGTGGCTCCTATCGCTGGTGTTAATGAACGTGCATATTTCAAGGCAGATGAAAAAGCACAAGCAAATCCTGTCGTTAGCTTCGAATAATAAGGATTAACCATGAAAAAAATATTGTCACTATCTATCGTTGCGTTGTTAGTTTTGTGTGGTTCTGTTTGGGCGTTGGATGTCCCGACTCCAACGGGACATGTAAATGATTTGGCTGATGTTCTCTCGCCAAAGGAAGAAGCACAGCTGGAGAAAAAGCTTGTAGAATGGAAAGAATCAACATCTAATGAATTTGCTATTTTGATTATTCCAAGTCTTGAAGGAGAGGTTCCAGAGGAATATTCTTTAAAGGTTGCTGAAACATGGGGAGTTGGCGACAAGCAAAAAGACAATGGAATTTTCATGTTGATTGCCATTGGTGATCGTAAGTTTCGATTAGAAATCGGAGAGGGATTAGAAGGCGTTTTGCCAGACGGCAAAGCAGGATTACTTATCAATGATGTTCTGCCACCGTTTTTCAGACAGAAGAAATTTTATCAAGGTATTGATGAGGTTTCTACAAAAGTGATAGCTATTGTTGGTGGGGAATATACAGTAGATGAAGCGACTAAAAAAGTAAATCTACCACCAGTCTGGCTGATCTTTTCTATTGTTGGAGGAATTTTTGGAGTTATTTTTATTCTATTAATAGGTGGATCATGGTTGGATCGTAAGAATCGTATCACAGCAAGTTCTTATTCTTCTGGACGATCAAGACCAAGAGTAATTTCTGGATCAAAATATATTCCTCCAGTGTATGTTCCTAGCAAATCAAGATCTAGTAGCAGTAGCTATAAATCAAGTTCAAGTAGTTCAAGTGGATCGTCTTGGGGCGGTGGAGGCTTTGGCGGCGGTGGGTTCAGTGGTGGTGGTGCATCGGGTGGATGGTAATCAAAAACAAAGGATAGAACAATGTTTGGATTAGGTAAAAAGTTATTGCTTTCTAGTGAAGACAAAGATAAGATTTCTAACGCTATTGATGAAGCAGAAAAGACAACAGACGGTGAAATTGTTGTTCGTGTAGTGCCTGACTCAAAAAAGTTTTATGGTAATGTTTATCGTCACGCTATTGCTGAGTTTGAATCTTTGGGTATTCAGCAAACCGATGGTGCTACTGGAGTATTGCTTTTTATTTCAGTTTTAGATAGACAAGTTGAAATAATTGCAGATCAAGCAATTCACGATATTGCTCCATACTCTATTTGGTCAGCCGCCGTTAAAGCAATCGAGACTGGATTCGAGCAAAATAAACCTGCTGCCGGTATTGTTGCTGCTGTAGAGATAGTAGGCGAAGTGTTATCGAAACATTTTCCGTTTACGAAAGAAAAGAATGAACTTTCAAATGAAGTTAAGACCGAGTAGTGTCTATTGAAAAATCTGGGTTCTTTCTTTCTACTCCGGCAGTTTTCTTTGTCCGAGATACAGTTATGATTACAGCAACAAAACAACAGAATGAACAAGTGTCAAAGATAGAAAACCCTCCTCTGCGACAACACCAGAAAGACGCTCTCTCAGCGGTGTCTAAAATGGCCAGAAAAGGTAAAGGGAGAGGAAAGGTTGTCCTGCCTACCGGGACAGGTAAAACTCGAATTGAAGCTGAATGTATAGCCCTGTTTATTTCTCGTTTGATTAAAAATGAACAGCATCCCGGTATCTATGTCGTTTTGTCTCCAAGAATCATTCTGACGTTTCAATTGCTTTATGAAATCAGTTCTATTCTTGGGAAAAAGGGGATTGATTGTAGCTATCTAAATGTCAATTCTGGTGACTTGGATAGCACGAGCATCGAGAAAGAGCTATTGAAGATTGGTTTTCAAAATCCAGAAGCAGTTGAAAGCACAACTAATAAAGATTTAATTAAGGCAAAAATGATAACGGTTATATCTGAGAATAAACCGTTAGTTATTTTTAGCACTTATCATTCTGCACATCAAGTTGATTCGGCCGCCAACGAATTAGATGCAGAAGTTTCCGCATACATTTATGATGAAGCTCAATATTGTGTTACTAGCGGTGCTTTTCAGGAATCCCCAAACTATGAATCTGCATTTAAGATATTCTTAACGGCAACGGAAAAGTTTACAGATGACGATGCCGGCTTAGGTATGCAGAATATGGATAGGTTTGGAAAAGTTTTATTTGAAGAAAAACCAAAGACTCTCATTGAAAGAGGGGAAATGTCTTCTGTCGCTATCCATCTAGTCGGAGCTAGAGGGGGAAACGTAGAAGACAATGACTATGAGTCAATGGCGAAGATTGTAATTGATGCTTTTGAAAAGCATGAATCTGTTATTGGCGAACATTCGTTTAATGGAAGTCTTATTGGTCCGAAAATGATTGTTGTTTGCGACAAGCAGGACTCTCTTAAGGGGATTATGCGGTCCAGGACAATGAAAGATTATCGACAGGAGCATAATGATACTACTCTTTGTGCTCTTTCTTCTGAATTTGGTATTGAGATAAATGGTAAGTTGGACCCCAGAGTCACCAATAAAGGCAAAGAATGTCTACTTAAGAAACTTAGAGCTTTGGCGTCGATTGATAAAGCTATTGTTTTTCATGTCGATATGATTTCCGAAGGTATTGATGTTCCGGGAGTTACTGGAGTAATGCCTTTCCGAAGTCTTGGTAAGATTAAATTCCTGCAAAATCTTGGAAGAGGAACAAGATTGCTAGGGGAAGATCGCAGCAGGTTGTACGATGGAGAGATACGACCACAGGATTGGAAGAATTACATTAAGCCTTTCTGTTGGTTGATTTTGCCGGTAGTCAATGTTGATGCTATTGATTTTACTCGCAGGTATCGAGATTATATTCTTGCCTTACGATCTGATTATGATTTCAATACATCTGAAAATGTGATTATTGACAATATTGTTGCTCCGGCAGAAACGGAACCGACAGAAGATGTTATGGGGGCTATTGGTAAAAAGATGTTCATTGGCAAGGGGCTGGTCGAAGGCATCTTTCACTCCATAGAAGATCAGGAAAAATCAATTGCTTTTATGGATAGCATTTTTGGGTTCAACAAAAGTACTCCGCAAGAACAGATTGATTTACTAAAGCTTATTTACGCTAAGGACAACGAATGACACAGGTTGATATTGATTTCTTAAAACGGTTTATTCAAACCAGAGAAGGTGTTGAAGAGCTTATTAAGCACATGATGCAATGGGGGCAGCAGAACGTTCATACTCCATTCAGTTTATGTAAGGAGATGATTTCCAGATTGCAGCATTATACTTCATTGGCTGATAAAAAAATTGCCGTTCTTTTTAATATTGAATTCCTGCATGTTTTGGTGAACGATTTTGGTGTTTATATTGATGATATAATTATGTTTGCTGACGATGAAGTTGAGCTTGAATTTTGCAAATTACAGTACAAAATGAAAGAAGGGGTTAACCTGTTTAAGATTGATATTGAAAATAGCATTAAAGAAAAAGAATTACATACGAATGAAGGGAAAGTTACTATGAAGTTCGACGTTGTAATCGGAAATCCACCATATCAGACTGCTAGTGATAATAAGGGTGCAGGACATACATTGTGGGATAAATTTGTACAAATTTCTTTAGATTTAACACAAGAAAATGGTCATATGTGTTTGGTTCATCCTGCTGGATGGAGGAGACCTACTGGAGAATTTGTTAATCTTGGCAAAATTATGCAAAAAAAGCAAATAAAATATTTGGAAATCCATTCAATTGAAGATGGTGAAAAAACGTTTGGGGCTTGTACAAGATATGATTGGTATGTTTTAGAGAATTCTCCAAATTACGAGAATACCGTTGTTGTTGGAGAAGATGGCGACGTAGAAGAAATTAATCTTTTAAATCTGCCATGTATTCCAAATGGAAAATTCAGACAGATATTAAATTTGCTGGCAAAATCAGAAAAAGATAAAATTAATTTAATATCTGATCGATCTAATTATGGAGCGGATAAATCACATATGTCAAAAACACAGACAGTCGAATTCAAATATCCTTGTATTTATTTTTTGCCAAAAAAAGGGATACAATTGAGATGGTCAAATACGAATAAAAATGGTCATTTTGGAGTTCCGAAAGTTATTTTTTCTAATGGAGCGGCTTGTGAAATATTATGTGATGAAACAGGAAAATATGGACTTACTCAGTGGGCATACGGGGTTGTAGATGAAAATAAGAATCTTCCACTAATTAAGCAGGCTATGGAAAGTGAGGCGTTTGTAAAACTTTGTAAATATATGAGATTTACACTGGATCTGTATGATGTTAGATTTATTTCTTGTCTTCGCAAAGACTTCTGGAAAGAGTTTCTTTAATGACTATGACTATGATTATGACAAATTCTAAAACCAGAGAAGAAAGAGCGAAACAAACCGCTGAGGTTTTCACTCCCAATAAATTAGTATGTGAAATGCTTGCTAAACTGCCTAAGTCTGTTTGGAAGAAAGGTAAAACATTTTGTGACCCTGCTGTCGGAAATGGACAATTTCTAATTTGGATTCTTCTTCGTAAAATTCAACGAGGACACAAGCCTCTTGAAGCACTGCAATGTCTTTATGGCGCAGATATTATGCAAGATAATATTAGAGAATGTCGTCTTCGTTTACTTAAAATTATTTCTCTCTTCGAGAACGTAGAAGAGTTGCATATTGAAACTGTCTTTCAGAATATTGTTTGGATAAACCAAAAAACTCATCCTGCCGGTTCTCTTGAATATGATTTCAGTTTTAAGAGAAAAGCAAAACGAGAAAATGTTGAACGGTGGATGGAATATATTCATGAGAATGGAGTTCTTGATGACGTTAGCTTGCCTGTTCCTCCTGAGACCTTTAACAAAACAGGCATGGTCGATATTTTTGCAGCTCTTGATACAGATAGCCAGTAAAGACGTTCAAGAAAGGATGAAGACATGTTGGTTAAGCTGACTCACCCATTTCTGTGGCGGTGTAAAGATATTAATGCTCTTCTTGAGGATTGTACGAAGGTTAATACGTTTCTTTCCCGGTTAACGAAACAAGCAGATGCTCTCGCCCCGCTTACTAATCAGGATACTCCTTTTGAGCGAGATTGTAAGCTTCAAAAGATCAACAAACACAAGGGAGATGGGTTTGAATTGTTGACAGAAGCTTTAATTCGATTCTTTCCGTGCGATAAGCGGGTTGGATTGATTGAAGAGTATGAGGTAGTTACTACCGGCGATGTCGGTGTCGATGGACATGGCGTTTGTGGCTTTAATGACAAACCCATTACGGTTCAATGTAAGTTCCGTCAGCAGGATCATGTTCTCGAAGCTAATAAAGACCATTTGACAAATTTTACATCGGCGTCTATGATGCACTTTAGCGTTGACCAAGAACCTGATCCTGAAAGTGGTAAGTGTAATATGATTATATTCACTTCTGGTGACTCGTTAAATTTTTTCACGGACGAAAAAATGTTTGGACACAAAGTGCATGCTTTTTGTAGGAAGGATTTTCGGGCGTTGCTTGATAATAATCCGTCTTTTTGGAAATTTTTTAGGGAGAGTTGGGAAGATTCCCTTGCTAATTTGAAAGTTGTAGTATAATTTTGTATAAGATAGAAAAATCCCCAAAATAGAGATTAAAAATGATTAATGGAAAAGACATTATTGCGATTGGGTTCTCGCAGGGACCGCTTGTTGCTGATCTAAAAGATGCTGTGGAGCAGATGGTCAATAGCGGGATGCGAGATAAAGACGTTAAGCTAGTGTTGTCTGGACTGAAATCGTCTCCGTCCGATTTCACGGATCACCAATTTCTTTCGGCTGTCGCTCAAAAGATTCTTGATGCAAAGCAGCAGAATGCAGATTTGAATCAGATGGCTCAGAATACGGCTGTAAAACCGTACAAAATTTGGGGGAAGGAAGGTATCGAGGAGGGCGCACTAGGACAGATGCAGACCGCTATGACGATTCCAGTGGCGGTGAGGGGCGCACTCATGCCAGATGCACATCTTGGTTATTCGTGTCCAATCGGTGCAGTTATCGGACTAGATAATGCTGTAGTACCGAATTTTGTAGGTGTCGATATTGCTTGTCGCATGAAGTTGTCAGTTATTGATATTCCACGAGGGTATATGGCTGGTGCTGTTGATTCTATGAAGCAGGCTATTCTTTATGAAACTCGTTTTGGTGTGGGCGCTTCTTTTGAGAAACAAGACCGTCGAGATCATGACGTTATGAATGACGAAGCTTGGTTTGAAACGCAGCATCTTACTCAACTTCGAGATACGGCATGGAAACAACTAGGAACCAGTGGAAGCGGAAATCATTTCGTAGAGTGGGGATGGTTAGAAGTTACTGAAGAATTTGATGGGTTAGCACCAGGAGAGTATATTGCCTTACTCTCTCATAGTGGCAGTAGGGGAGCTGGAGCTAAGACTGCACAAAAGTATCATAAGATTGCTACCGATAAAATGCCTGGGCGTTTGCTCGCTTTCAAAAATCTTGCTTGGCTTGATATGGATACCGAGGAAGGGGAAGAATATTGGCGAGCAATGAATTTGATGGGACGTTATGCTTCTGCTAATCATGAATTGATTCACAAATATGTGGCTAAACGAATTGGTGGTAAGATTATTGGGGGAGTAGAAAACTACCATAATTTTGCATGGAAAGAGATTTACGAAGGTAAGGAGTTGGTTGTTCATCGTAAAGGTGCAACACCGGCTGGACAAGATGTTTTAGGTGTCATCCCTGGTAATATGATGGATGCTGCTTTCGTTGTCCGAGGCAAGGGAGATACTGAAAGCATGAACTCTGCTTCACATGGCGCAGGAAGGGCTATGTCTCGCCGTGACGCCAAGGAGAAGTTTACTTGGAGCGAATGGCGGAAGAAACTGGCTGCGGCTGGCGTTGAATTGATGAGCGCAGGTTTAGATGAAGTTCCTGGTGCATATAAATCAATATTTGAAGTAATGGCAGCACAACAAGACTTAGTTCGTGTGATTGCGAAGTTCAAACCAAAAATTGTTCGGATGTCTGATGATGGGAAATCTGAAGATTGATAATATTATGTTTGAAAAGAAGCCAATTCCAAAATTAGATACAGAAGATAGCATATTACAATTTTTCATATCGCTTAAAGATGGTCGGAGATTAGAGCGAATGTTTGTTGAATTAATGCGTCCGGATAATGGATCATTAAGAAAAGCTTATTATGCCGGCAAAATGATTGAGTACATGGAATTGTTTATGGGAGATGGTTATGCTATCTTTAACCAAAGAAGAGACTGACCGTATTTTTAAGTTTTTGGCAGAATTGGCGGATCATCCCTTGCACAAAAAAAATCCAATTAATTAAAATTGATCCAACGTCAACTTCTCAAATTGCAGATATATACGAATCTATCAAAAAAGGAGATGGTAAAGTTAAAGACAAAGGTTAAATGTATGTATCTTTTGTGCTAGCGGTTTATTTTTCAATACAATAAGTAAAGGACATTTAATGTCAGAGTCAGATTTCATTAAACAAATAGAACGAGTCACTCAAAAGATACAAGAAATGTCGAAAGAACAGTCATCTCCTGCATATGATACTGTTAAAAAACAGGAAAAACTTAAAAAACAGGAAAAACAGGAAAAATTTAAAAAACAACTTGAAAAAATTGTTGTAATTGTTTAAATTCAGTATGTTGGAGAAGTTGGGGCTGGAGCGGTACACATCACTATGAACGGACTTGTTTGTGTGCTAAATGTTGAAATCGATCAAGAATTGATGAATCAGTTGGCTGATGGAGATAAAGTAATTGTGGAAGAAATTTTAAAAAGTGCATTTGCGGAAGCACGCAGGAAACCATCGGCGTTATCGTATATCCGATATTGAGCATTTCAAAGGTGAAAACCCAGAAAACAACAAATCTGATAAAATACGGGTAGCTGTTTATGGTAGGGTTTCATCGCATGAACAAAAAGAAAAAGGTGACTTAGAGCGACAAGTCGGTAGAATGCTGAAATATTGCGTTGAAAAGCAATACGAAGTGGTTGAAACTTTTGAAGAAGTAGGCTCTGGAATGAAGGATGACCGTCCTAAGTTAAAACGGTTGTTCAGATTGATTGAGGAAAAGAAAATCAATAAAGTGATAGTTGAGCATAAAGACAGACTATCTCGTTTTATGATTGGTTTTTTGGCTGGGTTAGAGACCGGAAATAAGTGAAAAAAAAATTGAAGTAAGCGTTGAAGTCTCTACTGTTTATGCTATAATGAAAAGAAGCTCCTGCGTGCGAGCTTCTGATCACTGATGACCCCCTGTGTTTTATGGCACAGGGGGCTTTTTTATGTATCTTTCGTGATATTCGATTATGCTTCTGGCTCTGTTGGAGGTTCAACGACAGGCTCGTCTGGCAATTCTACAACGCCAGTAATTGTTGGAGCCGCGGGCGCTGGAGGAGGAACAGTGTCAATCGCACTGACATACTCCCTATGCTAAAGCAATAGGGGTTCTTGCGGTTAGAATGCATTCAAATCCAGAGCCGCTTGCGGAGTATCAGTGTTCACGTCAGCATGAGAAACGTGCCCGCATGGACACTTAAATTTTTTATCAACAGGAGGCAGAAAACCCCTACACTTGTAGTAGGGGATGAATGCAGATGAAGGTTTTTTTTGTGAATAATCTTGTAGTATAATTAATAAAGTAGGGCAGGAAGTGTCCTAACTAACGCTCAGGGAGACGATGTAAGACAAATTGATTAAGACAGAATGCAGGGTCGGGACGACCCAGTGAGCTACAGAGTGCTAACCTGTTGAACATTAGTTCTTAGGAATATCTGTGGAATCCCCTACCTTTATGGTAGGGGTAGTTCAACTCAAGTCAACTATTGTTTAAATTCAGTATTAGGGAAGATTCGTTGTCTAATCTTTTTCCCGAATTGTTGAGCAGGAGATTCATGAACAGTATTGAATGGTTGTTTATTTTGGAAGGCATCAACGAAATCGTGACTGTGAAAAGATTCATGCGCGGAGGTTTCTGTTAATTCTTCTTCAATCCATTGTCCAATACGAGCAATAATAGAATTGGCAGCATCGGGATCTGGTTGTGTTCCATCTAATTGAACAGTTGGAGGTAATGCTTGTCGAGCGCTTTCAAATATTTTACGGACATCGACAAAGATTTTTCCGGGTTCATGGCTGATTGCTAGTCCTTGAGCATTTGGTTTAGATATAGGACTTGTATCAATTTGCGTGACATGATTTTCCATGAGAATTGGACCAATGCGTTGTTTTACTCGTTGTAATAAATCATTAGCGGTTATTGTTTGAGAGGCACCAGGGATAGATAATGATTCACTTTTACCGCTACCAACAATTTCAATAGAAGATATAGCTTGTTCGAGAAGTTTGTTATAATCGTTAATAACTTGTCGTTGTGCTTGTTTGTACCAGTTCATTTTAGTCCCAGGAAAGATAACATACCACGTTTAGGAGCATTTTGTTCATATGTTGCAAAGGTTATTGCTCGTTTGACAGTTTGTTCGTTTTGATTGTCTTTGATTATAAAGTCTGTAATTCCATTGTTTAATGAATTTTTTGCTATTTTATAATCTCGCAATCCTGTTAAAACAATAATTTTTACTGTTTTATTTTTGAACGAATCTACTTTGTTTATCACTGTATTTATTGTGTCTTTCCCATCCGAATCTGGCAGTATAAGATCGAGGAATAATACATCAAAAAAATTTTCAATCAGGTTATTTATTCCATGTGTAAGTGTTGTTTCGACTTCTATCTGACAACTATCATCGATTCGCTCTATATACGTTTTGAGCAATTCGCTATCAGATTCACGATCTTCGATGATGAGTATTTTCATTCTTTCCCTCTCTTGCCGCTAGAATTCGGCAATTGGACTGTTTTTAACCAATAGGTAGCCAAGCTTTGTGCGTTGTCAAATGATTTTGTAACATAAGAATTGGCTTGAAATTTATAAATATGATATATTTGATCGTTGTTATGTTTTGCACTAGAGTATATAACTATTGGAATAGATTTGCAGTCTTCTATTTTCTTAATCTCCGATAACACTTCTAGTCCGTGTTTAAATGGCAATTCGAGATCAAGTATAATTAAATTTGGACGGACAGCTTTTTTGAATTTCCCTTCTTGACGAATATATTGCATTGCTTCTTCTCCGTCAGAAACTTTTTTTATCTGGGAATGAGGATCTATCTTTTTTAACATTTCTTCAATGAAATTTGAGTCAGCCTCATTATCTTCCACAATTAACACTGTAACGATATCTTTCATTCAGTTGGCTCCAGTTTTCTGTATAAGGAAACAATAAATTTGCTTCCTTGGTTTATCTGAGACTCTAAACGAATAATCCCATGATGAACTTTAGCTATTTTTTGGCAAATAGCTAGCCCCATACCAGAGCCACCATTTTTGATATTTTTCCCTCTTTCAAACATATTAAATATTTTTTGATGATTTTCCTTGTCAATACCTATACCATTATCTTCAACCGTAATAATATAGTTTTCTTTTTCGGTATATTGAGTAATCGTTATTTGTGGAGGTTTGCCTGGACTGTGAAATTTAATAGCGTTAGACAAAAGATTTTGGAATAAGCGATATATTTGCGTTTCATCGCAGTTTAGTATCGGTGAATTCATAAATTTTACACTAATAATCGTTTTGGTTTTTTTAATTTCTACATCTAGATCAGCGATAGCTGTTTCAATAATCTCATTAACATTATTAGGAAAGATTTTAATATTACGACCAACTCTAGAGTAATCAAGAAGATCATCAATCATTTTAGTCATACGGTCAGAAGCATCCGTAATATAGTTGAAATATTTTTTGCTTTTAGATTCCAAATCAATTGAATCTTGAGATATATATAGTTTGATATAGCTGGATATTGTTCGCATAGGTTCCCGGAGGTCATGAGATGCTATATAGGCAAAACGCTCAAGGTTTTCATCTAGCTCTTTCTTTTTGGAAATATCTTGTATTTGTGATATAAAATATCTGATATTATTGTTTTCGTCTTTTATTGCAGCGACATTAAGTTGGATTGGAATAATTTCACCTGTTTTTTTGATGTATCTTTTTTCTAATTCGTATGTATTCTGTTCTTTTCTTAATAGTTTATCAACTAAATATTGGTCAGATAAAAGATCATTAGGATGGGTTATGTCTTGCCATTTTAATGTTAATAATTCTTTTTCTGTGTATCCAACTATATCACATAGTTTTTTGTTAACCTGCAACCAAGAGCCATCAACTCCAACTAATGCAATACCGATTGGAGAATTATCTATAGATTCTGATAGCATTTCTGTTTGTTTTGTTAATAGTTTATTTATTTTGTTTGTTTTTGTTTGATATTTGTGAATGATGATAACAAGTATTACAAACAGTAAGAAAGTTACTGTTAAAAAAGAGATAAAAAATATCAAAAATATATTTTTTATAGTTTTGGTAGTTTCGAGAACTTCGGCAACATCGATTTTAACAACAATACCGCAGTCTAATTTTTCGTTATATAATATTGCCGCATAAACATCAATGCCACGATAGTCGATTGTTTTTAAAAAACCTTCTTTACCTTTTAGGGCTTGACCAATAGAGCTGTTCTCTAAAATTTGTGTTGTATTATTCTCTATAGAATCTCTCAAAAAAATTGGGCGACCATTTTCGTCAGATATCGCCATAACAGCTTCGCAGGTTTTCCCTATATATTTAATTGATCCAACAAGATCGAGTATCTTTTCGGAATATTGTGTAGCTCTTAGAATTATTATTTTATCGTTTTTAATTTTAATAGGAACAGAAAAAGCAATATTTTTTTGAGAATTTATATTTTCTTTGTAAAATTCAAAATATAAATTATATAAAGATAGTCGGTTGATTGCTTTGGAACTCAAAAAAAGCTTTTTGCCGATTTTGTTCGAATTACTAGAACTGATAATTTCATTATCATAGATTATATCAATATCTATAAAGTTTTTGTCAATAATAGACATAGAATCAATAGATGTAAGAATGTTACAAATAACCGATAAATGTTCTTGGTCTGGGTTTTCCAAATATTCTTCTATTGCGTTTTTTAAAGAAGATCGGGATGCAATTAGTGTTAAATTCTCAAAATAATGATTTGTTATTTCTTCAAGATGTTTTGCTTGTTGAGAAACAGAATAATTTAGAACATTAATTCTGTCTTCTATTTGACGTATAGATGCATATTTATTGAACATTAATGAAGCAATAGAAAATGGGATTATAATAGTAATGACAAAAATGACCAGTAAAATAAGTGGTGTTTTTGCTAGTGAAAACGGAATATAATTAAACTTAGTGATGTATTTATCCTTAATGGTATATATTGATTTTTTTAATTATCTCTTCCTACAATGAAAATATCTTTATATAATTCTATTTTATGATTATATAGGCAGAAAACCTCTACCCTTGTGGTAGAGGATGAATGCCGGCCAACAGCATCCCCTTAAAATATTCTAAATTGAGTGAAAGATTATTATATATAATGTCGAATAATATTGTATAACCCTGTCTTGTATTGTGTCAAAATTGTAGTATGATATAAATTCGTTGATTTTCTTATATTGACGGAAAAATCAAAATGACATATATTGTAAAACCATACGATCAGGCGCTACAGCGGATTCTAGACGAAGGAGTGCATAAAGAAAATCGCACTGGAGTAGATACTATAGCGGTTTTTGGCATCCAAAGTCGTTATCGTATAGACGAGTATTTCCCTATTTTAACAGGAAGGAAAGTTTGGCCAAGGGCAATTTTTGCTGAACTGCTTTGGTTTCTCTCTGGAAGCACACAAAATAAAGATTTACAAGATATAGGTTCAAATATTTGGACACCTTGGGTTGACGCTGAATTTGAAGAAAAACATAGTTTTGAAGAAGGGGAGCTTGGTCCTGTTTATGGATTTCAATTGCGTCATTTTGGAGCTGATTATAAGACGGTGACTAGATTGCAGCGAGAAATACAAAAAACTCAAAAGAGACTAGATGAGGAGTCGAAACGAGATGACGAATTTCTTGATAGCTCCAGTTGGGATCATCATTGCGTGCTCCCTAGCTCCAGCATCCGAACTAGATTATCTAATTTAAAGAAACAGTTATTATCTAGTGTTGGTGGGTTTGACCAAATGGAGTATATGCTTACTCGCATCCGAGAGAAACCAGACTGTAGGCGGATTTTGTTTTCATTATGGAATCCCGCACAGCTAAAAGAACAACGGCTTCCGCCATGTCATTTTGCTTTTCAAATTTTTATTCACGAAGACAAAATGAGTGGTATGTTGACTCAGCGCAGCTGCGATTTTCCGGTTGGAGTGCCAGCAAATATTCAATTTTATAGTGCATTGATTTATATGTTAGCACAACAAACCGGGTATACACCATATGAATTTATTCATTCTACAGCAGATTCACATATTTATGTCAATCAAATTGATGCAGTAAAAGAATATTTAGATAGGGAGAAACCGGATTCTCCGAAACTGAATCTAAAAAAAGCAAGTGACATCTATTCTTATAGTATGGATGACTTTGATGTTATAGATTATAATCCTCTTGATAAAATATCTATTCCGGTAGCAGTATAAATATGTCATCTATATAGGTGTAAAAATGATATCTTTAATAGCGGCAGTAAATGATAATGGTGTTATTGGGAAAGAAGGTCATATTCCGTGGAAAATTCCAACAGATATGGTTCGCTTTAAAAAGATTACTATTAATCATCCTGTGATAATGGGTCGTATGACATGGCAATCTATCCCTGGTATGTTTTTGAAAGAAAGAGTCAATATCGTTGTCACTTCAGACGTTGAAGGATATGAACAGTCTGCCCTTCAGAATATTAAAATGTCGATTAAAGCAGACTGGCCTTTACATTTTGTTTCGAATGTTGAAGAAGCCACAAAAATTGCTGAAAAAGAAATCGCAGAAAAACATCTTGATGATGAAATACTTATAATTGGTGGGACTTCAATTTATCAGCAATTCGTGCCTAATATGGATAGATTATATTTGACTAGAGTGTTTGATTGTACATTAGGAGATGCTTATTTGCCAATTCTTCCT
>Ga0209702_10004742_pt1 | contig 19345 bp, 20 predicted proteins | sample FRY01_FD_187210 | JGI IMG/M metagenome (GOLD analysis project Ga0209702, IMG submission 187210) | Freshwater microbial communities from Lake Fryxell liftoff mats and glacier meltwater in Antarctica - FRY-01 (SPAdes) (version 2) | ecosystem: Environmental > Aquatic > Freshwater > Ice > Glacier...
TTTTTCTAGCTAAGCGAGTAGAATAGCGTTAGTCAATCATATTTTGGCCTTACTATATTGTAGCAAAATAGCGTCGAAAACCGTAGTTTGAGTTTGATTCTGAAATCTAACTTTTTTGGAGCCTCTATGCCAACAAAAACGGAAGCAATTGGACGATTCTTAAAGCACATAACTGTGCCGGACTTGGCTGCACTATATTCACCAGATATGGAAGTGCAAGTCAACGTCGGGCAAGACGGCGGTGAACGCATCACTGGCGAGTTTCATGGTCGCAAGTGGTCAGGGTGGACAGATGGGATAACAACGTGGAAAGCATTTCGCATACCGTGGAAAGCTAACAGCGAACCGGAGTACGTTGATTCTGACCTCAAGTGGGACATGACAGTCCATGCCGAAGGTATTGGCATGACTGGTTGGGATTGGAAAAACAAAGTATCCAAGTGGGTAGCCTTTGACTTCGACTCTATCGTAGGCCACTCAAAGGGACTAGACACCGGCGAACTGGATGAAGTACGCAAACTGGCCTGTGCAGTCCCGTGGGTAACTGTAAGACGTAGTACGTCAGGCACAGGACTCCACCTGTATGTTATGTTAGACAACGTGCCCACAGACAACCACAACGAACATGCGGCCCTTGCACGTTCTATCCTAGGCAAGATGGCATCTGTTACCGGTGCAGACCTAGCTGCGAAGGTTGACGTTTGCGGTGGTAACATGTGGGTGTGGCATCGCAAAAAGGAAGGCACCGACGGGCTGACTTTAATCAAGCAAGGTTTGATTCTAGACTCTATCCCACTCAACTGGCGGGATCATCTCACGGTGGTCAAAGGTGGCAAGCATCGAGCTAAGCCTAGTCTAGTAGGGCTGCAAGAAGAACGTGAGGTCGATGAGTTTGAAGAATTGTGCGGCCAGCATTTACAAGTTCAAATTGACGTAGAACACAAAGGTCTTATGAGTTGGTTTGATGACCACGAGTGTCTGTGGTGGTGGGATGCTGACCGGCATATGATGGTATGTCATACTGCTGACCTGAAACGGGCTATGCCTGATCTTGAGATTAGGGGCTGCTTTGAAACTCGTGCAGTTGGTAAAGAACATGGACAAGACCAAAACTGTTTTGCCTATCCCCTCAAGCAAGGTGCTTGGGCAGTACGGCGTCACACTAAAGGAGTTCAAGAGCATTCAAGTTGGGATCAAGATGCAGCAGGGTGGACAAGATGCTACTACAATAGAAACCCTGACCTCGCAACAGCATGTCGCAGCTTTAACGGCGTGGAAGATACTGACGGAAGTTATGTTTTCCCGACTGCTGAGGAAGCCTTCAATGCAGCAAAATCACTTGGAGTTAGCGTGGTTGTACCCGCAAGGTATGCAAGCGGGCGTAAGACCAAACTCAAAGCCCACAAAGATCGCAGATTGATTGTTGAGTTTCAACATCAAGACGGCGATGACAGTAAGGGACTTGAAGGTTGGTTAGTAACCAAGAAGAAGAACTGGCAGCGCATCTACCGCACGCAAGTAGAGTCGCTGGAAGAACCAGATATTGCAAGTTACGATGATACTGTTCGCCACATCGTGACAGGCAATAGTGAAGATGCCGGTTGGTTGTTGTATGATTCAGGCACGTGGTTCAATGAGCCTATTGCTCACATTAAGTTAGTCCTAAAAGCTCACGGTGTAATTAACAAAGATATTGATTTGATTCTAGGATCACAAGTGGCTAAAAGGTGGACTCTTGTTAATCGTCCGTTTGAACAAGAGTATCCGGGCAACAGGCTATGGAATCGTGAAGCTGCCCAATTCAGGTTTCCACCTACGCAAGACAAAGAGATTCTTGTCTATCCATCATGGATGAAAGTTCTCAAGCATGTGGGTTCAGGCTTAGATGATGCAGTATTACAAAATGGTTGGTGCAAAGCCAACGGTATTGGAACAGGTGCCGATTACTTAAAGTGCTGGATAGCAGCAGCTTTCCAACGGCCATCAGAACCAGTACCTTACCTGTTTTTCTATGGCCCACAGAATAGCGGCAAGTCAATCTTCCACGAAGCCCTTTCGTTACTGGTGACCAAAGGCTACCAGCGAGCCGACCTAGCCTTAACGAGCCAAGGTAACTTTAACGGTGAACTTGAGAACGCTGTATTTTGTGTTGTCGAAGAAACTGATTTGCAGAAAAACGCACAGGCTGTCAACAAGATTAAAGATTGGGTTACATCACGCCAATTAAATATCCGGCACCTGTATAGAACGCCTTACCACGTGAACAATACAACTCACTGGATTCAATGTTCAAACGACCATAATGCGTGTCCAGTGTTACCGGGTGATACCCGCATAACTATGGCATACGTAAAATCAATCGAGCTTACGGACATGATCCCTAAGCGAAAACTGATACCTGCACTAGAGAAAGAAGCACCGGACTTTTTGGCTGAACTGTTACGCCTTGAAATACCAGATTCACCTGATCGCTTGTTTGTTCCAGTCATCGTGACATCTGAGAAGGCAGCAACCGAGGCAATGAATATGACCACGGTTGCTAGATTCGTAGCAGAGAATACCTTTAAGGTTCCCGGCGAAACTATACCGTTTGGCGACCTGTATAACAGGTTCCTTGAATGGCTTGAACCATCCGAAGTGGCACACTTTACTAAGATGCGTTTCAGGCGTGAATTGTCACCGTCAACACCTTCCGGCTATTACGGCGGCAATAATATAACGTGTATTGGCAATCTTTCATGGACAGACATGAAGCAAACCAAAACTGTATTGGCAATGGCCGGAACGAGGATTACACATGCTTAAAGACACCTTAGCCAAACTTGAGCCGGCACAACGGCAACAGTTGATGTATTGCTTTGAAGAAGGCATTACTCAGGTTGTCTTTTATGCCGACGGGAAATTCATTGGTGTTAACGTAAGACCTAGCGCTGATTTCAAGCTGATCGAAGTAGCTGGAGATTGGTGTTTGGGTGAGTTGATTTCAGACTCAAAGGAAACAAAACATGATGACTCACGTTAGTTGTCCGACACGAGGCAATAACAGGACTCTAGCCATCTTGCACTTCCGGATCGGATGGTTGAAGTACTGGTTGTTGCTGCTAAGACCCAAGAGGGTTTGGTGCGAAACAATCTCTATCCCGGATACAGAAGCGGCTCGCGTTAGTCGTATATCGGGTCACTACCATCTGTACACCCACGAAGAAAGCAAACTGATCCGCAAACTCTTAGAGGAAATAAAATGAAAACAATCGCTGTTGATTTCGACGGTGTGCTTCACGGGTATTCACTTGGTTGGCAAGATGGAACCATCTATGACGAGCCAAAGCCACTTGCCCGTGAATCTATGGCTCTGCTGTGTGAAAAGTTTGAAGTTGTTATCTTTAGCACACGGTGCTTTCCGCGTACAGTGAGGGGTAAGTTTGAGCCTAGTCAAGACATTGAAGTTGCGGCATGGCTTAAGAAACATAATATCCCTTACACCCGTATCCACACTGAACCGTGCAAACCGCTTTGTGTAGCCTTCATTGACGACAATGCAATACGCCACATCAATTGGGCTAGCACCATGAACGTACTAATGCGTGAGGGCCTATTATGAAGATAATCGCATTTGGCCATAAAAGCCGAGTAGGTAAGGACACCTGTGCAAAGTTTGCACAATCCCAACTACGTAGTAAAAACATTGATAGCGTCCGAGATTCGTTCGCTTATCACCTAAAGAAAGCCTGCCACTACATTTACGAGTGGGCGGGCGTCCGGCGACCTGAACACTATGAAGAACACCATGAGGCACGGAATGTTATAATTCCTGCTCTTGGTATAACTGTTGTAGATTTGTGGGTTATTTTCGGCACTAAGTGCTGCCGAGACAAGATATGTGATCTAACGTGGGTCAATAAAACCCTGATGCGTGAAGATAAGCCAAAGGTCTTGATTATTAGCGACCTACGTTTCCCCAACGAAGGTTCTAGAATCAAAGAGCTAGGCGGCGTATGCGTAGAAGTGATTCGTCCCGACCAACCCTACCGTGAAGGTATTACCGTCGATGATCGTCTTGACGGGTGGGACGGTTGGGATTACAAGATCACCAACAGTGGCTCATTGAAAGACCTGTATACAAGTGTTGAAACTATTGTAAAGGAAGTGATCTGATGAAAGAAGCAATGCGACATCTTAACGGCCACATTCTGTGTGCTGTAGACTGTGAAACCACTGGCTTGAAGGCAGGGTACCATGACCTTATCCAGATTTGTGTCATGCCTTTGGATGCGGAACTTTTACCGCTGAAAACTTTTCCGCCCTTCTACATGACGATCAAGCCACAACGACCGGAGACAATTGATCCGGCGGCCTTTAAGGTTCACGGTATTCGCTACGGTGAACTAATGAAAAGTGCAGAAGATCCGTTCCATGCGAGCGAATTGTTTGAAGAGTGGTTCAATCGTATGAGCCTAGCCTTTAATAAAAAGATTGCACCGCTCGGCCACAACTATTCTTTTGATGCCGGGTTCATCAAAGATTGGCTTGGCGAAGATTCGTATGAAACCTACTTCGACTACCACGTGCGTGATACGTCGGCGGCATGTTTGTTTCTCAATGACAGAGCAAGTTTTGGGGCAGAGGATTTTCCCTACCCCAAAATGAAGTTGGGTAGTATCGCTGCAAGGCTGGGTGTCGATAACCAGTTTGCACATGATGCGTTGCAGGATTGCCTCATGACGGCTGAGGTATATCGGCGTATGATTCACTCTACGCTGGGAGTGTCGTGGACTCCATTATCTCCCAACGCAGATGCCCAATCTTCTTGATGCGTGGGTTTTCTTTCAGCTTGCGTTCAGTTGGAATGAACCGTTTTGGCATCCATAAGACATTGGTATCTTTGAATCGTCGCACGCCGTGTGGAATTACCACATCGGTTACTAGATTCTCTGCGGGTTCAAAGCGTTCCATCATTTACCTTGCAGTTTGAGGTTATGTTGCTGACTGAACCACTCGCTCCCTAGCGATAAGGCAACAGCAACGGTTTCGGGAGTTATTCCAGAACTGTGTATAACCTCAAAAAGTTTGTCTCTGAGGTCAGAATCAGATTCGTAGAACATGAATCCCAAGAGGAAGCCGGCGCACAGAACTGCTGTGCGCCGGCTGACGGTACCGAGGAAGTTAATCATTTACGCGCTTCTTCAATAGTAGCCCGTAGTAATGCAGTCGAGCGTAGGGCAATTCGTTTCTCGACTGGACTGGTGCGATTGTCACCTTCAACGTAAGCGTCGTGCCGCTTGGCAATATCTTCGACTAGCTTACCGATCACATCAACATGTACGCAGTTAATGCCTTTGATGGCCACCCGAATCTTTTCAGATTGGCCGAGGGCAATAGCTTTCATAACATTGTTGAGGCTAGAATCAAGTGACACGTAAGCATCATGGCGATCAAGCACAGGTGCCATAATGTCTTTGACGTTTTCGACAATTATCTGGTGTTTTGCAACCGTGCAGCAACCAGACAATGACAGGATCATTGCAAAGAGGATAGTTTTCATAGGGCTGCTCGCGCTCCGGTGATAAGGGCTTGGAATACGATGTTAGCCATGCGAGCGACTTTGTCCCACGCTTGATTAACGGCTTTCAATCGGTAGCCCTCAGCAATAGCCTTGAGTTGGCCGACCAGTTCAGCTCTCGCTGCATTTCTCGTTTGTTCGTTTTCAATTTCCATGACGCTGATAAAGTCTTGCGTGATATCTTGAACAAATTGTTCAACGCTATCAATGCCGCCCTCAATCAGTTCTTTCAAGGCGTCTTTCAGCAAAGTTGCTGCCTCGTCGCCAAGTTTCTTAAAATCAATATCCATTATTGTCTCCAGCCCGCGGTTTTTCTAAGACCACGGTAGGGGTGCTTGCATCCATGCTTGGGTAAATCTTCCTTATAAAGAGCAAGGTTAAAAACTTTAAGTTTTTCTACCGCACAACCACACAGGCCGCACGACCTTATACCCTTAGCGTCAAGTTTGCTAAAACCACAGGCTTCACATTTGGCTACACGCTCTTCGTAAATCTCGAAGGGCACCTTGTCACCTTTTAGGACGGTTAGTAGGGCATGAAATCTTTCTGATAGATTCATATGCCACCTATAAAATATTCACATCTTTTGGCGATTTGCTCAAGCTCGTAAGGTGTGAATCCCGGCTTACTACCTTTACCGTCCCACGCTTTTGCGATCTTCATTTCAAGTAAAACGCCAGTGAGCGTTATATTGTTTTTAACAAAGTCACCTAGCACTCTGCCACCGTACTTGTCCCATACCGTGGACATATACTTCCATGTGTGTGGATGCTCGGTTAGCTTACGCACTACATCGGTTACAGCGTTACCGGCAACCTTTTCAACGCCTGTTACTTCGGGAGTGTTAATCCCTACCAGGCGAACAATACGTTTGCGTGTGGTGTTTTCGCCAAGGTCGGCGGTGACTTCAACGGTATCACCGTCGATGATTCTGAGATCAAGTACGGGGTGTATGAACATTGTAGTTTCCTTATGTAGTTAGCAGACATTAAAATGTTATATCTATGTAATCGGTTAAATCTAACGGGTCTCGATAGAGCCTGAAAGTCCCGCTTAAAGAACCGCCAATACAGACAACATCACCCGTGATATCACGATACACTCCATAGCCAGATTCGTCGCCCCAATTAAAAATACCTGTATAGTCGAGGAGCGCACGTATGTTCCCGTCATCGTCACAGATGATATTAAGTGTAAGGAGAAATCCATCAACATCCCCTTCAAACCACCACTCATACGAATCAAGACCCCCTGGGTCTCCCGAAGAAACAAAATCAAGGGTAACGTCAAAAATATCAGACCCGGGAGGCGCATCAGGAGACGTAACGGTGGTAGCTGAGTTGGTTGCGCCGTGGCAATCTGCACAAATGCTTGTAGAACATGGCCCTGTTGTTACCGTGATTGTCGGTGGCGGGGTTCCTGATATAATAGTCTCAAGGACGTAAGTCCCGTCAGGGCACGGCGTTGACGGCCCTAGATAGTAACCTTCCCATCCAGCACTATCGCCTCTAAGATTGGCGATTTCCCATCTTCCGTCATAGAACGTAAGGCCATTTCCCCACACTTCTAAGCCGCCTTCTACATGCACCCAATAACCAGTCTCACACGGTGTGTCTGTAATTGTGGCAACGCCCGTTTCCGAGCCATCAGAGAACGTGGCACACCCGTAAAGGCAGTCGCACAGTGGTGGTGGTTCACAACAATAACAAAGCTCTGGATCGTCGGTAAAGACAATAACATCAGCGTCGAAAACAATTTTACCGTCTATGAATAGGATATTAGCCATTGTGACCCCATTGGTTAGCCATTGCTTGGGCTATGCCATAGTACGTTTTGCTTCTAGAATCAGATCGTGACTCACTTTCCGGCAAGTTGTTTTGACCTGAGTCCGTCTGATTACCCCACCGGGGCAAGCCACCAATCATTACGGGTGGTATGTGCATTGTAGGTTTTAGTCTCGCTAGATTACGCAGCCATAGGCATGTGGCCTTTGAAGCATCATGACCAAACATGTACGGCTGTATAATCTGGTCAGGCTTACGATACCTTGTCGACAATATACCTACTGGATTTTCTACTGCTACCCGGTTGATTCTGCAATCAAATATCCTTGCAGCAAATCTTACAGCTTCCTCGGTCTTGAGTTGACGCTTCGGGTTGCAAGCGTTACGGTGTATACCTGCTGCACACAGGTAGGTACATGGCGGGTGTGCAATGAGCAAATCCCACCCTCGATCTAAAATGGTCAGCACATCGGCTACTATGTGCTGACCAGTGGAAGGCTCTAAGTCGCAAGACCAAGCATCATGGCCGCGAGCTTTGAATGCCTCACGCACGAGTCCAAACTTTTCACAGGCTATTAAAACTCGCATGGACATTTAACACCTGCCTGAACCTTTAGCTTCCAACTGGACATTCAACGCCTGTGTGAACCTCAAGCCAAGCAGATTCTGGGCCAGATGCAAACACTGTTATCGACCGAGTTTTCTTTTCCAGCTTGAGTGTTGCCCCATCGACTTGAAAATCTGTAATAACAACTACGTTTTCAAGTGCAGCAGCAACCCAGTTTGTACCATCGAACACAAGAACGTCACCAGTAGCAGGAGCCAATGACCCTGACACATCTTTCAAATGCTTAAGCATCTGCGGCACATAGACATCGTAAAACGCCTCGTCAGACACCGAGCCTTGCAGCCCGTGACCACGTTGGTCGTGTTCATAGTTGCCCGATGTTATCTGAACATGCGTGCCTTTGTCAGTTTCTTCTGCGGTTACTGGTGTAACAGTCAAAGCTGAGAGTACCGGCCAGTCAAATGCCGGGTCTGCAACATCTGGCCCTATGTGATTAAAGGCCGCAATCATGTCGCCCGCAGGGACTGTTTCATCAGCAATTTCAATCCAAGTGCCATCACCAACAATCTTCGGCGTGCCTGTACTAGCTCCGTTGCTGTTACGATGGCCCTTCTCGTCGAAGGAATAGTTGCCTTCGTCAAAGGAGATTTCGTTGATACCTAGGGAGACCGTTACCAAGCAATAGACTTTGTTAATACCGTCTATGGCTTGAGCATCTGTATGCTCTAACTCGAAGAATGCTGGCACTCCCATAACATCATCAAAGAATGTCATACTGATCCAAGGATCAATAGTTTTGAGCACTTCATCTAAGTAGCCGGGAATACCGCCAAAGGTCGCAGCTACCAACTTGTCAGCCGCACCTGCAAGATCAACCTCTAAAGGTTCACCACACTGCTCATCTGGCAGAACATTCAACATGCCAGTTTCGTCAAAGTTAAGATGACCTGCATCATCAAAGCTAGTACACGTTGGCCAGAAGCGTAGTATTGTACCGTCAAGCTCTACGTTCAAGGGTAGCGTTACACGGTTGTCTCCGCAGCCTGCATATACAACAGCCTGCGTAGGCTCATCTACATTAGCCACCTTGACACGGTGCATTAACAGTGGCGGTTCTTCGTAGTTGATTTCAGACTCAACATCCTCAGGATCAAAACGCTGAAACTTAAGATCGAGCCAACCACATGTTAGGAAAGCAAAGTTGGTTAGATTGGGATCACGGAAGAAAAACCAGAAATCCTGTGGGGAGTCTGTGAGTGTCCCATGCTGCAATAAGATTCTAGAACCAACCGGCAGGTGTCCTCTTGTAGTCGTAGGGAAAGCATGTTCTGCGAAGTTTGCTGCACGGACAAAAACTTCCTTGGTTTCATCTTCGCCGGTACCATCATCTTTCAATGGGCGATACGGTTCAGCCGGAAACGTGTGCGTATCAGTCAGTAGCGGGCTTCCGCCCTGTAGGTCGATGAGCTTAACATGGTACCAGTAACCGTCAATGTTGCGTCCAGTTTCCGGGTCACGAGTAGACACGCCATTAACAATATCAACCACTTCGCCAAAGACAGCATTCTCAGGCATACGGTCAATATAGTTAACACCGTCTTGGCCTGTTTCAATAAGTACAAAATCACCCGGCCGTATATCTTCCCACGGATTGACAGCCCATGCTACCATTTCGCCCGTAGGGTTTTCGTGTGGGCCGTCGCCATAGACTTTAACAAGCAACTTGTCAGCGTCAGTTTCCGACGAACCTGTGACTTTGCCTAGCAGCTTTGTACGTTGCTCCAGCTTACGCAGCTCACGCATAACTTCATCAAGGTCTTTTGCCTTGTTATTATAATAGTGTACGCTTACGTGACTCAGTTCTTCCTGTTCTGCAAAGTTGGGCGGTGCCTCATCGCCAGCATCCGACAACCAAGCATACTCGTACACAGCTGTTGTACCGGCTAGCACAGGAGTCCACAGGTCTAGCACAATAGATGGTCTGTGGACATCATGTGCGTAGCCGATAACAACAGCGTCATGGCCTGTTGGGTTGACAACGCCGCTGGCATAGTTAACCCTAACAGTGTCAAAGATTTCAAGCTCCATAGCATCGACGAAAGTTGTAGCCTTGAGTTGGCGGTAAGAGTTTGCGTATCTATGGCCCCAAAAGAACAAGGATTTCCAAACCATCGCACGGTGCTTGTAAATAAAGAACGATTCTACTCGTTCACGGTGGCCGTATTTGGAAACATTATGGTTGAACCTTACCTTTTGCTCTTTGTTGTACTGGTAGTCTTCGACCCAATCGGGAAAGTCGCCATTTTCCCTGTAAGTACCGACCAACTCGGTAAGGATGTCGTCAATAGGACTTTGTGATAACTCGATGGTGCGAAACTCTGTCTTGCTCTCATTCAAGGTGTAATCGTTGTTAGGCACTTTGGACAGGTACCTAATCTTGACCTGCTCACCATCAACAACTAAGCCGCAACGTGCTTGCCAGCAAATCTTTTTAGCAAAAGCCAAGGCATCGTCACGGACAGCAACAGAAAAGTGTGATGGGTATTCTGTAAGATACCCGCTAACCGCTGTGAACGAACTTGATTCTGGAATCAAATTAGTATACGTGTCAAACAGGTGCTTTACAATGTCTGCTGTGTTACCGTCAGGAGCTATCGTCGAACGCACAGTTACATAGATTTCCTCTCTCTTCCAGCCTTGCAGTTTGAATGATTCCAATGGACGTTTGAATTCGATAGTAGTAACCGGGTCTGTTGGGCCGTTACTTTGTCTAGCGAGATTAACCTCAAACATGTGCGCAGGTATTTGGGTAACTTTATCTTTCCCGTCAAGGGTACGAATACCGGTAACTCCATTCACTTCCTGCGAAGCGTACAGGTTCACGATGTAAATGTCACCGTTGACAGGATTCCATTGAGTTACACGTGAGCCTTCCGGTGCTGACCAGAAGGCGTTTTTGATGTATTGTATTAACTCTAATTCCTCTTGTAGCACACCGTAAGGATTCTTTGTATCCTTCATGGTTTTACGGCGTTGCTTTAGCTTGTCTTTAACGCCTGCTACAAACTCTTCAATCTCAATAATCAAGCCATTGCGTGCGATAGCCCGGACTTCGGCAATAATGCTATCTTCGGTTAAGCAACCGGCAGCAGTGGGATCACTCTCATAAAGGTCTGGTTCGCCTGAGGCTAGAATCGTACCTGCCCATTCCGCATACTTGAAGGGGTATTTGAACCAGCACTTGCGCCCCTCTTGGCGGACGCAAATGTTTTCAACCGTATTAGTTATCACACCCGGCTTTTTGCGGAAAGTCTTAATGCTATCGTAGCTACCCCAAACAAAGTGGTTGGCCATATCAATAACATCGTCAGCCAGCCACAAGACTTTAGGGTTCAGGTAATCGTCATCATCTTTTGGTCGTTCACCGCAAACCACATCTTTCCACTTGGGGACATTGGCTTCTGTTACCCTGAACGCAGCTAAGCCAGTGATTGGGAGTAGCTCCGGTTTCCCTTTGAAAATCACACCGTCAACTTCGACCTCAATCTCCTTAGTATCCTCCTCGGTCGCAGCACCGGGCAGCGTACTGCTATTAGTTTTCAAGCGCATAAGTCCAAGCTGAAAGGAGTTGATGTTATCATCCAATTCTCCGAGGTCAAGAGACTTCATCACTAATTCGATGTTAGTCACAATATTCTGAATGCCTGCCCCCTCTAACTCTTCTAGCTTCCAGATGTTAGCACGCGTGCTTCCAAAGCCCTCAGCTTTGGAAGCATAAGCTAGCGAAATCGGGTCATCTAAGATTGCATGTGGTGTTTCCTGCACCAGTAATGCTTTAACGCTCATGGCCCACCCGAATACCATCGGCCACGGCTCATCAACAGCCACATCGTTCAAGGCGGTAAATTGGCCTTCCGTCGTCGCATAGCCAATAGCATCACTTTCAATTTCAGAAACAACGTCAAACTTGAGAGTACGATTACCCTCAGACCAGTCGATAGGGCCAGAGATACGGCCATATAGAATATCGGATGCACTACCTGCAGCGCCAGCAAAAACATGTTGCAGGGTTACAGGGGTGCCTTCAATATCAACATTGTCCACGATCCACTTAAGGTGTCCATCGTGGTCGCTCAATGTAATGGAAACACTAGCCACAGTCCCAACGTCGTCATTTTGCTTCTGATAATTCAGGCCACCGAACTCAAGGATGCGACCGTCCCACCCGCCAACAGTTTTGCTGGCGTACGTCCTTGAGCCGGAGCCTGAGCGCCAACGAACCTTCAAACCAATGACTGGTTCCAAAGCTTCGTCAGCGGCGATCGTGATTTGATTGATGTTTCTCATACTTCGTACTCAAACAACAGGGTGGTGGTCTTACTGTATCTTGTCTCATCGCCAATGTTCAAAGGGTTGGTTAGGATATAACCATTCTTTGATTCTAGAACCAATGGGTCGGTGTCTGTTGACAACTCAAGGTATGTCAGCTTTACAATCTTACCGCTAGAGACACGCATGAAGGCAATTAACTCGTCAACCTTCTCGGTTGAAAGCATAATAATTTGCAGGCTAATCTGCATCTTGCAAGGCGATTGCTTGTACGTTCTCAAAGTCCCGGCCATTGTCCGCAACAAACGAACCTTTGGCCTCATCACCCTTTCGGGTAATGCGGGATTCTTTAACTCAATTTTGTTTCCTGCGTATTCTAAAACTATCATGACTGACTCCCTTCAAACTCGAAACTGATACTGAACAAAGCAGCATTGTCGCAGTCGTCATAGCGAACGCTGCGGTGCGTTTGCTCGATAGTTATTTCTTCCGATACAATGATGCCTGTCCAAGCGTTGTCATTCTCATCGTTGATTGTTACTGTGCGAGCAGCGTTAGTGCAGATGAAAGCTACTAACGCATCCTTTTCTACGATGCTAAGTGCTTGGAATATCCACTTGAACCGCTCAAACGATGACCAACTACTTGGGCGTACCGCGTGCAGTTGCCCGCCCGCAGTATCTCGGTAGATTACATTGGTGTCCAACGAGTAGGTTGAACCTTGTTGTGGTTTGCGTAAAGTAATCATTAGATGCTCAGGTCAAAGGAAGATGTTGGCACTACTGTACCCACTTCTACATATGGCAATTTCCAGTGCGTCAAAGTCTCAGAGAGTGTCAGCGTCTCAGCAAGTGTTCGGTTATACGTTGAGCCGCCGCTGGAAAGTTCTTCACTTACAACTATACTCTCAGGGATGTTACGGTACGAAATTGCTAGTAGCACATCGCTGGCATTTATTGCGTCGGTCGCAATCGCCACAATGATTTTTAGCAGTTCATCGTCGATGAGTATAGAATCAACGCCCGACAAATCAAACCGTCTGCCACGCTTGTCCGTAGCTACTACGACGTCAGTTGCTGCCAACGTAATAGTCATCGGTTGCCGCGAGAGTGTCTCGGCAACCGATGTGCTATCGGTTAAATGGTATCTGAAAATAGCCATTAGGTTAGAGTCGGAGTATAGGTGAGTCGAAGAACGTCAGCCACAATGACCGTTTGTGCAGATGCCAATTCAGTAGCACACCACAGTGTTTCTGCACTTGTGTCACCTTTGACATTCTCGTTGCTTAGGAACAAGCCACGTACAGAACCAATTGCATTGATGGTAAATACCATTAGAGTGGTATTGGTCATCGAGCCTGCTGCGGCTGCATCCTCAGCCCATTCGATGCGGTTAGCTTCATTGTAGGCCACAAACTCTACCCATCCAGCGTGGGAGGCGTGAGTGTCTGTAACTGCAACAGTTGTGAACCCTGTGTTGCTGATAAGTCCAGCATACCATGTCAGGATTTGAGTGCCGCCGCCGAACATAATGTTCAGCATGGCATTTTTGCCCTGTGTGGTGACTAGGTTGTCGATAAGGTTTTTGCTTAACAGTTTGTTTCCGCGCCAGTGTTCTAAGTAGAACCGACCTGACGGCTTGATTGTCTCAATCATACCATATTCCTTGGTGTAAGGGAGATTGTACCACGCCTGAGTTGTCGGCGAAGTTCACTAGCGATAGCATCTACAGTCTGCGGAGAAGTATCCCCGCCGTTCACGGTGACGTTAATATCACCAACAGTCGTACCAGTAGTACCCCTGGCTGTTCCCACTTCAAAGGATGGCCGTAGGCTGCCTTTAAGATGTTCACCGTTATTGATTGCTTCAAGCAATCCAAGATTACGAGAAACGCTTTTGCGGTTGACTACAAATTCGCCAGAGGTCAGTCTAGCTGCAATCCTATCACCACGATCCGAGCCATTAACAAAACCACCAGAAGCAAAACCCGGGCCGTGAGGGATAGCACCCTTATTAAGCATGGCATCAACACGCTTGACCAAATCTTCAATAGCGATAATCATTCTTTCACGTTGCATGTTGCCCTTGGCGATCAAAGTGATTTCAGAATCAAACTTCTCTACTAAGCCGCGAGATTCCTTTTCTAGTTCTTCTAGCCTTAAGATAGAGCGTGCCTGTTGTTTCCTCGCAAACTCAATAGCTGTCTTAGCATCAATGGCTGCTTGAACTTGTAGCTTAATGTCATTGATCAAATCTTTAACCGATGCGCCCTTTTCACCGAACTGAGGCTTGTCTACTGGAACAATATCGTTGCCCTCTTGCTTAAAGCCCTCGGGCACTTGGAGCCGCTTTGTGTTCCCTGCTTGTCTATCTGACGCAATCTGTACTGCCACAGCAGAGTTGAGTGTTGCTTGTGCAAGTGTTAACTCGCTTAGGAGCCTAGTTAGTTCTTCCGGCGTTGACTTACCCTTGTTGAAGTTCTCAAGTAAGACATCAATTCGTTCTGCTATCTGGCCGAATGTACCATTCTCGCCTGCTTTAGCCGTAAAGGGGACGCCCTCGGCATCCTTAGCAGGAAACTCGGTGTCTTTTACTCCGCGGCCAAGCTGAGTGCCCTTCAACACTGAAAACAGGGTTGTAAGCTTCTTTTCCAGTTCCGCCTTTTTCCCGACTGTAACATCCTTGAAGGCTTGCGTGTTCTCATCGAAGTCAAAGAGTGCGGCCTTCTCGGCTCTACGTGCTTCATCAATCTTCTTTTGCACAGTCTCAAGGGCCTCTAAGCCCTTACGCTGTTCCTCAGCCTGCTTGATGAGCTTCTCTTTGAGAGCTAGCTCAGCTTCCAAAGCCAGCCTGTAGTCTAGTGAAACACCAGCAAGTGCGAGCAAGTCTTGCTTCTGGCCATCCACGGTAGGTGTGAACTTGGCGATTGCATCAAACAAAAGTTTCAGAGCATCAGTATCTTTGATTACATCAATCTTGTTGATTTCGGCAAGGATAACCGCGACTTTGCGTTCAGCCCCGCCCTGCACTGCTTCTTTATTTTTCTGAGATTCTTGAATCTTCTTAAGCCGTATAAGCTCACGCTCACGTAACTCTGCTTCCACGCTGCCTAAGTCTTTAACAGAATCAAGCAATGTCTTAAGGCGGTCGCCTGCTGTTTTACGGATTGCATCCGTCTGTTCTTCGTCGTTACGTATAGCATCCATGAGCTTAATCTGTTGCTTCAACAGATCAAGACGTTCTTTGAGTATAGAATCAGACTGTTCCGCCAGCGTGGTAAGTCGGCGTTGTACTGTTTCAGCTTCCGCAGGGTCAAACGGGATACCCGCTTCAACCAAACGATCCTGCTCAGACAGAACCTTTGTAGTTTCTTCCTTGAGCTTATCAAGACGCTTCTGTACAAAATCAAAGCTATTCTGCGGGTCTTGCAACAGGTCAAGTCTGATTTCAAAATCAATGCGTTCAAACTCGCGTGGAAGGTCAGCGAGACGATCCGTTACCTTATCAATGGAGCGTTCAGCTTCGCGTAGAATCTCACGGATACTATTCAGGTTGTCGCGGACGCCATCGGAAATATCCGAAGCTAACTTCCTGAATGTGGCCTCAGAATTATCTGCCATTTTTTCCAGTTCTTCTGACAACTTAGAAAACTGGAGTCGTGCTGCTGCCAAAACTTGGTTGACCTCTTGGAATGCTTTAGCCAATCCGCTTTCAACCTGACCACGTAGCGACCTAACAGCTGCTTCCTTTTCTTCCAATTGTTGTTTTGCGTGGTTAATCTCGTCGCTGATTTCAGTCCAAGCTGAACGTAAAGCTTGTGCCTCTAAGCGGGCAGTTATCATACGTTCGATAACAAAACCAAGTGCTAGCAAAGCAAAAGAGCCAGCACTAGCCTTCAATATCGCAAAAGTCTTAGCGCCTACGAATCCTAAGTAGGTGAGTTCTACGCCTGTCTTTCTCACTTCGACAGCCATCCGTTTGAATGCCAGCCCACCAAACGCGGCTAGTACCCTTGTCTTAACGCCGACCAGCGTCAGCCCGATAGCCAAGCCGACCAACCCTTTTGACACTAGGCTGACAAGGTTCACTAGACCCTTGTTTTTATCACCGAATAGTTGGAAGAAGCTAAGGGCAGCTTCTCCGAGCGGGGTCGAGAAGTTTTCACGGATGCTTTCACGCAGTGTAGCAAATTGAATCTCAAGCTTTTTACCGGTGGATTCAAAAGCAATCTCAAATGCTTTCGCAGAACTCTCACCGGCAGTTTGAATCTCTTCAATAGTTTCTTGTAACTTACCTGTTCGGATACCTTCGATGAGAATAGAACCACCCCGAACGGCACGGGCACGTTGGAATAGTTCGCCAATTTCTTCAAGCTTACCGCCGTCAGTAATATCAAGCAACTGTTGCAAGACACCTTGCAGGCCGAAAGTTTCAATGGCTGCACGCCCCGACGCCACACCCATCCCATCGAATACCTTTTGCATTTCCTCGGAAGGTCGGATCAGTTTGAGGACGACGTTATTGATCAACGTCATAGCTTCATTAGCCTTGATACCCTGAATAGTAATCAAGCTCATACTGCCTAACAATTCAGCCATCGAAATACCAACTTGATTGGATGAGGCAGCAACGCGGCCAAACGTGTTATCCAATTCACTAGCAACAAAGCGTCCAAGATCCATAGACTTGAAGAATTGTGCGCTCAATTCTTCGGTGGCACCCACGCTCAAACCGTAACTGTTAATAGCCGATGCTAGCAAGTTAACGGACTGTTCTGTCGTTGCAACAGTGATGGCACCAAACCGCATTGCCTCTTCAAGAAAAGTAAAGACCTGTGTGCCTTTTGCTACCTGATTAGACAACGCATTATATGCGGCTGTTGCTACGTCAATACCTGTAGCTCCGAAGCGTGAAGCCAAATCACCGACAGACGTAGCCCACTGTTTGAAGGTTAGCTGGTTGTCCTGTGCAATTGTACGAATCTGACTAATCTTAATTTCAAATTCGGCAAAGGCTGCATTTGATTCTGAAATCAGCCCGGTTATACGACCGAGCGTGCCGTGAATAATCTGAACAAGTAATAGCCGCCCCAAAGACTGCCAGCTAATAAGAACTTGCTGGACGTTGCCCTTTTGGCGAAGCAGCTCTTTGCTAGTTCGCTCAGCCGCTTTGCGCGCCTGTTCCTGTGCGTTCGTAGCTTCGGCACCCATCTTGCCATAAGCTGTAATCAAGCCACGTAGGGCTGCTCTAGCAGTACCGGATAGTCCAGCAAAAGCCTGATCCGAACCTGTTTTCAGGCGGCGGATAGCTTGGAGCAAGTCGCTAAAGGTAAGCTTACCTGCTGACAATAACTCAGCCAGTCGAGCCTTTGCGTTTTGTACGTTGAGAAGTTCAGGCTGTGACGCTGCCGCACCGCCCTTGGGGGCGAGAAAGCCAGTAGCTTTATCAAGCTGTGAAAGCTGACGCCTCAAATTAACTTGGTTCTGCATCTGTGCAGTAGCTTGCTGCGTCAACCTATTTTGGTCTGCCGCTTGCTGGCGACGGGCCTCAGCGTTTGCACGCTCAACGGCACCAACCTGCTGAGTCTTATTCAGCAAGTTTTGGATTTGTAATTGAACAGCAGGGGTACCACCGCCAGCACCGCCAGCAAAGAGTACAAACTCTTGGCGTAACCCGGCGATACTGAGTTTGGCTTTTGCTGCTGCTTTTGCAAGACGTTCTTGGGCTGCTACGAGATTTGTTACCTCGCCGACGGTGCCGCCTGCGCTCTTTGCGGCACTAGGTGCAAAACTTTGTTGCCTAGCTACCGTTGTGAAGGTTCTGATTCTAGACTCAGCCTGAGTTTGTTCAAACCTTTTTTGAGCCGCTAGGGTTGCTAGCCTTAAAGTCTTTTCATATGCTTTCTGTTTTGCTTCCTCGGCGCGCACGACAGCTACGCGGCTTTGTTGTACAACGCCTACGACACTTCTCAGCGACTGAATTAGCGGGCCTTCATTCTGCTTGGCACTAATGTTAGCGCCGTCTATCATTGCTTGATACAATGCTATTACGCGTGCCTTTGTCGTACCTGACTGCTCCTGTACCAAACGTAGCGAGGCCAATGCAGCTTGTGCTGATGTAGTTTGAGTCTCGCTAAAGTTAGCAGCGTCACCAGTAGGAGTTTTTCCTAGCCCAATAGTCTTGCGTAAAGCTGATTGCGTTTCTTTTGCTCGTAGCCGATCAATGGCTCGAATCTGAGTCTCGATGCCTAACAGCGCGGCTGCGGTAGCTTTAGCCTTGTCACGGATTGCAGCGATAGTCTCTCGCGTAGTCCGAGCGGCCGCACCTTCGGAAGCTGCCAATGATCGCGTCTCACGTGCAAGAGCTAGCTTAGCTCCTGTTGATTCTAGAATCTGTTGTGCATTGCGGCGGAGACGAATGTTAGCAGCGTCAAGTGCTTTGTTTCCGGTTGACGTTGCGGCTACTTCTTCCAAGATAGCGGCCGCAAAAGCCTTGGAGTCTTTGGTAGACTTTAATTTGGCTCCTGCTAAATCAGCTACAGCGCGTAGCGACTTAACAGCCTTATCATTCTGCTTGTCCATAGCTACCGTTAGCTTTGAGACTTCAGAAATACTAAGACCGAGAACACGCCGCCAACGATTCTGTTCTTGAATCGCTTGAGCCGCTTGAGCTTTAATTGAAATTAGTACATCTGTCATGTGTGACCTTAGAATGGGACATCCGACGGCTCGGCTAACTCACGCCCAATTGACACAAGCTTTGAAACTGCATCTGAATCTGACGAATACCGATATGCCCTAACGGCAATCTTTCTTAGTCGCGGGCTGGTATAAATACCTTTTAGCAAGCGGCGTAAAAGTATGGATGTTTTTGTTTTTGCACGCCCGGCAAACATATTCCACGCCGGTTCGTTTTGCCACCCCCAAGCAGGGAACACGTTTGTAACTTCGTTAACAAACATGTAGTCTACTTCAGTGTTGACCGTCCACTTTGTAGCTTTAGCTGTTGCTGCCTTGACGATGGTAGCTAACGGCATAGTGTTCATTTTTGACTTTAAGTAATCCGCGTTGACTTTACCATCAGGCCCATAACGCTCGACCATGTA
>Ga0209702_10004744_pt1 | contig 19341 bp, 18 predicted proteins | sample FRY01_FD_187210 | JGI IMG/M metagenome (GOLD analysis project Ga0209702, IMG submission 187210) | Freshwater microbial communities from Lake Fryxell liftoff mats and glacier meltwater in Antarctica - FRY-01 (SPAdes) (version 2) | ecosystem: Environmental > Aquatic > Freshwater > Ice > Glacier...
AGCAAGATATTGAGAAATACAACAAACAGTATAGCCCTATAACGATAAAACTATTCAAAAAATCGCATGATCGTTTTTTAATAATAGATCAACAAAACGTTTATCACATTGGCGCATCCTTAAAAGAACTTGGTAAAAAGTGGTTTGCTTTCTCAAAAATGAATATGAATCCCAATGAAATAATAAGTAAATTATAAGCGTGTCTAGAACTAACAACCAAAAGCAAAAAATCTCGGGAGAATATGGAAATTCTGGAAAGACAAACTGATTCTATTGGCAGAGCGTTAAATGGTGCTATTACAGGAGTGGCTGTGGCTAATGATAATACGTTTAATTTGAATCCAGCATTAAATGTACGCAGAGCTCCGTCTGCTAGAAGGCAAGTTGACGTGCAGGCTAATACCGCGATTTTAACGGAATTGGTAAAACAAAGCGAGCTTGCAAAAGTAACTTTACGTAAAGAGACCCCTTTAATTCAAGTGATTGATAGCCCTATTTTACCTTTGAAGAAAGAGAAAATTGGGAAATTGAAGGGGATTGTTTCTGGAGGAATGTTAGCAGTGGTTTTAATAATCTTAATTTTGATATTTAGAAGGAGTTTAAAGCTACTCCGATAAAGAATTATACATAAGATAGAAAGCTAATGAATTTAATTATCTTGTAACTCTTTTATTTGTTGTTGATTTAAAAATATTAGGTGATGCTACGTGGTGTGGATAACTGTCAGGTAATAATGTTATAAGGGAGTTTAATATAATTTGTGACCTAAAACAAATCGAGATATAGACTTTTATAGTATCATAGACGTAACGAATGTCATGACGATAGAAAGCACGATGCGAAGGGTTCTATAATACCATAGTAATTTTAGTATTTTTTGTGATTTTCACTAATAAATGTGGATCAAATTTGGATCCTTTGCCCTATGCCACCGCAAAAACAGTTAGTTTATAAGGAATGGAGCAATGTAATTTTCTCATTTACGAGGAAATACATGAAGAAGTTTCTAGATGACCGATAAAGCAATTGCTTTGAAAAAACGGTTTATAGCTAAAAACTAATTAGTGAGTCTTGCTGACCTATTCAAAAAAGATAGCCATGGATAGTATTTGATTAATGTATTTATTATAAAGAAGAATCGTGAGTTTTATTGTGAAAATTATAAAGACATATATTAATTAAATAAATAATATGGCAGTAAATCAACTAAAAGCAGGTGCGATTTTATCTTATGTAGTATTAGGGGTTAATACCTTGGTAGGTTTATTATATATTCCTTATATGCTCAGGATTATGGGCCAAAGTGAGTATGGTTTATACGCATTAGTTGCTTCTGTTATAGCCTATTTAACAATACTTGATGCAGGATTTGGTAATGCAATTATAAGATATACCGCAAAGTATAGAGCGGAAGGAAAAAGTGAGGAGCAATACTCCATGTTTGGGATGTTTATTATTCTCTATTCTATTATTGGGGTTATTGCAATACTAGCCGGCTATGGATTATACACTAATGTGGATACAATGTTTGGTAGCTCAATGAATGTTGAAGAGCTGGAAAAGGCCCGGGTCATGATTGCGATTATGATTTTTAATTTGGCGATAACCTTTCCTCTGAGTATTTTTGGATCTATAATTACTGCTTATGAAGATTTTATTTTTCAAAAAGTAATACAAATAGTACGTATTATTTTGAATACGATTACCATGGTTGTGTTATTAAAATTAGGATATCGTGCAATTGGCATGGTAGTTTTGGCTACTATTTTTAATTTTGGAACACTATTTTTAAATGTATGGTATAGCATATATAAAATTAAAATTAAAATTTATTTCAAAAAATTTCAATGGGGTTTCCTAAAAGAGATATCTATTTATTCATTTTATATATTTTTAAATGTTATTATGGATAGGATATATTGGAGTACCGGTCAATTCGTATTGGGGGCATTTGTTGGAACAGCAGCAATAGCGGTTTTTGCTGTAGCTATTCAATTACAGCAAATGTACATGAGTTTTTCTACTGCAATATCAGGCGTATTTCTTCCGAAGGTTACAGCTATGGTTTCACAAATGCAATCTTCCAAAGCAATTTCTGATTTATTTATTAGAACAGGACGAATTCAATATGTAGTTATGGTTTTTATTTTAACAGCATTTATTCTTTTTGGTAATCAATTTGTAATATTATGGGCCGGTAAGGATTATGAAGATGTCTATATAATTTCACTTTTATTTTTCATCCCTTTAACGATTCCTTTAATCCAAAATTTAGGAATTACTATTTTACAAGCTCGAAATCAAATGAAGTTTCGCTCATTGGTTTATATTGTTATTGCAGTTTTAAGTTTAGGGTTGCAAATACCACTTGCAAAAATATATGGTGAAATAGGAGTTGCCATAGGGATATCCTCGGCATTAGTCTTGGGTCAAATTATTGTGATGAATATTTATTATTATAAATGCCAAGAAATAGATATTCCAAAATTTTGGAAAGAAATAGGAAAAATGACTATTGTACCGCTAATTATTGGATTTTTAACCCATTTATTGCTAAGTTATATTTTACTAGACACCAATTTTAAATTTGGAGTGGGGGTTATTTTATTTACACTGTTTTATACTCCTCTTTTTTGGTTTACATCAATGAATCAGTATGAGCGTGATTTATTGAGTAAACCTATTTTAGGCATTTACAAAAAAATAATGTTTTAAAACAAAACTGTACTTTAACCATGATAAATAATACTTCAAAGGTAGTTGAATTAGTTGTTAATAATGATTTATGCATTGGCTGTGGATTGTGCACTTATAAATGTCCCAATGATGCTCTTAAAATGGACTGGAATGATAATGGTTTACTTGTAGCAATACAAACAAGTAACTGTGATTGTGACGGTTCTTGTATAACGGTTTGTCCGTTTAATCCTTTTCCTAAAGAAATCACGAAAACAGAAGACGAAATTTCTAATATGTTTTTTGCCGAACCAATTTTACAGAATAATAAAATTGGAAAATATTTGGGGGTTTATGCTGGATATTCAAAAGAATTTAGGTTAACATCTTCATCAGGTGGTATTGGAACTTATGTCCTTACGGAGTTACTTGACCGAGGAATAGTCGATTATGTTTTTTCTGTTAAGGAAGGGAGTGATAGTGGTAGTCATTATGAGTATTCTATTTCAAATAACAGGGAAGAATTATTGAATGGTTCTAAAACAAGATATTTTCCTGTTACGTTATCGGATGTATTTAGCAGGGTAGACAAGATTGATGGGAAGGTTGCTATAGTTGGAGTTGCTTGTTTTGTCAAAGGAGTCAGACTTGCTCAAGTTTCAGATAGTTCCCTAAGGGATAAAATACCATTTATTGTTGGTATTATTTGCGGTGGGATTAAAAGTAAGTTTTTCACAGAGTATCTTTCCGATGCTGCAGGGGTTAAGATTGATAATATAAGTAAACCAGACTATCGTTTAAAAGACATAAATAGTAGCGCTGGTGATTATTCTTTTGGTAGTACAAGTTTAGAGGATAATAAAGTGAGAACAATCAAGATGAGTAAGGTTGGAGACATGTGGGGGACAGGGCTTTTTAAAGCGAATGCTTGTGATTTTTGTGATGACGTTACAACAGAATTAGCAGATATATCTTTAGGTGATGCCTGGTTGTCTCCTTATATAAGAGACGGAAAGGGTACAAATGTTGTAGTTACTCGTTCTAGTATTGCTGAAATAATTATTCAAGATGGTTTTAAAAGAGGAGAATTATCAATAGAAAATTTAAGTCTAGAGAAATTTATTTCATCGCAACAAGGGAGTTTTAATCACAGGCAAAAAGGATTGTCGTATAGAATAAAAAAGGCCAAAAAAGAAAAAAAATTAATTCCTCCTAAACGTCATGAAACACCTTTATTTTTATCAATTAATTTTAGAATGGTACAGTATTATAGAATGAAAGTACGTTCCATGAGTTTTGACACATGGAAGAAATATAAGAATGCTAATGATTTTAATACTGAAATGAGAGCATCGCTCCTAATTCTAAAGAAATTAACAAAATTTAACCATTATATAAGAACAATTTTTACTGGAAACTTATTGAGTGCGGTGAAACGGAAACTAAAGAAAAAGCAAATTAAGCTAAATATCTGAAAGCTTTAAAAAACAAATAAATTATACAGGCTATAATTAATATTCTTCATTACCCTTGTAATAAAACCATTTAAATGAAAAAGAAAGAAAATTCTAAGAAAGTAGGCGTTTTGAGTTTGCCATATGACGCCAATTATGGTTGGATATTACAGCATTATGCTTTGCTCAAAATTTTAAAAAACAATAATTATGAAACTTTCTCTGTTTCTAGAAAATGGGATACTATAGGGAAACGTTCAATTTTATACTATTTTAAAAGATGGGTGTATTATAATATTTTATCTAAAAATATATATAATTTTTATAAAAAACACATAACCCCTAGAACTGAAATTTTTGATACGCAAGAATCAGTGAAAAACATTTCTAAATATGATTTTGATGCTATAATTGTAGGTAGCGATCAAGTATGGAGAATAGAACATACTAGTGGAGTTGGGAATAACTTTTTCCTAGATTTTTTAGATTCCAAGAAAACAAATAAAATTTCGTATGCTGCATCTTTTGGAATTGATGAATGGCAAGAAGGAAAAGATAAAACGGCAGTTGTGAAATCTTTGTTGGAAGATTTTGACTATATTTCAGTAAGAGAGACTAGTGGTATTGGTTTATGTAAAAGAGAGTTTGATGTTGCTGTAGAATGTAGAGTTGATCCAACGCTGCTTTTAAATAAAAACCAGTATAATGAGCTTTTAAAGCAAAAAGGGAACATTTTTAAAAGACCAACTTTAGTAACTTATATTTTGGATTCTGATAAAAGTAAAGATGATTTAGTCAATAAGTTGTCAAAGTTATTGTCGTTACAAATTTATAACTTGTATCCAAAAAGAAAAAGCTTGTGGAATTTCTATATTCGAGTAGAGAAATGGTTAAGTGCTTTTCGAGATTGTGATTTTGTTATTACAGATTCATTTCATGGAACCGTATTCGCTATTATTTATAATAAACAATTTATTACAATAGCTAATAAAGAAAGAGGGTTGGCAAGGTTTACCTCATTATTAAAACTTTTTAATTTATCTTCAAGATTGGTGTTTACATCAGATGGTAATATTGATATAGATACTTTAATTAGTGAAAAGATTGATTTTAATCCAATAAATCTAATGGTCATAGATGAACAAATAAAATCTATTGAAATATTTAAAAAATATATTTAATTATTTTAAAACAATTTTTAGATAACACAATATCTACAATTAGGAAAAATTACTTAAGATGGAGTTTTTAATTAGAAAAACACTTTTTGCTTATAGGGCATTCCTGCATTTTCTATTCAATAAGAAAAATATAGCTATTATGAAACCTGGGGTTAAATGCTCTGTTTCACAATTTGACTATGAATTAAACAAAGGAGATATTGTTCACCCTTGTATAAGATACGCTGAAAAAAAGTTTAAGGGCTATAATTGGTGGTTAATATATACGCCATACTATAATGCCAACGCTGATCTCGAAAATCCAATATTATGTTATGGAACATCTGAAACTGATGAAGCTCCTTTGACGTGGACAGTTTATTCTGAAATTAGTGGTAAACCAGTAACGGGATATAACTCTGACCCTACTATGTTTTTTGACGAGGACAAGTTGAATGTTTTTTGGAGGGAAAATGCTACACCAAGAACACAACGAGATTCTTTACATAGAGCTACTTATGGTTGTGTTATTTCTGAGACTGATAGGTGTGACATCGAGAATCCAGTTCTATGTGAGAAAAGTGATTTTGAAGACAAAGAAGTTTCTCCTGCTATTGTTAAATTAAATGGGGCCTTTAATGCTTATGCTATGCATATGAGATTTAGTAATCCAAAATTGCATTCATCAAATACTTTTATAAATAAGACTACAAAATTGTTGCTGCGTGTTTTTTCAATTTTAGAAATTTATAGTGAGCAAAAGAGTTATGGTATAGCAATCTGGAAATCTAATTCTCTTAACGAGCCGTTTGCCTACTATAAAACGACAAAAATAAAGAACAGCAATAAGCTTTATAAGCCTTGGCATCTGGATATTTTCGAATATGAAAATAGGCTCTTTGCTGTAATTCAAACAACTCAATGTAACGCGGATATATGTTTAGCCGTGAGTGACGATAGTGAGAATTTTGTAATGTATTCTAAACCATTAATTACAAATGCTAGTATTAATAAGTTAGGCATTTATAAACCGACAGCTATAATACATAAGGGTGTTTTTTATCTTTATTATACTGCTCAGGATAAAGATAATAGATCTCTTAATCTAATGTATTTAACCAGTATGTCTTTTTCTGAACTTCAAAAAAAATTATATTGAATTTAGTATTTCTTTATGCAGGCGAAATCCTTCCAGAAAGAGGAGGTGTTCAAAGGGTATCGTCAGTTTTGGCTGATTATTTTGAGGCTAAAGGGATTAATGTTTTTTATTTGTCGTTAGCAAAAAATGAATTATCCTCGTCCTCGTCCTCTCGTCAATATTTTTTTCCAAGCTCAAATAATATTGAGAAAAACACTTTGTTTTTACATACTTTTTTAAAGACAAAGGAGATTGATATTCTTATAAATCAATCAGGAATCAGTCCTGAAGTTTCTGCTTATGCTTATAAAGCAAGGGAAATTAATGTAAAGGTTATATCCGTTGTTCATAATTCGATATTAACAGGGATAAAGAATTTTAGTTCATTATATAAAACGAAAGCACAAAAATTAAACCTAGATTGGTTATTGCCCATAGCAGATAAAAAAATCGTTAATAAGTTTTTACTTTTTTTATATAAGATAAAATATAAAAAACATTATAGCGGATTATGCATGAAAAGTGACATAGTAATTCTTTTGTCAGGCAAGTTTAGAGAAGAACTAAATTATATTACTGGTGACAGAGGAAATTATAGTAATATATTGAGTATACCAAATCCAATTTCTTTTATCCCTGAGGTGGTGAATTTAAGAAATAAAAAAAAAGAACTACTTTACGTTGGGAGAATTGACACCTTGTATAAACGAGTTGATTTATTATTAGAAATATGGAATAAAGTGTATGCTAGATTTCCTGATTGGGAACTAAAAATTGTAGGAGGCGGTGGAGAAATGGAAGATGTTATCAAAATGGCTGAAAGTCTGAGATTGCAAAGAGTTTCTTTTGAAGGGTTTCAAAATCCAATATCGTATTATCGTGACGCCTCCATTTTTTGTATGACATCGTCTTCTGAAAGTTTTGGGATGGTTTTGTTAGAAGCAATGCAATATAGTGTAGTTCCTATCGCTTTTAATAGTTACGTATCCGTAACAGATATAATTGATGACGGAGAAAATGGAATTCTAATTAAACCGTTTAATTGTGAGAGTTATATTAAAGAGTTGATTTCTTTAATGAGTGAAAAATCACGTTGTGATATAATAGCAGAAAAGGCTCAAGAAAAATCAATGCAATTTTCAATTGAGAAAGTGGGAAGTGTTTGGGTGTCCGTTTTTGAGAATCTGATGTTATCGAAATAACAAAGTTAGCGTATAATAGTTAGGATTTAAATAGTAGAATGATAAGTAAATATAATCTAAATGTTTTTTTAAGCACATTAAATTTTGTGCTATGTTTTGTTGGTTTTCAGTTTGCTACCAGTCTTTTTTTACCAGCAGTTTCCGACATGGAGGATATAACTCGTTCGGTGACAGTTCCATATAGGGCTTTTGCATTATTCTTGTCTTTATTAGTAATAATGATCAATATTTTAAAAAAATCCAATTCTTATCCAATTGTTTTAAAAGTTTTTCTCTTTTTTTGGGGGATATTAGTAATTAGAGTGTTTTATGATGTTTTTATACGCACAGATATACGTTTAGGTGATACTTCTCAAGTATGGTTCTATATATTTGGAATATGTATACCAGCTGTTTTTTCAATTATAAAAAGTTATACATACATAAATCTGGAAAAATCGTTTTGGTGGGTTTTAGTTTTAACTGCAGTTTCACTTGTCCTTACTCTTTTTTCAAATCAAGCTTTGTTACTTGGAGTAGACGAATTAAATGGTCGACAAGGCGGGAATGCTGCAATTTCAACCATTGCTTTTGGACATTTTGGCACAACAAGTGTGATTTTGGGCCTCTATACTTTTTTAGAAAAGAAGTTAAACTGGTTTTATAAGGTACTGATTATATTGTTAATTTTACTTGGATTTTTTTCTATGTTGCGCGCGGGAAGTCGCGGCCCAGTAATGGCTTTGGGTGTAGTTTTGTTTTTTTGGTTGTTTTCCCGTGTAAAAAATCCTTTTTTGGCAATATTCACATTACTAATAGTAGGTCTATTTACTGTAATTTTAATGGATCAAATTTTGCTTGTTATGGGGGATATATCACCTATTATGGAAGAGCGGTTGAGGCAGTCAATTTATGAGGGAAGTACTGGAGGGCGGGATCCCTACTACAGTGCCGCGGTAGAAGCTTTTTATGATAGTCCAATATTGGGAAAGCAGTTCGTTTTAATCTTTCCAGATGGTACTTTTGATTATTCACATAATTTAATCTTAGATGCATTAATGGGATTAGGAGTTATTGGAGGAGGGATATTGTTTTATTTTTTAGGAGTAGCGTTCAAAAAATCTTATTATTTGATTAAAAAAAAAGACCCCCATTTTTGGATTGGGTTACTATTGATTCAACAAGTTATGGCTAACATGGTTTCAAGTGCTTTTTATTATAATCAACTACTATCAGCGTTGTTAGTGTTTGTTTTTTTAAAATACAGGAGAAGTTTACCATTTAATTATTCGAGATAAAACTCAAATTATGATGTTTCTAAAAATCTATTTGTGTTAGTTTTTTAGTTCGCTGTATGTTTCTACTGTGATTTCGAATTTATTATAATTTTTACTCAATTTAAAAAGAAATGAAAAATAAAATACTACTTCTTACAACTATATACCCTGCTCCTGATTTAAAATATGGTACTCCATCAATACATTATTTCACAAAAGAATGGGTTAAAATGGGTTATGAGGTTAAAGTGATTCATTATCAAGCTGTTTATCCTAAATTTTTTTATTTTTTGGCTGGACTTTTTAGAGAAAAGATAGCTAGTCTTACTGGAGCTGTGGTTTTTACAAAGCCAGACAAAGAAGATAAGCGATATATGATGGATGGTGTTGTAGTTTTTCGTCTGCCAATTTTTAAAAGGATTCCACATGGAAAATTCACGAAAAAAGTTATACTAAATCAAATTAAAAAAATAGAGCAATTAAATCAAGAAGATCATTTTGAACCAGATATTATTATAGGTCATTTTTCAAACCCTCAGCTAAAAATTATTAGTGAGTTGAAAAAAATGTATAACGCACGCACTTGTATGATTATGCATGATGTGGGCAAAAGTATTAAAAAAGTTTATAAAGAGGAGTCTCCTTTGTTAATGGGGAGTATTGATATTTGGGGGTATAGATCCAAACCTATTAAAAATGGATTTGAAGTAGAATTTGGAGAGCAAGAAAGATCATTTTTATGTTATTCAGGTATCCCGGAGAGTTATATTTGTAAAGAAAACACTAAATCTTTTGAAGGAAATTTAAGTTCGTTTGTGTACATTGGAGAGTTCATTGAAAGAAAATGTGCTATTTCTATTATTCCTGCTATTAATGAAGTTTATCCGGATAAGAATTTTCATATTTCATATATAGGGAAAGGGGCTGAATTAATTAAAATGAAAGCACTTAGAAGTTCTTTAAGTCTAAATAATAATATCTCATTTCTTGGGCATATTCCTCGTAATGAGATTTTGAATGTTTTGGATGAGTCTGAGTGTATGATTATGATTAGTAAGAATGAAACATTTGGATTAGTATATTTAGAAGCTATGGGCAGGGGCTGTATTACAATAGGTTCTCGAAATCAAGGAATTGACGGGATCATAAAGGAAGGAATAAACGGTTTTTTATGTGCAGAAGGAGATGAGGTGGAATTGTCAAATATAATTAGACAAATTAATTGTTTAAGTTCTGATGAACGAAAACAAATTTCTCAAAATGCGATTGACACGGTTAATGAATTAACTGATTATAAAACAGCAAAACAATACATTACTGAGGTAGCGTATTAATTTATATATAAGTATGAATAAAGCAAAAATTATTGACCTTCCTAAAATTATAGACAAGAGGGGTAATCTGTCTTTTATTGAGGGGGGAAGGCATATTCCATTCGAAATCAAGAGGGTCTATTGGATATATGACGTTCCTGGAGGAGAGCAACGTGGAGGTCATGCATTTAAAAGTCAATCTGAGTTTATTGTTGCATTAAGTGGTAGTTTTGATGTTATTCTCGATGATGGTATTGAACAAAAAACGTATAGTATGAATAGATCTTACTATGGCTTATATGTTCCTAATGGAATATGGAGGCAGATGGAGAATTTTTCTACTAATGCATTAGCACTTGTTATTGCATCAACAAAATATGACACCGAAGACTATATCAGGGATTATGATCAATTTAAAGATTTAGTAAATGAAATTTAATACTGTTTTTGATTGTTCTCTACTAGAATTAGATAAACATCAACATGAGACGGGAAATATTTCCATTGTAGAAAATGGAAATGAAGTTCCTTTTGACATAAATAGAGTTTATTATTTATATGATATACCTGGTGGTGAAGACAGGGGAGCGCATGCACACAAGGACTTAAGGCAATTAGTAATTGCTGCAAGTGGAAGTTTTGATATTATTTTAGACGATGGTAAAGTCAAAAGGAGTGTGACTCTCAACAGACCTTATATTGGATTGTTAATCGTACCAGGGATTTGGAGGGAATTGATTAATTTTTCCTCGGGAGCTATATGTATGGTTTTAGCTTCCCATAAATACGATGAAGCTGATTATATCAGAGATTATGATGAATTTAAAAACCTAAAGAAATAATGGCAATTATACACCCAAGTTCAGATGTACAATCAAATAATATTGGTGAAAATACAAATGTATGGCAATACTCTGTAATTTTAAAAGGAGCAGTTATTGGAGACCATTGTAATATAAATTTTAATGTTTTTATTGAAAACGAGGTAATTATTGGTAATAATGTGACGGTTAAATGTGGTGTTTGTTTATGGGATGGGATTGTAATAGAGGATAATGTTCAAATCGGACCCAATGTAACCTTTACAAACGATAAATACCCCAGGGCTAAACAACCTTTCGTATTACAAAGAACCACAATAAAGAAAAACGCCTCAATAGGTGCCGCTTCCGTAATATTGGGGGGTGTCACTATTGGTAAAAACGCTATGATTGGAGCCGGTAGTTTGGTTACCAAAGATGTACCCGCTAATGAATTGTGGTTTGGGACTCCAGCAAAATTTGTAAAAAAAATATAAACATATTATGATTCCATTTTTGAACCTTAAAAAAATAAATGATGAGTACTCTGATGAAATTCATGATGCTGTAAACAAAGTAATTTCTTCTGGATGGTATTTGCAGGGTGAGGCAAATAGTGCTTTTGAAAAAAATTATTCTAATTATATTGGAACTAAACATACGATTGGGGTGGCGAATGGTTTAGATGCCTTGCGACTTGTTTTAAGAGCGTATATAGAGCTAGGGGTAATTGGCGAGGGTGATGAGATTATAGTACCCGCAAATACTTATATTGCTTCAGTACTAGCAATTACGGATAATAATTTAGTTCCTGTATTTGTTGAGCCTAATCCTGAAACACTTCAGATAGATGATAATAGAATACAAGAAGCTATTTCAGGTAAAACGAAAGCTATTATGATTGTGCATCTTTATGGAAGATGCAGTTATACGGATAAAATAGGAAGTCTGTGTAAACAATATGATTTAAAGCTTATTGAAGATAATGCGCAAGCACATGGTTGCTTTTTTGGAAATATAAAAACAGGCGCTATTGGTGATGCATCTGGTCACAGTTTTTATCCAGGAAAAAATTTAGGTGCTTTCGGTGATGCTGGTGGTGTTACAACTAATGATGATGAGCTAGCTAACATAATTAGAGCTTTGGCTAATTATGGTTCAAGTGAAAAATATGTAAGCAAATATAAGGGGCTGAACAGTAGGTTAGATGAAATTCAAGCGGCAGTACTGGATGTTAAATTAAAATATCTTGATAAGGATATTGAAGCAAGAAAAAACGTTGCGCGACGATATATTAATGAAATAAACAATCCTTTGGTACTTATTTTACCACTTTCAGATTGGCGTAGTCATGTCTTTCATTTATTTCCTGTTTTTTCTAAGAAGCGGGACGAGCTGCAACAGCATCTTAAAAATAATGGGATACAAACATTAATTCATTATCCAATACCTCCCCATAAACAATTATGTTATCAGGAATATAATGAAATGTCATATCCAATAACTGAAAAAATTCATGATGAGGAATTGAGTTTGCCAATTAGCCCCGTTATGACTGATAATGAAATCTCAAGTGTTATTGCAGCAATTAATAAGTGGAAACTGTCGTGAAAAAAGTTTGGTTAATCAATCCAGCTGCTATGCCTCCAAAATATGAGGCAAGAATTCAAACACTTAAGCGCGCACAATATTTACGTACACACGGTTTTGATGTAACAATTATAAGTGGAAGTTACCTTCACAATACTGATGTAAATTTAATAAATGATAAGTCTCCTTATAAGATTGCAGAATATGAAGATGGACAAAAGTTTATTCATATTCGAACATCTAATTACAGTTCAAATGGATTAGTTAGAATTTATAGTATTCTGGAGTTTTATTTCAGACTTTGGTGGCATGCTCAAAGTTTCAAAAGACCGGATTTTATTTCACATATTGCAGCAGTTCCCTTTGGCAATATTACTTACTTTGTAGCTAGAAAGTTTAAAGCTAAATTTATTGTTGACATTGTTGATTTATGGCCTGAATCTTTTGTTGCGTATGGCTTAGTTTCTAAAAAAAATCCATTGTTAAAAGTTGCATATTGGGCAGAATATTGGCTTTATAAGAAAGCTGATTTACTTATTTTCTCAATGGAAGGTGGTAAAGATTATATTAAGGAGAAAAAATGGAACATAGGTCAAGGAGGAAAAATTAATCTTGATAAAGTTTTTTATATTAATAATGGAGTAGATTTAAAAGATTTTGATTTTAATAAAGTAAACCATAAAATCGCTGATGAAGATTTAGAGAATGACAAACTTTTTAAAGTTATCTATATTGGGTCAATTCGATTAGCAAATAATGTCATGCAATTAGTAGAAGCAGCAGAGCATTTAAAAGATGTAAGCGATATTAAGTTTTTAATCTACGGTGACGGAGAGGACAGATCGACTTTAGAACAATATTGTAAAAAAAATCACCTTGAAAATATTGTATTTAAGCAGAAATGGGTAGAACTAAAATATGTGCCTTATATTCTTAGCAAGAGTTCGTTAAACATTCTTAATTATAAACCCAGTTCAATTCTGCGATACGGAGGTAGTCAAAGTAAGTCTTTTCAGTATATGGCAAGTGGGAAACCTATTTGTGCAAACGTTAAAATGAATTATTGTCCTGTTGAAAAGTTCAATATTGGTATAGCAGAAGAATTTAAGGATTCTAAAGAATATGCTGATGCAATTTTGTCCTTTTTTAAAATGGATGAGAAGAAGTATAACACTATTTGCAGTAATGCAAGGGATGCTTCTTTTAATTATGATTACAGATTATTGACTGGAAGATATGTTGAATTGATTAATGGAATTTAGAAGATCATCTTTGGAAAAAAGAAATCAAAAAATTGTTATTAATATTGTTGGAGAGAATCATTATAAGTGAATATTTACTAGATTTTTTAATGCCTTCAATTTACTAGTCCAAATTGGGTATGATTTAAGAAAGACCTACTTGTCAGCGGTAGTCTGTTCGGGTCAAATGACCAGAGACGAGGCTTTGGTTAAAATAAGTAAACCACCAGCACCACAGGAAATGTTAGATCAAGTTAGAGAATATGTAATTAAGAAGTTAGGTTCAAGTGAAGATGAGTTTGAATTAATTTTGAAATCACCTAACAAGAGCTATTCAGATTATCCTAACAATGAGAGTTTATGGAAACGCTTTAATGGTGTCATTAGAGTAGCAAGAAACTACATTACGCGTGTGGGTTAAATATTTGTCAGTTTAAAAATAGAAGCTAGATTAATAATGGTAGGTTTAAAAAAAGAGAAAAATTAAATGAAAATTTTGAATATTCCTATTGAAATTTATTTACCCTTTTAAGAGATATTAGTAATATTGATCATTTAGACTTGAAAGAGGGACGTCAAAGTGAATTATGATATGCAATTGAAATTTTCAATATAAACAAACGCACAAAAGAAGTAGAATATTTGGCACATAGATTTGAATGTTTTTGCAAAAATGAAAATTAATTAACAAATGTTTTTAAAATAAGTTTATATTTAAATATAAAATTTTTTTAAAATTGGTTAAGGTTGCACTAACCGAATTTAGTGATACAATCGGTGGTAATAGCAAGCCGCAGTTCCTTTATGAATGTGACTCTTTTATTAAAAGTGTCAATTGCTATTTTGTTAGCAGAGAAGTAGAAGATATTAATGCTACGATATTTATTCAAATCTTTTCGTAGTTTTTGAGCAGTGTATAATTATCTACTAAAAAAAATGAATAATCAAATAAACAGCATATATTTTTATTTATCTGAAAAAAAAAGATTTCGAAACTTAGATATTGCAATAGAATATCTTGAAATTTCAGGAAAGAGAAATTGTTAAAAAAAAAGTAAGTAATAATTGATATATTATCATTCAGTATGAGACCTTTTCACGATAGGTATTTCTGCTGTCAATAATGATTATAAAACACAAATGTCTAGAATAAAATAAAAATGAAAGATAAAAAGAAAATTGCGCTTTTTGTTAATGATAGTTACTTTTCATACTTATTAGCAAAGGACTTAATTAATTGCAATCACAATAACATCGCAAAAGTTGTTTTTTCTAAAAGTACTAGTTCTTCATTTAGAAAAATTTTAACAATATATAATAAAGTTTCTAAAAAATATTTTTTCTACAGAGTAGGGGTACAATTATTAACCAAAATATTTTATAGAAAAAAATCTGTAAAATATCTTGTTAACAAACATAACATTGAACACTGTTACATAAAAAACACTGCGGAATTAAAAAATAAAGTTGATAGATATTCTTTGGGTTTTGCTTTTAATTTCGATTTGATTTTAAAAGATAATATATTATCTAAATTCGAAAATGGTATGTTTAATATCCATGCATCTAAATTACCTAAAGATAAAGGAATATCTCCGGTTTTATGGGCCTTTGCAAGAGGTGATAATGAAATTTGGTCAACTATATATAAGATGGATAGTGGTATAGATTCTGGACCAACATTAACTCAATTTCAGATTCCAATTCTGCCTGATGAATCTGCTTTCTCGGTATATAAAAGAGTGTGTACAGAAAGCGGCAGGATATTAAATGATAAATTAGAATTAATTTTAAGTAATAAATTAGTTTTAACTAAACAACAAGTTCTATTAAAAGTAACATATTTTTCTTGGCCGGATAAAACTTTTTCTTCTATGATCAAAAAATCAAAAAGAAAATTAATTAATTTTAAGGATGTTCTATTAATTAATGAATCAAAATAGATTAAAATATGACCCTATTTTCACCATATAAAATAGATATAAAATAAGATAGCGATACTTTAAAATCGTGTTCAATCACTTATACCTCCCTAGCCTAAAATTATTAAAAATAATAATTCAATATTTTAGAGTAACCGTTTTTTTAGCTTTTAATTCTTGGACAGCAGCACTAGATATAACACTTTTTGGTTTACATAAGGGCAAGGAGTGCCTGTACTAGTTTATACTGATTGTTCTTTCAGAGATCTTTAAGACACCGCGTTGTACAGTTATAATTGTTGATTATACACTGTTTTTGATTTGTGTTGATCCAAGACAAAATAGAAAGGATATAGTGAGGTCATTTTAAAAGAATTACAAAATGAAGTTTTTAATACCTTTAATGAGTTAGTTTTAACCACTGATTGTGATAATAATGATCACGTAAACAGATTTTATCAAAATAACAATTACGAACTATTTCAGACCTTTAGTCAAGGTGAACGAAGAATGAATTTATATTATAAGAAAAATGAAAAATAAATCAATACCATTTGCTCCTCCATTTATAGATGAAAGTGTAATCAATGAAGTTTTAGATTCTTTAAATTCAGGATGGATTACATCCGGTCCTAAAGTAAAACTGCTTGAAGAAGAAGTAGCAAAAATTGCAACAGTAGAAAGAGTTGTTTGCGTGAATTCCTGGACATCAGGCGCTATTTTAGTTTTTAAATGGTTTGGTATTAAAGAAGGGGATGAAGTAATAATTCCGGCCTATACTTATAGTGCAACAGCTTTGGCAGTATTGCATTGTGGAGCAATTCCAATAATGGTTGATATAACGGATGATTTTACTATTAACGTTAAAAATATCGAAAAAGCAATTACTTCGAAAACAAAAGTAATTATGCCTGTGGATATTGCAGGATGGCCGTGTGACTACGACATAATTAATGCTTTGGTTACCAAAGAGGATGTTAAGCAACAATTTGTTGCAGAATCAGAAAAGCAAAAACAATTAGGAAGAATATTAATTATTTCCGATGCTGCCCACTCTATTGGAGCTTATTACAAAGGCAAACCGTCTGGAATATTAACAGATCTTACTATATTTTCTTTTCATGCCGTAAAAAATATTACAACTGCTGAAGGTGGTGCAATATGTTTAAATTTACCTGCAAGTTTTGACAATGAACAGGAGCATAAACTGATGACGTTATACACTTTAAATGGTCAAAACAAAGATGCGTTTACAAAATCGCAAATTGGTGGTTGGAAATATGATATTCTTTTTGCTGGCTTGAAAGTAAATATGCCGGATATTTGTGCTGCCGTAGGCCTAGCGCAAATAAGGAAATATGAAAGCGTTTTATTAAAAGAAAGAGAGCGTGTAGCCCGAAGATATGATACTTTTTTTTCAAAACATCCACAATTTCAATCGCCACCACTTGAAAATTCAGAAAGAAAATCTTGTTTTCATTTGTACGCCCTTCGATTGAATAATTGTAAGGAAGAGCAAAGAGATTTGATAATAGAGGAAATTGCAAAAGAAAGTGTGGCAGTTAATGTGCATTTCATACCAATGCCAATGTTAACAGTATTCAAAGATTTAGGATATACTATGGCAGATTTTCCTATTTCGTATGATAATTATGCTAGAGAGATTTCTCTCCCAATTTATCCTCAGCTTACAGATGAACAAGTAGATTTTATTTGTGAAACTGTTTTTAATGCTAGCATTAAAGTTATGAATCAATGATTAGAATTCTAGATATTATATTGACAACCTTAGGCATTATTATTTTAATACCTTTTTTTATTATTATTGGAATTTTAATAAAGTTAAATTCAAAAGGGCCTTTTTTATACAAACAAGTGAGAGTAGGTTGGAAAGGAATTGATTTTCAGGTGTATAAGTTTAGAACAATGTATGTTGATTCCGATAAGTTAGGATTATTAACTGTTGGTGGCAGAGACCCTAGAATTACGAAAGTTGGTTATTATTTAAGAAAGCTAAAATTAGATGAATTGCCTCAACTTTTTAACGTCTTATTTGGTAATATGAGTTTAGTTGGACCACGACCTGAAGTTAGAAAGTATGTGGAACTCTATACTTTTGAACAAAAAAAGATATTGTTAATAAAGCCGGGCATCACAGATTGGGCATCTATCGTTTATAGAGATGAGAACATTATTTTAGAAAAATCACTAAATCCAGAAAAAGATTACATTCAAATAATTCTGCCAGATAAAATTAAATACAATTTAATTTTCTTAAACAATTACAAAGTGCTTGAGTATTTGAAGATTTTGATTTTTACATTTATCAAAATAATTAACCCTAAATTCACATTTATAAATTTCCGGCAACTTTTTACATAACTTCGATTCTAATTTCGCATTCTAAATAATGAAGCTATATGCAAAATGAAGCCTTCCAGAATATAAATATCGACACCTCACGTGGGGGGAACAGAGCAGTCGTATGTTCAGGAGACTTTTGCAAGGAATTGGAATTCTTCAGAAGGTCCCAATCTTACTGAATTTGAACAAGACCACTAAATTATTTAGAAAACGAAGTTTATGTTGGTGCTCTAAGTTCTGGAGCAGCAAGAACTTTGATGGAATGTTTGTATCTAGCTCCTAAAAATCAAGACCTTATAGAATGCTATGAACTGATGGAAGGTTTACACAACTTACGTCCAAATACAGTACAGCAATTACTTGAAGCATGTTCTTCGGTAAAGGTAAAACGGTTGTTTTTATATACGGCAGAAAAAGCCCGATATCAGTGGTTAAATTATTTAGATTTGCAAAAAAAATAATAGGTTTAGGTAAAGGAAACCGCAGTTTAGGGGAAAAACGAGTATATGTATCAAAGTATAAAAAAATGACCGTCCCAAAAGAATTAGCGGCACTTGGAGCAGTATGAAAAACAAGTAGCATAGTATTAAATGTTATTCCCGAACTAGAAAAAGAAGCCTGTTTTGCACTTCACGGGGTAACGGCAATCGATCTTTTAGTTCGTGAAATGCCCCAGTTGTCTGTCGATATCGATTTGACTTATATTATTGTTGAAGATAGAGTTACCACTTTTTAGAACATTAATTTATCCTTAAAAAGAATAAAGAACATTGTATAAGATCGTATTCCAAATGCGAAAGTACAGCATCTGAAAGAACTTTAAAGCTACAAATATCAAATAATGAGGCGCAAATTAAACTAGAGGTTAATCAAGGAACGCGGGGAATCATTAATAAGGTTGAAAAAAGAGTTTTGTGTCAAAAGGCACAGCAACAGTTTGGCGCTTTTTGTTTGCGAAGCATTGAGTGAGGTTCAATTGGGAAGTCAGATTAATTGGTCTCAGAGGAACTCGAAATATTGAGAAAAACATTCTTTTGTTGCCAAACACTTTAATATCACTTTTAATTATAACAATGAAGTTATCTACTAAAATTATCCTATTACTTGCAATAGTAAGTTTGCATAATCAAAACTATGCACAAACAGAACTAAAATTTAATATAGCTTCTGCTGCACTATTAGTTCCAAACTTTGGCATTGAATTTCCAGTAGCCAAACACATAAG
>Ga0209702_10004748_pt1 | contig 19323 bp, 19 predicted proteins | sample FRY01_FD_187210 | JGI IMG/M metagenome (GOLD analysis project Ga0209702, IMG submission 187210) | Freshwater microbial communities from Lake Fryxell liftoff mats and glacier meltwater in Antarctica - FRY-01 (SPAdes) (version 2) | ecosystem: Environmental > Aquatic > Freshwater > Ice > Glacier...
GAGAGTTGGAAATCATTAGCCTGCGTGTAGCAGCCAACAACTGACCGGAGAGCCGGATGCGGGAAATCTGCCAGTCCGGTTCGGAGGGAGGGGCGGCGCAAACCAATGCGCTGTCCCTACCCCTATCATCGCAGAAGCAAACAAAACGCCCTCTGCCGGAGCGGAGGGCGTTGAGTGGGAGGGCTGCGAGTGACGCAGGCGTTACGCGACGAGCGGATGCAGGTTCTCTTTGCACCACTGGCCGTTCTGCTGGGTGACGCCATCGGGGTCATCGACGGCGACGTGAGCTTCGTCTTCGCAGATGATCCAGCCTGCGTAGTCGCGGGCGACGAGCCATTCGGTGATCTTGTGGAAGTCGAGCTTGCCGGTGCCCATTTGCGCCCAAGGCTCGGCCCCGTTGCCGGAGAAGTCCTTGTAGTGGATGTGGTTCACCAGGTGCTGCCATTTGTTCAGCGTGGCGATGACGTCCATGCCGCCACGGATGATGTGGCCGACATCGGGCGTCCAGCCGGTGACCTTGGGGTCGAGGCTGCTGAGGACGACGTCATAGTCTTCCTGGGTGCGGACGAGGGAGGCGGGCGGGCTGTTCGGGTGGTAGGAGCACTTCAGGCCGAGATCGGTAGCACGCTGGGAGACGGCGTTGACGTTGCGGGCGATGTTGAGGCGGCGCTTTTGCAGGTTGTCTTTGCGGCCGCTGGGCAGGGTGACGGTGCCGAGCATGGAGCCGGGGAAGTGCTTCAAGAAATCCATGGTGAAATCAGCGGCGGCTTTTTCGTTCGGAGCCTCGATTTCGCCGTCCCAGGCGCAGACGAGGGCGAGTCCGGCGAGCGTCATGTTGTTCTGCTGGAGGACGTCCTTGAGTTTGATGGGATCGCAGAAGTCACCAAGCCAGTATTTGCCGCAGCCGAGGGCGCTTTCGGAGATTTCCAGCACCATGGGCTCAATGCCGGTGAAGCCTGCCTCGGAGGCGACCTTGATCATGTGGTCGAGTTTGTTGTCGTAGCCTTTGCCGGTGCCTTGCATGAACCAGGTATAGACTTGGGAGCCGAATTGAATTTTGCCCATGGTGTGAGTGTTGGTGGTGGGTTGCGTTGGAATGAAACAGCGGACGCGGCGGCCAGCAGGGCAGCATTTGAGACGAGCGGCGGCGGGCTGTCTAGTTGCTTGTGCTGTTTCGCGGTGCGGCCATCTTCAATCCGCCGTTTCCGGCGGGGGTGGCAGTGCGGCAGGGATGGCGGGGCTGTCACGGTGGCGCATGTCGTGCCAGAGCTCGGCCAAAATGAAGGTGCTCTCACGCTGGCGGGTTTTATTCAGCGAGAGCGGGATGCGCAGGGTGCCGCGGGTCATGCCGGAACGGCGCATGATGGCGACATCGGCCTCCAGCACGATGTCGCGCTGCTTTTTCTCATCGAGATGAATGTGTGGTCCCAGCAGCAGGCTGGCGCGGGTGCTGCCAGCCGTGTTGGTGGAGTGGAATTCGGCGCGGCCCGCGAAGCCGCGTGCTTCCATCGGCGCGTCGAACTGATCCGTGCCGCTGAGGCGCAGGCGTTTGATTTCAAACCAGCGGTGATCGCCGGGTAGGCCGAAGGCATGCAAGCGCATCTGGTAGGGGCCGGTTTCGCTAATGGTGGCTGCGCCGATGACCATGGCGCTGAGGGCGAGGCCGGATTCTGCGCCAGTGGGGATGAATTCCGCCCGAAAGGTGCTGCCACCCAAGCTCGGAGCTGGGCCGTCGGCCTTGTATTCGGCCCGCGAGGTGAAAAGATGGACGCAAGCAGGCAGCAGGAGGCTGAGAAAAAGCAGGGAGAGGCGCATGAGCATCAAAATGCGGGGCAAATGACCTGAAAGCGAGCTTGGAATGAAGGTTTGGTGGTCGAAATGAGTGGCAATAGTTTACAGTATTTATTATATTGAATATAATTATTGTAATATCTCCCCCCGAACCTTTCTACCTTACCTCGTTCTGCTCGCTCTGCCTTTTAGCACGGCGCGGGCGCTGAATTGGAATGAAGACTTTGATGGCGACCTTTCTGGAGACGGGAATGCCCCCACCTCCATCCTGTTTACCGAGGGGAGCAATCTCATTGAGGGCATCATGGGTGCTCCCGGCGGTGTTGGCCCGGTAGATGCCGACGTTTGGACCTTCACCATCCTAGCCGGTTACTACCTGACAGGCATCAATCTGGTGTCCTATTCCGCTCCGAGTTCTGGGATTCAATCCTTCATGGCGATCGACGATGCCAATACGATCAACATGTCCGATCCCTCGCAACACCTTAGCAACGGCCTGTGGACCGAGCAATTGGACGGCTTTGGCAACACCTACACCGACCTGCTGGCCATCCTCGACGCGGGGCCTGCCTTTGGTGGCACTGGCTTCAGTGGGGCGCTGGGACCGGGAACGTACACTTTCTGGGTGCAGGAGACCTCGGAGGAGATCCAGTACTGCATCGACTTCGTGGTGACTCCCGTACCGGAGCCTGGCGGTGCTCTGCTGCTGGGGCTGACCGGCCTGCTGCTGCTGCGCCGTCGTCGTCGCTGAAGTCAGCTTCGCAGTTTGCAAAGCACCGCCGCCGCAGTTAATGCGCCGCGCATGATTCGAAACCTCCTGTTCGACTGGTCCGGCACGCTGGCGGATGATCTGCCCAGTGTGCTGAGCGCCGTGAACGGCATGCTGCGCTCTGCCAACCAGGACGAGCTGAACCGTGAGGAGTTTCAAGCGCGCTTCCGGCTGCCTTACACGGAGTTTTTCGCTGAAATGCTGCCCGGCATGCCGCTGGAGCGCCTACAGCAGCTCTACCTCGACCATTTCCCGCATGCGCATGCGGGCGTCACGTTGCTGCCGCATGCGGCGGAGTTTATTCGTTATGCTGCGGCCACCGGGCGGCGCATGGTCGTGCTAAGCAGCGCCCCGGCCCAGCATGTAGAGGCCCAGGCGCGAGCCTTGGGCGTGCGGGACGCTTTTGAAGTCATGCGCTGCGGTGTCATCGACAAACGCACGGAAATTCACGCGCTCCTCGCGGAACTCGACATGCAGCCTGCGGAAACGGCCTTCATCGGCGACATGCGGCATGACATCGACGCGGGAAAAGCAGCCGACGTCCTCACCATCGCCACCTGCACTGGCTATGAAAGTGCCACGGTGCTGCTCACCGCCGAGCCGGACCTGCTGGTGCCGGATTTGTCACGCCTGCCGGTGCTGCTGGGGGGCTTGACGGCCGGAGCGGATGCGCCGCCGGTCGCCACTGTCGGGGCGCTGATCTTGAACCGGGCAGGAGAGTTGCTGCTCATCCGCACACACAAATGGAGCCACCGCTGGGGCATTCCGGGTGGCAAAATCAAACGTGGCGAGACCTGCGAGGCCGCGCTCAGACGTGAGATCACCGAGGAAACGGCCCTCACGCTGGCGGAGATCGAGTTCATCATGGTGCAGGACTGCGTGGAGCCGCCCGAATTCCAGCGTTCCGCGCATTTTCTGCTGCTGAACTACCTGGCCCGCTGTGTGGAAGAGCCGCCGCAGGTCGTTTTGAACGAGGAAGCGCAGGCGTTCCAATGGCTGCCGCTGGCCGCGGCGTTGCAGCTCGATTTGAACATCCCCACCCGCATCCTCATCGACGAGTGCGTGCGGCGCGGACTTGTGGCATGATCGGCGCATGAATCCTCCCGACGAAATCCACATCAACGGCCTTAAACTGAGCACGCACATCGGCGTCCCGACGGCGGAACGTGCTGCCGCCCAGGTGCTGGAGGCGGATGTGATCATCCGCAGTGCCGCGCGATTTGAGGCTATGCAGGACGCGATTGCCGCCACCATAGATTATGCCACCGTGGCCAGCCGCCTACAGGCGCTCGCGGCCGAACGGCCACGCCAGCTCATCGAAACGCTCGCAGCAGAAATGGCGGCCTGCGTGCTCGCTGAATTCCACGCGGCTGGTGTCAGCATCGAACTGCGCAAACACATCCTGCCGGACACAGATCATGTGGCCGTGCGTCTGGTGCGCGGAGTTTGAACCAAGTGCCGCCAGCCGTGTCAGACTTCGATGTTGCCAGTCCCAATCACCCCGCCTAATATCGCGGTCTGTTAAGAATTCAATCCTGCCAAACAATGACCTCTCCGCGCCTCCTTTTTGCCGCTCTGCTGGCCTGCTCCACCCTGATTTCGTGTGGCTCTTTTGAGAAAATGGACTCCCGCTTTCCCAGCGTGTCCCAACAGGACGCGTACGATGTGAGCTGGGGGCTGCCGCCGCGCAAATCACGCGGCAATCCCAAGCTGCGTTACCAGTACAATGCCAGGAACGATTATTCTGCGCCCGTGAGTGAGGCTCCTGCCGCGCCTGCTCCATCTGCCCCTGCACCAGTCTCTGCTCCTGCATCAAGGACGGCTCCTATCAGCCCGACGATCCCTTCCAACCTGCGCTAACACGTTGGAGTCATCGAAACCCTCCTGCCACGCGAACGTTACGTGAAGATCCCGCTCCTGTCCTGCTTGCTCGTCTTCGGCTGCTGCCTTGTCTTGAACGCCCAGCAGTTGAAAGCCCCTGAAACGCTCCGGCCCAGCACCGCGCCGGTGGTTCCTGCCGAGGCATCCTCCAAGGCGGAGATCGAACGGCTCGAAAAACTGGCCGCAGAGGCGCAAAAAACACTCTTCGACTCGTCGGGCACCACCGGCGTTTCTGCCAGCACCAGCAATGCTAACGCTGCGGTCCCCATGCGCCGTCCGGTGCAGGCATTGGCCAGTCCCTCGCTCTGGGAGAAGGATTCAACCCGCAAGCTGGCAGTCATGGAAGTCGCCTTTGGCGGCGTGAAGGACACGGTGATGATTGAGCTGCTGCCGGGCGCGGCTCCGCAGACCGTGGCGAATTTTATCGACCATTGCGACAGCGGTTTCTACAACGGTCTCGCTTTCCACCGCGCCATCGAGGGCTTTCTGGTGCAAACCGGTGACCCGCTCACTTCTGACGAATCAGCCCGCGAAAAATGGGGAACGGGCGGTGAGGACAAGTCGATCCCTGCGGAAATCAAACTGCCGCATCGCGTCGGTGCTGTGGCCATGGCGCGACGTGCCGATTCGGTCAATCCACAGCGCCGCTCGAACGGCTCCCAGTTCTACATCACCCTGGGTAATTACGGAACGATCGACGGCAAGTACACCGTCTTCGGCCAAGTCGTTTCCGGTTTGGATATTCTGAAGCGCGTCTCCATCATGCCCGTGGATGCCAACGACTGCCCGGTGGCCCGCATTGAGGTCAAATCCATCAAGGTGATCGAGCACAAAGGCCCACTACAGGTGCGGTCTGAAATGGCGGGTGATGGCCAGCGCTACTCCAAGCCCGACTCAGCCAGAAGCTTCATGGGACGCTTCCTGCACCGTGTTTGGTAAGTGCTATAGCACTTTTGCCTGCCATTGAGCGGTTTACTTGGCCGGGATCTCAAAGCAGATCACTTCGCGGTCATTGCGCACCAGCAGCCAGCGTCCCGCCAGCGTCGGTGGGTTCCAGGTTTTGGCGCTCAGCGCTTCCAGGCGTGATACCTCGTCCAACCGCTCCGCATTGGGTTTGACCAAGGCGACAAAGCCCTTTTCCGCCTGGACCAGCAGCCAGTGCTCGCCCACCCGAATCTGCTGGCCGAAACCATAGCGTCCGTCACGCCAACCGCGCTCTCCGGTCGCCAGATCCACACAGGCGAGCGTGCCTTCATCCAGTGCGTAAGCATGCGTGCCAAACACACTTGCGCTGCTGAATTTCGTGCGCGGAGCGGTGCTGCTCCACACCGCCTTGCAGGTCAGCGTCTCCCCAGAAGCCCCGATTTCCAACAGATGGCTCTTCTTGCCGTAGCTGGAGGTGAGCAACACTTGCGCCGTGCCCACGGCCACCGGCTGGCAGACCTTGGGCGTCTTACCGGGCCACGCAAACGTCCACAGCACTTTCCCGCCTACCGGATCATGTCCCGTCACTGATTCACGGTTCACGCTCACGATCTGTTCGCGTCCGGCCAGCGTCAGCAAAACCGGCGAGCTGTAGCTGCCGCCATCGTCACCTGCTGTCCACGACAGCTCGCCGCTGTCTCTGCGCCAGGCCAGCAGCGACGCACCCTTGCTGCCGCCGCTGCACACCACCACATCACCGATGAGCAAAGGCGATGAACTCTTGCCCCATTCGAGTTGCGGTGCGTTGCCCGCGTCCTGCAGCGCCTTGCGCGACCATTTCACCGCGCCTGTTTTCACGTCGAGGCAGTTCAGGATGCCCGTGCCGCCGAGCGCAAAGACCACGCCCTTCGCCACATCCACCGTGGGCGTCGCCCGCGGGCCGTCGCCACCCAGCGCTTCCGTGAACAGTGCCTTGTCAGCGTGCGACCACAGCAGCTTGCCGTCGGTCAGGTCATAGCAGGTCACATATTCGTCTTCGCCACGCTGTTCCTGCGTGATGGCGCGTCGTCCGGCCACGGCGAAGCCCGACCAGCCCAGTCCGATCGCCTGCCGCCACACTTCGCGTGGCGGATGTGCCTGCCAGTCGGTCTGCCAGTCAGGCTCAAGCAGAATGCCATCGCCGGCGGCACCCAAAAAGCGCGGCATGTCGGCGGCACCGGCTGGCGGCGGCTCATCCACAGCCGGGGCCGCAGTTTCGGCAGCAGGCAGCTTCGGTAGCACGGGTGTATTCTTTTTCTGCCAGCGAAACACCAACTGCGGAAAAGCGGAACCATCCGCCGAGCCTTCATAACGCAGCACCCGGCGTGCGGTGAAGCTGATGGCAGCGAAACCCACGATCAGGATGCCCAGACGGATCAAGTGGACACCGCGTTTGCGCAGGGCCCACCACAAGCCCAGCAGCACCAGCCACAGCACCATTAAAATCAGCGTTCCTAATGAACGCATCACATGCGCGGTGATCTGCTGCCAGGCGATGAGGCCGGCGATGACCAAGGTGACGATGAGTGGAAATTTCGGAATCATGGTGATGATGAAAAGGCTCGCTGCTCTGCTTGACCAGGAAAGAATGGACGTTCAGCAGCACTTCACTCATCATCCCGCCGTTCATTCCAAATGCCATGAAACAATTCCTCCTCACACTCTGCGCCCTGACACTTGCCTCCCCCTGCCTCTCTGCGGGCGACCACGTCGTTTATCTGCCTGCTGGCGAGGCCAAAGACAAACACATCGTCCTGCTCGCCGGTGATGAGGAATACCGCAGCGAGGAGGCCCTGCCGATGCTGGGCAAGATCCTCAGCCAGCGCCAGGGTTTCAAATGTACCGTGCTGTTCAGCCTCGGCGCTGATGGCACGATTGATCCCGATGCGGGAACGAGCCTGAGCCATCCCGAAGCACTGGATTCGGCAGATGCCATCATCATGCTGCTGCGTTTCCGCCAATGGGATGACGCCACCAGCAAAAAATTCGAAGCCGCCGTCCATCGCGGTGTGCCGATCATCGCCTTGCGCACCAGCACGCACGCCTTCAACGGCTATGCCAAAGACAGCCCCTTTGCGGCGTGGAACTGGAACAACGATAGCGGCGGTTGGGGCCGCAAAGTCCTGGGCGAGACCTGGGTGAGCCACTGGGGCAAGCACAAGTTCGAGGCCACCAAGGGCGTCATTGAGGCCGCGAACGCGAATCACCCCATCCTGCGCGGTGTGAGCGGTCTGTTTGGCAACAGCGACGTGTATGAGGCCGCCCCGCCTGCGGATGCGGTCATTCTGGCACGTGGTCAGATTCTTCAGGGCATGACACCTGATTCACCACCCGCAGCCTATGCCAAAAAATCCAAAGCTGGCACCGAACAGGATGTGAATACCCCCATGATGCCGGTCGCCTGGACGCGTGTGCTGAAGAATGACACCGGCACCGAGAACAAAATCCTCTGCACGACCATGGGTGCAGCCACCGACCTCACCAATGAAGGGCTGCGCCGTCTCGTGGTGAACGGCGTCTTCTGGGGCCTCGGTCTCGAAGTGCCGGAGAAAGCGGACGTGACCATCGTCGGCGACTACGAACCCACCATGTACGGTTTCAAGGGCTTCAAAACGGGCCTGAAGCCTGCCGACTTTGAACTGACGCAGTAAACTGAGCACAGCCGCAAGGCCGCACTCTTTTGCATTGCCACCTCCCTACCAGACATTCAGAATCCGCACGCATGAAAATTCTTCCAGCCACGCTCACTCTCATTCTTCTCGCCACCGCCGCCATTCAGGCGCAAACAGCCGCTCCTGCCGCCAAACCCGCCGCCCCAGCGGTCAAACCGCTGCCACAGGCACCGGATGTGGCCGCGCCGAAACTGGGGCCGGACGGTCAACCGAACGCGGGCTTTGTCGCCTCACATGAAAGATTCGTTGGCATCGCCAAAGAGGGCAAGGCGCAGCTTGTCTTCCTCGGTGACTCGATCACCGCCGGTTGGGGCGGCAAAAAGGACATCTGGGACAAGGCGTTTGGCGCATACACGCCTGCGAACTTTGGCATCGGTGGCGACCGCACGCAGCATGTGCTCTGGCGCATTCAAAATGGCGAGCTGGACGGCATCAAGCCCAAGGCGGCCGTGCTCATGATCGGCACCAACAACTCTGGCAGCGATTCAGCGGAAGGCATTGCCAAAGGTGTCACTCGTATCGTTGAAACCATCCGCGAAAAACAGCCGCAGGCCAAAATTCTCCTGCTGGCCGTCTTTCCGCGTGGTGAGAAGGCCAGCCCGAATCCAGGCCGCGACAAACTGAAGGAGGTCAACGCCACCATCGCGAAGCTCGACGACGGCAAAAACATCTTCTTCCTCGACATCGGCGACAAGTTCCTGCAACCCGACGGCAGCCTTACGAAGGAGATCATGCCCGATTTTCTGCATCTCTCGGCCGCAGGCTATCAGATCTGGGCTGACGCCATCGGTCCGAAACTGGCGGAACTGATGCAGTGACGGCATGCGGGCAGACATGACTTCGGGCTTGTTTCACGGGGGGCTGCGGCTAGCCTCAGCCGCATTCCTCCACCCTCTTTTTTTTCAAGCGTGAAACCCGGCCTCGTTCTCGCATGCGCGTTGGTTTTCGCGGGGCTTGCCATGCCAGCCCCGGCAGTGGAAGCGCATGCGGATGACCCAGGCGCGAGCACGGACATCGCCCTGCTGCGCCTGCGCTTTGAACGCGGCCTCATTGAATCCAGCCTTTCGCCGGTCAAGCAGCAGATCACCGCGCTGGGCACCCTGGAACGCCAGTTCTCCGAAGCTCGCGACTACGACGCTGCCATCACCGCGCGTGACGAGCGCAAACGCCTGCAAAACGAGCTGGCCCGGCTCGATAAGGAACTGCTGCTGGTGCAAACCCGTGAGCAGGCGCTCAAGACCTCGCTGCTACCAGACCGCATCAAGCTGCCGCTTGATGCTGCCACTTTGAGCGATCTGCGGCTGGAGGGCGGAGCCATCACCGGCTGGTCGAAAATCGGTGCCACCGCCGCCTGGAAGCTGCCCAAGCTGCCTACCGGTGGTTACGAGGTGCTGCTGCGTTATCGCTGTGGCGCTGCGGAAGGCGGTAGCCTGCTGATCAAAGAGGCTCGCTTCACACTCGCCACGACCATTGAAACCACGCTCAAAGGCCCCGAGGAACGCAGCGCCGGCACGCTCAAGATCAGCGACGGCACCGGCACACTCACGCTTGCGGTGCAGTCTCTCGTCACCAACAACCTCATGCAACTACTGGCCGTGGAGCTTGCACCGTCCTCACGATGAAGCTCCGCCTGCCAGCCTTGTTTATCACTCTGCTCGGCTCTGCCGGGCTGGTTTTGCAGGCCCAGACCCCGGCAGGGGAGGAGCCAGCAACACTCGCTAGCACTCGCCTGGCATTTTTCCGTCAGGTGATGACGGAATCGCAACTCCTCACCGAGCAGTACGAACGTGCTCTGGCCAAAGTGGAGATCGAAGTTGCCACCGCAGGCGATTACGAGGAGGCCCAGGCCATCCGCCAGCGCCGGGAGCAACTGCGCGCGCTGTACACCGGCACCGCCTCCAGCCTCGCCACTCCGCTGCTACTGGCCCAGGCCCGCATGACCGGCTCCACCCAGGCGTCTGGTGAGACGCTCAGCGGCTGGCGCTCCAATGGCAGCGGCGCGGAATGGCAGAATTTCCGCCTGCTCCCCGGCAGCTACCATCTCGAGTTCGAGGCCAGCATGAACGACGCCCCCGTCGCGGGCAGCATCTACGCCTCGTCCAAGTTCCAGCCGCAGCAGACCGCCACGTTTGAGTTCAACGAAGTCACGCTGTTGGGCAATGCCGCCGAAAGTCGCCGCACGTTTGAGATCGCCCGCAGTACGGATGAGACCACCTTCACCACGGTGCGCGTCGGTCCGCTCCACTTTACCCGCAATCCTCTCACGTTACGCTTTGCGACCATCTCCGGCTATCCCGCCAACATCATCCGTATCCGCAACTTGCGCCTGGTTCCCGTCACTGCGGAAACCGCCGACGTTGCCGTTTCGACCATACCCACGGAAACCACGGCGACGATGCAGCAGGCCACCGCTGGGTACAAAGCGGCCCTTGATGCGGCGAAGAAAATCGCCGCTGACTCTTACCTCGCCGACTTGCAAAAGCTCGCCGCCACCAAACCGGCGCTGAAGCACCAAATCGAGGCTGAAACACGTCGCCTGGAACGGCTGGGCAGCCCTCAAAACAGCTCCGCAGGCATTCGCGCCTTCACGGCGGCCACCGGTGGTCTGGACGGTTTTGAAGATCTTAGCGACGCGCACCTCGCCGAAGCGGAACCCACCTCCGGCGAGCGCTTCAGTGTCGTGCATGAAGGCCGCACCCTGGCCGTGCGCCTGCTATGGATCGAATGCGCCCCGGTGGATGAAAAAGACCCCGGTGTGAAGAAGTTTGCCAACCATTTCAAGATTGAGGACGAGGACGCCGTCGCCGTCGGCCGCGCGGCGCGTGAATTTACCGCCGGCTATCTGCGCGACAAGCCTCTGCGCCTGCTCATCCGTGCGGACCGTGACCAGGACGGTACGCATGCCGCGCTGTTGTTCCTGCCCAATGTTGGCTTGTATCAAAACGTGCTCGTGGACCAGGGACTGGCCGCCGTCACACCGCCGTTGCGTGAGACACGCCGCAACGCCACCGAACGCGCGCTCCTCACCACGCTCAGCACGCGTGAAAGTGCTGCCAAAGACCGCAATCCTCCTCCTGGAGCCTGGGCGCTCAGTGCAACTGCCAACGGAGGTGACAAGCCATGACGCGCGACCTCATCTTGTTCTGTTGCCTGCTGCTGCTTGCACCGCAAATCGCCGCCCAGCAGCCCGCTGCGCCTCCAGCCGCCATCACGCGATTGCAGCAGATGGAGGGCATCTACCAGAAAGAGCTGAGCGCGCGTCACATTCCACTGCTGGGCAAGTACCTCACCGAGCTACAACGCCAGACTGCCACTGCGGCCACGCCCGCCGAAAAACAAGCCTATCAGGCCGAGATTTTGAGCATTCAGCGGATCATCAGCGCCGGGGGCGTGTTGGATCTCATCGCCGTGCAGCAATCCCAGGCCGGGGCCATGCCCATGCCTGTGCCGAAACCGGTTCCTGTCGAGCGCAAACAGGCGCTCATCGCCCTTTCACCCGCGCTGGCACAGTCAGTCTCTCCCACACCCGCCGCTAACGCTGAAACCGCCGCCATTGGCGAAGCTGAGTGGCGCATCGAACTCATCGCCGCTGGCTCCTATGACATCCTGCTGCACTACGCTTGCCCAGAGTTGGCGGAACCCATGAAGGTCAGCGTCGAATTCAACGGTCAGACGGTTGAAAAGGTGCTGGATGTCATTCGTGCCACCAAAGACGCGCAAACCTTCCGCATTGCTCGTCTCGGCAGCCTCACCTTGACCGGGGACCAACGCGGCCAAACACTACGCCTCCGCGCTGGGGACAAAACCAGCGCCAAGCTCATCCTCAAAAGCCTGCTCATCACCAAACCACGCCCAGCGAACTAACCAGCAAGCCGCCCTTTTTCCATGCGCACCGTCACTCTCATTCTCCTCGCCACTCTCGCACTCGGCACATTGCCTGCCTGCAAGCGCATTGAGGACAAACTGCGCCGACTGGCCGAGCAAAGCGGCGTCACGCCCAAGCCGCCCCCGCCACCCAAGCCCGCCGAACCCGAGCTGACCGCTGAGGAGCAGGCCATCGAAAAGAAGCTGCAGGAGTCCGCCCTGCTCGACGCCGGTGCTGAGCCAGCCACCCCGGAGGCACCCGTCTTCGAACTCAACAAATCCGCCGTCGTTTCCATCCTCGGCTACCACGATTTTCGTGAGCGTGGCGGCAGTCCCATGCTCATCGCCGCCACCAAGTTCCGCGAGCAGATGCAGGCCATCAAGGACTCCAAAATCCCCGTCATTACCCTCAGCGAGGTCATGGCCTGGAAGAAAGGGGAGAAAAACATCCCGGAGGAGGCCATCGTCATCACCATGGATGACGGCTGGGAAGGTGTTCACACCTTCGCCTATCCCATCCTGCGTGACTTCGGCTTCCCGTTCACCATCTACCTCTACAAAAAGTATGTGAACATCGGCGGCCGCTCCTTGAGCTGGGAGCAGATCCGGGAAATGATGCAGCACGGTTGCGAAATTGGCAGCCACAGCGTCTCGCATGAAAGCCTCAAAAAGCGCCCCAAGAGCGCCAAGACTGACACCGATTTCCAACAATGGATATTGGGCGAGCTGAAGGACTCGCGCGATTTTTTGGAGGACAACCTCAAGGTCAAAGTGCCATCCTTCGCCTATCCCTTCGGCATTTTCGACGACGCCGTCATGGAGACCGGCCTGCAGATTGGTTATGAGTCGCTCGTCACCGTCAACGGCCAGAAAGTCACCTGGGACACCCCCAACGGCAAGCTCGGCCGCTACATCATCCACGGCGACAGCGACACCAACTTCAAGCTCGCCACCAGCTTCCGCGGGCGCGGCGATGTCGGCTCGAACAAATTCCTCGTCGCCGACGCCAAGAACGAGCAGGGCGAGCAGCTCATCCAGCTCACGCCGAAACCCGACGCCGTCATCACCGAGCGCCGCCCGGTCATCGAGGCCGATCTGAAAAAAATCGGTGCCATCATGCCCGATAGCGTCAAGCTGCGCATCACCGGCCTCGGCACCGTCCCCGCGTTCTACGATCCCGCCACTATGGTCGTGCGCTACCAACTGCCCTACAAGCTGCGCCACGAAGAATGCGCCGTCAGTCTAAGCTTCCAGCGCGATGCCTCCCAGCCCGCCGAAGTCGTGAGCTGGCGCTTCAAGATCGACCTCGCCGCCGCCTATCTGCCGATAGAGCCGTGACCGGTTGCCGGATCACTTCAGCTCAAACACAAACGGCAGTCCCTGCGCCGTCATCATGGCTTTCTCCTTCGCCATGAAACGTTCCGCCAGCTTCGCAAAGCTGCCGTCCGCGCGCATACGGGCGAGCACTTCATTCACCCTGGCCTTCAGTTCGTCATTGCCCTGCTTCAAACCGACCGCCCAGACCTCCTCCCGCAGCGGGGCGAGCAGGGCACGCGTCTTTTCCGCGTGCTTGACCTGGTAGTTCATGATGGAAAGCTGGTCGTAGATCCAGGCGTCCACATTCGCGTTCACCACTTCCATCACGCAGGACACATCCGCATCCAGGGCGATGATCTTGGCGTCTTTGAAATTCTCCCGCGCCCAGCTTTCACCCGTGGTGCCGAGGCGGACGACGATCTTGCGGCCCGGTGTCTGCAAATCGGCAGCGTTTTGCACGGTGGAGTCTTTGGCGGCCAAAATAGACAGCCCGGTCTTCACATACGGCTCGGAGAAATCAATGGACTGCCGCCGCTCCGGCGTGGCGGTCATGGACGAGATAACAAGGTCAATGGAGCCGGTGCGCAGCGCCGTGATGAGTCCGTCAAAGTTGATGTTGCGGAATTCCACCTCGCGCCCCAGCGCCCTGCCGATCTCACGCCCCACCTCAATGTCCACGCCGCTGATCTGGCCATGTTCATCCACAAACTCAAACGGCGGATACGTCGCATCCGTGCCGATGATGAGCTTGTTGCTGCGTGAGCAGGCGCACAGCGTAAAAAGCAGACTCAAGGCGAGAAATCGAAGCATGAGGTCAATTTAGGAATTCAAATCACCGGCGTAATCACTCGGCATACGCCAGTCGCCACGTGGAGAAAGCGCCACAGAGCCGACTTTGGGGCCGTCCGGCACGCTGGAGCGTTTGAACTGGTTTTGCGCGAAGCGTTTGAAGAATAGTGCGAGCCATTTCGCGATGGTTTCATCGTCGTATTTGTCCGTAAAGGCCTGCGCGGCCAGCCAGCGAATTTTTTCCGCGTTGCTACCGTGGCGCACGAAATGAAACAGGAAAAAGTCGTGCAGATCATACGGACCGATGGTGTTCTCGGTCTTCTGCTGGAGCGATTCATCCGCCGCGAGCGGCAGCAGCTCGGGCGTGATCGGTGTGTTGGCGATGTCACGCAGGATGTCTCCGGCTTTGTCGGCGAAGGGGCCTGCCGCGCACCATTCGATCAGGTAACGCACCAGCGTCTTCGGCACGCCTGAGTTCACATGGTACATGGACATGTGGTCACCATTGAAGGTACACCAGCCCAGCGCCGCTTCGGACAGATCCCCGGTGCCAACAACGATGCCGCCGGTCTTGTTCGCGAGGTCCATGAGGATTTGCGTGCGCTCACGCGCCTGCGAGTTCTCGTACGTCGCGTCGTGCTGCGTTTCCGAGTGCCCAATGTCGGCAAAATGCTGCCGCACCGCGTCATGAATTGGAATCGTGCGCAGCTCGATGTTCATTGCCTCGGCCAGCTTCTCCGCATTGCCCTTGGTGCGTGTCGTGGTGCCGAAACCGGGCATGGTGATCGTCAAAGCGGCGCTTGGCGGCATTCCCGCACGCTTGATCGCCTCAATCATCACCAGCAGCGCCAGTGTGGAGTCGAGTCCGCCAGAAAGTCCGAGCAACGCCGTCTTCGCCCGCGCCTGCTTGAGCCTCCGGGCCAGTCCGGTGGCCTGAATCGCAAAAATCTCCTCACACACGGCCGCACGATCCACCTTGGCCGATGGCACGAAGGGATGTGCCGAGATGGTGCGCAGCAGCTTTTCATCATTGCCTGCGGTCGGCCCTAAATCGAACACGATGCGCCGCAGGCTGCTGCTGCCCGCCTCATCGCGGAATGAAGAACTCTTCAGCCGGTCATGCGCGAGATGCTGCACATCGACATCGGCCACGACTGCTCGCGTCTCGAACGAAAATCGCTCGCTCTCGCCCAAGAGGATGCCGCTTTCGGCCACGATGCCGTGGCCCGAATAAACCACGTCCGTGGTCGATTCACCCGCGCCCGCGCCCGCATACACATATGCCGCCAGGCAGCGCGCCGCCTGCTGGGCCACGAGATGACGGCGGTAGGGTGCTTTGCCCAAAACCTCCGTGCTGGCCGAGGGATTCGCCAGCAGCGTGGCTCCCGCGAGCGCCAGATGGCTCGATGGCGGAATCACCGTCCACAAGTCCTCGCAAATTTCCACTCCCAGGAAAAATCCAGGCACATCCAGCGCTTCAAACAGCAGCCCCACGCCAATCGGCACTTCCGCGCCATGCAAACGCACCGTCGGAGCGTGCAGCGTGTGCGCGGGCGAGAACCAGCGCCGCTCATAAAACTCCCCCGAGTTTGGCAGAAACGACTTGGGGACCAGACCCAACACGCGCCCTTTTGCCAGCACTGCGGCCACGTTGTAGAGCCGATCTTGCACCAGCAGCGGCAATCCCACCACTAGCACTGTCGGCAAATCATGCGTCGCTTGTGTCAACTCGTGCAAACCTTGCACCGCAGCGGTGCGCAGCGCCTCGGTGTGAAACAAATCGGCACATGAATAACCCGTCAGGCTCAATTCAGGAAAAACAATCAGCCTGCACCCGCGCTGCGCCAGCGCCTGTGCCTCACGCGCGAGAATCGCGACGTTCTTGCCCACATCCCCCAGGATCAGTTCGGGTGATACCGCCGCCACTCGCACGAAACCAAGTCGTTCGCGAGTAGAGGTCGGGGAAGGGGATGCCTGCTGCATTCGGGAACCTAGCACGCGGGGTTTGGCCTGCGCGAGAATTTATGAAGGCTGCTTCCGGCGGGCAGAATCTTGCTCAACGGGAGGAAGGTTTGAAGTCGAGGGAGCGGAACTCGGCGCTGCCAGCCGGCAGATACACGCGAACGTGAATGACACGGCCATTGGCTGGGAGCGTGATCTCATGCGTCTGCCAGTCGCCGCTGGCTTTGACCTCGAAGGTGGCGCGATTCGCCGACAGGAAATCTTTGTCATCGCTCATGCGCCAGGCGATGGCGGCGGGGCCAGAGGCGGCGGTTTTGAGAGTAATCTTTGCCGTGACAGGGCCGGCGAGCTTGAGCTGGCTGTGGGTGATAAAAGTACCTTTGCCCGCCTTGTCCGGGGTGAGCACGAGGATGCCATCCTTTTCCATGAGCGTGCCGCCGCGCGCCTGCCAGCCCTGGGTCTCGCTTATGTTGGCCGCAGGTTTTGCCTGCGGTGGCGCGACGGGCTTGCCTTCGAGATAGAAGTCGAAGTAGTCGTTCCATACGGGTGACATGGGGCCGAGAGCGAGGCCGGGTGGATTGAGTTTGGTGCACCACTCGGTGAGTTTGGACCGCAGTCGTGTAGCGATGTCGGGATGCTGAGAGACGAGGTTGTGTTTTTCTTCAAGGTCAGCAGCGAGATCGTAGAGGTATTCGCGCTCGCCGCCGCGCAGGAGCTTCCAATTGCCTTCGCGGATCGCGCTTTGGGCCATCCAGCGCCACGTCAGCGCCATGTGCGGTGGTGTTTTGATTTCACCATTGAGATGCGGGATGAGATTCACGCCATCAAGATCACCGGCATTCACTTTCACATTGGCGATGGCAGCGGCGGTAGCGGCGACATCGAGGGCGCTGACAGGATGCTCGTAAATCTGGCCGCCAGGAATCGTGCTGGGCCATGCGATTAGAAAGGGAACATGCATGCCGCCTTCGGACAGCATGCCTTTTTCGCCATTGAGCGGCGTGTTGAGGCTGCCGTCCCAGCCACCGGCATCGCCTTGAAGCGGCGAGTCGATCTTATGAATTTTGAGCGGGGCGCCGTTGTCGCCGATGAAAAAAATGAGCGTTTTCTCGGTGAGGTTGTGCTTTTTGAGTGTGCTCGTGATCAAACCAACACCGTCATCCATGGCGGCGATCATGCCCAGCGCGGCGCGGCGGCGCTCTGGCATCTCGCCTGGAAAGCGGTCCTTGTAATGCGGCGGCGCATCCAGCGGTGTGTGCGGTGCGCGGAATGCGATGTAGAGGAAGAACGGCTGCTCCCGATAGCGCTCAATGATGGCGGCGGCAGCCTTGGAACAACCATTGATGTGATACTCTGCCGGTGGCAGATCGCCCATTGGCTGGTCCTTTCCCTCAAGCGTGATGTTCGACGAAAACGGACGCTGCGCGTTCTGGGAAAACGAATGCGTGAAGCCGTGTGTCGGGATCGCAGGCGAGGGACCGAGGTGCCACTTGCCAAAGTGCGCCGTCGCATAACCCACCTGCTGCAAGCGGGTGGCAATGGTGGTCTCCTTGTTGAAGCCGTCGAGCGTGGAACCGTTGTTGTCGAGATCGAAGCGCCCCTGAAATTTACCGACCATCAATCCACCTCGCGATGGCACGCACTGCGGCGCGGTGCTGTAGCCGTGCTTCGCGATCACGCCGCTGCGTGCCAGCGCGTCGAGATGCGGCGTCTTCAGATCCTTCTCCATGCTACGGATGCCAAGATCGGCGAAGCCGTGGTCGTCGCTGTAGATGAGGATGATGTTGGGACGCTGCTCCGCCGCGAATGTCGAATGCGGAATGCAGAATGATGAAAGGAGCAGAGTGAGAGCGAGATAGGTCTTCATGGGTTTTATTTCTTTTTGCGCTTCTTGCCTTTCGCCTTCGCGGGCTTGGCGGCTGTTTGTTGCTTGAGCTGTTCGAGTTCCGCAGCGTTGAGCTGGTGACCTTCGGATTGGGCTTTGGCGAGTGCGAGAGAGAAAGCTTCGTTTTCCACGTCCTCGTTGACACCGGGGCCGATATTGCCGTCTGCGCGATAAATTGCCGCATAATCCGGCATGCGCTCGCCCCCGGAAGTGCGCAGGCGGACGGCGTCACTTTGGTAGAAGGTCTTTTGAATGGCGAGCAACACATGAGCTTGTCGGGATTCGATTCGGCGAGATTGTGCGTTTCGGTGCGGTCGTTGTTGATGTCGTAGAGCTGCCATGGCTCGCCGTAGGCGGTGGCGATTTTCCAGCCATGGTCGATCAGGGCCATGTTATTGAAGAGCGCGAAATGCAGCGTGCGCTCGGGCAGCGTTTCATTGCTTTTCAGGATCGGCGCGAAGGACCTACCCGGCAGCGGCGGGTGCTGCTTGCTGCCGAAGTCCGCCGGATAGCTGCCGCCGCTCACATCAATGAAGGTAGGCAAGATGTCGGTGATGTGACAGGGCTGGTCGATGAACGTCGCGCTCGGCGTGATGGCGGCGGGCCATTGCGCGATGAAGGGCGTGGTGACGCCGCCGCTGTGTTGAGTGCGCTTGTAATACTTGAATGGCGTGTTGGAAACGTTCGCCCAGGCGACACCGACGTTCCAGGTGGTGCCGGGCGTGCCGAATTGGCCTTTGCGCACGCGGTCGTTCGGACTTGCGCCGTTGTCGTTCATGAAGATGACCCGCGTGTTGTCACGGATCTTCAAGTCATCAAGCGTCTGTAACACGCGACCCACGCCCCGGTCCACATGGTCCACCATCGCCGCATAAGTCGCCATGCGCAGATCCTCAAAGTCCTTCGCCTTCTCGTCGAGCGTGTCCCACGCGGGGACGTTCGCCGGAGGGTGTGTCGCCAGAATGATGTAATTTCAAGAATATTTTTGTCTAGAAAGTATAACTGTACCCCGTAGGCCTTAGGATGCGGATGCAATTGAGCGTGACTTCTATTCAATCGACGGACGAACTCGAAATCCGCAGCGTGTTTCGTATTGCGCAGGCAAACAGCACTACCGGCAAATCGACTCCCTTTCAGCAGGCGGAGGAAGCACTCGCAGCACGGCTTGACGAAGTGGGGCTTGCCCAATGCCGTTAAGTTAAAAGTACTGAGCCAATTGCAAAACCCCTCCGAGGCCTGAAAAATGGAGGGAGAAAAAGAGTGAGGTGAGCAGCCTCTTGGGCCATTGGAAAGTGTGAACCAACCATGACTCTAAAACTGCTCACCCGACTCTACTTTGGCATTCAACGCCAGCTCTTGCCAGCACTAGAAGAAGAGATTGGCCCACTCGACGATAAGGCGAAGCAATTCGTCAAAGTCTGCGAGTTGCT
>Ga0209702_10004751_pt1 | contig 19316 bp, 16 predicted proteins | sample FRY01_FD_187210 | JGI IMG/M metagenome (GOLD analysis project Ga0209702, IMG submission 187210) | Freshwater microbial communities from Lake Fryxell liftoff mats and glacier meltwater in Antarctica - FRY-01 (SPAdes) (version 2) | ecosystem: Environmental > Aquatic > Freshwater > Ice > Glacier...
TAACAAACAATCTTAAATATATTTGCGCGGAAACGCTGGCAGAAACGTTGGAACTTGTGCCTGTTTTGAGTGCTGATAACTCGGTTATTGTTGACCTGGTCGGAGACCTTAAAACGCAGATTAGTATTAGTACATTGAATTAAATTAGACAGCATGTCAGAGAAGAATAAATACACAGCGGATGATCTGAAAGAATTTCAGGGAATCATCACCGGAAAGTTAGAAAAAGCGCGTGAAGACCTTACGCTTTTGGTAGATCAATTGTCGCACAAAGACGACCACGGAACGGAGGATACATCGCCAACATTCAAATTGATGGATGAAGGTTCGGATGTGCTTTCAAAGGAAGAAATCAACCAATTGGCTGCTCGTCAGCAAAAGTTTGTACAGAGCCTAGAGAACGCACTTATCAGAATCAAAAATGGCACCTACGGCATTTGCAGAGCAACCGGTAAACTCATTCCTAAGGAGCGTTTGCGAATTGTTCCTCATGCCACTTTGAGCATTGAGGCCAAGAACGCACAAGGATAATTTTTGTCGATTAGGACGATAATAAGAGGCCGATTCGTTGGCCTCTTTTATTTTGATTAAGTCCAATTGAAGAAAGCGCTCGCAATCATAGTTGCCGTTCTGGCTATTGACCAAATTTCCAAGATTTGGGTCAAAACCACCATGACCCTCGGTCAAGAACATCACATTGCTGATTGGTTCATCCTTCATTTCACAGAAAATGTTGGGATGGCCTTCGGGATGGAATTCGGAGGGGAAATGGGCAAATTGGCACTCAGCCTTTTCAGGATTATAGCGGTAATTGCTATTGGGTGGTATCTGTTGGGTATCACTAAAAAAGGAGCGGAAAACATCGTGATTGTGGCCATATCGCTAGTATTTGCTGGTGCACTAGGCAACATTATTGACAGCACATTTTACGGAATCATTTTCAACGACAGTTATGGACACGTAGCAACGCTGTTCCCAGAAGAAGGTGGCTATTCGACTCTACTTCATGGCAGGGTGGTTGATATGCTTTATTTCCCACTGTTTGAAGGAACGTTCCCATCTTGGGTTCCCGTTTGGGGAGACAAACACTTCCTGTTTTTCAATGCCATCTTCAACGTTGCCGACTCGGCCATTACCGTAGGAATGGCGCTGGTCATATTATTCCAAAAGAAGTTTCTTAAGGAGGATTAGTTCCTTAACCTAAGTGGAATCATTTGGTGTTCGCCTAAATGGTTTCCTCCTGTCGCATAAAGTAGATGTACGTTAACAGTACAGCCACAAAAAGAATGCTCGTGATTATCATTTTCCAAGGGGTTTCTTCCACAATGATAAATATTAACAAGACACGCCCGAAACACAAACCTAACGACTTGTTAACTTTCAATGTTCATAAGGTCAACCGATTAGGAACCTAACCGACTAATCATCTTGATTACCAAGAGAATCATAACTGTTAGAATTACACCTAGTAAAAACTTGGAAGAACCGTTAAATAGGTCAGGGCGTTTTCGGATATCGTCCTTGTAAGCGTAAATAATTCCAATGACAAAAAGGACCGTAAAAACACCTGCAAATATCCAATGACCCGGGGTGACGTTTTCCATTTTATTGTTCTGTTACGGTGTATTCCAATCTATGAAAATCGACTGGATTAATCTTTCCAAAAGGGCAATTTTCCTTGTAAGGAGTTCCATCTCCTTTAATCAGGAATTCGCTGGCGTTTATTAGCTGTAGTGGCGCATGAAACATGATAGCCTCGCCAAAATTATCGTCTTCGCAGCCTGCATATCCCATCGGAGTTGGGTCTAGCATAAGATCATTAATTCTGTTTTTGAGTTCGGTGGAACATTCTGAATATTGGTCGATAATATGCCCCATAATCTTTTCAGCACCATCCGCTTCCCAACCACCTACATAAACTCGGAACTGCCTGTCTTCGGGCACATGCACCACAAATGAGTTATCGATTTTCAACTTCCGTCTATACGTTTTTCCAATTCCGTTTTTAAGGATGTTCTTCTTGTCGGTTGCAAATTCATTAAAGAAAATATACTGGCCACCAACTTCCATAAAAACACGAAGTTCTGCCCTACCCAATAAAGGCTCTGACAACCTTCTCACACTAAAAGATTGGAAGGAAACCTTGTATGTGTAAATCTTGTAATCCTCCGCAACGCCATTGCCTTGGTCCCAATAGAGATAAAGCGTTTGAGCAACAACAAGGGTGTCTGATGCGCCATCGGTTTTCCAAGGAATGAGAATGGAAACAACCGATGAATCAGCCGATGGGTCTATTGTTACTTTTCCGCTGTACGAATTGCCTTTCTGTGCAACAAGTTGGTAACTGAGTTTGGCACTTGGCGAAGGTCGTGGAAGCGTATGTTTCACCTTGAAACTATAGTCTTTTGAACTCATTTTTACTGGATGCGCCCAACTGTTCGTATCGCGGTTATTGTAGAACGCACTTCCATTTCCATGAGCAAAAACGTCTATTCGCGTGGCAAAAACACTATCTCCCTTTTCGGAACGAATTTTAGCCGGAAGGTTTCTTCTTGTGGCCATCAATCGCATGGGATGAATTTCTGTTTTTGCAGGAGGATGGCCTCTATCCCATATCCAAAGACCTTCAACATGTACCCAGTCGCCAGCAGTAGGCCAATTCCAGATAATGTCTTTGCGTTGATGTCCTACAGTTGCAAAACCTGCCGTTCCTCCGGTTTCACAGACCTGCGTGTACTTGTTTCCTTTATTTCCAGCTGCTAGTCCGCTTTCCCATTCGCAATGCACCCATTCGCGAACCACTGTATCTCGCTTTTCCTTTCCATTTTCGTCCTTTGAGAGTTTGATGTGCCGAGCCATCAGGTTTCGGTATTCCTTATCAGGAAAAACGTTACACGAAAAATCGTGGGTGTAATGGTAAAGAGGCAAATCCTCAAAACTAACGTGCGGCACTCCGAATTTATAGCCTTCATGTCCTTCAATCGGCATTATTTGTCCTTCAAGAACGACAACGGTATCATGTGAAACAACTGGTCGCCAAGAGGGAAGAATAAGGCTGATGTCGGCTACATGTTTGAACCCAAAAACCTTCATGGTATCCATACACGGATAAATACCCAGATCTGCCTCTGTGGACCAACGAAGATTATCGGGATACCAAAATTTATCTTGGCCAGAGGCCGAAATGGCTAAAGTCAGAAGTGAAGCAACGAGTAGTAGCCTCATTTGATTACGAAGATTTCTCAGTTAGTTTTTCAAGAATTTGGATGGCATTTGTAGCAGCACCTTTTCTCAGGTTATCTGCTACAATCCACAAGTTAAACGCATTTTCCTCACTCTCATCTTTTCGGATGCGACCAACAAAAACCTCGTCTCTCCGATGGGCTAACAGCGGCATAGGGTAAAGGTTGGTTTCAGGATCATCTTGAAGTACAACTCCTTCTGCTTTGGACAGTATCCAGCGAATGTCTTCAACTGTTGTGGGCTTTTCAAAACTTACATTCACTGCTTCGGAATGGCCGCCATCAACAGGAACACGAACCGCAGTTGCAGTCAACCTCAAGTTCGGAATTCCCAAGATTTTGCGGCTTTCGTTCATCAATTTCATTTCTTCTTTGGTGTATCCGTTTTCTAAGAACACATCGCAATGCGGAATGCAATTTCGATGGATTGGATAATGGTAAGCAGGCTTGCTGGCAGCTTTTCCGTGTTCTTCCTCTTCCAATTGCAGCATGGCTGCTTTTCCGGTTCCACTTACCGATTGGTACGTGCTTACCACTACCCTTTTTAGGCCAAAAGCTTTATGCAATGGTGCTAGAGCAACCACTAATTGTATGGTTGAACAATTTGGATTGGCAATAATTTTTGACCCCATTTCGGTTGTTTCCATATTCACTTCTGGAACAACCAACGGAACAGTTGGCTCCATTCTCCAAGCCGAAGAATTATCGATAACGATGGTGCCAACCTCTGCAAACTTCGGTGCCCATTCCAGCGAGGTGCTTCCTCCAGCCGAAAAAAGAGCAAAATCGGGCTTGAGAGAAATGGCTTGCGACATACTAATTACCCGCACTTCATTTCCATTAAAGCGGATGGTTTTTCCAACAGAAGCTTCTGATGCCACGGGGTACAGCTCAGTTACTTTCACATTACGTTCCTCCAAAACGGTCAGCATTTCTCGACCAACCAACCCAGTGGCTCCAACAACAGCAATTCTCATAATTCTCTAACGAAAGGTTAAACTTGTAGGGGTGTCAAAAGTACTATATTTACCCTCCTGCCTTAGGGCAAAAACGTGTTCTATGCCAACTTCTCTTAGTCGTTTACTTGCTGGTTTTATGCTGTTGATTTCAACCTCAGCATTTGCGCAATTTTCGGATGATTTTTCGGATGGTGATTTCACAACTAACCCAACATGGAGTGGGGAAACCGGAGAGTTTCAAGTTGATGCGCAACGGCTGAGATTAAATGCTCCTCCACAGTCAGACACATCTTATTTATCGGTCAGCAGTCAGGCAATTGATGATGCGACATGGGAGTTTTTTGTCCAGCTTGATTTCAACCCTTCTTCAAGCAATTTGACAAGGATTTATCTGGTTTCAAACAACGCTAACCTACGTGGGAGTCTCAATGGGTATTTCGTCCGAATTGGAGGAGAAACAGAAGATCGAATCAGCTTATTTCGCCAAAGTGGCACAACAAATACGCAGTTGATTGCCTCTTCTGATGGTTTGGCGAACACCGACCCCGTTACCGCTAGAATTAGAGTTACTAGAACCGCTAGTTCGGATTGGGAACTACTTGCGGACACGGCAGGCGGCACTTCATTCCAATCCTTAGGATCGGTCAACGATACAACGCATTCCCAAAGTCTGTACGCAGGTGTTTGGTGCAAATACACAAGCACCCGTTCGGATAAGTTCTATTTCGATGATTTCAATGTAACGGGAAACGTTTTTGTAGACAGCGAATTGCCAACAATTGAATCGCTCAGCGTGATTTCTAGTTCGGAGATTGATTTACTGTTTAATGAGGCAATAGATCAGACCACTGCAGAAAACACCTCCAATTACGTGGCAGATAATGCGTTGGGAAGTCCCTCAGCCGCAATTGTTGACGGAAGCAATTCTCGCTTGGTTCATCTAACTTTTGGCTCCACGTTTACTAATGGAACCACCTATCAATTAACGACTTCCAACGTTCAAGATTTATCTGGGAATACTGTGATTTCAGATACCAGGCCATTTATATATGTTGTTCCATCGCCAGCGGGATATCGGGATATTGTCATCAATGAATTCATGCCCGATCCAAGCCCGGTAGTAGGACTGGCAGATGCTGAATATGTGGAGGTTTACAACACAAGTAGCAACTACATTGACCTCACAGGTTGGAAATTAGGCGATGCAGCTTCATTCGGAACGGTAGGCGCACACATTATTGCTCCTGGAGAATATGCTGTTCTTATTGCTACAGGAAGTGCGCCCCTGTTTGCTTTCTACCCAAACGTGGTAACGGTTACATCCTTTCCTTCCTTAAACAATGCAGGCGATGATATCATTTTACAAGACGCCAATGAAGAACTTATTGACCAATTGCGTTATGACTTGAGTTGGTATCAGGATGAGGATAAGGAAGATGGAGGTTATTCGTTGGAACAGATTAACCCTTTTGCGGCATGTAGCAATCCTAGCAATTGGCGTGCATCTACACATCCTTTAGGCGGAACCCCAACCACAGAAAACTCAGTTTTTGACGACACCCCGGATACCGTTGGCCCCACATTAACAGACATTGTCATTCTAGGAGCACAAACACTACAATTGAAGCTGAATGAAGCATTGAATGTAGGCAGCATTTCAGTAGCCAATATTTCTGTAGACCCAATTCTCACCGTTTTGTCTGCCAGTGCAATGGCGCCAGCAAACAACTCAATTCAAGTGGATTTTGGAACATCAATAGATACTGGCGTGGTTTATACGGTTACCATCACCGGAATAACTGATTGTGAAGGAAACCTGCAGGAAACGGATGCTGCGCGAACATTCATGCTTCCTTTCGATGCCGATTCTGGCGATTTTGTCATCAACGAAGTGCTTTTCGACCCATTTACGGGCGGCTCAGATTATGTGGAATTGGTGAATGTGACTTCTCGCCCTTTAAATTTAAAAGGATGGCTGTTGGCCAGTTATGATGAAGATGATGGTGTTAGCAGTTTGCGAGTTATTACGCAGGAAAACTATGCCGTGCAAGCAGGAGGCTACGTTTTGATTGCAGAAGACACTTCAAACGTGATGATGAACTATATTCAGCACGGCATCAACAATTTTATTGAGGCTGATATGCCTTCATACAGTAACGATTCGGGTACGGTTTATCTCTTGAGAAACGACTCCATTGTTATGGAATACTTCTCGTACACAGCAGACCTGCACTTCCCGTTGCTAAGTATTGTGGATGGAGTTTCGCTGGAACGGTTAGACGTGAATAGACCTGTACACGATAGAGGAAATTGGCATTCTGCAGCGCAAACGGTCGGATTTGGCACGCCCGGACTGGAGAATTCTCAGTACTTCCCAACCGGAGAGGCAAATGGAGAGGTTAGTACCGAGCCCGAAATCTTTTCTCCCTACGATGGAGACGGCTTCAACGATTTGTTGAACATCAATTACAGTTTTACCGAGCCCGGTTTTGTTGGAAATGTCAGAATATATGATTCCAATGGAAGAGCGATTCGACAGCTTGCTAGTAACCAATTGCTAGCTACAACTGGCACGTTTACTTGGGATGGAACTTCGGACAAAGGCGAAAAGGCACGAATAGGAATTTACATCATCCTATTTGAAGCGTTTAGTACTAGCGGAAACACGAATACGTACAAACTAAGTACAGTATTAGGCGGAAAGCTATAAGAGGTCGTTCGCCAAGTTGGCCAACTCCGATCGCTCGCCTTTCTCTAGCGTAACATGAGCGCAAAGCGCGTTGCCTTTCACTTTCTCTATCAGGTACGAAAGACCATTACTTTCCGTGTCTAAGTAGGGCGTATCAATCTGAAAAATATCACCCGTAAAAATGATTTTGGTGTTCTCACCAGCTCGCGTAATGATTGTTTTTACTTCGTGAGGCGTGAGATTCTGAGCCTCGTCAATAATGAAAAAGATATTGCTCAAACTCCTACCTCTTATATAGGCCAGCGGAGTAATCATCAATTTTTCCTGCTCCACCATCATCTGAATCTGCTTTACCTCTTTTCCTTTCTCAGGAAACTGACTTTGAATGAATTTCAGGTTGTCCCAAAGCGGTTCCATATACGGATTAATCTTGCTTTTGATGTCGCCAGGTAGAAAACCAATGTCTCTGTTGCTCAGCGGAACAATAGGCCGAGCGAGATAAATTTGGTGGTAATCCCTTTTCTGTTCTATCGCCCCAGCTAAGGCTAAAAGTGTCTTTCCTGTTCCTGCCACCCCTTGCAACGTCACCAGTTTTATTTTGGGGTCGAGAATGGCATGTAAGGCAAAAACCTGCTCGGCATTTAGTGGACGGATGCCGTAAGCTGTGGTTTTCTCAATACGGTGCAGTAATCCAGTTTCTGGATTGTTGTGTACCAAGACCGATTTTTTACCATTCTTAAGAATATAATAATGATTGTTGGGGGCATTTTCCAATCCAACCACGCTTGGCTCGCAGGTCCCTTTATCATACAGGTCGTTAATCACCGAAGTAGCAATACCTTCAACGGTGGTTTCTCCTTTATACATGGAGCTGACATCCTTAATCTTCCCAGTTTCGTAGTCTTCAGCATTCACGTTCAGCGATTTTGCTTTCAGCCTCAGGTTTATGTCCTTACTAACAAGAATCACCTTCCGTTCTGGGAATTCAGATTGAAGAGCCAACGCAGCGTTCAGGATTTTATGGTCTGCCTTGTACTCACCGAAAATCTTGTTTGCATCCACGTCACCCCTCGTTCCCGTCATCACCACCTTGAACGAACCCTTTTTCGGGCCATTGATCGGAATCCACTGCTGCAAGGTCTTCGTTCTGGCAAGCACATCCAGTTCACGGATAAACTCACGGGCCGCAAAGTTCTTACTATCGTTACCCTTCTTGAAATTGTCGAGCTCTTCCAAAACCGTTATCGGAATGGCCACATCATGCTCATCAAATTGGGTAATTGCGCTGTAATCGTAAATGATTACCGATGTGTCTAGCACAAATATCTTTCGCTCCTCTTTCTTTTTTGCCATGAAGTTTGCAAATTACATGGTGGGTAAGATACCAGTTTGAACGCCCTGTCGACCAATTTATAGCTACCCAATTTCCCGTTTTTTCAACATGGAATTGTGAAGTATTCTGTTTAAGGCTGCACCTTCTGCTTAACGCAGGCATTTATTGGCTTCAGCACTCTATTCAGCGAAAAAAATTCGTTTTACAAGTTCCCCATAATCAATGGTTTAACATATTAATTAGGTATTTCATCGAATTTTTTTTGTCGTTGATAGTGGGTAAGTCAATTAAGTTCCTAAATTTGGAGCACAGTTCCAATTCCTGGTTTCACCCCCATCGTATGACGCTTCGGCAGATTCGGTGGGGGTATTTGTTTGTCCAAACTCTCGCATCCATATTTGTTACATTTGGCAAAACGCATAATTTTAGAAAATGTCGGAGGTGATGATTGATATGGGAACAGAGATACGGGATGTGCTAAAATCGCTGAATATCAGCAAGATAAATCCAGCCGCATCAACAGGTTTAAAGGATTACAAAGGAGGTGGAAACGCCATTGCCTCGTATTCGCCCGTTGATGGACGCTTGATTGCTTCCGTAGGTTCCTGTACTGCAGAAGACTACGAATTGGTAATTACCAAAGCCCAACAGGCATTTATTGAGTGGCGAACGTGGCCTTCGCCAAAGAGAGGTGATATTGTGCGCCAGATTGGTGATGCGCTTCGAGAAAAGAAAGAATCGCTTGGGAAATTGGTTTCCTACGAAATGGGAAAGAGCCTTCAAGAAGGCTTAGGCGAGGTTCAGGAAATGATAGACATCTGCGATTTTGCAGTTGGTCTTTCACGCCAGTTGTATGGTTTGACCATGCACTCTGAGCGGCCACTTCACAGAATGTACGAGCAGTATCATCCACTAGGAATTGTAGGAATCATATCTGCATTCAACTTCCCAGTGGCCGTTTGGAGCTGGAATACCATGCTCGGTTGGGTTTGTGGCGATGTTTGCGTTTGGAAACCTTCGGAAAAAGCGCCCATTTCGGCTGTGGCTTGCCAAAATATCATCAAAGAAGTATTTGAGAAAAATCAAGTTCCTGAGGGAGTAAGCTGCCTCGTTCAGGGCGATTTTACCGTTGGCGAAATGATGACTAACGATAAGCGCGTACCGCTTGTGTCAGCCACTGGATCTATCCGAATGGGAAAGAAAGTGGCAATGGCGGTTGGTGCGCGTTTAGGAAACACGCTTCTTGAACTGGGCGGAAATAATGCCGTGATCATTACCGAAAATGCCGATTTGAAAATTTCGATTGTTGGAGCGCTTTTCGGAGCGGTGGGCACTTGCGGTCAGCGTTGCACCAGCACACGAAGACTTATTATTCACGAAAGTGTTTATGACGAAGTAAAAAACAGCTTAGTGAAAGCATACGGACAACTCCGAATCGGAAATCCATTGGATCAAAACAATCACGTTGGACCGCTTATCGATAAGCAATCTGTTGAAGCATATCTCAATGCACTTGAAAAAGTAAAAGCCGAAGGCGGAAACATTGTGGTGGAAGGTGGTGTTCTTGAGGGCAATGGTTACGAAAGTGGCTGCTACGTGAAGCCAGCCATTGCCGAAGCGAAGAATCATTTTGAAATTGTGCAGCAGGAAACATTTGCACCTATATTGTATTTGATTAAGTATAGCGATATTGACGAGGCAATTGCGCTCCAAAATGGGGTTGTTCAAGGGCTTTCATCTGCAATAATGACCACCAATTTGCGTCAGGCAGAGTTGTTTTTGAGCTATGCTGGTTCGGATTGCGGAATTGCTAATGTGAACATCGGCACTTCGGGAGCGGAAATTGGTGGTGCATTTGGTGGAGAAAAGGAAACGGGCGGAGGCCGCGAATCGGGTTCGGATGCTTGGAAAGTTTACATGAGAAGGCAGACCAATACCATTAATTATAGTACAGAATTGCCCTTGGCACAAGGAATAAAATTTGACCTCTGATAGTTTGATTTGAATCGACCTCTTTTCATAGCACTCATTGTAATTCTGAGTTCCTGCGCTAAGGATCCAGCGGAGGCGTATTACGAAGACCAGCGGAATTACTACGACATCCCAGCCTTTATGGTCATGCAGGTCGAGAATCTTCAAAATCGGCAACAACGGGTTAGAAAACACGTCACTAAAGATGGCCACAGCCACATTATTGAACGTGGTGACATCGATTGGAAGGAAGAATTGGATGCTTTCAAAGAAGCCGACATTAATCGCCCAGCATGGAGAGGCGAGTTTAAGATTGACAGCATCTCTCTTGAGCGGGTTTATATCATCACCTACAAGACTGATAATGAAGAAATTCCAGTCAAAAATGTAGTAGTTACTATTGATAAGGACACGCGCCAATGCCTTCAGGTAACAGTTGATAGGCGCACTAAGAATTTCCTTTATAGCTCAGACCAAAGTCTGTTTTTTACAACAGGAGAAGGATACATGATGAAAGGCAAACTTTCTGTCAGTTATCTTTTCGACTCTGAATATTCGATTGAAGCCGAGTTTATTGAAATCTAATAGGCTCATTCCAATTATTTTTTGTTGGTTGGTTTTGATAGGTTGCGAAGAGAAAAAGCAACCAACAGAATTGCGGGGCACATGGCTTTTCGCTCTCAATCTTGGAGATGAAAAACTCCCATTCCGTGCAGAAATAGTAGAAGAGCAGAACCGCCTACAGTTTTATGTGGTTAATGGAGACGAGCGCATACGAGCCGATAAGTTTGAAGTAAAGGAAGACAGCGTTTTTGTTCGGTTGCCGATTTTTGACACAGCTTTGATTGGAAAAATTGAAGGGAATTCTATTGTTGGTCACTATTTCGACTATTCTAGAGATGGAGACTACCAAATTGCTTTTGAGGCAACGAAAAATTTTGCAACCAGATTTCCAGTACAAGACACGTTAGTTTTGAATGTAACTGGTAAATGGAAGGTAGAATTCAGCCCTGGAAGCGATAATGAATATGCGGCTCTGGGCGTTTTTGAACAGAACGGAAACCGCGCCCTTGGAACATTCTTAACCGAAACTGGAGACTATCGTTACCTCGAAGGAAACATTTCTGGCGATAGCCTTCTGCTTTCCTGCTTTGATGGGTCTCACGTTTTCTTGTTTAAGGCTAAGGTTAATGGAGATACGATTACTGGAGTTTTCTGGTCTGGAACGCACTGGAATGAAAACTGGGTTGGAACTAAAGATGCGTCTTTTCAACTGCCCGACCCAACATCGCTGACCTTTCTGAAACCGGGCTATTCGAAGCTTGATTTCTCATTCAAAAACGTGGATGGAAAAATCGTCAGCCTCAACGAAGCTCGATATCAGAATAAAGTTGTTGTGGTTCAGATAATGGGAAGCTGGTGCCCGAACTGTATGGACGAAACCGCTTACTTGGTTTCTCTCCACAACAATTTCCATCAACAAGGTTTGGAGGTAATTTCGTTGGCGTTTGAAAAGAGCGATAACGAACAAATCAACATTCATTCATTGAATCGACTAAAAGAGCATTTCAGCATTCCTTACGAGATACTGTTGGCTGGAAAAGCAAGTAAGAAAGAGGCCGCAGAAAAGCTTCCAATGCTCAATCATGTATTGTCATTCCCAACAAGCATTTTTATCGACAAAAAGGGAATCGTGAGACAGATTCATACCGGGTTTTCAGGGCCTGGAACGGGAGAATATTATCAGGAATTTGTGGAGGAAACGGATAGGTTTGTGACGCAACTCTTGATAGAGTAGGCAATCAAACCCGAACCCCAATTACGCATATATCATCAACCTGCTCAAGCGAACCTTGCCACCCAACCAAAAACTTTTCTAGCTCGGCCTGTTGTTGCGGCATGGATAGAGAGCTCACTTCCAAAATTTTCTTCCGCATAATGGTTGTTTTCATCTTCTTGCCTAAATCGCCACCAAACTGATCGGCATAACCATCAGAATAAATATAGATACAGTCGCCTTTTTGGAGGGCGACCTCATGATTCTGAAAAGGCTTTTCCACAGTATCCATACTTCCAATGGCAATTCGGTCGCCCTTTATTAAGAGTTCTTCTCCTTTACGGATGATAAGCAACGGGTTGAAAGCCCCGGCAAATTCCATTTTCATGGTGCGAAAGTTCAATTTGCAGAGCGCAATGTCCATCCCATCCCTCACATAATCGTCATGCTCCGATTTGCGTAGCGATTGGTTCACGCTATTGCTCAAGTGTTTCAAAATCGAGGCCGGCTCAGATAATTTCTGTTCGTTAACGGCCTGATTCAATCCGTTGTAACCAACAATACTCATTAGCGCACCCGGAACACCATGACCTGTGCAATCTACGGCAGAGAAGAAAATGTCTTCGCCATTGTTGGCAAGCAAATAAAAATCGCCACTTACAATGTCTTTGGGGTTGAACAAAACGAACGAATCGGGTAGGGATTTGTGCCATAACTCGCGTGCAGGAAGTGTTGCGGACTGAATGGTGCGCGCATAGTTGATACTATCAACCATTTCCTGATTTTTCTTTTCGATAACGTCTTTTTGAGATTCAATCTTCTGTTTTTGAAGCGTAATCTGAACGTTTGCCTTACGAATAGTATAGTAAGAATATGCTACTCCAAGCGCAATGGCGATACATAGGATATAAAACCAGGTGGTTTTGTAGAATGGTGGCCTGATGGTGAACGAGAACGAGACTGGGAGGTTTTTCCATAGCTCATCGCCAAAACCGGCTCTTACCTTAAACGTGTAGGTTCCGGGAGGAATGTTGGAATATTTGGCCGAGCTAGTATTGGTTATCGGTTGCCAATCTTCATCCATACCTTCAAGAATGTAGCTGTAATTCATAGAAGCTGGCGAGGTCAGACTTACACCTGAGAATTCGAAAGTCAAATGATTCTTATCGTACGGCAAGATGAGATTGAATGGAATTCCATCCTGATTTATGGAATCTGAATAACCGCTCCAATCTACAGATTGCGAATAAAGTTTGATGTCGGTAATGCGGGTCAGCGGTTTAAAGTAAGCGCCTTTATCTTGCGATGGATCATACTCAACCAATCCATTGGTAGTGCCAACCCAAATCTTCCCGTCATCATCCATCAAAATGGAATTTGTGCTGCACTCTAACCCAAGAAAGCCTTGTTCTTTCCCATATTTGATTACATCTTCCAATTCGCCCTCATCAAATAGCAAGCGCGATACTCCTTTTGCCTGCCCTACCCAAAGCGAACCATCCTTATGAAAACCGAGCGAATAAACGGCATCAGACAAGAGGCCATCTGCCACACCAAAATTCTTGCAAGATTTACCATCATAGCGGTAAACACCACTGTTGGTTCCGAACCACAGGTTTCCGTCAGGTCCAACCAGTACGCTTCGTGTGCGACCATCAAAAAAACCATCCTTGGCAGTGAGTTGAACAAACCGTTCTCCATCAAATTTGAGAACACCATCATCGTAACCGAACCAAATGTCCTTTCCTTTTCGCACGGCATCAAACACGTATTGAGGAAAAGCCATGGCGTTAAATGGCTGCGAAATATGACCTTGTTCAAAAACAGCCGGACCGTTTTTGGTGCCAAGCCAAATGGTGGAGCCATCAACAAATACATCACGGCAATCGTTCAAATCGGTTTTCTCGGCAATGTATTGCGTAAATTTTCCATCGCGATACGTGGTAATGCCGAAGTCGGAGCCGATGTAAATGGTGCCATTAGCATCTTCGTCAAAATCGCTAATTATTTCTGAGCTCAATCCGTCCTTTTCTTTTACAAATTGGCGCTTTGCCCCGTCCCAAATGGCTACTCCGCCTCTGGTGCCCAACCACACTCGTTTTTTAGAATCTCTGAAAACCGCGTTTACCGCTGGATACGGAAGGTCCTCTTCAGACTTATATATCTTGAACCGCTCGCTGTTCAATTTTGAGACTCCGTTTGATTTTGAACCGAACCAAAGATTCCCCTCACGGTCCTGAATAATCTTCCAGATGTTGTTGTCAACCAAGCCGTTTTTCATGGTTAGCTTCTTGAATTCGCCATCGCGGTACTTCAACACGCCTGCCGTTGTTCCTATCCAAATATTTTTGGCCTTGTCGCGCAGAAAACCGTAAAAGCGCGTGTGAGATGGAATTTCTTTCGGTAACTCAATCGGCTCAATTTTGGTGTTCATAAGGTGGTAAAGCCCTTTGTAACCAAAAATCCAAGCATCATGTTTTCCAAGCGGCATCACGTCATACACGTAATTATGATCTAATCCATCATTGGTTGTGACGTTTAGCATGGATTTACCATTCCATCGGAACAGACCGTTCTGAACGGTGCAGAACCAAAGAGATCCATCTGCGCCCTCGCGAATGTTTAGAATCGTTGATTCTGACATAAGCGAATCTTTGGTGAAGGGAACAATTGAATCGCCCACCAAACGGGCAACACCTTTGCCGGTGCCCAACCACACAGTTTGGTCTTTTGCAATTAAAAGGCTTACAACACCTTTATGAGGTAGCCCTTTTTCTATGTTGAGTGTGTCAATCTTGTCTCCAACAATGATGTTGAGTCCATTGTTAGTGCCAACAAGCATTCTTCCCTGTTGATCTTGTACAATGGCATATACCACGTTATCAGAAAGCCCATGTTCTTTGGTGATGTAGCTGAATTCCGAACCGTTGAATTTATTGATGCCTCCCTGGTTCGTTCCCATCCAAAGTTCTCCAGTATTACTTTGGAAAAGGCAGAGAATTTGCGATTGGGAAAGCCCATTCTCAACCGTAAATTTTTGAAAATCGTAGGTCTGTGCTTTTAATTGCGATATAATCACAACTAAACAGGCCATTAAAACAATGGTTGTTCTGTACAAATATCTTGAGATGTTTACCTTCAACTTAAATATTGCCTTGATACTTAAACCTGCGCCTGTCAGTTACAAATATCTTTAGATAACCTTGTTGATTACATACCGTAATAAATGTCATTAAAACCAACCAATATGAATCTTTACAAACGCAATTTCCTAGCTATTTGCTGCATTGGGTTAATTTCAATCGCCTTTTTGTCTAATCATGCAGATGCGCAATGCGCAGCTTCTTTCGACTACGGAGGGCAAGATACGGTATGTATCAATGCTACTATTGTTCTAACAGATCAATCAACTTCGCAATTGGGCATTGGTGATTGGAATTGGACTGTTAATGGAGCTTGGTTACAGGGTACTGCCGACTCTGCCACATTTGCACCTACAGATGACGGTATTTATGAGATTATTTTGACGGTTTATGAAATACAAGGCGGCTGCTCCGATAGAGACACGGTTGTAATTGTAGTTTTGGGAAATCCGGTTCCGCAACTTGATATTGTTAACATCTCTTGTCACGGCCTTTGTGATGGAACGGCACTCGTTTTCTACGACAGTCCGAATGCTGGAGCCTACACCGCCACTTGGTCTACAGGCGGAATTGCTCCGTTAACCAACCTATGTGCTGGAATGTATGCAGCTACCATTTCCGATGGCTTTGGTTGTACGCCACCAGCAGTATCGGCTCAAGGAGAGGTTATTGAGCCAAGCCAACTTACCTCAAACATATCAAATGGTGCTGTGGTATTGGGTTGTGAGTGAGACCCAGATATTACGCTTAACGTTGGTATTTCTGGAGGAACACCGAATGGTAATGGTGCCTATAATGTGCTTTGGAGTCCAGCAACTGGTATTTCAAATGTGTTTTCTACCAGCCCTTTGCTCACACCTAGCACGGGTAACTTATTTCAGATTTATACCGCAAACATTACTGATGACCGAGGCTGCACAACCAGTTCAGATGTTCAGTTATTGCCGTCAACCAGCCAAGTTCAAGGAGTAATTACTATCGGAGGTAGCCCTTGTGCAAATTGTAAAGTGATTTTCTTCAAGCCTCAATCAACCGACTGGAACCCTCTATTCACCGGGTTAACCAACGCATCAGGAAGCTACCTTTTCGGAAATGTCCCCGGTCAAACAGATTTCCGTCTGATGGCAGACCCTGATGACGGAGTTCATCCTAACGTGCTTCAGGGATATTATACTGAAACAGGTTCAACACATCTATGGGAACAGGCTGCAGCACTTAATTCAGGCTGTCGTGCCAGCTTACAGAAAGACATTGATGTGCCTGCCGCACTCCAAAATAACGGCCAATGCACCTTGAGAGGAGCGCTTTATCAACTGAATCCAGGTAAGGTTCAAGCGCAGGAAGATCCCATACCACTGATTGATGTGGTGGTGGAGAAAACACCTCCTGGAAGTCCACAGGCTAAGGCTACTACAGACATTAATGGAGAATTTGAATTTACCCTGATGGAAGCCAGCGATACACTTTATGCTCTTTATGTAAATATTCCAGGTCTGCCGATGAATCAGACCCACCAGATTATGATTGACCCGAATGATTTGCTTTACAATCAGCTTGATTTATGTGTCAATCTTGAAAGAACTTTTATTTCTACCTGCACCGCGTTGAGTGTAGTGGAGCCAATCGAAGATCGCTCTGCAGTTTCCGTCTATCCGAACCCAAGTAACGGAAGTTTCCAAGTTTCGATGGGTTCATTTGAAGGGGGGGAATCTCAAGTAAACGTATTCGATGTTGCGGGTCGATTGGTTTTGGCACGTTCTTTCCAAAACACTCCAAACGAAATCCAAATTTCCGGCATCCCTCAAGGATATTATGTTTTAAGAATTGATGATGGACAAAGAGCGGAATCTCTTACGGTAAGCGTAATGAATTACTAGAAACCAATCGGGTTCTTACATTTACCCGAATGGGAACAATTATTTCAAAAATTATTTTCTTTTTCAGTGGCTGGACAAGGGACAGGAACATTCCTGTTGAGGTTCAGCGATGCGTTATCATTGCGGCTCCTCATACCAGCAATTGGGATTTGGTTCATGCCCGATCAGCGTTTTATTTGATGGGAATTCCTCTCAAGTTTACCATAAAACAGGAATGGTTTCGTCCTCCGTTTGGGTGGCTTACCAAAGCAATGGGCGGGTTGGCAATTGATAGAACTCCAAAACAACCAGGTGCTGAGCGCAAAAGCATGACCGAAGCTATGAGCGACCTTTTTAAGGAGCATCAAACCTTGGCAATGATGGTCACGCCCGAAGGAACGCGTGCGCTGAGAACAGAATGGAAAATGGGATTTTACCACGTTGCGGTTGGGGCTGGGGTTCCAATTGCACTTGGCTATTTGGATTACAAAAGGAAACATGCTGGCGTTGGTCCCATCATCCATCCAAGTGGAGATATGGAAGCTGATTTGCGCAAGATTATGGCGTTTTACAAAGACATTGCTCCAAAACATCCAAAGAAATTCTCATTGGATTTGCGGTATTGTTAAGACAGGGATATCCCTTTAGGTAGCAGGTCCAGTTTGTAGAAAAGCAAACAATCATGAAGATAAACAAGGGACTTACACGTGAGGAATTCAGGACTCGTTTAGGCATACCAGATCAGTGTCTAAAATATCTGTCTGATCAAAACGGATTGGGGCGAATGCTCATAGCCCAGCCAATTACCTATGCATCAATTAGGCGTAGCGAGACTTAAAGTGGTAGACCTATTAAATAATTTCTACCTTTAGTTAAACCATATTAGAAAGTTTCCCAATGTCACATATTTATTCTCTCCTTAAACACAGCGTAGCTGTTGTTCTGACAGTTATTCTCTCCCTTCCTTTCCTAGCAATCGCTCAACAGGGCATGAAGGTAGGTGGCACAACTGCTCCGGCAGAAATGCTGGATGTAAATGGAGCGATTAAGATTGGAAGTGATTTCACCAATACTACCGCTGCTCCTATTGGCGGTGCAGGAACAATTCGTTTCAGATCTAGTCAATATGAAGGTTGGAATGGCTCAGCATGGATTCCTTTGGGAGGAGGCGGAGGTGCAGATACGGATTGGACGGTGGTCGGAAACGACCAGTTTTCTGGCGTTTCTGGTAATGTGGGGATTGGGAACAGCACCCCGGCTTATAGGCTGGACGTAAACGGCCTTGGAACTGCACAAGGCATTACCATACAAGACAACATCATTGCCCGATTTGAACAACCTACAGTTTCCAATGGAATGGGAATTGCGATAAAAGGTTACCGGGGCACTTCTGGTCGAATCTCTTCCTTTATCGACCTCATGAACTTTGATGGAACAGGCAATTATATTCTTGGACGCGTTGGCGGGGAGAGAGGTACTTTATACCAAGGCAATCTGGTCTTCTACACCAACTCGGGAACAAGTTTGACTGATGTCACTGAAAAAATGAGAATTAGCAATTCTGGAAACGTTGGAATAGGGATCACCAACCCGACATATAAGCTGCATGTCAACGGCAAAATTAGAACAAATGCCATCAACGAGACCTCCGATGGTAGGTTGAAAAAGGATATAAAGAAGATTCTGAATGCTTCCGAACTGGTAAAAGAAATAAATGGAGTTACCTATTACTGGAGAACGGACGAGTTCCCAAATATGGAACTAGAAGATAGACTTCAATACGGAGTGATTGCCCAAGAGATTGAAAAAATTGTACCAGAGTTAGTGAACACCGATGCTGAAGGATGGAAATCGGTTGAGTACACGCACTTGGTTCCAATTCTTTTGGAAGCACTAAAAGAACAACTACAAGCGGTTGACGCGCTTAAGGTTCAAAACGAGCAATTCTCGGCTAGCCTTGAAAAACTTGCAGCAAAAGAGGCGCGGAACTCATTAATAATCGAGTTGATTATTGCCAAAGGTTTGGTAGACGGACCAGAAGAAGTGAAGATCTCTGGTTGGTGACAACTCCCAAGGTGTTCGCTAAGTCGATTTTTATATTCGAATTGAACACTCAGATCTTACCGATAATGCCACTTTTAGTTTCAATAAGGTGTTGTAGAACACCTCAGAGGTATCGTCTTGCTGAAGGACTGTAGACTTCTTTGTTTGTAACACCGTAGGCTGATGCTGCTTACATCATTTACAGTGAAAGCGGATTTAACACAAACCTAGCGTGTGATTTCTGATTTATCGCCAAAGTGTCTTTAAACCTGAGTTCGATTTAAAAATTAGGCAAGAAACACC
>Ga0209702_10004755_pt1 | contig 19291 bp, 26 predicted proteins | sample FRY01_FD_187210 | JGI IMG/M metagenome (GOLD analysis project Ga0209702, IMG submission 187210) | Freshwater microbial communities from Lake Fryxell liftoff mats and glacier meltwater in Antarctica - FRY-01 (SPAdes) (version 2) | ecosystem: Environmental > Aquatic > Freshwater > Ice > Glacier...
AACGTCGAAAAGCGGCTGGGAAACAGATAAAGGACCGACATGACGACACCACCATTACCAGAACCGTGCTGCTGGGGGTACGATGTACCGGACGCCCCTTTACCTCGCGGAAGGGGTCTATTCAACGCCGACCAGATGCGATCGTACGGCGAGGCTTGCGCGGCAGCAGAGCGTGAGCGGTGCGCGAAGGTTTGCGAAGGCGAACATTTAGGCGAGTCGCTGGATGACGATACTGTCGCGGATGCGGACTGGAGCTACAACGAAGCATTGCGCTACGCCGCCACCGCTATCCGGGGCCAAATAGATTGCCTGCAACTCCCGAAACGATTAACATCGTAGATGTTTGTTGAGGACGTTGCAATCGGAACGGGCGAGACCATATAGCCGGGATGCGGAAATCCCAAAGAGTGTTTTCCCACTCTTCGCACCAGTAGCCCCGGGGATTTACCCTCGGCCAGAGATTCAGTCTCCGGGGCTTCTTTCTTGAGGTACATCAGGCAAACGTCCCGCCAGATGCTTCGTATGCGGTTTCCAGCGCCGTAAATTTCCGCTCTGGCTGGCCTTCCTGGTGGTCTGTGCCGCCTTTTATGCGTAGGGGCGTGCGCCTGCCTTGTCGATAATCAGCGCCTGCTTGCGCGCTGTCGTCGCGTCGGTGTTCGGGATGCTGATGTGCGTCCAGCGGTCGAACTCGCGAATGACTTGGTCGTAGGCAATGCCCGAGGCAATCACGGCCTTCACCACCTGGTCGGGGGTCATGCCTGGCACACGGATGTCGGCAGCGCAGCCGATGCGATGCTGGCTGCTGTCCTTGCTGCCCACCGAGTCGTTGACCTTCTTGGACCTGAAGGCGCTGTTGATCATGACAGGCTTGCCGCCCAACACCACTTTAACCTGCTCCAAGAAGTCAGCCAGCCGAGTCAGGTTGGACAGCTCGCTGTCGTTGGGGCTGTTGTCCCAGCCGTTGCGCTCGGCTGACTCGGATGCTGTGAGTTCTTCCAGCGTGAAATTCTGTGTCAGGTTCATGGCGTGCTCACTTCTTTGAAAGCAGATCGGTCTTGGCCTGCGACCCAGCAGAGCTGCCGAAATAGTAGGCGATGATGCCAGTCCAGGCGGTGCCCAGGCTGCCCAGCATCATGAGGATGGCCGGGTTGCTGCTGTCGATTTGGTTGAAGAACATCATCACCATAATGCTGAAAAAGCCGATGGTCACAGCGCCAGCTAAGAGGGGTGGCATCATCGACCTGGTGGCTGCCTGCATGTCTCTGGCGCTCTTGCGGTCTTCGGTGGCCAGCTTCTCAAAGTTCAAGCCCAGCTCCTGCGCCTGCTTTTGCAACTCAATCTCGGCCAGCTTAACCTGGGCAATCTGCTCGGCCGTCAGCTTGTTGTTGGCAATGAGGTCGCCGACCTTGTCCTCGTCGACCCCGATAGCTTTGGAGATGGCCGCGACTGCCATGCCTGCCAAGGGGCCACCAAGGGCTGTGGCGACCGTAGGGGCGATCTGTTTGAGCCAGTCCATACTTAACCCTTGACCATCCACATGGCTGAAAAGATCACGCTCGTCATGCTGAAGAGCATCACGCCAGCTCTAGTTGCGCAATTGCTTTAGCCTGTGGGTCAGGCACGAGTTTGTCAATCAGCTTGCTGCCGATGCCAAGAAGCGCGGTTAGCGGAAACATACACTACCCTTTCAATTCTAAGACATTATTTCCCATTCAAGCTGCTAGCAAAAAATCCAACAATTGCAGAGCCGAACGAAACTACGGTCATGCCAAACCAAAAGCCGCCCCGGCCTTTATTTGCTAACGCCACCAGCTCTTCAAGCTGGCGCTCAACTTTGTCCATTTTCTTGTCCATGTCTTGGACTTTTTGCCAAAGAACGCCGTATTTCACCAAGTCAATCTCATTGCCATCTGCCATAACTTGAGACTCCAACATTTAGAGCCCCTGGCCTGGTGTGATGTAGACCGTAGCTGCTGCGCTTGACAGGCCGCTAAACCATGTGTCGTTGTTGAAACGCAGGATTTCTACGGCACCAGGCAACAGCACGATGGCTGAGGATGGTGTGCCAGCGACTGGGGCCACAGCTTTGGCAGTAGCATCTGCTGCGGATACCCCGGCACCCAGAAACACGGTTGTCGTGCCTGCATTAACAATGCGGTATTGGCCCACAGCCTGCGGGTCAAACCGGACCAAGACCGGCGCTTGCACGCCTGCCGGGGCTGTGCCATCGGCAGGAACAACAATTGTTTTGCCTTGCGGGTTGAAGGCAATTTGTGAATTGGTAGACATGAAAGTTCCTTAAGAAAGAAGACGCTTGTTTTTGCGCAGAGTGTAAATGTACTTGCCGAGTTGGAACGAAAAATCCCACCCATCGTTGTTTCCACCATCAACGTTATTGTTCGTAGTGTAAGCGTTCCACTTTGCGCCGCCAATGGCGTTAATATCTTGAATGGTTAAGTTGCTGGTGCTAACTGTGCCGCTGGCCTGCGACAACGTAGCCTGTGAACCCGCCAGCGTAGACTGCAAAAACTTTTGATTAGCACCAGCACTAACAAACGCACCCATAGTGCTAGTCACGCCATTTTTTAACTTTAGTGTTCCGTTACTCAATGTAAGTGTCCGCGTGGCGGCAATTGTTAACGCATCTGTAAATTCCCAAGTGGCTGCACCGTTAAAAGTGAAAAGCCCATCAAACACTTTTCCCGCCATTGTTAAAGTGTATACACCGGATGTTGCTAAAAATTGATGACCCCCAAATGAACCAGATGCCAATGTCATAAGGGCTGAATAAATTAAACCACCGTAAAAAACGCGGTTTCCCGTGTTAAGTGTTCCAGCAAAACCCGTAAAGTTAACGTTTTTGTAGGTATTGTTTCCTGAGCCAAGAGTAACAATGTCTGTACCCGACAAAATATTAACGTTAATAGCGTTGGCCTCCAAAACTCCAACGCCAGCAGTAATTGTTCTAGTGCCTGTTGCGCCCGCGTAATTAGAATTTATTGTTGGATTGTTAAGCATAGTAATTGCCGCATTGCCGACATAAATACTAGCAGCGTTTCCATCTAAATTGACAACCTTGTTGTTCCAATCAACAGTTAGAATAGATGAGTTGGCAAACGTCATACTGAAGACAGTGACGTCTTCTCCAATCGTGATTGTCCCCGCCCCTGCATTAGCGTTAAAAAGGGCAACGTCGGCAGCGGTCGGTGCTGATGCGCCAGACGCGCCGCCTGACGTTGCAGACCAGTTTGCCGTAGAAGTGGAATTCCAAGTCCCACTACCACTAACCCAAAATCGGTTAGCCATTTAACTTCACCTCAAAATAATTGCCAGAAATAAAGCAGCGGCATTTAATGACGTTGCCGTTGATTTCAATAATTTCGCAATTGTCCATTGTGTTTCCTTATGGGAAAACTAAAGTAATGCCAGACCCAACAACATTATTGTTTGCATCAATCAATATGTTTGTTGCTGATGCGTTTTTAAACACGGCAGCAGGACTTCCTGCTGCTAAATTAAGACTAAGAAACGCATTGCCCGTAATTACACCGTTAGCCGCGGTCGCAGGTAAATTAACAAGATAACGATAACTATTGGTTGAAAACAAATTGCCCGTAATTGAAAACCCAGTAACATCGGCACCAAAAAGAAAAGCGCTAATGTTAGTTGATGTTGTTGTTGTACCTACATTTTTAAACGTGTTATTGGAAACAATTAATTGTGAACAATAATCTAACTCAAGACATGACGCTCCAATTTGCTCAAACGTATTTCCCACAAGTCGAATAGATTTATCTGTGTTGTCTGAGGATGAAATTCCTATTCTTGCGTCTTTAATAGTGCAATTTGTAATGTTTGCAAAATCAACCGTATCAATCGTTATTGCATAGCTAGTCGCATCAGGTGTGGGTGCGGGTTTGCTAATCTGGCAACCATCAATCAAAACATACTCGGTTGTTCGCAACCGCATAAACTTGTAATGCTTAAACGTACTGTTAATAACTTGAATAGTGTGGCAAAGTTGCGGGTAGAAAAACTCACGGGTGTGAGTGACGTTCTCTGAATACAGATTGATGTTCTTAAAGACGCCTGTATTGAGACCTGTAATGCCAAAGACCAAGCCCGTGCTGTGATCGTTTGCATCTACTTCAAAACCATCGACTAGCACAGAGGCTTGATAGTCAAAACCATTCCAAACTGGCGATCCGTTAACACCAGAACTAATGCAATCGGCGGAGAAACCACCTTCGCCAGTCATAAAACAGTCGGCTACGGTAAAATCAAAGCCTTCGTCTTGTGATATGTTTTGTGCGTAGGTGTAACCGTAGTCACCAACAAATAAGTTGTAATTAAGTGTTGTGCAATCAGCGTAACAGTTATCAACTACAACTCTGCCAGAGGCGGAAAATGTAAATCCTCTCAATGGTTTACTAAAACCAGACTTTTGATAAATCTTGCAATTACGAATAGTAATGTTATGAGCGTGCCATGTTTGCGTGGGCAACGCTGGAAATAGGTTTGATGACCAATGCGCTGTAATTGCAAAGTTAGTTGTACCAGTTGCCACCACTCCTTCTATTACGGTGTCTTCAACATACCCACTCATATAAATAGCTTTGACGTTTTGTGCGCCGCTAATATTAATTTCAATGCTTCCAGTTGCAAAACAAAACTGTGTAATGCTTGGTGAAGCGGCATTTGATGCGTTACCAAACTCAATACATGAGTTCTTGCTGCCATCAGTACCGAGAGAAGTGGCAGAAGCGTTAATGACAAAATCGCCTCGAATACCGCTGTTAATTGCCTCTTCGAAATAAAAACCACGCCCGTTTTCACCAGAGCAGTCCATCTCAAAGATGGTTCCGTTTGCAACTTCCACGGTTGTATTGCTACCAAAAATGACTTCACCCACAATTTTGTATGTGCCAGACGGTACAACTATCTGGCCTCCAGCATCTGCGGCTAGTTGAAACGAAGCCGTATCATTTGCCACTCCATCGCCAACGGCACCAAAATCTTTGACGCTGACGGTCTCACGCAGCTTCCCCTGCACCGTAGTCGGCACTGCTCCAATGCCTGCGGGGTCATAAATAACATCACTTGCATTGATGTCACCGATAACCACATCGCTATAACGCTCAGTAGCAGCAGGCGCAGAATAAACCACACCGCCGTTTTTATTCATGACCCTGATGCTGTAGTCGCTGTCAACGTATACCCGCGCAGGCGTTCCGTTGTTGGCCGGGTAGCCGCCAAGCGTGCGGATGGGCTGCACTGCCGCAATGGTTAGTGCCGCGTCCCAATAGACGTTGATCGGATTGACTTGCGGGTCAAGGTTTACCGTGCCAAGCCAGACATAACCGGCTTCAAGCGGCTGCCCATCAATGTCGGTAAAAATTGGGAATGGGCTGGATACTGATAGCGCGGTCATTTTTTTGTTTCCTTTAATTTACTCGCCAAGAGCCTTGCGGACTTTGTCGCGGGTTTTTGCATTCTTGATACTTTTGGCCATCATATTGAAACTTGTCAAGATGGGTGCAGGCACTCCAACCGTGCCGCTGATGGCGATGTCCATCATGCCTGCAAGCACGCTGGCGGTGTTGCTTGTGTTGACCGCTCCTGGTGGTGACGTAAGGACGTCCTTGGCCACATCATTGATGGTGCGTAGTTGCTCCGCCCCTTTCTTACCAAAGACAAAGTCAAGTTTGCCAGACTTGTCCAGTTGTGTAACAACTCTATCAAGTTGGCTAGGCGACAAGATAGAGTTGCCAAGCTCGTCACGACCAACACCCTTGGTGGCCTCATCGCGCAAGAATTTGATCGTGCCGCCTTGAAGTTCCTTCCAAGCTTGTTGGCCATTCTGGCCTTCGGTCTGAAGCAGTCGACGCACTTGGCGCACGGTGTCAAGCGATGTAGATGGGTCAATGACTGAGCGGCGCAAAACATCTTCCATGGCAATAGACCGATCATTCGACCCACGCTTCTGGCCTAGAAGGTTTTTCACCAGCCCAATGTTTTCGTAATCACGGCCAAACCGCGCACGTGCTGAGCGAGCTTGCTTGTACATGTTGCCGCCAAGTCCCTCAGTCGAAGCATCAATGAGGCCACGCATCTGAGAAGCCTGCATGATGTTGGTCGGCTCAGCGTTGGTGGCACCACTAATCGAACGTCTGAACAACTCGGCCGTCTTCAAAGTCACAGGCTGCGCAACCAAGGTTCCATCAGGAGCCTCAGTGACCACGCCAAGCTGCAGGGCCTTGGCACGAGTTGCCTTGAGGACGTTGGCCACCTCAGCTTCAGGTGCGTTGTCAACCAAATGCTGCACCACGGTGTCAAGCTTGACAGGGGCTTCCATCTCGCCAGCCTTCTCAGCCTCTTTGTACAAGGTGCGGATGCGGGTCTTGTCACGGGCAGCTCGGTCGCGCAGCGCCTTATCCACGGTCAAACCAATGGAGCGAAGGTCTGGAGCCTCGGCGCCAGTCATGTCAACAAACGCCTCGAGATTTTGCTGAAGCTGCGCGTTCTGCGTAGCAAAGCGTTCGCGGATCGGTGCCCCAACTTCAGGTAGCTTGGCGGTCTCACGCTCAAATCGTTGCTGTTCAAATTGCCTGGTCTTCTGGCCTTCAGTCAGTTTGATGGGAACAGGCAATTCATCGGCCTTGGCTTGGCGCAATGTGGCCATGTCAACACCAGCAGAACCGCCAGATGCCTGAGTGCCAGGAGTAGGCCGCCTGGCCGTTGCACCAGGCATCATTTCGCGGATTGGCTCAGTGACTTTGGCTACGGCTTGGACAGCACGCTTTGTGACTTGGGCAACAGGTGCAGCCACGCGCCCTGCCGCAACTGCAACTGCTGGCATCACAGCTTTTGTACTGGCCGCCACGGCGCCAATAGGACCAATGACTGGGATGACAGGAGGGACGCCCTGAAGTACTTCGCCAACGGCCTGTACTTGCTCTTGCCCAGACTGCGTGCGAGGCGCGTAAGTCAATGCCTGGGCTCCCTGCATGGCTGACTTCTCGACCAAGTTGGCTGCTTCGCGAGAACCAAAATTGCCAGACAAGATCTGCTCTGCAAGACCTTTCAAGGCGCCACCAATAAGTCCTGCCGTGCCGCCTATGGCCCCAGTACCAATGGTCAGTGCAGCCTCGCCAGTACCAACGATCTTCTCGCCAATAGATGGTTCGACGTACTCTTGGGTTGTTCCAGAAACAATCGCACCAGGGATTTGATTTGTGGTATCTTGGCGCGCCTCTAAAGCAGCAGGCCCACCACCGGCACGAATTGACGCAACCCGCGCTTTTAAGTCGGCTGAGTCTGGCGCAACATCATCTGGGATGTTGTTGATTGTTATGCCATCTTTTGTCGTGATGGAATATGCCATATTAGTAATCCACCGTAACGTTGCGGTTCGAGCCTGTGCCAGGTGCAGTCATACCACCTGGGCGACCTCCACTTTTTTCAGATTGCTGGAGCCATTGGCCTATTGTTTGGCCAGGTACAGACAAGAACCTAGCTTGCTCGGTAATGTACTTGGAGAGTTTGACTTGAGCATCTTTTTTGCGAGTCAGCCAGTCTCTTAATTGGGCTTCATTCAAATTTAGCGGCAACGCCGTTTCAAGCGCAAGCGACAACTCACCCTCAGACAATGCGCCAAAGGTGACTGAGCCAATAATGTCAAGTCCAAGATTTCGCTGAATGTTTTGCAGCTCAATGGTTGAGGCTTTCCAGTTTGGAAACTTGCTGGCAATAACGCCAGTTGTTGCACCTGCGTCAATCGCGGCAATTGCAGAGTCTAGGTTTGAGATGTTGGTGGCAATCTTTCCTAGCGTTACAAATGCTTTTTGTGCCTCAACTTGTCCAATTTCTCCAGCTTTTCGACTGCCTGATCTTAATGCCTGAATGTCTGCCCCAAATACCTCAGACCCGCGCACAGCATCAACCCTAGCCTGTCCTGTTAGTTCTACGCCGTCAGGACCAATCACTCGGGTGTTGCCCTTGCTGGTGACGATGACCACAGTGCCGTCCGGCTTAATGCTGCTGGACTGCACACGGTCTTCGCTTACCTGGTTGATTTCACGAGTCACCTTTTTGAGGTTTGCTTGTGCAATTCGGTCTGCATACTTGGCATCGACCTGCGCTTTTTGTGACTGAGCCGTTGCCAGTTGAGCATCCGCAGCTGCTCTTTCTGGCGCATTGGTGGCTGTGGCCTGTGCTGTGGTGGCATCTGCCACGGCTTTGTCAGCAGCAGCAATTTTCTGACGCAACTCTGCTGGGGCTTGATCTGCTGCCCTGCCCTCACCACCCAATGCGATTGCGCTGGTGATTACTTTGTCGCCACCAGGCATTTGTGAAATGGTGAAGCCAAAATAGTCCTCTGTGGCCTTTGGGTTCTCTTTGGCCACATCGCGCCACGTCTCCAAGAACTTTGCACCGGCTTCGTCACCAGAGTTGCGCTTGCCTTCAATCTGTTGATCGAGCAGGCTGATAGCGATCTCTGGCTTGCCTGATTTGAACGCTGAGAATACTTGGCCAGATTGTGTCAATGCTGTCTGTTGACGCTCGCCTGACAACATGCCGAAACTTTCGCGCACAGACTTGGCCTGCGTCTCTGGCAGCATCATGGACAGGTTTGCATAGTCGGCAGCAGTTGCACCTGGCTGGCGCAGCTTGTTGAATCCCTCTTGGATCAACTTCTGGTTGGCCAGTTGCTGCTGTTGCTGCTCTTGCTTGAATCGTGCCTCTTGGACGCTCGCGCCAGTTTGGAAAGCGCTCAAGAATGATTGTGTTGGGTCAGCGATTTGAACGCCGTAGTCAATGGGTGCTGGCATCAGAATTTACCTCCTAAGCCCCTAAATAAACCGAGGCCGCCGGAGATAGCTGCGGGGATTGCACCAAATGCTCTGCCCTGTGCAATCTCAGCGCCAGCTTGTGCGGCACCTTGTTGGCCGAGTAATTCGGCCACGTTTACGCCTGTTTGAAGTCCAGCCGTTCCAACGCCAGCAGCAGATTGCTGACCAAGTGCTGTCATGCCACCAAGACGACCATATTGCTGATCGATCAGGCTGGACAAAAGCTGAGGACGGAATTGGGCCAGTGCGCCTTGGATGTTTCCACCGCGCAAGCCACCAGTGGCCGATGCACGTTGCAGCAATGCGTTTTCGCCTTGCTCGGACAGTGCTTTAAATGTTTCTCCACCACTGATGCGAGCAATGGCCGCACGCTCTGCCTCTGGCCCTTTGAGGCCAAGGAAGGATTGCTGTGCTTCGAGTGCGCCTGGGCCAGCCTCTGTGTAAGGCTGGAGCAATTTTTGCACTGCATCAAACTGCCTGCGCTGTTCATCAATGCCTGCCTGTGATGCACCAGCTTGAATTCCTGCCGCATCGGTTGCTGCATCGGCCTGGGCCATGCCAGAAATAAGGGTTGCGCCGCCGACGGCAATGCCTGCCAGCGCTGCGCCAGATAGTCCAAAAGTCATGTTTTGCCCTCCAAGTGCGGGTATTGGGCCGCCTCAATAGCCGGTGCAGGTGCCGGGACGGTGTACATGTCCCAGATGGCCTGCGGGTCTGTCTCGTTTGTCGGATTGGCGTGAAAGGTCGTCACCTCAACATCAGTCATGGCCACGCCAGCACGTTTTGTGTTGGCCTGGGTGATGCTCATGAAGCCAGGACCGATCTGGGCAGTGCCATCGTCAGTGGTGACGATCAAGTTGCCTTTGCGAACCAGGAAAAACGATTCGTCTTTATGCACCGCACCAGTTAGGACAGTGCCTGCCGGGATGTGCATCGTGCGAGCGTAGAGGCCGTTGCAGAAGGTGTGCTCGACTGGCATGTCAACCTGGGGCAACTTGAGCAGTTCATCCTCCAGGCGGTAGATAGGCAAATGCTCAGCAGGCACGATGGCTTGCTGGACAAGTTCCTGAACCGCAACATCGCTCATCGAAGCCTCCATGATGGGACTGTGAGCTGCTGGCGGCTCGATAGGCTCAGCAGATTTATTTTCGCACAATTTCGCATATCGTCAATCTTCCTCTTCCCGGTCTTCCCAGGCCTGGCAGACGCGCATGTCGTTGCAGATGAAGTTGAGTTTCTCGCAGTGGCCACGAAAGCCTGCGCCCTTGTCGTAGGTGGCAAGGGGGATGCGCTCGATGCGAACTTGTGCCATCAGGCTGTTGTCGTAGTAGCCGCAGTTGGAGCAGTGCTTGCGCTTGGCTTCCTTCTCGTCGCATTGCATGGCCTCGGCCAGCCCTACGTAGAACTCCTTATTTGCGCCTGGCTCATTGGTGGGCACCTCGGGACCGTAGTTCCAATCCTCCACCGCGATGGCGTAGTTCTTCTTGTTCTCTGCGTTGGTCAGCAGCGGCTCTTCGTAGGGGATGCCGCCGAATCCAGCAAGCATCATTTTCGGCATTTTTGCGTAGTCCATGCGGTGCTCCTTATGTAATCTCGCGGCCAGACACGCGCAGCGTCAATGCTGTGGCGTTGCTGGCAATGGTGCTGATGAATGCACCGGCATCCAGCTCTTGGCCAACTAGCTCGGGGCACAAGTAGGTCTCGCCTGGCACCACGGTGCGGTCGTCGATGATCAGGTTGGAGTTGCTTGCGCTGCCGCCAGTTTGCACCAGGTTGACGCTAAACGTGCGGTTCACCGTGTCGGTGTTGGTGACAGTGGCCTTGTCGATCAGCGCCTTGACAGCGCTTGCCGTGTACTGGGTTGTCTGGCTGGCTTCCATTTGCTTGGGAGGCACCAGGGTTTTTACGATGACGGTCATTGAACACCTCCGATGTTGTTGTTGACTGTGAGAACTATGGACGGAATGCTGGGTACAGGTGCAACAGCAGGAAAGGCGGTAACCTCTATGCTTAGATCGTCGACCGAGAACATCATCTCAACATAGTCGTTGGCCTTGAGGTCAAAAAAGTAATTCAGCGACGAGAAAATTTCAGCGTTGTTGCCTTGAATCCTGATCTGGCTTGCGCTGTCAGGCACATCCACGCCGTTGAGCCGGAACCAAAAAAAGAACTCACCTATTCCTCCTAATGATTTATCCAGTTGGAACGAGGTGTCAAAGTTGTAGATGCCTTCGCTGTCCACAATGATGCGCGAGGTGGGCGAGCCAATGAACACGCCATTGCTCAAGCCGGTGGTGTTGAACGTGATCGCATTGGCTGTGTTGATGACCAGTGCTGCCTGCGTGGTGGTGTCGTAGAACGAGCCATACCGCGCACGCTTGAATTCTCTAGTTGGCGGTGTCATTTGCAGCCCTTCAACGGCAGCAGTCAGCCTGTCCACCAGCGCCAGCGCTTGATTTGCTTTGTTTTCAGCCAGGGCAGCATTGATGGCTGATTCTTGCGCCAGCGCAGCAATCATGCCCAGCGCCTGCACAGCAGTTGCCTGGGCAGTGCCTGCAGCGATGTTGATTTCCAGCACCACATCAGGCGCAATGGCATCGACCGTTGCAAACAGCAGCTCAAACTGTTTGATCTGCTGTTGGTCGGTCAGGAACTGCGCGAGCTGGTCGCGGGTCAGGTTGAGCCTGCGGGAGACGGGTGCGGTGGCCATCAGAATGCCAGTGGCTCTATTTGAGCTTCAAGCCGAATGAATGAAACGTGCGCATCGCTATCACCACGGAAGCGCTGGATGCGCCAGTTGCGCATGTGGCCTTGCTGGAACCACGCCAGACGCTTGTTGCTGCCTGTGGTGCCAACGCTGATGCTGCGGTCTTGGCTCCAGGCTTTGCCGTCTAAGCTGTAGCTGGTGCTGATCGCTGGGTTGGTGCCGAGTTCCACGCTGCCGGTTAAGCTGACTAACTCTAACTCATTGAAGATCGCGCCGTTGCTTTCGTTATAGACGATGAGCGTGCCGAATTCCCATCGCACCTGTTGCCCCCAGTGGTGGCCAGTGTCTTGCACGAAGTATCCAATGGAGCTGGATTGAGGGTCGCCCACCAGCCATTTGTCATAGGCCCAGACCATGTTGCGTGCGCGATACTGTGCAAAACCTACCACGGTGGTGACTAGGGTAAACCATACCTGCTCGCCAAGTGCCGCGGATGCTGATGCATCGTAGACCACGGTGCGATCTGGCAGATGAACATAGAGGTGCTGGTGATTCTTGTCATTGCGTGCTTCGAGCTTTACCGTAGCCAGTTGCACCTCGGTGTATTGCAGGAGCAGATTGTCGACCTCCTGCGTGCTCACCTTCTGGGTGGTTGCGGCTGCGCCAACGTAGATGCCTGGTGCCTCATTGCGGCCACTACCCAAGAACGCAATGGATTGGACAAAGACACAGCATCCTTGCGTGCCAATAACGCCCTTTTGGATTTGAGCGCCCTCGATGCGTGCGAAGGGGAACAGCTCGCCGCCCACGTTGTCAAACACCTCGATGGTGTTTCGGTTGAGTGCGTAGACTTCGTTTCTGAGCTTGAGCAAAGCAACAACGGGGTCTGGGTCTGCCTCTGAACTGCCGTATTTAAGTGGGTTGACATCCAGCGGGTTGCTCAACTCGGTGACGACCAGGCTTGTGCCATCGGTGGTCATGAAGTAGCCATCTACCCACACCACATCCAGCACCACGCCAAGGTCTGGGTCTGTCACTTGCGTGAGTGCGCCGTTCCAGTAGTAGAGGCGACCGCCCGATGCGATGGCCAAACGGTCGAAGCTGTAGTCAAACGTCACCAGTTCAGCAGTTGGCCCACCAACATCGCCCAGAGTCGTCACTGTTCCATTGCTGGCCACAGTCACCAGCTTTGTGCCCATGACCCGATAACAGATGCCATCCCAGTTGATGCCGCCGCGGTCAGTCCCTGGTCCTGTGCCGTTGGCTACGATGCCATCTCCTGGACGCAGGAACCCATTGCTGATTCCAGACTTCTTTGGCACCGGCACCATGTTGACAGGGTAACTGGTGCGCAGTTCTGGCGTGCTGTCAGCATAGATGCCGTTGAGGATTGGAATTTGCATGGCTTGCTACTTAAGCAATCCGATACCAGGAGTTGGTGGCTTGATAAAAGCGCACGCGAAAGAAGTCCTCAGCGGCCAGCGTGGTCGGATCACCGTAGGCAGCAGTTGCGCCGTTGAGCGCCAGCGTGAAAGCCGTGATCTGCTGGGTGGTGGTGATCAGCACCTCGGTGCCATCAGGCACGCCGGTGTTCAGTGGCAGCGTAACCGTTCCGGTGGCCAGCGTGCCTGCGGGCTGGATGACCATCCATTGCTGTTCGCTGACTGGCGTTGGCACTGTGATGTTGAATCCTGCGCCTGGTGTGTACAGGTTTGTGGCCACGGTCGGGGCTGCGAATACGGTTTGAAAATAGGCCAGCAGTTGGCTGACCGAGACCTTTCGAGCATCGCCATTGTTTGGCACGTAGATCGGGAGCTGATCTCCACCAGAGACTTGGCTGATGCCTGCGAGTTGATTGATGGTTGGCATTTTGTTAATTCCTCAGTTGTATTCAATTGGGCCATCTTGACCGGCAAGGACTGGATCGACTGGCCTGCGCAGAAATGGATTGTCGTACATTCGCCATGGCTTGTTGCCTGCGCCGGATGGCATCGTGCCTGGCATCTGCTGCTCCATTGGCATGGCCGCACGCGACAGGAGCGTGTTGTAGGAATCTTTGGCCGTGGTCTTGGTGTCGGGCATGACCTGCTTGCCATAACTGGGAGCCAACTTAATTGCCAGATTGGTGTAGATGGCCTCGTTGGAGCTGTCCGGCACGTTGGTCTGCTCATCCAGATCGCTGTCTTGGGGGCTGGATGGCAGCGGGTAGCCCAAGCGAATGCCCAAGGCGTTCCAGGCTGCGATCATGGTGTCGAGCCTGCGCAGTGCGGATTGCAGTTGCTCAGGGGTCAAGTCAAAGACGTAGGAGGCAAGGCCAATTTCCTCGAAGGCCTGTGTGACGAATTGGCGCTTTGTCCATCCCATGTCATTCTCCTGTAGTCGGTTCGGTCAGTCTGTCTTGGATCAATTGTCCCAGTTTTTTGTCTCTTGTCCTACCGTCAAAACGGATGCTCAACTCATTGGCCTTGGCCTCTAGCTCTGCGCGGGTTGGTGCTGCGTCATCAATGACTGGTTCAGGCACCGCCTTGATTTCTGGCTCTACCTGCTTCCAGCCTAGTGGCTTGGATGGCTTGCGCTTCTTGGTCTTTTTGGCCTTGAGCTTGATGCGCCAGTCTGCAATCTTCTTCGGTATCGTGGCCTTGTCGCCTGCGGCTGTGATGGCCTCGGCAGATGATGGGAACCATCCTGCGGCCAGCTTCTCGTCGAATTCTTCCTGCGTTTTCGCGCCGGTGTAAGCATACGTACCGCCGCTTGGCTTCTTGTGTTGGCCTGGGCTACGGTACAGCATAGTTGGAAACGATGCGCTCATTTCATAGCCTTCTTGGGTGCTTTGCTTGGCTTGCCTGCGGCCTTTGCTGCTTTGGTGGCCGCGGTCAATGCGATGGCCACGGATTGCTTTTGCGGCTTTCCTGATTTCATTTCTTTGCCGATGTTCTTGCTGACTGATTTGGCTGAGTAGCCTTTGGTCAATGGCATGGTGATTTCCTTGATGGAATGAAAGATGGGGCCGAAGCCCCATCCCTCAGTTCAGCTTACTGGTTGAACAACAAGATGCCGGACATCTCAGGCTGCTTGTTGACCACGCCAAAGAGCGTGTCCAAGCGGTACTTGATGACCATGCTGTCGATGTCGTAGAACTTCTGCATCACCAGCTCCACACCCTGGTCGGTGGTGGCGCGCATCACTGCGGTGCCAGCATCGGCTGGGATGGCGTAACGGCCAGGCAGGATTTCCAGAGCATCTTTCTGCCAGAACACGTTGATTGCCGAAGCACCAGTGTTCAGGAAGTTGATGGCAGCAGTGGCAGAAGTTGAAACCAAGTCGACGTTTTGGTATTGCAACTCAGCATCGGTTGGTGCAGTAGCCGCAGAAATAATCGGCGGGCTAATTACCATTGTGGTGCCATTAGTCACGCTGATAACACGGAATGTCTTCAGTTGGCCAGTGGACTCTTTGGTAATGTGATGAACTGCCTCAACGCCGTCAATAGTGAACGCATCACCAGCAACGACACTGGCCGTGCTGGACACGGTAACGGTTTCGTAACGGTTGTCAACGTTGATCTGGCCGCCGACCGAAGTCGAAGTAGCTTGAGGAACGTATTGTGCATCCGCACCAGTTGTGTCGATCGTGGCAGTGCCACCAGCCACAGCAATGCGGTTTGCGTAGTCGAACTTGTACGTGTCAAAACCTGCGACCATGCCGACAAAGTTGCGCTCATAAGCCTTGTCAGACTTCTGATTGCCAAACGAACGGCTGGCTTGAGACAGGTTACCGGCTAGGCCGTTGTAGTCGCGGCTGGACAGACCCAAGAAGCGATCGTAGTCGGGCACGCCTTGCTCGTTCATGATGGTATCGCACAAGGCAATGTCATCATAATCACCGGCAGCAGCAGCAATCGGGACAACCAGCGTGCCTTGAGCAGCTGCGGTGTTCATGATTGCCACGTTGATGTCGGATGCGAGCTTCTGCTTGGCGCTGTCGCCCAGACGACCTTCTTGCAGCGCATCGCGCAGATCGAGGGTAGTCATGGTCCAAGGCACGGTTTGGCTAAAGCCGATGGTGCTTGGCACAGACAACTGGGTCATGTTCTGGTAAGTAACAGGAGTGCCAGGGGTGCTGTTTTGCGACTGAGCGATGTAAGGCATAGGTCTCCAGATGGTGTCGTTGGTACGAGCCATTTCAGTCTGGTTTGTGTTGTACACGCTAACGTGACGCGACAAAACCAATAAGTCTTGGAAACCTTCGAGGATGTCTTCAAACGCTACGCGTTCTTCTTTGGAAAATGAATTTGCCATGATTGGCTCCTAAATTAAAAAAATCATTTGGAAGCTGCTCGCTTCTGCGCTTTGTACTGGATGACCTTGGTCATGTTTCCTGTACGCTCTGCATCTGCTCGCAGCCGTTCTAGGGTTGAGTCCACCGCCCCAGATGATCGGCCAGTTCCTGACACAACTCTCTCGGGTGGCGGGGCTGCCCTGCGGTTGGTAACTTTCAATTCTTTCTCCAGTTTCGCTACCGCAAAGGCAAACTTTACGGGGTCTTTAATGTCGGACAGCTCTTTTGCCTTCTTCGGGTTCTTACCGAGTGCGTAGATGACGAGCGCAGGGTTATCCGCACCTTGGAGCACCACGCCTTGCTGGGTGATGTTGAATAACTCTTGGGCCACGGCCTCAGCGTCTTCAAAATCTTTGACTCTCAGCTCGGCTTTCGCCTTGCCGTAGCCATCCAGTTTGGCTTGCCATGCTTTCTGCTGAGTCATAACTTCAGCTTCTTGCCTGGTGTTGACATCATCGGCTTGTCGCTTGCGCTCAAACCAATCAGCCAGTGCTGCCTCGAATTTGTCAGCGTCATAATCATGTTCTTCAAGGCTTGGCTTCTTGCCCAGCACGACCGGCTTGGTCTCAGTCTGTGCGGTGCTTTGCAGCTTGCCTTGCAGTTCACGGTTTTGCCGTTGCAATTCTCGATTCGTCTTACGCAGCTCGCGTACCCATTCAGGCGCATGAGTCTGTTCTTCGGGAGGTGGCGCTTCCTCACCAATGGAGACGATCACTTCGTCCGATTCGCCTTCTTCATCTTCGGGGTTATGGTCATCGCCCTGGTCGCCAACGGATTGATGCTCGTCAGTGGTTTGCTCAGTGCTTTGGCCTTCATCCTCAATGACGACGGTGTCCTCGTCCTCGTTATCGCTTCCTGTTACTGCCTTCTTGTTCATCTGTTGACCCCATCAAACTCACCCATTAGAGAACGGCTGGGTGGGTGCCGTTTATCACATTCTCGCCCGTTTTAAGTCATCTTACAACCGGCTGTGTTTGTTGCTAGATGATTCCACCGATCTGCTCGGCCATATTCAGTGCATGGTCTTGCGAGTCCATATCGACCTCGGAGAGGGTCTTCATGGTTTGAGCGCGTTTGAGTTCTGCGGCTGCAATGGTCTCAACGGTATCTGCTCGGGCCTTGGCTGCCTTGGCTGTAGCTTCCTCGGCTGCGGCTTGCAGGTACATGGCATTCGGGTCTTGGGGCTTGCCCTGCATCTCGGCCATGAGTTCTTCGGCCTCTGCATCTGTCGGTTTTACGACACCCATGCGCAGGAGCTTCTTGCGGAAGTAGGCATTGGCATCCCCGATGCCCTCGCCCTCCATGTTCATCATGGCCATGGCGGTGAGCACCTGCGCTGTCTCTGGGTCTTGGGTGATCTGGAGCATGCCGGTCAAGGCGCGGACAGTAGCTTGCTTCTTGCTTGAGCTGGATGGGCCAACGTCAGCTATCACGTCGAAGGTGGCGCTGGTCAGATCGTTGGCCATGACCATCTCGCCGTTCTCTTGGTCAATGGTTGGCTGCATCAGCTCGACCATGCCAGCATCTCCAGTTGGCGCGAGGGTCTTCATCTTGCGCTTGTCCTCGATGTAGACCTCCTTGGCCATCGACAGCCAGATCTCGCCGCAGCGCTTCATGCCCTTGGCAAAGTTGCTCATGTAGATGAAGGACTGCATATCGACGCGAGTCTGAATCATCTCGACCGCCTTGCCCGACATACCGCTGACCATCTTGTCAGCACCTTGCTGGTTGCCCAAGATGTCCTGCATGTCGGTCTCGGTTATCTGCAAGAGCGCTGCCATTGCTGGTGGGATTGATGCGCTGCGGGTGTAGGCAACTGGGCCACTAGCTGCTTGGTTGCCGTTCTGGTCAGTGATTGGGTTAATCAGCAAGTACGGATAGTCTTTGAGGTTATCCTCTGCCCACATGACTTGATGGCCAGCGACCTGCTCAGGCAGAAGGATGGGCTTTTCAACGCTTGACAGTGCGCTTATCTCACCGAGCTTGGATAGCTGCATATTCTTAAGTCTCTGCGCGTCCTTGGCCAGCCTGACGTGTCCCATGCAGCGCTCAATATTGTCAACAAACCAGCGTTTACCGTACACCACGACAATGGGGATGCACTTTCCTGCAATGTAGCCAGCGTCTTCCAGCACCTTGCCACCGGACAGAACGTACTTGTGCACGCGCTTAGTCTTGATGCGCTTTTGACGAATCTCCATCGTGCCAACAGCACTTAGGGTTTCCTCTAGCATCTCGTCGTTCGCAAAGTCTGCCTGGGTGTAGCGTTCTTCCTCGCCTGTAATGGTTTGGAAAATGCGTATAGTTTCGCTCTTTTCCTCAACCTTGTAATACTCAGCCACGTAAACAACGTCAGGCGTACACCAGTCAAATTCATACTGGTGAATAATCTTTGGCCAGCTTGCTGGGTCGTCGTTGTAGGCTTCTTTGTAAGCTTGGCGCGTCATTGATGTGACAACGAAGCAGAATTTTGCATCGGACTTGTCCTGGCGTTTAGCACCAAGGTCGAAGAACACCGAGCTGTCAGCGTCAAAAATCGGCTCTATGCGTATGCGTTGGCGGTCGTCTTCTGGGTCTTCATCGTCCTCGTAGACGGTACGCAAGCGCCAGGCACCAATGCCGCCGCCGACCGCCTCCTCAAAAGCGTTGTCATAGGCTTCATCTGCCACGGATGCTTGCTCATCTGCGCGGTACAACCCGTCGCAAACCTCGGCCAGCTTGTCATTGTCTGTGCCGTCCTTAGACACAAAGTCCACGGTAATGCGGTTGTTGCGGTACTCGTTGACCACTCGAATCACGGACAGCATGATTTTATTAACCTCAAACTTGGGCTTGTTCTCGTACTGGTCCCAAAGTGGGCCTTCCCACTGACTGCCTGCCAGCGAGTAGAAGCGACGGTCTTGCAAGCACTGAAGGCGCTCGTCACGCAATGCGCTTTGCACATCGTCAAATTGCATTAGTGCCTCATCGTGCAAATTAGCAAGTCGCTGGTCGTTTGAAAGTCTGGCCATGTTAAATCCTCATTTTGTGCAATTTTCTCACCATTTGTTCATGGTGGCAATTGGCGTGAACATCGCCGGTTTTGTGACGGCTGCGCGTCTGACACCTTCGCAGGCGTAACGCAACGCATCTATGACGTGGTTCTTCTTGTCTTCAAGCACTGGCAGGATTTTACCCGTTAATGCGTCTTGCTTGTAACTGTACAGCATAAGTTCGTCAATAGTGTGGATGCAGCGAGGGTGAACGATGATGTCGTAGTTCTTTAAAAACTCAATGCCCTCCTCTACCGACTTCGGCCCTTTGACTGCTGTCATTATCTTAGGAAAGCCGTTGCGCTTCATGTGGCTGATGGTCTCCGGTCTTGCTGAGTCTGCCACTATTGGCCACCTTTCGG
>Ga0209702_10004756_pt1 | contig 19291 bp, 23 predicted proteins | sample FRY01_FD_187210 | JGI IMG/M metagenome (GOLD analysis project Ga0209702, IMG submission 187210) | Freshwater microbial communities from Lake Fryxell liftoff mats and glacier meltwater in Antarctica - FRY-01 (SPAdes) (version 2) | ecosystem: Environmental > Aquatic > Freshwater > Ice > Glacier...
GGCTCCTGGATGGCAGTCAGTCTGCATCGGATTGGTCCTGTACGGGGTAGTTTTTGCAGCCGCCAAACAGCTCTTACTGAACAATGCTTTGGCGCTCGATAGGCCTGACTAGCGGCCCTCAGGTGTGGCGTTATCGGGAGTTTGGCTCGCAAGCCAAACAAGCGCCAATCTGGCTTTGTTTCGGGAAAACGGGATTTCAGGCGAGCTCAAGGCCGCGCTGCTTGACCTCGAGCCACGCCGTGAAGGCCTTACGGCACTTCGACTTAGCCTCTGCAAGATAGCGATTGAGCAGCCGCCGTTCGTGAGCCATTTGGTTCAATTTGAGGCGGTGTATGCTCTTGAGGAGCCCAACTAAACGACCATCCGTTGGGCGCTCATAGAATTCGGAAGGGAGCACTTCTTGGATTAAATCATCGAAGGTTAGTTCTTGTTTCGGCGATCCGCTCGAGAAATTCTGCTCGAAGTCGCGCAAGGCAGTCTCAGCGGCAACGATCCGGGCTTCGGCCTGTGCCAAGGCCAGCGCCCGATATCCCAAATCGCCCGATGGCAGGAGATCCTGCGATGTGATTTCCGGCCGGTCGAGAATGATCGCCAGCCAGGTGACGACACTTGCAGGATCAGGCTGCGCCGCCGCGCCATGTTTGCGGGCGTTGCCCGCTATTTTGGCCTTGCCGTCTTTGGTTTTCGGACCAGTGCTCTTCTTTGCATTGGCCCGATTGCGGCGAGAGATAGGATCCGAGGTCATTGCTCGATGATCACCTCTTCCTGCGGCCTTGATTGTTGGAGCAGGTCGTAGTCGCGCTTCACCTCACGCCGCCGCCGCTCAAGCTCGCGAATTTTCGTATCGTGGTATTCGGGCGAGTCGTCGGGTGCGGAGCTCCCTCCTAGGGCGCCCCGATGTGCTTCGCTCATAAGGTCGAGCGCGCTCAATCCAAGCTCGGAGATCTCAGCATAAGCTGCGGCCTGAACCTTAGGATCGCGCGAAGTGGCACGATCAACCAGCTGATCAGCGGACGCTTCAACCTCATTCTCGTCGAATTCGTAAGGCCGATTCCACCGGCCCTCGTTCTCTCCTTGTTCGAGGTGCCTATTATACGCCTCGTTCATGGCACGGTCGTATTCATTAATTTTCTGTTCACGGACAGCCTTGCGGATTGCCGATCTGATCAGCCGCCTAATGCGTGCCTCTCGCATAGCGCGATGCTGAAGCAGCTCCCATTCGATCTGCACGAGATTCTCGGCGATGACCGCCTCATAAGGTGTCCCCGGGTTCAAGGATTGCCGCAAACTGATCTGGAAAGCCCCCCAGGATCCTGCATCCTCTCCAACTATCGCCTCGCGCCGAGGCAAGATCGCCGCAAAGCTCTCAAGGTTGAAGCGCTGCGGGTCGGGGAGAGTTTCTTTCTTGCGCGAGCGTTGTCTGACCATGCCTGCCTCCATTGCATGCCCGGCTCATCCTGATGGTCTGATCGCCGAAATGCCGGGCGCTTAGCGAGTGACCTTACCATATATGATGGGGCAAGAGATAGGTTGGTGCTGTTGCGCAAACTTCTCGCGCTTTTGCAAATTTGCTGGTTCTCGAAATGGATAGGAGCGCACTTGATGCGGGTCGAGGCAGCCCAAGACCTTCTCAAGCGCGAGTTTGATACTGCCGCGATTATGCGGGCGTGCGGCTGGAAGCCACTGAATGTGCTCACGCGCTATATGGAAAAGGGCGAACAGAACGTCTGGGTCTGACCCATTACCAATAGGTTTGGGCCCCTCGCTAGCCGAGTAACTGTTCTAAATATTCGCCATAGGCGTTCTTTCCGAAAACGGCGGCTCGTTCGGCAAGTTGCTCGCGAGAAATCCATCCTTGCGCGTAGGCAATCTCGTCAGGGCTCCCTGTCTGCATACCCTGGCGTTGCTCGAGTGTGCGAACGAAATTGCCGGCATCGAGCAGGCTCGCGTGGGTGCCTGTGTCGAGCCACGCGAATCCCCGGCCCATAAGGCTTACCTGAAGCGAACCATCAGCAAGATAGCTCTCAAGCAATGAAGTGATCTCAAGCTCGCCCCTTTCGGAAGGCTTTACCTTGGCTGCACGAGCGGGAGCTGATCCATCGAGAAAATAGAGCCCAGTGACTGCGAAATTGGATGCAGGCAATGTCGGCTTCTCCACGATCGAGCGAACCGATCCATCTGCCTCGAAATCCACCACCCCATAGCGCTCCGGATCCGCAACACGGTACCCAAATACCGTACCGCCATCTTGCTGGGCGGCAGCCCCTGACAGGAGTTCGGGCAGGCCATGGCCAAAGAAGATATTATCGCCGAGAACCATGGCTGAGGGTGCACCCGCCAGAAACTCCTCCGCCAGCAGATAGGCCTGGGCCAATCCGTCAGGGTTTGGCTGCTCAATATAGGTCAGGCTCACACCCCATTGGCTGCCGTCACCAAGAGTGCGGATGAACTGGGCTTGATCTTCCGGCGTCGTGATCACCGCAATTTCGCGTATTCCAGCCAACATCAGTACGCTTAGCGGGTAGTAGATCATCGGCTTGTCGTAGATCGGAAGGAGTTGCTTCGATACTCCAATCGTAACTGGATAAAGCCGCGTGCCAGAACCCCCTGCGAGGATGATACCTTTGCGTTCCATTACTCTTGGGTTTCCTTGTAAGATATTTTTTTTAAGATGGTGCGCAGCTCCAAGCGCCAATCCGGCCTCAAGATCCCGAAAGCCTCCTCAATCGAACTGCAGTCGAGGCGAGAATTTTGTGGGCGCTTTGCAGGTGTGGGGTATTCGGCGCTAGTGATGTCTGTCACCTCGCAATCCAACTGAGCTTGAGAAAATATCTCCTGCGCAAACCCGGCCCAGGAAATGTCAGGAGCCCCGGCGAAATGATAGATGCCCGCTTTCGATGGATCAGCAGTAAGTTGTTCAGCGATCAATAAACAGGCAGCCGCGATGGATTTTGCGGGTGTCGGACCGCCAATCTGGTCGGCGACAATGCTGAGCTGATTGCGCTCCGCCCCAAGGCGCAGCATAGTCTTGACGAAATTTTGCCCGTTCGCCGAGTAGACCCAGGATGTACGCAAGATGGCATAGCGACCGCCAGCCTCAACGACTCCATTTTCGCCGATCAACTTGCTGCGGCCGTAGGCCGAAATTGGTGATGGCTTATCGCCCGGAGACCATGGAGCATATCCAGTCCCATCAAACACATAGTCGGTCGAAATGTGCACGAACGGAATATCCAATGCAGCACAGGCGCGGGCCATTGCAGAAGGAGCCTCTCCGTTAATCTGCATCGCCAGCGCCTCCTCTTCCTCGGCCTGATCGACCGCGGTGTAGGCGGCGGTATTGATGACAGCCGAGGGCTCATGCTGCGTAATGGCCGCCGCGCAGGCTTCCGGATCGCAGAGATCAGCGCCTTCGCGGCCCAGCGCTACAACTGGCGGAAAAGACTGCAGTTCCCGGGCGACTTGCCCGCTTTTCCCAAAGACGAGGATCTTCATTTACGCCCTACTTTCCGATTCCCAGCCGCTGGCCAACGCCTTTACGGACCATCAGCGCGCGCCACCAGTCTTCGTTGTCAAGATACCATTGAACGGTTTTTTCAAGACCTTCCTCGACAGTGACTGATGGTCTCCAGCCAAGCTCAGTCCTTATGCGGGTTGGATCAATCGCGTAACGGGCGTCATGGCCTGGCCGGTCTGCTACGAAGGTTATGAGATCAGCATGGGAACTGCCGTCTTCTCGCGGAAGTAGACGATCGAGAATGTTGCAAATCGTCTGCACCAGTTGAAGGTTGCTGTATTCGTTCTCGCCGCCGATATTGTAAGTTCGCCCAATCTCACCCTTCCCGACAACGAGCAAAAGGGCGTCGGCATGATCTTCGACATAGAGCCAATCACGGACATTCGATCCATCTCCATAGATCGGCAGAGGCTTTCCGCGGAGCGCATTGATTATGACAACCGGGACTAGCTTCTCGGGGAAGTGATAAGGACCGTAATTATTCGAGCAATTGGTCACCAACACCGGCAAGCCATAGGTTTCCGCCCAAGCGCGTACCAGATGGTCGGAACTTGCCTTGGATGCCGAATAGGGGCTGCGCGGATCGTATGGCGTATCTTCGGTGAACAGGACCGAGGGATTGGGCGGGAGCGAGCCAAAGACTTCGTCGGTGCTGACATGATGGAACCGGAAGCTTTCGGGTTTACCGCTCTCGACCCAATATTTGCGCGCGGCCTCCAGCATGTTGAAGGTGCCGAGGATATTGGTTTCCATGAATTCGTCCGGCCCGTCGATTGAACGGTCGACATGGCTTTCTGCGGCTAGGTGCATCACGGCATCGGGCCTGTGCTCGGCGAAGATACGGTTAAGCTCATTACGGTTACGGATATCCGCATGTTCGAAGGCGTAGCCTGGGTCATCGGCGACCAAAGCAAGGTTCTCGAGACACGCAGCATAGGTCAGAGCATCGAGATTAACGACGTTATGGCCGCGGCCGATAGCTAACCGGATGACTGCGGAGCCGATGAAACCGGCACCGCCGGTAACGAGGATTTTCATTTGCCGTTCTCAAAGGTGAAGGGGCTGTCGAAATCGGCGAGGAAGTCCGCAGCAGCGTCTTTTTCGGATAGGAGCGTCTGCGCGCCATCGAGGCCCCAGTCGATGCCGATATCGGGATCGTCGAAGCGCAGCGAACCTTCGGTTTCGGGGGCGTAATAGTCCGAGCATTTGTAGACGATTTCGGTGTGAGGTGCGCGGGTCACAAAGCCATGCGCAAACCCGGCGGGAATGAACAATTGCCGCCCGTTCTCGAAGCTCAGCTCAGCCCCGAACCACTGGCCGTAGGTGGGCGAGCCCTTGCGGATATCAACCGCGACGTCGAACAGCGCCCCCCGCCCACAGCGCACCAGCTTGGCCTGAGCATTCGGTGGCGCCTGGAAGTGAAGCCCGCGCACCGTGCCAGCCTGCGCCGAGAGCGAGTGGTTATCTTGGACAAACTGCTCGTTGATTCCGTGCTCGGCCAGCACACGTGCGCTATAGGTTTCGGCAAAGAAACCACGATGATCGCCGAAACGGCGGGGAGTGAGGAGAAAGGTGTCTTCAAGAGGGGTTGGTGCTATTAACATTGCTGCTCTTCTATTTGTGGTGATCCGGATGCCCCGGCATGCCAAGATCGCGGTGTCTACTCACCCAAGACGCGCGATTAAGTGGTGCGCAATACCGCCACATTGTCCACGAACCATTGATATGTCTGCGCCAAACCCTGTTCTAGGCTCAATTGAGCGCTCCAGCCTATCTTTGCGAGGCGACTGACATCCATTAATTTTCGCATCGTGCCATCGGGTTTTGATGGATCTGTGATGATGCGGCCTTCAAATCCGGTGATTTTCGCAACCATTTGCGCTAGTTCAAGGATCGTAATGTCTTGGCCGCAACCGACGTTGATGTGGCTAAGCATTGGCTCGGTATTCGCTTCGTATTCCGCACGCGGAAGGTCGAACACGTACAGCGACGCCGCCGCCATGTCGTCGACATGCAGGAACTCACGGCGGGGCATGCCGGTGCCCCAGATCACAACCTCCTCGTGCCCGCCGTCCACTGCTTCATGGAAGCGGCGAATAAGCGCTGGGAGAACATGGCTGTTCTGCGGATGGAAGTTGTCTCCAGGTCCGTAAAGATTGGTGGGCATGACGGACCGATAGTCCATGCCATGTTGGCGGTTGTAGCTCTCGCACAGCTTGATGCCGGCGATCTTGGCAATGGCGTAAGGCTCGTTGGTAGATTCGAGCAGGCCAGTCAGCAGCGAATCTTCCGCCATCGGCTGCGGCGCATTCTTGGGATAAATGCAGGAGGAACCCAGAAAGAGCAGATGCGTCGCCCCAGCCTCGAATGCCTGATGAATTACGTTGGTTTCGATCATCAGGTTCTCGTAGATGAAATCTGCCGGGTAGCTGTTATTTGCCAGGATGCCGCCAACCTTGGCCGCCGCGAGGATCACGGCATCTGGCCGCTCAGACTGTAGAAATGCGCGCACTGCCGCCTGGTCGGTAAGATTGAGCTCGGCATGGGTGCGAGTAATCAGCTCAAGGTCTTGGCCTTTGGCTTTGCGCTCCACCAGCTGGCGCAGTATTGCACTGCCCACCATTCCGCCATGTCCGGCGAGATAGATCTTCATGGCAATCCGTCCCTAGCTTTCAACGCTGACCGGCAATTCGAAACCATTGGCCTTGAGAAAAGTATGGCGCTGCGCCTCCTTGAGGTCCGCTGCAACCATCTCCGCGCACATCTCGCGCGCGGTTATCTCTGGCTTCCACCCAAGCTTGTCGCGCGCTTTCGCAGGATCACCGAGTAGCGTTTCAACTTCAGCTGGCCGGAAATAGCGCGGGTCGATTCGCATTATGACGTCACCATCCTTGAGGGCTGGAGCCTTGTCGCCTGAGACACCCGCAACAGTCGCGATCTGGTCGGCGCCCTCGCCTGAAAACTCAAGTTCGATGCCAAGCTCTTCGGCCGACCACCGGATGAACTCTCGAACCGAATATTGCTGGCCAGTAGCGATTACAAAATCATCGGGCTCATCCTGCTGCAGCATCATCCACTGCATTCGGACATAATCATGCGCGTGACCCCAATCGCGAAGCGCCTCAATGTTGCCCATGTAGAGACAGTTTTCCAGGCCCTGTGCAATGTTGGCAAGGCCACGGGTGATCTTGCGCGTCACAAAAGTTTCCCCCCGGCGTGGGCTTTCGTGATTAAAGAGGATGCCATTGCAAGCGTAGAGTCCGTGCGCCTCGCGGTAGTTCACCGTGATCCAATAGGAATAGAGCTTAGCGACCGCATAGGGTGAACGCGGGTAGAAGGGAGTGGTCTCCCTCTGCGGGACTTCCTGCACTAGGCCATAAAGTTCTGAGGTCGAAGCCTGGTAAAACCGAGCCTTCTTTTCGAGGTCAAGGAAGCGGATCGCTTCGAGCAAACGCAGAGTCCCGAGTGCATCAACATCAGCGGTGTATTCGGGCGACTCAAAACTTACCGCTACATGCGATTGCGCAGCGAGGTTGTAAATTTCGTCAGGCTGCACGTCATGGATAATCCGGGTCAGATTCGAAGTGTCGGTTAGATCCCCATAATGCAAAGTGAGTTTAGGATCGGGAACATGAGGGTCCTGATAGATGTGATCAATGCGTTGGGTGTTGAGGGATGACGCACGGCGCTTGATACCGTGAACTTCATAACCCTTGTTAAGGAGGAACTCAGCCAAGTAAGAACCGTCTTGCCCAGTGATACCGGTAATTAGTGCTCGTTTCATATTTTTATTTCTGTCTTCTGGAGTTTACGAATAACTGATCTTTGCATCAGTTGGATAGAGGCCGCCTTGATCTGAGAATGTGTTTGTAGACTATCTCGCGAACGGGTGCGGGAGCCAAGAAGACTGCCGCCCTGGAGCACACGTCAAAGAGGGAGAGGGGGGCGGACTTGAGACCAGTCTTATAAAGATGCTTCTGAAGCTTGATTTCAGCCAGCGCATACAGCATCCCACCTCTGCGCCTGTACATCTCTTGCCCCGTAAGTGCATCGACCAAGGGTTCGTCGAGGTTCGCGCACCGAGCGCCTGCCTTGATCATCGCGGCCCATAGTGCGTAATCTTCTTTCAAGTGAATGTCGGGATAGCCACCGACGCGTCGGGCCAGTTCCGTCCGGTACCAAACGGTCATGTGGTTGAAGGGATTGCGACGACTGCCAAATCGCACAATCGCATTGTGTGACGTTGGCGTGCGCCTGACTGCCAGTAATCTTCCGTCGCGATCGACTTCCGAGATAGCTCCCCCCATTAGATCGATATCGTAGTTCTGCGATGCCAACAAATCTACCTGTTTCTGGAAGCGATCTGGATGGTTTATGTCATCGGCATCAGCACGCACCACCCATTCTGTACTAACAATAGAGAAGCCTTCGTTGAGCGCTTTCGCCAAGCCTCCGTTTACCCGAAGCCGATGGATCCTAAGGGTCCGCTGCTTAGCCGCATGACAGGACAGGACTGCGTCCAATTGCTCAGTTAATGGACCGTCCGCGACGACAATAACACCCGTGGGCGACAGTGTGTTCGAGAAGATGCTGGCCAGCGCCCGATCGAATTGCTTTGGATCGTCGCGATGATAGACTGCAAGCAGGACCGTGAAGTCGGTTTTCGAGTCTGCGGCGATATTCATGAAGAGATCATCTTGTTGTCCAGTCACCGGGTATCAATGCCGATGTGTCGAGGCGTGGATCCTGAAACCATTGCTTGGGCACTACGACAACCTTCCGGGGGTTGTCATTGAGCCAAGCCGCCCACCAGCTAAATGAACTGTTGGCTATTACGAGCGCATTGCAATTGGTCAACAGCTGCATGTCACGAAAACTATCGATGCCAGTGTTATGAGTGATGCATTCCGCATTTTCAAAATTCTCGCTAACGAATTCCCGTGCCCATTCGGAGTCGTCCGAGAAGGCATAAACTCTGGCGTTCGGCATCGCTTGCCGCAGGTCGGCCACCGAGCGGACATAATGAGCGGGCGGAACAATTCCATGCGTAGACGCAGCCTTAGGATTGCTGATGTAGTCACCACGACGCACATGAATGCCAATGGAGGGGGCGGCTTTCATCCGATCGATCACCGCTAAATTGGCAGCACCTGCATCGCCTGCAAATCGAAATGCCTTGCGGATACCAACTACCACTGAGCTGAAATAGGCTTCGCTCTGCCAATAGCCGTGCAGATAGGCGCCATGCAATGATCGCGCCGCCAGATCGGGAATGAAAACGAAATTGGACTCTGCTATGAAGCGAGGTCCTTTGAATATTCTCAGCTGTTGCTTTGCAAGTATTTTCCGCATCCAGACCGGACTGCGCCATCGTCCGATCGCATTCGCCAGATCGGCATCGGTTGCAACTGGCACATCAAGGCCGAACACCCTTTCGAGGTCAAACAGTCGATCGAGCTGCCCGTGCTGCAAGTTGTTAATCTTGAAGCGGATTTCTTGTCCGGTTGCCTTTGCCAAACCGAGGCCGCACGCATACTGAAACATCTGGTTGCCCAGCCCGCCCATGACGTTCACGATTATCATTTGATGCTCTCTTCTACCCGTTCGCAAGTCTGTTGATCGCAAACGTAAACCCACGGAATACCACCCAGGCGATCGCCTCGGACCATCGCACCGGCGCCCAGAAAGGGCTAGCTAGCCACATGCGCGCACCAACGTGAGATTTTGCGAGGTATTTTCGCTCGGACACGTTGAGTGCCTTCAGCTGGCCGGAGATTGAATTCGTTATGCTGCCGCTTTCCCTTTGCACCGAGCCAACGCTTGCATGTCGCGCCGTCACCCAATGTAGTTTCTTGCTAATGAGGCGGTAATAGAAATCCACATCAATCAGCCACACCAATTCGGGATCAAACCGGGGCACTACTTCTCGCCGCATTACGAGGCAAGCGGTCGGGCCAATAACGTTACGCCGAAACAGATAGCTCGGAGCATGCTTGAGGATAACACTCCGCAGCCAGACCGGGACATGCCTGCGCAACTTTGAGAGGTCACTGTCGAGCAGGAAGAGGTCGAGAAGCAGTACATCCGGTGCCTTGCACTTGTTGAGACAGTCACAAATTTCGGACAGGAAATGCGGGCTAACTGGCATTTCGTCATGATGCATCAACATCACGTATTGGCCGGAAGCATGGTCCAGAAGGGCGTTCCAGTTGGTCGCGGCCCCCAGTGGCCTGCCCAGGGCATTCGTATTGTGGCGATAGACAATGTGCGGCGAGACCGCCCAGTGCCGCCGGACGACATCGGCGACATCGCTTTCCGGACTATCGTCGAAAATCAGCACTTCTACGTCGTCCGGCAAAGGGCTAAGATTGCGTAAGATACGATCGACGCCCTCAGCGTATCGATATGATGGTATCAAGATGCTGAGCAGCTTAGGGGTGCATTGCGACATATCTCTACTCTATTCAGCCAACTGCGGCTCGGCTTTCGTGCGCAGCGCTATCATGGATAACAACCGGTTGATTGAGCGCGGCAATACATCCCAACCTGTTTCGGCATTGATTTGGGGTTGCCCCATCGAGAAAGTCATAGATGCGCGGATTGACATACATAGTGATGCTGCCTCAGTTTTCGGATTACAAAGTCTTTTGGCGTCCGACCAAAATCAGTTCTGGCGCGCGTGCCATTCGCGACCTGCGATTTTGAACCAGGTGCTTCACAGTCGAGACAATTGGGCCACCAATGCTAGCACTCGGCGCCACATCTGTGGGCTCCCTCTTCCTCGCCGCAATACCGGAAGCAAGGTTAAGGGCGGTGTTGACTCTTGGCGATGGCATGAATTCACTTATGAGACCACAATCACTGAGCAGGTTTGCAAGTGCGGGCACTGAGAAAATCTGACGGTGCCGAGGAAAGTCAGCGTCCCTTGCGCGTCCACCCAAGCTGTCAAAAAGATAACTTTCGGCGTTGGGGGTAGCTATCCATATGCTGCCTCCAGGTGCGAGGCAGCGGCTCAGGAGGTGCAGCGTCTCGCGGGGATCCCGGAGATGTTCAAGTACGTGACATAGCGTGATCAGGTCGAACTTTCTCTGCTGTTGATCAAGTGTCGAGGACTCTATCCATTCAAACGGTAGCCCTTCCCGGGCTGGTTTGGCCATATCAGTCCCATGTAGCGCCAAACCAGGAAATCTCTCTCCAATTTCGGTTAGCCATTCGCCTGAGCCGCACCCGTAGTCGAGGATACTAATCGCAGTAGCGGGCAAATGTCTGTCACTTGCTTCGCCTTGAAGGATTCGCAAGATCGATCGCCTGCCTTTCGCGAGAACACTTCGCACAGTGTGTGCGGTGTAATATTCCTGATAGGCTGTGGAGATGGCTTCCTCAGAGGGGAAGCGATCTGGAAAAAGGCTCATGCAAGACAGGCAACGCAGCATGTTCGCAGTCTCGGTGACATTGGAAAAGTTCCAGTCTGCAACCGGAAAGGCGACCTGCGTTTCGGTAGCCCCACAAACACATTTGTTTTGGAGGAATTTCATTTAATCTGAGCCCTTTTTCTCGCAGCCAAAAGCACACCAAATTCGACTGCAGATTTCAAGGTCCAAGCAAAAAATAGACCATTGATACCCCAAAGAAGCAGGGCTGACGGAAAGGCAATGGCGGATGTGACTAGTCCAACACCCGCTGAGTTCGTTGCGGCGCGCGCAAAGTGCGACGCCTGTAACTCGGCTGCCAAAATCCCATTCCAAGCCGCAAACAGGATGGCGACGCCAAAGATGAAAAGGGCCCATGGCTCAATTTCAGCCTGCGCAAAAGTCGAAAAGGGGAGAAGGGTGACGTTTAGCGTGAACAGCAAAAATGGTGCGCCGGCCACAGCGATAATTAGATAGGCATATTTTGCTAACTTGCTGCCTAGGCCTGCTTCAATAGTCGCAACGAATACCAACGGGGCGAAGAGATAGTTGAAGAGCCAGAATTTGGTCAAAATTTCATACACCAAAACATAAGAGTTCGCGGACGAAGGGTCGAGGAGGCGAAAGGCAACTATTCGGTCAATTGATGCGCTGAGTGCCCCAAGGCAAGACGCTAGAAGTAGGTGCTGCCATGGGCGTTTGAAAAGATGGTGGCCAACACTGGTCGAGATGTTGGCAGGCTTCTTGGCCAATAACCAGAATACCGCCACCCAGCCAACTCTCATTAGACAAGCAAGTGCAATCCCATGTGCGAGCTCGAGCCCAAGAGCGAGACAGGCTGCGGCTGCAACTGCGGCCAGACCCAAGCTTCCTTGCTTCGCCCAGATGGCTGCGGCGTGGCGGCCTTGGGCATCAAGCGCCACACGCAAATCAGTGGCAACAAAACCCAGAATCGCGATTGCGGGGCTCCACGCCAGTTCTTTAATGCCTATAACGTTCGCATCTGAGTAGGCCCAAATCGCCAGTAGGACCGGCGTAACAAGCAGTGCCTTGGCAGTGCTGGCGAGCATTAGCGATGCCCCGCCCTCCAATTCGCCACCAACTCCAGAGTGCTTCAGTGACCCCTTCGCGGTCCCGGGTTCAAGCCCCGCCGCTATGCCGCACACAAAGAAATAGACCAGGAACGATTGCAGACTTTGTGAAGATACAAGCTCCCCAAGAACGGCGATGCATCCAATAAGGATGGCGGCGTTAACAAGGTAGCTGAGTAAGACCGGGAAAGAACGGCGCAGGGCGATTTGCCCCTGAGCACGGGCGGCAGCTAAATTTCGTGTCAGTTTCATAAGCGAAATGTTCGGTGGCTGCATTTTTGAGCGACGCTTTCCTGGAAGTTGGGGCTGATACACACTTTGGCAGCCTTTTGCCCGCTCAGCGGTAGGGCCCAAAACCGCTCCCTTTACTCGCTTCCCGCGCCTGGATTCTTTGCTTCAGGCACCCACCCAGACATCCAAAGAACAGCAAAACCCCAGGTACGCTAGAAAGCGAGCCGCCGAAGAACAGCTCGGCCATCAAACATGTAAGCACGATTGCCGGGAAACTGGCGCGCTGTTGATCTTGTGCTGCGAGCGTAACGAGCACCGCGATGGCAAATGCCAAGCATGAAAGAATGCCGTAACTGATCGCAAAATCTAAGAGCTGGGATTCTGCAACCCCTGCATAAGTTAGATCCTCAAAGGTAGCGTTTAATCCTTCCAGTCCCTGATAACTTGGTCCCATTCCCAATATCGGATTTTCAAGGGCGCGCGAGATACCATTCAATAGTAGTTCGACCCTGAGTGAGTTCGAGATGTCCCCAACGCCGGACAAGAACGTGAGCGCTAAGAAGATTCCAGCAACCGAAAGCGTCACCCATTGCAAGCCAACCCAAGAAAAAAACCTCCAGCGCGCGAAAAGGGCCAGAGCAATTAACGCGAGGCCAGTGTAGCGTCTCGCATCGATCAATTGGAGCGAAACTAAGATACCAAATATGGCAAGCAGCGCCAATCCGATTCGAACTCGTCGATAAGCTGCATCATGCGCGAGTTTGCAGATCGCGACAAAGGCCACAAAGCCCGCGCCTAAGCTGCTACCTGAAAGACCTGGGTAAGAGTAGACTACTTCGCCATCGATCAATCGAGCGGGTGCCCTAATATCAAGCAGGCCCATTGCGCCGGCGAAGTTGGCTGAGGCATCTGCTAATGCAAACGGGATGGCCCATGCCCCAACAGCAAAAGCGATTTTCGAGCCTCGCGCCGACAAGATAATCATCGCCGCGATCATTCCTTGCAGCACGAACACTCCGACGTCTCTCGTCGAAAGATCGCTCTGCAGTGAGAATACAAAGGAAAGGAAAGCGCCAGAGAACGCCACAAGCAGCAAAAATTCGACAAACCCGTGGCTAGCCCGCGGCCCATTCCTCCTATCCCGACTGCTGAGCTGCCGAGCAAAGAGGATACTCACGCAAAGCATGGCCCCGACTTGAAGCACTCCGCGAAGAGCGTCAAATTCGCCAGCGTAGAAACTTCCGATGGCAGCGAGTCCAGCGATAGATTCCAGTGACCAGATCGGAGCGCGGTGGAGCGCGTATCGTCCAGTCCGGTTTGCTACTTCCATTGACATCGAGTCCGCCTCGTGAGGTTGCGAGATAGTTCGCGTTGCCATTTCCAGATTGCGCGACAAATCCAGCGCTCATAAGACCATCCGTTAGGTTGGATAGCTACTTTGGCAACACACGCCGGAAACTGACTTGAAGAGGCCTGCAGGAAAAGTTCAATAATCATTGTCGAGTATCGGCCGCCAAATTGATATTTTTCGGCACTCCAAGTAATAGGCTAATATTTTTTCTGTTTCGGGCTTTGAGGGTCGATACCGCTTCTATCAATTGAGAATACATTTCTACTCGCTGAAAAAGAGCTCTTCATTAGTTCTGAATTCGATAAATTCATGTTTGACTGTTCGCTCGAGCGCATTTGCTAGCGCAACCGGCGGCTCGAACCCAAGATCGCTCGAAGTTGTAGTGTACATTGAGTCTGCGCAGAATTTTCGAACCCTGATTGAACTGATCGCGGGTTTTTTCCCAGATAACCTCCCATAAATGTCAAAGACATAGCCTCCGGCCAGAGCAAGAGGGAAGGGAACTCGCCAACCAATTTTCCCGCTTCGTCCAAGCAAGCGAAAAACCATGGAGACAAGCTCGTTCATCGTAAAGTCTGGCTTATCGACGTAGTTGGCTGTGTGGACTCCCGGCGCCATACCTGTCAAAAATTCAAGAAAGGCCGCAACATTCTCGACGTAGGCCAGTGACTTGCGATTTTCTCCTTTCCCGACCATCACAAAACGGCCGGAGGCAATCTGACGCAACAGATTGTAGACGTTGCCGCGGTTCTGCTCTCCAAATACGACTGTTGGACGGACGATGGACAGTGACCGCTGTAGCGGTTCTTCATTTTGCCAGGCTTGCAGCCATTCCTCGGCTTCATACTTTGTTCGGCCATAGGCGTTGAAGGGATTGATCGTACCGTCCTCGCCTGTGCCAATCGGGGCGAAGCCATAGACGGCGACGCTGCTTGTGAAGACTATTGTATCGACCCCCTTATCTGACGCCGCAATGCAAACGTTTCTGGTCCCTTCCGAGTTTACCTCATCATATCTCGAAAGAGGGCGGACATCGTCCCGATGTTCTGCCGCGAGGTGAATAACGATGCTTCCGGGCTCAATTGCAGTCTTGAGGGCTGCCAGATCGCGCACGTCGGCGATGCGGGTAAGCTCGGGAAATCGAGATCCCTTGCGAATATCGATGATCGAAAATGGCATGCCATCGTTTTGGAGCCGAAGGCAAAGGCGCGTTCCGATAAAGCCGCTGCCGCCGATGACACAGACATGTCGAGGTGAGGTTTTTGCCGATAGGTCCATGGATCATTTAAGCTTTTCTGTTCTGGATTTTCAACATTGCCGGGTCGGTTTACCAACTGTTCTGCCCATTAGAGGGAGGCTGCAATGCAACGTCCCATCGCAGGCGGCCATGATCGCTTCTTCACCTTGCGCGCCCCTTTTTATGGTCCCGACTAGTTACCCGATAACGCAAAACTCTCAAGTATGCGGATCGATAACAGCTTGGGTCTCGTTCTGAATTGCCTCAATCTCTGCCTTCAAGGCGTCATATTCGCGCAACTTCCTCGCCAGAAACCTGCCTGTAAGGGCAGCTTTCTCCGCAATGCCGGATGGTGTCAGGATGTACGCGTAGCGCCACTTTGTAGCAGATGCCTTGAAGTTCTCGACCTTAATGAAACCAATTTCTATCAGAGCGTTGAGGCAATAGTTTACTCGGCCAAGGCTTATGCCAAGCTCTTGGCTCAACTCCCTCTGCGTCACGTTGGGGTTGGCCTCGACTATCCGCATCACACTGAACTGCAATGCCTCGTGTTTTGAAATATCTGAAGTTTTCATGAATGAAGTTGGGGCTCAATGGCTACCGCACTGGACGAGAAACAAGCCTCGTTCAGTTTTGAACATGGTTAGGCAATAGCGCAATCTGATGCATTGCCAAGACAAATAATCGTCGCGCATTGATTATTGTGCGTTGCTCGAAAAAAGCCGTCCAACATGGGCCGGTGGGCACATCTGCTCATTGTGTTTTGAATAAACGGATACACAACCGATCCCCTCTCGCGCATCATGCCCACACATTGTGCTCGGCATATTCAAGATAGCGCGCCAGCACATTGACCGATTTCCAGCCGCCGGCGCGCATGATGGCCGCTGTGTCAAAGCCCGCGCAGAGGAGGTCTTGGGCGGCACCAACGCGCAGCGAGTGCCCCGAGAACGCCGCGACTTCCTCAGGCGGAAGTCCGGCTGCAGCAACAGCCTCCTTGATGATCAGCTTGACCTTGGTAGTCTCAAGCGAACGATTGATCGGCTTACCTTGGTAAATTCCGCAAAACAGCGGGTCGATCCTATCGCCCCGCCATGCAAGCCACTCGCCAACCAAGTGGGCCGATCTGAGTGAGGTAAAACCGATGCGCCCCATACCGAAGGGATCGGTCTTGCTACGGCGAATGATGGCGCGCAGCGTACCATCACCGCGCAGTTCGATGTCGCCGCTCATAAGCGCCACCAGTTCCGAGCGGCGCGTCAGCAGGTCATAACCCAGCGACAACATGGCCCGATTGCGCAAGCCCCAAGGTGTATCTGGCTGGACGTCGAGGCAGCGCTGAAGATGCGCGCGGGTCATGCCCTTTGCCTGCCTGGGGCGGCCAAGCTTCGACCGGCGCACGCGGCGCAGCGCCAGGTTCACATTTTCATCATTTGTCGGGTCGGGCAAGTTAAGCAGGCGGTGGACTTTGCGGATAGCGTAGAGCCTGCGGCGCACGCTCGAGGGGCAAAGGCCCACCCCTTGATGTTCGAGAAAATCACACACGGTTCTGGCAGCAGCAGGCAGTGCCTCAAGCCCCCGCGCATCGCACCACTCGACGAATATCCGCACATCTGTGTAATACGACTTGATGGTCGCCGGGGCATAAGCTCCCTCAAGCCGCTTGAATTCCGCACGCCAATCGGGTCTATTTGGACAGTTATTAGATTCTTTAAAGCTCATTATTGAGCCGTATGGATTCATTATGCGGGAAAGTCAATGTTAACTGGTGTTCAAATTCGAGCGGCAAGGCAGGGTCTGCGTTTAACAGTTCGCGACATTGCCAACTCAGCAAATGTGAGCGTGAGCACCATTAAGCGAATTGAAGCTTCCGATGGCATACCCCGAATTTCCGTGAAAAATCTGATGGCCGTTAAAGTCGCCCTCGAAGCCGCCGGCATCGAATTCATCGGCACGCCTGATGACGGCCCCGGGATTCGCATCCGCCCACTCAAGGCGCGGTAAAAGGCGCCGCTAGCGAGCAGCCTTGCGAAGCAACCAGCGCATGGCCGCGCAGAAGAGCAAGACAGCTATGATGGCCGCGCAATCGGCAAGCCAGTCGGAGACCTGCGCATCGCGGTCAAGCGAGGGGATCATCTGCAGCACTTCAATCGCCGCGCCCAGAGCTGCCATAGCCACAAAAATGTACCGGTAGCGCAGCTTAGGAAAACTGACCGCCGCAAGAAGGGTCAAGGCCGCAAAGGCGGCCATATGTTGCAGCTTGTCATTCACCTCCAGCACCGCAGGAGGCTGCGGCAACAAGGCCATGACCATCGTAAATACAACGGTCAGCCAAAAAACTGGCCGCAAAACCTTCACAAGAATTCCTGATTGCATGGTTGGAGACCAATTTTGAGGGTTGGCAGCGCGGCCATGGCGCCGCCAGAGCGCCCCCCCTGAAGGACCAGGATAAACAAAGCAAGAAACCCTTGCCCAGCCTCCCGGTCGCGCTTCTTGAAAGATCTCCGCGATGCCAATCTCGTACCCAATCAGATCTTCTCGATGATTTCCCGGCTCGTCCGAATGATCTGCATGACGCGTCGGCGCATTGCCAGACTGTCTGCTGTGTAAAGGCCGGATTTCAGGGCGTTCTGATTGCCGCGCGGCGCTCCAGACCCCTGCGCCCCGCCATGCATGCGGCAGCGCCGATGGCCCTTTGTCGCCGGCGCCTGGCAAGGCGTGCCAGTGCGGGTCTTGGCCCCGCACCGGGGCGCATCATGCATGCCGCGCGTATTGCGCGGATGCGTGCCGCTCATTTGCCGCGGCCCCTTGTGCGAACCTTCTCGGGGCCTGCCGACGGCAGCGGCACGCTGGGTGCCTCGAGGCTAGGAGGCTGCATGCTGGCTGCTAGTCCAGACCGTGGCTCGCCGGCCTTGCCCGCCTCGACATTTCCGACGATGGCCTGGCCGCCGCTTGCGACATGGACATGTTTTACCGTGACCTTCTGCTCACCCTTGCCGCGATGCTTGTCGAGTGCGGCCAGCTGCCGAGCATAGAGGCTCATCATCTTTTGCGCATGGCCCAGATTGCTGGCGCGGCTTTCGAAGGTTTGGCCAGGCACCATCGCCCGCCGCAAACATTCCATCGCCGCTGAATGCGCTCCGACCATTTGTACTGCCAGCATCGCCTCCATGCCATCTGCAGGCTTGATACTTTCGAACAGATCAACCGCCTTGAGGATCCGGGCATTCTTGGCCGCCTCAGCCATACCTTCAGGAAACCATAACAGCCTTGCGATCTCGTTGAGCTTTTCCTGTTCTACCGCCATTGCGCTTGTGTCTATCACCTTGCCGACCGGCAAGAGCAGGTGAGCAGGCAGCCGCTCGCCCAGCGCGATCTCGGCCGGCTTGGCTTTGGGTGTGCGATCTTTTTTACGCGCCATCCCTGAAATGTGGGGCATCAAGTGCCGTCAGGCAAGAGGTGAAATCCTACAGTGCAAGGGGTTGTTTTTCATTTTGGTGGTTATTCCCCCGCCCCCACCAAACTCCCGATAACGCCTGCCCTCTCGTTTTAAGTCGTGGCGCTAGGATCGAACAATGATCGCAGACAATCAGGCCAAATGCGCTGAATAATTGCAAAGCGAAACCGCAGATCTAAACAATCCAAGAAATTTGAACCTGCGTTTATGATGCCAACCGCAGTCCGATCTGTCCGGCCGAATAGCGTGCATCAGGCCAGATACCGCGCGTGTCATAAATCAGCGCATGGCTGCGCTCTTCAGCCGGCACCGCCTTGAAGACATCGTGGCCGACCAGTGCCGCCCCGGTGCCCTCGAACTCGCGCGGCAATTCGCCGGCATAGGGCTCCACGATCTGCACCCGTTCACCAAATTCACGGGCCAGTGAGGCCGCGATAAAGCGCGCGGGGCTTTCCCGGAAATCGTCAATATTCGCTTTAAACGCCAGCCCGAGACAGGCGACTTTCAAGCCCGGATTTTCCGACACCAACTGGCGCGCACGATCGATGACATGGTGCATCTTGGCGTCATTCACTGCGCGTCCCGTCCGGATAAGGGGCGAGTGCCCGGGTGCACCGTGGATGATAAAATACGGGTCCACTGCAATACAATGGCCGCCCACGCCCGGCCCTGGCTGGAGGATATTCACCCGCGGATGGCGGTTAGCAAGCTTGATCACCTCCCACACATCCAGCCCCATTTGGTCGGCAATCATCGACAATTCATTGGCGAAGGCAATGTTGGCATCGCGGTAGGCGTTCTCGACCAATTTGGTCATTTCCGCGGACCGGGCATCGGTAGTGATACAAGTCCCGCGCACAAACCGCTTGTAGAATGCCAGCGCCTTGCGCGCACAGCGCGGCGTGATCCCGCCGATGGACCGGTCGTTATGGGTTAGTTCCTCGAGAATCTTTCCCGGCAGAACCCGTTCCGGACAATAGGCAATCGAGACATCCGGC
>Ga0209702_10004757_pt1 | contig 19286 bp, 17 predicted proteins | sample FRY01_FD_187210 | JGI IMG/M metagenome (GOLD analysis project Ga0209702, IMG submission 187210) | Freshwater microbial communities from Lake Fryxell liftoff mats and glacier meltwater in Antarctica - FRY-01 (SPAdes) (version 2) | ecosystem: Environmental > Aquatic > Freshwater > Ice > Glacier...
TGGTGACCAGGTCGGCCGCGCGGGCGAAGGCGCTGGCGGCTGCGCCCGCGCCTTCGCCCGCGCGGGCAGGCTGAGCGGGATAATCGGATGCACCCTTTCTTCCCTTCGTTCTCCCGTTGCTGCGTTCGCGCTTCGCCCACACCATGTCCGCCACATCCCCTGACAGCGCAACCACCACCACCGTGCGCGGCACCTGCCCACACGACTGCCCAGACACCTGCGCCCTGCTCACCACGGTGCAAAACGGAGTGGCGATCCGCGTCCAGGGCAACCCCGGGCACCGCCACACCGACGGCGCGCTGTGCACCAAGGTATCGCGTTACACCGAGCGCAGCTACCACCCGGAGCGCATCTTGCAGCCGCTCAGGCGCGTGGGCCCCAAGGGCAGCGGACAGTTTGAGGCGATCGGCTGGGAAGCGGCGCTGGACACGATCGCGGTGCGGCTGAAAGCCATCGCCGCGCACGACCCGCAAGCCATCGTTCCCTACAGCTATTGCGGCACGATGGGGCTGGTGCAGGGCGAAGGTATGGCCGCCCGCTTTTTCAACCGCCTCGGCGCCTCCCGCCTGGAGCGAACCATTTGCGCCAGCGCAGGCGCAGAGGCGCTGACATCCACCTTTGGTGCCAAAGTGGGCATGAAAGTGGAGCACTTCGCCGAATCGCAGCTGATCCTGATCTGGGGCAGCAACTCGATCAGCAGCAACCTGCATTTCTGGCGTCTGGCACAGCAGGCCAAGCGCAATGGTGCGCGTCTGGTCTGCATCGACCCCCGACGCTCTGAGACCGCCGAGAAATGCCACGAGCACATTGCCCTGCGCCCTGGCACCGACGCCGCGCTGGCGCTGGCCCTGATGCACCAGCTCATCACCCACGGCTGGCTGGACCACGACTACATCGCCCGCCACACCTTGGGCTGGGACAGCCTGCGCGAGCGCGCGCTGTTGTGGACACCGCAGCGCGCGGCCGAGGTTTGCGGTGTGCCCGTGCAGCAGATCGTCGATCTTGCGCGTGCCTACGGCACCACAACGCCAGCAGCGATCCGCCTCAATTACGGCGTTCAGCGTGCGCGTGGCGGCGGCAACGCGGTGCGCGCGGTGGCCTGCCTGCCTGCACTGGTGGGCGCCTGGCGCCACCGGGCCGGTGGCGTGCTGCTGTCATCTGGCGGCCACTTTCCATTGCCCAGCGCTGCGCTGCAGCGCCCCGATTTGCTGGCCGGGCGCATGCCCCGCTTGCTCAACATGATTGCCATCGGTGACGATCTGCAGCGCGAAACATCGCCCGATTTCGGGCCGAAAATCGAGGCCCTGATTGTCTACAACAGCAACCCGGTGGCAGTCGCTCCCGACTCGAGCCAGGTGGTCAAGGGCTTTGCGCGCGAGGATCTGTTCACCGTGGTGCTGGAGCATTTCCACACCGACACCGCCGACCACGCCGACATCATCTTGCCGGCCACCACCCAGCTCGAACACTGGGACATCCACACCACCTACGGTCATACCGATGTGATGCTGAACCAACCCGCCATCGCGCCGCTGGGCGAATCGCGCAGCAACGCGGCCATCTTCCGCGCGCTGGCCGAGCGCATGGGTTACGACGAACCCTGCTTTCAAGACGACGACGAAACCCTGTGTCGCACCGCGTTTGGCAACCGTGTGGACTTCGAGACCTTGCTGAACCAGGGTTTTGCCACCGTGCCGGTGCCCGAGGCACCGTTCGCCAACGGCAATTTTCCTTCGCCGTCTGGTCGCTGCGAGTTCGCCAGCAGCCGCTTGGCCGCGCGCGGCATGGACCCCTTGCCTGACCATCTGCCCAACCACGAGGCCGCAGGCAGCAGCACACGCTTTCCGTTGGCCATGATCTCGCCGCCAGCGCGCAATTTCATGAATTCCAGTTTTGTGAATGTCAAAAGCCTGCGCGATATCGAAGGCGAGCCGCGGCTGGAAATCCACGCCGATGACGCCGCCGCGCGCGGCATCGAGACCGGCCAGACGGTGCGCGTTTACAACCAGCGCGGAGAGCACCGGTGCAAAGCGGACGTGTCCAACCGCGCCCGGCCTGGCGTGGTCAACGGTCTGGGCATCTGGTGGCGCAAGCTCGGTCTGGACGGCACCAACATCAACCAGCTCACCAGCCAGCGCGTAACCGACATGGGCAACGGACCGGTTTTTTACGACTGCCTGGTAGAGGTAGAGAGATCATGACCCGCCCTGCGCCGCTTCGCGTCTTCCCCCCCTGCTGGGGGGACCACGCCTCTGGCCCAGCAAAGCCAGTTCCACGGCGTGCGCTGGGTTTTGCACTCGCTGCACTTCTTCTGACGGGCTGCGCCGGCCCGACCACGGGTGTCGGCTACTACTGGCAATCCGCCACTGGCCACATAAGCCTGATGCGCGCCTCGCGCCCGGTGGACGACTGGCTGCAAGACGCGCAAACCCCAGCTGCGCTCAAGGCGCGGCTGGCCACCGCGCAACGCATCCGCACCTTCGCAGTGACCGACCTCGCGCTGCCCGACAACGCCAGCTACCACCGCTACGCCGATCTCGGGCGCCGGGCGGCTGTTTACAACGTGGTGGCCGCACCCGCGCTCTCGCTCAAGCTGAACACCTGGTGTTTCCCGGTGGTCGGCTGTGTCGGCTACCGGGGTTATTTCGATGAGGCCAACGCACGCGCCTTCGCCGCCAGCCTGCCGCCCGAACTGGAGGTGGCCGTCTACCCAGTGCCTGCTTATTCCACCCTCGGCTGGACCAACTGGCTCGGCGGCGACCCGTTGCTCAGCACCTTCATCGGCTACCCCGAAGGCGAGTTGGCGCGACTGATCTTTCACGAACTGGCGCACCAGGTGCTTTACGTCAAAGACGACACCGCCTTCAACGAGTCGTTTGCCACCGCGGTCGAGCGCCTGGGCGGGGAGCGCTGGCTGAAGGAGCAAGCCGGCGAAGCCGCGCTTGCCGAGTACGCGGTGTTCGACGCCCGGCGCCAGCAGTTCCGCGCCCTCACCCACTCCGCGCGCAGCGCCTTACAGGCCATCTACGCAGACGATGCCGCGCTCGACGCCGACAAGCTGCGCTACAAAGCCGAGGTGATGGCACTGTTCCACGCCAACTACGCGGCGCTCAAACACAGCTGGGGCGGATTCAGGGGCTACGACGCCTGGGTCGCACAAGTCAACAACGCCAGTTTCGGCGCCCAGGCCGCTTACGCCGACTGGGTGCCTGGCTTCACCGCCCTGTTTCAGCGCGAGGGCGGCGACTTCGCCCGGTTTTATGACGCGGTGCGCGCGCTGGCCGAGCAGCCGCACGAAGCCCGCAACGCGGTGCTCGCCGAACTGGGCAGCGCCACCCGCTTTGCAGAGCCGGCGCCCATCCCATCGGCATCCCAGCGCTAAACCGACCCCAGCAGAACGCGCCGTGGCCGACATTCACATCCAACGCAGCCACCAACTTGGCCTGGCCGGCGCGCGCGAAGTCGCTCGGCAATGGACTGAAGAGGCCGAAGGCAACTTCGGCATGAAATGCAGCTACAAAGAAGGTGGAGAGCGCGACGAAGTGGGTTTTAGCCGCAGCGGCGTCAGCGGCACGCTGCTGGTGACCGCCGACCGCTTTGAGCTCGACGTCAAACTGGGTTTTCTGCTGGGCGCTTTTCGCAGGCGCATCGAGGCCGAGGTCGTGAAAAATCTCGACCAGCTGCTGGCGGCCAAAAAGCCCGCCAGCCGCAAGAAAAAAGCCTGAGCAGAAAAAGAGAGCGGGCCAACACCGGCCCGCTTCTCCCTGTCCCCAGCCGCTTTTCTCTCAGCTCAGCGATTCGATCAGATCGATATACAGCTGCATTGCCTCATCGCGCGAGCTGCCTTTGCACTGGCTCCAAGCATCCCACTTGGCACGGCCCACCATATCGGCAAAGCCGGGTTTCTTGTCGGCGTTGTCACCGCTGGTGGCCTGCTTGTACAGACCGTAAATCTTGAGCAGTGTGGCGTTGTCGGGGCGCTCGCTCAGGTTCTTGGAACTGGCCACGGTGGCATCAAAACGGGTTTGCAGATCGGACATGCGAGACTCCTTCGGTGGGCAACAAAACAACGCGCTCTCAAAGCTGCCCGGTATTTTACGGTCTGGCCTGACAGCACAATCGCCGGCGAACGCCAACAACAAGCCCGCCAGCAGCCAGTCCGCATCGGCTGGCGCAATGTCGGCAAACCCGCGATGGCCCGCCCAAGTGCGCAGGCGCGCAGCGCCAAGCGCACAACCACCGGCACCCCGACATGCCAACGGGTCTGCGTTGGCCAGCGCACTGGGGCTTGAAGGCGAGCGCATGAGCAAGGTCGACACCATCTGGCTGCAGATGGACTCCGACGCCAACTTCATGCGGATTCCAGGCGTGTGGGGACTGCGGCCCGGCGCTACAGGAGCGCAGAAGCGAGCACCTGCTGCCTGACCAGCGCTAGGTGCACAGTGCGCGCCAATGGTCCGCCGGCGCCCGCTGGCTGGAGGACCCGACTTTTACATCACGCGCCATGTGGTGGACTGCGCGCCAAACCCGTGCCAGAGCAAACCGCACAAACGGCGTTGCAAGCGCACACCGCCAACCTCGCCTCTTAACCGTTGGACCCACGACCACCCGCTCTGGCGCTTTGAGCTGGTTGAAGGCCACGAAGGCGGCTCGGCGCTGATCAGCTTGATGAAGAGCCTGGTCGATGGTGGCCACCTGCCTCCCAAGCAGAAGCACTGCGCCACGCGCGGTGGCATCGATAGTGCCGCGAGCTGGTCGCCGACACCCTGATCCGCCCACTCAGCCGCCGCACCGCGCGACGATGGAAGTGGCCGGCGGCGGCGCTGTCAGGTCACCTTGCCTCATGGCGGCACCGCAGCAAGGCCAGAGCGACACGCCAGAGCAGGTGATGGGCCGGGCCCGCCTGGGCGGCCAGCTTGCCAAACAACCCGATCAAATGTGTGAACGCGGTGCGCGCTCGCATGAACGCACGCAAAAGCAGCCTGCAACCACCGCGGTCTATCAGCCTGCTGTCGGTTGCCGGCCTGATGACAAACCCATTGCAAGACGCGCTGCTTAACCTGTTCGACAAGAAGAACGCGGCGATGATGACGTGCTTGCCCAGCCCGGCCGCCAAGCTCACGCTGTGCCGGGCAACCCTGGAGCAAAACATGTTCGGGTTGCCCCAGACCGGCAGCATGGGCATGGGCGTGTCGATCCCGAGCTGCAGTGGCGGTGGCGGTGGCGGTGGCGGTGGCGGTGTTCAGTCTGGCGTGGTCGCCGACATCAGCCTGTGCCCCAAGCCCTGGCGCATCGTCGACTCATTCACACCCGAATTTGAGCGCCTGCGGCGGTTGCCGTGGGAGGACGACACGCCCCCACGCTCCACCGCTGCGCGGGTCGCTGCCCCCCGAGGGGGCTGATCCGGCTTGGGGCGGCCCGGCGCCGGATCTGTTGCCCCCACGCTCCCCCGCTGCGCGTGGTCCGCTGCCCCCCGAGGGGGCTGATCCGGCTTGGGGCGGCCCGGCGCCGGATCGGTTGCCCCCACGCTCCACCGCTGCGCGGGTCGCTGCCCCCGGAGGGGGCTGATCCGGCTTGGGGCGGCCCGGCGCCGGATCTGTTGCCCCAACGCTCCACCGCTGCGCGGGTCGCTGTCCTTGGTCAAAACCGTCTGCTGGCGACCTCCAGCAAACCATCAAAAATCAGGCTATCGACCAGCTCGACCTGGGTTGACATGCTGGGGGCCATCTTCCAGCCGGCGCCGCCGGTCATGTAGACCACCGGCTCGTCGCCGCAGTGGCGGCGCAGGTTGTCGACCATGCGCTGCACCGCACCGGCAATGGCGAAGGTGCCGCCACTGGTGAGCGCATCGCTGGTGTTGGTGGGGAAGTCGCGCACCTCGCCGGTGGGCACGTGCAGGCCAGCGGTGCCCGACTCCAGCGCGCGCAGCATGATGCCGTGACCCGGCAGGATGATGCCGCCCAGAAACCGGCCTTGCGCGTCCACCGCTTCTACCGTCACGGCGGTCCCGACCATCACCACCACACAGGGCCTGGGCGCGCCCTGGGCCAGCACCCGATGGCGGGCGCCGATCATGGCTACCCAGCGGTCCGAGCCCAGGCGCGACGGGTGGTCGTAACCGTTGATCAGACTCGCTTCCTGCTGGCTCGACACCACCCATCGCGGAACCGCGTCCCACAGCTCCAGCTGCTCCTGAACCCGGCGCTTGACCGCGTCGCCCGCGACCACACAGCCCACCACCCAGCTCGGCGTTGGCAGAGCAGCCCAGTCGCCTTCGGCCAGGGTTTCGATGTTCTCCAGGAATTGCGCGCCCTGGGCCAGCAGCTTGGCGCCAGGCACCGGCGCGTCGTACATGGCCCACTTTAGGCGGGTATTACCAACGTCCAGGGCCAGAAAAGTCATGGCTGCATTATCGCCACGCGCCATGCACCGATCTGGTGCCACGCAGCCAACTCAGATCAAGCCAACCCAGCAGGCGCGCTGCACCGCTGAGAGCTTGTTGTCGGTCCGCAGCTTGGCCATCGCGTTGGCCAGGTGGTAATTGACTGTGCGCTCGGAGCAGTCCATGCGGGTGGCGCTCTCGCGTGCGGTCAGACCTTCAAACGCAAAATTCAGGCTTTGCTGCTCGCGTGGGCTCAGGCTGACCCGCTGCTCGGCGATCGCGCGCCGCAGCATAGGCCATATGTTGTAGGCCGACCAGGCCAGGGCCGCGGCCTCGGCTCGGTCAGAAAACATGCGCGGGCTGAACAAAAAACATTCAAAAGCGCGCCCGGCGGGCAGGCTAAACGCCACCCGCACCAGCGTCTGCTGCCCATGGGCCAGCCAAAGCCTGCGCCAGCGGCCAGCCGGTTCGAATGATGCTTTGGAAATGTCCTGCCAAGCCACCAGCGGTGCGTCGCTGTCGCGCCAGTTGGCACCGAAATCGCCACTGTCGGCCAGCGCCCTGGCTGCGCCCAGCAGCCGCGGCGGGTGGACCGCCAGCACATCGTGGTCGTCGCGTCCACCCAGCGGATTGGGACCCAGCACCACCACCGCCTCGACACACTGGTCGCTCAGCGCCGCTACCCAGTCGGCCATAAGGGCATCAACGCCCAGGCTGTCAAAGTTGACAGGCAGTGTCATGGTCGTCACCTCTGGGCACCGCGACAATACGCGACCCGCCAGAATCTCTGGCCGAGCGAAGAAGATTGAATCATTGGAAGAAGAACATGGTGCCTTTGGATCGCTGGTGGTTCCACAGCGCAAAAAAACGCCTGCCGCGGTGGTTGCTGCAAGAGATTGTCCACGCACCGCTGGAGCCGATTTTGCACCCGTCAGCCAATCGACTTCTGTGGATTGGCTGGTTTACTTTTTTGGGCCACTTGACATTCGGCTGGATTTGGGGCGTTTGGCTTCCACAGCCCTACGAAAATCCTGTAACTCGGGTGGTCTTGGCGCTTCTTGCCGCAATTTATGTGCTCCCAGCAACCACTCGCGAGCCTTCTTCGGGGCAGAGCGGCTTGCTGTTTGGCGTCGCAACCTGGATCCAGTTACCTTGGTTTTTCACCTGGATGTATTGCATGAACGGTGGCGATGCTGCCTGGCTTGCAAGCTTGACCGCCATGATCTTGATCTACTTTCACGCTACAGACTGGCGCTTGGCTTCCGTTGGCTTGATAAGCGGAGGCATTGCAGGTTGGCTCACCGCAGTTGCGACACAAGATCCCGGCGCGGCGTGGAGCCATCCAGCTGCCAATTGGGTGGTTCTTGCGTTCGCGAGCGGAATGGGTCTGATGTTGGGACTTTCCAGCGCCAATCTCAGGCGCACACGGCTGATCAACACACTGAGCGCGATAGGCGTGATGGCTCACGAGCTGCGCACACCGCTGGCGACCGTGAACCTGATGGGCGACGTGTTGCGCACCCTGGCACGCAACGACCCGCCAGAGCACAAGAGCCGCAAGATCGACGATCTCGCCACCCGGCTGCAAAACCTGGTGCGCAGCATGAACCGGCAAATTGACACCCAGATCTCCAACGCCCAGCTGATGCGCCTGCCGCGCGAGCCGAGGCAGATCGACGCGACCGATCTGGTCAATGAGGTGATAAAAAACTACCCCTACCAGTCCTCCCGCGAGCGCGACTGCGTAAGGCTACACGTCCAGAGCAACTTTTCTTTCCTCGGCTCTCGCGCCTTGTTTGCGCAGGTGCTGACCAACCTGCTCAAGAACGCGCTGCATTCGCTGGCCTCGGCCAGCAGCGCCCCGAAGCCGGGCGGCCTGCGGCTGGATGTGGGCTTGCACCAGGGCAAAGGTCGCATTGCGGTGAGCGACCATGGCGTGGGCATTGGCCACGAGCAAAAGGCGCGCATCTTCGAGCCCTTCTTTTCCACCCAGTCGGGCGTGGGGCACGGCCTGGGGCTGACCTTCTGCAAAAACGTGGTCGAGGCCGCAAACGGCAGCATCAGCGTGCGCTCTGAGCCCGCCATGGGCGCGGTGTTCATGATCGATCTTCCCTTGCACCTGCCCCCCACCGACGCGCTGCGCCCAGCCTGAACCCGGCCTTTCAAAATGTCCCTCACCTTCTCCCTGTTCCACCGGCCTGGCAGCGTCCTGTTTCTGGACGACGATACCGAGTACCTCGACATGCTGGGCATGGTGATGCCCGGCCACTGGCAGATTGAGCTGTATTCCCGGCCAGCGGCGTTTGCCCGGCGCATGCAGGGCGAGCCGGCGCGCTGGGAGGCCGATGCCGCCGCCCAGCTCCATATGATCGACCGCTGGCGCCAAGGCCAGCCGCTGCTGCCGCAAATGCTGCGCTATTGGGCCAACCACCCGCAGCGCCATCAACTGGCGAAAACCAGCGTGATCGACTACACCATGCCCGGTACCAACGGGCTGCAGGTATTGGAGACTCTGATCGACTGGCCAGGCTCGCGCGTGCTGCTCACCGGCCAGGCCGACGAGCAGGTGGCGGTGCAGGCATTCAACCAGGGGCTGATCGACCAGTACGTGCCCAAACAGGCGCGCGACATCACCCGGCTGCTCATGGGCGCGCTGCGCAAGCTGGGGCAGGCCGCGCACCCGAGGGTCAACACGCTGTGGCGCGCCACCCTGCGCACAACGCAACAGTCGATCCTGCAAATTCCCTCGGTTGCCCAGGCGCTGCAGGCCTTCACCGAAAAGCACTGGGTGGAATACGTGGTGCTTGATCAGCCGTTTGGCTTGCTGGGCATGGATGTCGCTGGGCGCTGCCACTGGCTGCAACTGGAACCGGTGGCCAGCCTGGGCGACCTGGCGGAGCTTGTCGGCTCGGCCGGCCTGGGGCTGGAGACGGTACAGGCGGTGGCGTTGGGCCAGCGACTGGCGGCCGTTGAGCTGCACCAGCAGCTGAGCCTGCGCGGGCCGGTGCGCACAGCCCCAGCCATGCCCATGGGTGAGGACGGCACCTTGTGCGCCGCCCTGTTCACGCTCGACCCGGCCGATCTGTCCGCCCCGATCTACCCTTACCGGCACTTCCTCGAATCCCAGGGCGGGCGGGCCATTCACGACGATTGAGCAGCGCCGGCACGGTTGCGCCGCGCGATCGGCCAGTCCCAGGGTTTTACGATCGGCGCGATCTCGCGCAGGGAACTCACCACATGGTCCAGCTCTGCATCGGCCAGCGAAGCATTGAGGGTGAGCCTCACCATCGCACGGTTGCGGCTGGTCGCGGGGGCGCAAAAGATGGCGCCAAATACACCGCGCTTTTCCAGCTCATCCCGCAGCTGCATGGCGGCGGTCTCTGTGCCGGCCTCCAACGAAATAATTTGTTCAGTGCCTTGGTGAATCGGGTAGCCAAGATCGGCAATTGCCTTTCTCATGCGAACCGTCAGTGCCTTGAGTCGCGCGCGCTCAGCGTCGGCCCGCTGAAGCACACCCACGGTTGTTCTCAGCGCAGCGACCTCCGGTGGCAACAGGCAGGAGCTGAAGATGTTGGGGTAGCTGGAGCTGAGGATGTAATAACGCATGCTTGCTGGCGCGCTAAAAAATCCTGCGCGCCCTGCAAAAGCCTTGGCCAGGCTTGCCGTGATGAAATGAACCCTGTCTGTGAGCCCGAGTTCGGCGCACAAGCCTGCGCCCATCGGCCCGTGTGTTCCAAGTGAATGAGACTCGTCCACCAGGATCATGCCGCCATGCTTCTCGGTGACTTCGACCATTTCCTGCAGAGGACACATGGCGCCCGTGGTGCTGTACACAGAATCCACCACCACGATGCCCGGCCCTTTCCGTTCCATTACACGGTCCAAATGGTCTGGGTCGTTGTGCCGAAACGCGTGGGAAGGCGCTCGCGCCGCGTGAGCGCCTTCCCACAAAGACGTGTGAGCGAGTGAGTCAAGAAAGACGGGCGTGCTGGCATCGGCAATTGACTGCAGCAAGCCCATATTCGCCGCGTAGCCCGATTGACAGACGAATCCGTCTTCCTTGCCGATCCAGTCACAAATTGCTTGCTCCAGCGCGCGCGTTGGATGTTGTTGAAGCAAAAAAACACCGGACTGAACGACGAACTCCGAACCCTTGGTGACTGCGGCGACATGGGCAGCAACGATTTCGGGATGCCCAGTTACGCTGAGATAGTCATTGCCGTCCAATCTCACCGCGTTGGGCCCGGGTGCGCTGCCATGCAGCACGAACTTGCCTTTCCAGGGTCCGTTCCAGCGCGGCGTGAAGTCGCGCTCAATACGGGCCTGCAAAGCACCGGAGAGCGGTGGGTCAACCGCGACACAGTTTGATGGACGTTCCTGAACCTTCATGGCGTTTTCCTTCAAAGAAGCAAAACTCCATTGAAAAAAAAAATTCGGGAAAAATCTCACGCACCCTGTCAGCTTTAGCAGGGGATATCAATCTTTAGAATTCATTTTTTTTGTTTGCAGCCGATAACGCACCCCGGCAACCCCGAAGAGCACAGGGTTTCGCCGCCGAGCCTGGGGGCCTCGCGGTCCCGCTGCCTCAGTGCTGCCGCCAGGGCAAGCCATGGTGGCGCCAGCCGCCGGTCTGGCCCCGGTGTGCCTTTGGATTCCGATCGCCTTCGAAGCCCCCGAGGATGTTGTGGGCCTCCAAACCCAGCTGCGTGGCGCGCTGGGCGGCAGCGATCGAGCGCACGCCGCTGTGCCACAGCAGCACCAGCTTTTGGCTGTCTGCTGCGGCTTGCTGCACCGCTTAGCCGAATAGCGGACGAAGCGCCATGCCGGGCCATTGCTTCCAGGGCGCCACCACCGCGCCGGGCACGAAATCGACCCACTCGCGCGCGGCATCGGTGTGCACGCCCACCAGCACCGCCTCGCCAGCCTGCACCCAGCGCCAGACCATCAGAGGCGAGACGTCGCCCGCCAAACCAGCCTACAGCGGGCGCGGCTGCATGAGAAAGGCACCCTCGAGTTTGTGGCGCATGCCGGAGCTCAGGCTGACCATCACCGCTTCGTCGATGCTTGGGACGCAGCAGCTTCAGCGCGGCCATGGCGGGCACAAACGCCGCCTCGCTCTTGCCGGTGATGTGCATGTTGCCGGCCTTTTCTTTGCCAAGGCTGGAATGGCGGTGGTTCTGGTGGTCATGGCAGGGTCAGACGGTGGTGGACTCGGCCAGCGCGAGCAGCACGCGGGTGATGCTGTAGCAGAGCGCGCTGGCGCTTCCGGACTGAAAGTCGGTTCGGCCGCAGCCGTTGATCAGCAGGGTGTCGCCGGTGAACACAGGATCGCGCCAGACGAAGCCCATGCTGCCGGCGGTGTTGCCCTGGCGCGTGCGAGGCCAGCCGCGTCTCGCCGCCAAAACGCAGCCTGTGCCATTGCTCGCCTGCACACCAGCGGTGGCGGTGCCCGGTGCCGCAACCCAACAGCGCTGCGGTTCAGGCGCTCACGAGCTCAGCCAATGGGCCAGCGCTGGTGATGTGCTCGGCATGGGCTTGGGTTTCCACCGTCCACACCAGCTTCGGGCCGTAGGCGTGCAAAACCGCCAGGTCGCACCCAATCTGCTCGTCCACCGGATCGATGGTCAGCGCCTCGCGGCTGGCCTGAGCGAACAGCAGGTAGGTGCAGGTGCCGCAGGCGGGGTCGAAAAGCTGCACGGGGTTGGTGTAATTCGCAGCCGCGTCGGTGCGGCGTAAAAAGCGGGCAAAGGTTTTTGCTTGCGATCGGGCACGCAGGTTCGACAAACGCCCAGAGCAGTCAGCAGACACCAGACACGCCCCCAGCAGCTGGCGCAAGCCCCGTTTTGCAGCGCCCCATTGGTCAAGGCGCCGATGCCAACAGCACGCCGGCGAGCGGCGTGCCGACCCCCACAACACAGCGAATCCGGTTACCATTGACGTTTACGTAAACGTCAACCAGACCGGCACAAAAAAAGCACATCAGCGAACCGACCAGAGACCAGCATGCCCCGACCCGACGCTACCGACCTGCCGTTTCCGCTCGCCGCCATCCGGGCCGCAGAGGGCAGTGTTTGGAGCGACTGGCAATGGCAAGAAAGCAAAGCGTCATTGTCCGAATGGGACCCTGGCGCCAAGCCGTTCTCCGAAGGCAAGAAGGGTGACGACAAGGAATTGGTGGAGCTGTTGGCGCAGCAAATCGACGCCCTGCAAAACCTGTTTTTTGCCGACAAGCGCTACAAGCTGCTGCTGGTGTTGCAAGGCACAGACACCGCCGGCAAAGACGGCACGGTGCGCGGTGTGTTCGCTCGCACCAGCCCGCTGGGGGTTTACACCGTGGGCTGGAAAGCGCCAACCGAGACTGAGCTCGCGCACGACTTCCTCTGGCGCATTCACCAGCAAATACCCGGCGCGGGCCAGATCATGGTGTTCAACCGCAGCCACTACGAAGACGTGCTGGTGCCGGTGGTCAACAGCCAGCTCACGCCCGAGCAAACCCGCCAGCGCTATGCCCAAATCAACGCCTTCGAGCGCTTGCTGGCGGAGTCGGGCACCGTCATTCTGAAATGCCTGCTGCACATCAGCAAGGAAGAACAGCGCGAGCGCCTGCAGCAGCGGCTGGACGACCCAGCCAAACACTGGAAATTCAGCTTGGGCGACCTGACCGTTCGCAAGCAGTGGGACGCTTACCGAATTGCCTACGACGCCGCACTGGCCGCCACCCACACCGCCTGGGCACCTTGGACGGTTGTGCCAGCAGACTCCAAAACCCACCGCAATTTGATGGTCGCCACCCTGGTGCGCGACAGCCTTCAAGCGCTCAATCTGCGCTTTCCCCCGCAAGACCCGGCCCAAGCGGGCTTGCGGGTTGCGTAAATCCCTTTCTCTTGCAAGGACCTCGCCATGACACAACTCGCCGCCGACTACCAAGCCCTGGCCAGCTACCGCCCCACCAACAAGGTGCGCTTCGTCACCGCTGCGAGCTTGTTCGACGGGCACGACGCCGCGATCAATATCATGCGGCGCATTCTGCAAGGCATGGGCGCCGAGGTGGTCCACCTGGGGCACAACCGCTCGGTAGACGAGGTCGTCACCGCCGCCTTACAGGAAGACGCCCAGGGCATCGCGATCAGCTCCTACCAGGGCGGTCACGTCGAGTATTTCAAGTACATGGTCGATCTGCTGCGTGAGCGCGGCGGCGAACACATCCAGGTGTTTGGCGGTGGTGGCGGCGTGATCGTGCCATCGGAAATCAGCGAGTTGCAGGCGCACGGCGTGGCGCGCATCTACAGCCCGCAAGACGGCCAGCGGATGGGCCTGGCCGGCATGATCGGCGAGATGGTGATGCGCTGCGACAAAAACATCAGCGGCCTCGCGCCGAAAAATCTCGCTGCGATTGAGGGCCACACCGAGATGGGCTGGCGCGCGCTGGCGCAGCTCATCACCGCGGTGGAAAACGGTGGTGCGCCAGCCGAGCTGCTTGAGACGCTGCGCAGCCAGGCGGTCCAGATCAAGACTCCGGTGATCGGCATCACAGGCACCGGCGGCGCGGGCAAGTCCTCGCTCACCGACGAGCTGATCCGCCGCGTGCGGCTGGACCAGCACGACGCGCTGCGCATTGCCGTGATCTCCATCGACCCGTCGCGCCGCAAAAGCGGTGGCGCCCTGTTGGGCGACCGCATTCGCATGAATGCGATCAACCCCTGGCAGCAGGGCCCGCGCGTCTACATGCGCAGCCTCGCCACGCGCGACACCTCCAGCGAGATCAGCGCGGCCCTGCCCGATGTACTGGCCGCTTGCAAGGTGGCAGGCTTCGATCTGATCGTGGTGGAGACCTCAGGCATTGGCCAAGGCGACGCAGCCATCGTGCCCTATGTCGACGTGCCGATGTATGTGATGACGCCCGAGTTCGGCGCTGCCAGCCAGCTGGAAAAAATCGACATGCTCGACTTTGCTGAGTTCGTGGCCATCAACAAATTTGATCGCAAAGGCTCGCTCGATGCCTTGCGCGACGTGGCCAAGCAGGTACAGCGCAACCGCGAGGCGTTCACCGTCATGCCAGACGCGATGCCGGTGTTTGGCACCATGGCTGCGCGCTTCAACGACGACGGCGTGACCTCGCTGTACCAAGCGCTCAAGGTGCGGCTGATCGAGCTTGGTCTGCCACTGACCGAGGGAAAGCTGCCCGCGGTGAACGTGCGTCACAGCACCAACCAAACACCCATCGTGCCGCCAGCGCGCACCCGCTACCTGGCCGAGATCACCGACACGGTACGCGGCTACAAAAAGCGCGCACGCGCCCAGTCCCGGTTGGCGCGCGAGATCCAGCAACTGCGTGAAGCCGCGCGCATGCTGGGCGTGGAGAAACCCAGCCGATCCAAAGCGGCCGAGGCCACCGTCGACCTGGCCCAGGAGCGGGAACTGCAGCAGGACACCGACGCGCGCAAGTTGCTGGCGCATTGGCCCGACATGCAAAAAGCCTATGCGGGCGACGAGTACGTGGTGAAGATCCGAGACAAAGAAATCCGCACCGCGCTCACCAGCAAAAGCCTCTCGGGCACTGTCATTCGCAAGGTGGCGCTGCCCACCTACGAGGACCACGGCGAGATCCTCAAGTGGCTGATGCTCGACAACGCGCCAGGCAGCTACCCCTACACCGCTGGCACCTTCGCCTTCAAGCGCGAAGGCGAAGACCCGACCCGCATGTTCGCTGGCGAAGGCGACGCCTTTCGCACCAACACGCGCTTCAAGCTGCTGAGTGAGGGCATGCCGGCCAAACGCCTTTCGACCGCGTTTGACTCGGTCACGCTCTACGGCAACGACCCCGACCCGCGCCCCGATATCTACGGCAAGGTGGGCAACTCGGGCGTGAGCATCGCCACGCTGGACGACATGAAGGTGCTCTACGGCGGCTTCGATTTGTGCGCACCGGCCACCTCCGTTTCGATGACGATCAACGGCCCGGCGCCCACCATCCTGGCCATGTTCATGAACACCGCCATTGACCAGAACCTCGACAAGTTCAAGGCAGACAACAGCCGCGACCCCACCGACACCGAAGCCGCCAAGATCAAGGGATGGGTGCAAGCCAACGTGCGCGGCACGGTGCAGGCCGACATTTTGAAAGAAGACCAGGGCCAGAACACCTGCATCTTCTCCACCGAGTTTTCGCTGAAAGTGATGGGCGACATCGCCGAGTATTTCGTGCGCCACGACGTGCGCAACTTCTACTCGGTCAGCATCAGCGGCTACCACATCGCCGAGGCGGGCGCCAACCCGATCAGCCAGCTCGCATTTACGCTCTCCAACGGCTTCACCTTTGTGGAGGCTTACCTGGCGCGCGGCATGCACATCGACGATTTCGCGCCCAACCTCTCGTTTTTCTTCAGCAACGGCATGGACCCGGAGTACACCGTGCTCGGCCGCGTGGCACGCCGCATCTGGGCGGTGGCGATGAAGGAAAAATACGGTGCCAATGAGCGCTCGCAAAAACTGAAATACCACGTGCAGACCAGCGGGCGCAGCCTGCACGCGCAAGAGATTCAGTTCAACGACATCCGCACCACATTGCAAGCGCTGATCGCTATCTACGACAACTGCAACAGCTTGCACACCAACGCGTTCGACGAAGCCATCACCACACCAACCGAAGAGTCGGTGCGCCGCGCGATGGCGATCCAGCTCATCATCAACCGCGAGTGGGGCCTGGCGAAAAACGAAAACCCGAACCAGGGCAGCTTCATCATCGACGAGCTGACCGAGTTGCTAGAGGAAGCGGTGCTGACCGAGTTCGAAAAAATTGCCGACCGCGGCGGCGTCTTGGGGGCGATGGAAACCGGCTACCAGCGCGGCAAGATCCAAGACGAGTCGATGCACTACGAGATGCTGAAGCACACCGGCGAGTATCCGATCATCGGCGTCAACACCTTCCGCAATCCGCATGGCGACCCGACCTCTGACACGCTGGAGCTCGCGCGCTCAACCGATGAAGAAAAGCAGTCGCAACTCCAGCGCTTGGCCAACTTCCACACACACCATGCGGCCGAAGCACCCGCCATGCTGGAAAAACTCAGGCAGGCTGTGATCCACAACAGCAACGTGTTTGATGTTCTGATGGAAGCAGTGCGCGTGTGCAGCCTGGGCCAGATCACCAGCGCCCTGTTTGAGGTGGGCGGGCAGTACCGGCGCAACATGTGAGCATGCGTCGGGCGGGTTGCGGCTGGACAGGGACGCTCAGTTGGCGAAAAGGCATCACAAAAATGACCACCCCTAGGCGCTTTTCGGTGCAATGAAAGCGGTGTGGGACCCTAAATTGGTGGAAATTTACGGTGCCGCCCATGCCCAAAACCGCACAACGATCTTTCAGCACGACGCCACTCCAGCGCGCTGCACAGCCAGCGCAATCAGCGCAACTGAGCAGCATGCAAGCGGCCGCCACCACGCTGGGCGCCATCACCTTGGTACTGGGCGCTGCCGCTGGTTTTCTGTGGGTGAGCGCGAGCGGGTGCTGGCTGAGGCCTCTGAACTCACGACACGCGGCGCACACCGTCTGGCCACCGATTTGCAGCAGTCGCTCACCGTGGCGCACACCGCCATGGATCGATTCAACGAGCGGCGCTGGCTGGCGTCCTCGCAATCGCTTCAGACCCCTCCCGCTGAACTGGCAGCATTGCAAACCGCGCTGCTAGCGGCCCTGCCATTGCCCTTCGGGCTGCGCGCGATTGGGCCCAACAACAGCGACATTGCGCTCATTGGACCGGCAGACAAGCCGGCAGATCTACAGACCAGAGCATTGCGTCTGTTGGCAGAAACCGCTGAAGGCCACTGGGGGGTGGGCAACACCGTGGCTCTGCCAGACAAAGGCATGGTTCCCTGGTTTGGCGCGCCGACCCCAATACGCAAGACGTTGTCGGATACGCGGCGGGCCTGAGATTCGACGAACTTCAACGCTGGCTGGAAAGCGAGCGCCACAACGAAAGCGATCGGATATCCCTGCTCTGGCTGAACAACGATGACAGCGCCACGCTGCTCGCTAGCGCACCTCGTGTCAATGCCGAACTGGGTGTAAACGTGATCGCCGAATGGGTGGCCCGCGCCGCGCAGAGTCCCATCGGTATCGTCGATGTGGTCAGCCAGCTCGACGGCGTGTCACGTCGCGTGGCCTTCGAGCGGCTCATCGGCCCAGCCGATCAGCCGGTGCTGGTGTTCGGTGCCAGCACCCAAACCGCGCTGGCGGTGTGGCGCGAGCGTTTGCCCTATTGGGTGGGTTTTTCGCTGCTGCTCTCTGTGGGCATCGCACAGGCGTGCTGGCGTCTAGACCGCAGTCTGCGCGAGCTCTCACTCAGCAAGCAGCGTTTCCAGCTGATGCTCGACTCGGGCAACGTTTGGGACTGGGATCTGACAACGGTTTTGATGCGCTATGCCCCCTCCTTTCTGGCGCAGCTCGGGTACACCTCTGTGTCCCAAATGTCGCTGGCCGAGAAAACCAGTGAACTCATGCTGCCCGAAGACCGCGCACAGGTGGCGCAAGCGCTTCGGGATCATCTGCGCAACAACAAACCGGACAACGTCAACTTCCGTCTGCAAAATACGCAGGGGCGGGTGCATTGGTTCGAGAGCACCGGTCAGGCGTTTCGCGATCCTGCGGGCCGTGCCACCGACATGGCAGACACCACCTTCGAGATCACCGAGCGGCTGGCGCTGGCACAGTCGCGGCGGCAAACCCTGCAGCAGCTGGACACAGTGGCCAACGCCTCGCTGGTGCTGTTCTGAGCCACCGACCTGTTGGGTCAGGTCGATTGGGTGAACCGGTGCTGGGTGGAATTCACCGCGCAGGCGGAGTCGAACATCAGGGGCGGTGGCCTGGCGCAAGACGTTCACCCTGAAGATGCAGCGAAGCAACACTTGGCAATGCGTCTGGCGCTGGCGAAACGCCAGCCCTATTTTCTGGAGTACCGGCTGCATCACCACAGCGGGGAATTTCGTTGGGTGATGGAGCAATGCCTGCTGCGGCTGGATGCCGACCATCAGCAGGTGGGGTTCATCGGCTCTTGCGTTGACATCTCCGAACTCAAGCGCGGCAAAAGCGAGGTGCGCACGCGGGGCGCCATGCTGGAGCGCGTGTTTGAGGTGTTGCAAGACCGGTTGTTCGTGATCGACAACGGCAACCGCTTCATTTATCACCACGGATTGGAGGACGAGGGCCTGTACACGCCATCCAATCTGTTCTTGGGGAAAACAATCACAGAGGCATTGCCCGACCAGCTTGCAACATTGACCGCCCAAGAGCTGAAAAAAGCGCGCACAGGACAGCTCTGCGATTGCGACTACATGCTGGATCTTCCCGGCCTCGGCCTGCGGCATTTCAACGCCCGGATGGCACACATTCCCGACAGCAATCACTGCATGTTGATCACGCGCGACATCACCGAGCGCGAGGCGTTGCGACAGCAGCAGCAGCAGCAAAGGCTGCACCAGTTCATGCAGTTGCAGGCGAGCCTGGCGAGCCTGGCGAGCAGCTTCATCAACCTCCCCATTGAACAGATTGATGAGGGCATCGACCGAGCCCTGGCCAATAGTGGTGCGTTCGTCAGCGTCGACCGGACTTACATCTTTGCCTACGGTCTGGCACGTGGCATTGCGGTTAACACCCACGGGTGGTGTGCACCCGGTATCCCGTCGATCAGGCCCGATCTGCAGGCGCTGCCGATTGACGAGATGCTTGAATCGGCGTCGCACCAGGCCGGGCAGCCTTATGCGGTGGAGGATGTGTCGGCGTTGGAGCAGGGTCCTACACGCCAGATGCTTGTGGCACATGGTATCCAGAGCATGACCACGCTTCCCATGCACGCTGGCAGCACCTACCTGGGTTTTGTTGGCTTCGATTCGGTTCGCACGCCGCGCACCC
>Ga0209702_10004762_pt1 | contig 19266 bp, 18 predicted proteins | sample FRY01_FD_187210 | JGI IMG/M metagenome (GOLD analysis project Ga0209702, IMG submission 187210) | Freshwater microbial communities from Lake Fryxell liftoff mats and glacier meltwater in Antarctica - FRY-01 (SPAdes) (version 2) | ecosystem: Environmental > Aquatic > Freshwater > Ice > Glacier...
TTTTATAATGTGCTGAAAAATCCGCGCCCAAATAGAGTCAAAGCAATTCCTATGGACCCTATTTTCGGCGAGGATAAGCCGTGATGTTTCCCGAACCGCTTCATGTTGGTCGCCCCAATATGGGGGATCGTGAAGAGCTCAACCGACTAATTGACGGAATCTATGATCGCAAATGGCTAACTAACGGAGGGCCGCTAGTAATTGAATTTGAACGCAGACTCGCCGAGTTATTAGGCGTTAGTCATTGCATAACAATAGCCAACGGAACGGTTGCCTTAGAAATAGCCATTAGAGCTTTAGGTCTTACTGGGGAAGTGATCGTTCCCTCGTACACATTTATTGCTACAGCCCATGCACTGAATTGGCAAGGGTTGACTCCAGTTTTTGCTGACATCGACGAAACCACCCACAACCTTGACCCCGACTCTGTTCGTGCCGCAATTACCCCACGAACATCAGGAATTATTGGAGTCCACCTGTGGGGACGCGCGGCACCAGTCGATGAGCTTGAAGTTATCGCCAAAGAAAATAATCTCTTCCTGCTTTTTGATGCCGCACACGCTTTTGGCAATTCTTATAAGGGAAAAATGATTGGGTCGTTAGGTAGCGCTGAGGTATTTAGTTTCCATGCAACTAAATTTTTTAATACTTTTGAGGGGGGCGCCGTTACTACAAACTCGGATGCTTTGGCCAAAAAAATGCGTCTGATGCGCAACTTTGGGTTTAGAAATTTTGACGAGGTAATTTTCCCAGGGACTAACGGGAAGATGAGCGAGATTTGTGCAGCTATGGGTTTAGTGAATCTAAACTCCATAGATTCGTTTATCAATCGCAATGTAAAAAATTATTTAGCTTACGGTGAAATCTTTTCTACTAGCGACCTTTTAAACTTGCTCGAATACGAAGACCAGGACCATAAAAACCATCAATACGTTGTAATTGAACTTTCGTCGGCTATGGCGAAGAATCGGGACCGACTCGTAGCCGAACTTATGGCCGAAAATATCCAAGCGCGTAAATATTTTTGGCCGGGCTGCCACCTAATGGAACCATACAAAAGCCTTTTCCCACATTCAGGTATGACGCTTCCAAATACTTCTACTGTTGCGGCGAGAGTGATAGTTCTACCTACGGGCGAGGCGGTAGATACCGACACTTGCCATAAAATTGCACAATTCATTATCTCAAAACTTGAAAGTTATTAGTCGTATTCATAGCATCACGGCGTTATTAAAATATTTGTAAGCAAGATCTTGGCGGAAGGTCGTAGACACGCATGCGAGTCGGAATAATGCAGCCTTATTTTCTTCCTTATATTGGATACTTTCAGCTGGTAAATCACTGCGACATTTTTGTCTTTTATGACGACATCCAGTACTCAAAAGGGGGATGGGTTAATAGAAATCGTTTGCTGGTAGGCGGCGCCGCTAAAACTTTCACTATCCCGCTAATGAAAGCGAGTAATTTCCTTGATGTGAGGGATAGGCGCATATCGGAAGCGTTTAACCCTTCTAAAATGATGAGCGCTTTCGCACAAGCCTACGATAAAGCACCTCATTGGGAGAAATACAAGGACTTGTTGACCGCAATACTCGAATATCCAGACCGTAATCTTTTAAATTTTATTAACAATTCGACAGCGGCAGTCGCTGCCGCGCTGTCTATTGACAGCAAGATTTTGGTCTCATCAAATATAACGATTGACAAAACTCTAAAAGCGCAAGATCGCGTCTTGGCAATATGCCAATCGTTAGGAGCAACTGAATACATCAACCCAATCGGAGGATTAGATCTCTACCAGGAATCAGTCTTCGCCAAACTTGGTATAAGCCTAAAATTTCTAAGCCCTAATTTGACTCCATACCCTCAATTTTCTGAACCATTCGTTGAAGCGTTGTCGATTGTAGATGCGCTTATGTTTCTAGAGCCCTCTGAACTCATATCTCGAATTAAAAATGACTACGCCCTAGTAGCTCCTCGATAATACGATCTGCTCTTAGGCAACGACCACTCATAACGACTTTTCTTTCACTAGTCAATCAAAAGAGCGCGCTATTATGATTTGATGCAAGTTGATAAAAATGCCAATCAGCATCGTTATGCTTGGAGATCGGAGCGCGCTTTGGCGCGTTATTACCGAATGCCAACGACTACGCGGAGGTTAACGACTTGTCAGCAGAATTAGGTCGAATTGAAGCCCTGGGCTGGCAGGCTGCCTCCGCAGATACTGATGGGGTTAGATACCTGCGGCGAGACGGGGCTGACGTCTCTTACCCTCGTGGAGTCTTGGATACCCTCGTCGGATCAGGGGGAGAGGGATTCTGGCTCGACTCAAGAGCTAATGCCGTTGGCGCGTTATTGCGCGACTACTCAATCCCGACACTTTGGGACATTGGCGCGGGGGCCGGCGCGATGGCTAAAAGACTGGGTCATTATGGAGTGGAAGTAATTTCAGTAGAACCACTGCCTGAGGGTGCCCAAGAAATCGCGAGCTTAGGCGGCGAAGTATTCTGCGCAACTTTACCAGATCTCGAATTACCGGCCGAAAGCATTAACGCTTTTGGTCTCTTTGATGTGCTAGAGCACTTGGAAGATCCGTCACAAATGCTTGACGAAGTAACCAGAACACTCGCACCGACTGGAAATCTCATCGTTACCGTTCCTGCCTACCAAAGCCTATGGAGTGCAGAAGATGAAGCAGTGGGGCATTTTCGAAGGTATTCCACCAAGGCTTTGCGGTCGCTCTTGCGGTCTTCAGGGCTATCGGTTATTTCCACCCGTTACCTTTTCGCCGCGCTTGTTCCCGCAGCAGCCGTGCTTAGGGCGCTTCCCTACCGAATGGGACGCGGGCGGGAGAAAAGTGATGCAATTAAACACACCGCAGCTCGAATACACCCGAGACCAACTGTGAATAAATTGGCAAACTTGGTATTTTCCGCCGAAGCGAGAATCGCCCGTAGCGTTCCCCTGCCTTTTGGATTATCCATACTTGCCGTAGCTAAAAAACAAAACCCGCTTTAATCAGACGAACGCGACCTATCGACTGATTTTAAAAGTACCGATTCAAAAGCTTCAATTGATCTTTCCCACGTGAAGGTACGGGCACGGTCTGCCGCGTTTTTACCCATTGCTTCTCGGTAACTTTTATTTTCTGCCAACTCTATCCACGCGGCGATAAAACTTTCATCATCTTGAGCAAGCAGACCAGTAGTTCCGTCTACTACCGAATCGCGAACACCTTTTACGTCGTAGGCAACCGTGGGCATACCGGCTGCCGCGGCCTCCATTACGACTGTTCCCCAACCTTCGTGATGTGCCGGATGAATAAGTAACCACGCGGCGCCTAGTTGTCGAGACTTTTCTAATTCATCGACCCATCCGCAGAAGTGAACACCTTCACCGGCTTGAGCTTTGAGAGCTTTCTCTTCGGGTCCACTACCGACAATAATTAATTCTCCTCCAGTACGGTTTCGAACTTGTCCCCACATCGCGATTGCTTTTTCAATATTTTTATGAGGTACAAGTCGGCTGAGAACGAGAAATCTTGGAGTAGCTGATTTTGGTTCGACGATCTCAATTGGTGTTGATCCCATCTCTATGGTGGTTATTGAGCGCGAATCAATGCCGGTAGAGGCGAGCGATTGAGCAGTTGATTTTGAAACAGCTACGAAGTGCGAGTTGCGATAAACGCGCGGCATCAGCCAACTTTCCGTCCATCTTCCAAGAGAAGCAAGCGGGAATGGGTATCGCATTGCCCATTGGTCAGTGTGTATGTGATGGACCAGTCCTACAACCGGTCTTCTTTGCCATATCGGAGAGAAATAGGGATTCCAAAGATTCCACGCCCGTTCTGCGAGTCGTACTGGATCCATGATTCGATCTAGCCGAGTTATGTAAACAATCTCGCCGAAGCGCTGAAACAAAACGGCTAAGAAAATAACAAATGATGACCCAACCAGCCATTTTTTTGGAGTTTGATCAATCAAATTTGTCAATTTCTATAATTAATGATCTTGAAGTCCAATTGATCAAGACTGTCGGCCACCTTGGTCGATGCGTAGCGGATCGTCGTCGTCCCAGTCGGCCGGCCGGTCGTCGACTTCATCTCGCCAGTTCGGTTTCGGTTCGCCCGCTTCAACTTCGGCTAACGACCGGCCACTTTCGTCGAACAATCCGTCTTCGTAGCCCTGTTTCAGTTCGCGTGCTTCGCGAAATCTGCGAGCCCGTCCTTTTCGCGCCATTTCGACACCTGTCCTTACGGGCTCTATGGCCCTCAAACAATCAAGACTTGCATTATTCCACGTCGTGAGGCTCCAGGGGAACCGGAATCTCGCGGAGGCCTAGATCAACAAACTCTAAACTGGGGCTACGATCTAAAGCCTGCGGGCGATTGGCTCAGTGGTAGAGCGCTGCCTTCACACGGCAGAGGTCACTGGTTCGAACCCAGTATCGCCCACGATCCGATGTAAGAGAACGGCGGAGGCGAGTTTAAAAGACTCACTTTCCACCGCCTGCTGGCAACACGATAGGCGTACTCGTCGATCCAAATAATCCCGAGTCGTTGATGATCGACTGGAATCGACCACAAGGTTGAACGAAATAAATATCAAGTCTTGACGGCGGATGCCCTTCGGGGCATCAGCCTGATGGGTCATCGAGATGAACGAATCGCGTATCCGGTCTACTATCAACCCTAATGACCAGCAGCCAGATTCCGGCCCCTACTACCGATCTCACGATTGACGAGATTGATTTCGGTAATCCGGAGTTGTGGCCGCGGCCCGACTTTCCCGGCATGTTCGCGAAATTACAGGCCGAGCGCCCCATTTCTTGGCACACCGAACCCGATATTCCGGGTTTACCGCACGGTGAAGGGTTTTGGTCGCTGACTCGTCACGCCGATATCCAGCATGTCAGTCGACATCCCGATCTTTTCATCTCCGGCCAAGGCACCAATATCCCTGATTTCCCACCCGAGGTTTCCGAATTTCTGGGGTCGATGATTAACATGGATCCACCGCGGCACACTCGTTTCCGTTTGATTGTTAATCGCGGGTTTACTCCGCATCAGGTGAACGCGTTAGAGGCGGGAGTTTATGAACGGGCGCGCGCGATAGTCGATTCAATTTGCGAACAAGGCGAGTGCGATTTTGTTGATCAAGTTGCCGCGGCGCTACCGCTACAAATCATCTGCGACATGATGGGTATTCCTGAATCGGATTACCGTCATATATACGACAACACCAATATCGTTCTTGGCGCGACCGACCCTGAATTTGGTGGCGATATTGCTATGGCGTTCACTGCGGCCCGAGAACTATGGAGTTACGCACAAGAACTTCGCGCCGCCCGTTTGACCGATCCTCGTGACGACATTACGACCAAGATTTCTCAGGCCGAAGTCGATGGCGAAAGCCTCACTCCCGAAGAGTTTGGGTCGTTCTTTGTGTTGCTGGTGGTGGCGGGCAACGAGACCACCCGTAATGCAATTAGTCACGGCATGAAAGCGTTGACCGATAATCCCGATCAACGAGCCCTTTGGTTGAATGATTTCGATACGGTGGCCCCGACCGCAGTTGAGGAAATAATTCGCTGGTCGACGCCGGTTATGCACTTTCGCCGCACCTGCGCGACTGCCGATACCGAGGTCGGAGGTCAACGCATCACTGAGGGTCAAAAAGTGGTGCTGTGGTACAACGCGGCCAACCGCGATCCGGCAGTTTTTGACAACCCTTACGCTTTCAACGTTTTACGCGATCCCAATGAGCATGTGGGCTTTGGTGGTGGCGGACCCCACTTCTGTCTAGGCGCCCATCTAGCCCGACGCGAAATAACGGTGATGTTCGACGAGCTTCTGCGGCGCTTGCCCGATATAGCCGTTACCGGCGAGCCCGATTATCTACAGTCGAATTTCATTCATGGGATAAAACGCATGCCAGTGGGATTTACTCCGACTAAGCCATTAGGGAAAATCGCCGGTTAAAGCCCAGTCAAAATCAAGTCAAAACCAAGTGATGAACACCGCTAAATCCAAGGCTTAAGCCGGTTGGACGCAAACCGACTGGCTCCGCACGGAGTCGAGCCGGTAAGATTGAAGTCTGATGGCGGTTGAATCACGAGACTCTCTTTCTCTAAAACCCGCCGAGCTTGATGAGTTCAGTCAGTTCGTTCACACCGTTGGCCTTCCGCTCGCCGATACTCAACTCGATTACGCGGTTGAACAATTCCCACTGGTAACTATCTGTACTTTCGACGGCGAGATTCACGGCTTCTTGTTCGGATCGTTAGAACGAGTTGGCGGCACCCCTTGCATTCTCTGGGGTCCCGGTGCCGTACGCAAAAGTAAGCACGCTCGAGCAAGCCTCGACAGTTTGGTGGGTGAGTTGTACCGCCGAGCCGCGATTTCTTTTCCCGACGAAGACGTAATGGTCGCCGCTCGCATTGCCCAACCCGCGGCGTATTCGCTCCTTAGCGTTCTCGTTGATGTATGTCCGCGACCAAAATACACTCCTAACGGTGAAGAGCGGGCGTGGGGTAAACGCCTCGCCCGCCGGTTTGGTTGCGACGCTCGTTATGATGACCGCGCGTTCAAGGTCAAGACTGGAAAAGTCGTTGAGCCGGTATTTGATACTCGTCATGTAAAACTTGGCGGTAAAACCGTCAGTGACTTAGTTGGCACTCTAAACCCAGCTAAGGGTGAAGCGATGATTGTTTGCGGTTGGGCTATGACCGAACATCTGGCCGACGGCCTTCAGCCCACTAAATAAATTTCCGCCCGTTCATTTTAATTACGATCTTTCATTACTAACGCGTTTAGTTGCGTCGCCAATTCTTCTGGACTATTCGTAGGGATCTGGCAGGCAAAGTTTTCACACAAATAGGCGGTTGGTAGATTGTTGGTCAAGTGGCGATCGCGGAGCAAAGGCGTGTGCACCGGCGTGTTCGCAGTTGCGGATTGCAATCGCACCGCGTGGGGGAGAAATACTTTTACCGCCTCGGCCCACAGCTCAGCCGTGGTGGGTGAGTCTTGGTTACCGATAACCACAATCTCAACTGGCGCGGCCACTAAGCGTTCGGCCGCTCCCAGCAAGTAAGCAAAAGAGCGCGGATGCTCACCAGCCACCTCGGAGATTGCGCTGATCCATTGCTGGGCCACATCGATGTATTCGTTTTTCCCAGTCAGGTGCGCGAGTCGAACTAGACCGCTAGCCGCGAGCGAGTTTTCTGCGGGGCTGGCATTGTCCTGTATTTCTTTGGGCCGCACTATTAATACTTCGGCATCGGTGCCAGTAGTAAAAAAACCACCGTGGTCAGAATCGCTAAAAAGTTCGATTAGTTGATCAGCAACCGCGCCCGCGTCGTCTAGCCATGACGGCGAATCGTACTCAGCCAAAGTAACGAGTGCTTCTAACAAAGCGGCGTAATCTTCAGCAAACGCGAGAATCGTACCCGGTCGATCCGACCAAGTGTGCAGCCACCGACCGTCACTGCGACACAAATTGGATTGCAGAAAAGAAATATTGTCGCGGGCGGCGGTCATCCAGTCAGGGCGATTAAGAACTGCGGCCGCTTCTACCAAGGTTGCTAGAAATAAAGCGTTCCACGCCAACAGAACTTTGTTATCTAGACCGGGACGGACGCGTTCGGCGCGCTGAGCGAGCAACTTAGGAATAGCTCTAGATACGGCGGCCGGCGGCTCTTCAGCTCGATTAGCAATGTAGAGAATATTGCCGGAGTAGCCGGTGTGCGGGTCGGTGAAGTTCCCTTTTTCGGTAATACCAAAATAACGGATTACCTCCGATGCATCCGCTCCACAAATTTTCTTTATTTCCGCTAGCGACCACAAGTAGAACTTTCCTTCAATTCCTTCCGAGTCGGCATCTTCGGCCGAGGCCAAGCCGCCACCGCTCAGCCGCAGATCTCGCAATACCGCGTTGATGGTTTCGGTGACGATGCGGTGATAACGAGGTTCGCCGGTTACTTGGTACGCGTGAAGGTAAACCCGCGCGAGTAGAGCTTGGTCGTAGAGCATTTTTTCAAAGTGGGGGACTAGCCAGTAAGCATCGACTGAATAGCGATGAAAACCCCCGCCGACTTGGTCGTACATACCCCCCGCGGCCATTGCGTCAAGACTGACGGTGGCCGCAGTCAGGTGCGCGAGCGATCCTGTGCGTTGGTAGGCGCGCAGACAAAAATCAAGAGTCATCGCCTGGGGAAATTTAGGTGCACTCCCGAATCCACCTAATTCGGAGTCGAACTCACTTAACAGTTGGGGTAGGGCATCGTCGAGCATCTGAAGACTGAGCTTCCCCCCGCGGTCGCTGGTGGCCGAAGCGACCCGTCCGATGGCGGTGGTGAGTTCTTGGGCAGTGGTCGCCAATTCGTCGCGGCGATTGCGCCAGGCATCGTCTATCGCCCCGAGCAGGCGAGGGAATCCTGGCATTCCCGAACGATCATCGGGCGGAAAATAGGTACCTCCGAAAAAGGGGAGACCAGCGGGAGTCAGGAATACGGTCATCGGCCAACCGCCGCGACCGGTCAGGGCTTGAACCGCCTGCATGTAGATCGCATCGATGTCGGGCCGCTCCTCGCGATCTACCTTTACGTTCACGAAAAGTCGGTTCATGATTTCCGCTACGGCAGGATCTTCAAAACTTTCGTGAGCCATAACGTGACACCAGTGACAGGCCGAATAACCCACGGACAACAAAACCGGAACGTCGCGTTCCTCGGCCGCGGCAAACGCTTCCGTGCCCCACGCGTACCACTCGACCGGATTGTCGGCGTGTTGGCGCAGGTAGGGCGAGGTTTCGGAACCGAGTCGGTTGGTCACTTAATCGAGTATGTGGTAGCCGATATTACGCGTTTTTAAGCCACGGTTGCTTTGCCTGAGGAAAATCGCGTTTTACTAGTTCTTGATACGCCGGTGACCGGGCGGGTTCTTTTACTGCATCGGGCAAACCCGCGCAGTTGGGAGACACGGGCGGGAGTTTCGGCACCAGATCAAATTCGGGGTCGGGATCAATTTTGGTGGCAGTCAGTTCAGTTCCAAGATTGGTGGCATAGCGATTCCTTTTGGTAAGCCACCACTTACTCCCGCTTCCCTTATTGGGCCCATGTGCCGGCGCCCCCAAAAATCTCCATTGCAAGAAGCGCATCATCGATGTGTGATCTCGAACCAAATGACTAACGTGACCGCGTTCTACCCAGGGTGAAGCGACAAACGCGGGAACCCGGAAACCCGATAAACCGAAGTTGTTATTTACATTACTGGAACTGCGTTCATCCGCGAACTGAACCGGAGCCACATGATCGTAAAATCCCCCCCAGTCATCCCAGAGCAACACAAACATCGATCGTTCCCATTGGGGAGAATCGACCAAAGCCTTGAACACTGACGCGATCATCGCCTGAGCAACATTTAAATCGCTGGGCCATTCCATGTTGGCTTTTTCCGGGCCCAGAAAACTGGGTTCAACAAATGAATAGTTAGGCAGAGTGCCTTGGCTAGCATCTTCGTAGTAGCGATCAAGCGACGAAATGTAAGCGGCTGCATTTTCACCAAAGCAAAGATAGTAAGGAAAGTCGGAATAATAAAATCGGGCGGGGACATTAGCCGCGGCTAGCTGATCAAAGATGGTTTCTTGTGGCCAAATACCTACGGCGAGCTCGGTAGGGTTGTCTTTGGCTCCATTTGAGGTTCCCGAGTGGACGTATTGTCGGTTGGGCATAGTTTCACCCATTACTGAACAAAAGTGGCGATCGGAAATACTGAAGCGACGAGCCATGTTGGACAGTACCGGCACGTAAGACTCCGGATAGTACGCGACCGCATTCATTTCGTTATTCTTAGGGGCCAGAAATCCTTTTTTCATAGTTAATCGTCCGGCATACCAACCATGACCGGGGTTAGTGGTGTAACCGCAAAGCCGTTGGGGATTGCCCGCGGTATCGCCGGCAGAAATGGGATAAGTGCTTATTAATTGGCCTTTTTGGTTCTTGTACTTTTCGTCTATTGAACCATCAACATAGAATTTTTTTCCAAATCGTTTCCGTCCCGCTTCAAGATAAGTTTCGTCAGTTCCTATCCACCCCATCAGATGATCGAAGGAACGGTTTTCGAGCATCAACACCACAACCGTGTCGACGGGACATTCCGAGGCGGGACGGTCCAGTACCGACGGTTCGGTGGCGGCTGCCGCTCCCGCCAATCGAGACAATGAATCTATATTGGCCAAAGTTGTTAGATTCGGGGCAATAAGCCCCGCGGCTCCGGCCAGCCCCGCGTTACGCAAGAAATCTCTACGATTCATCCTTAAATTAGATCCTGTCTATTCAGATAGACGATTCAGTAGATTTAGGCAACTCATTTCTAGCAGTTTGGCTGGCCCATCGATAATCGGGCTTGCCCGACGGAGAACGCACTATTTGATCAACATATACCGCGGCGCGGGGGATTTTGTATCCGGCGATGTGTTTGCGTAAATGGGGCTCAATGTCGTGGAGCGGTGGAGTGGCACCGTTGCGGCCCTGAATAACTGCTACTACTCGTTCCCCCCAGCGCTCATCAGGTAGACCGACGACCAGGGCATCAAAAATATCGGGATGACTTTTAAGCGCACCTTCTACTTCTTCCGGATAAACCTTTTCTCCACCAGTATTGATACTTACTGAGCCGCGACCGAGCACGGTGATGGTGCCATCGTCTTCAAGTCGGGCATGATCTCCCGGTAACGACCAGCGCACTCCGTCAACCTCAGGGAAAGTAGCGGCAGATTTTTCGGGATCGCGAAAATACCCAAGCGGGATACGCCCTCGGCGGGCTAACCGGCCCACTTCGCCCACCGCCGCGGGTTGTAAAGAATCGTTTAACACGGCGGTCTCGGGATTCATAACAAAACGCGGCTGGGTGGACGCTTCGCCGTCGGCACTCACAACCATCTGTCCCTGTCCACCGGCTTCTGAAGAACCGATGCCATCAAGCACCATGGTATGAGGTAGAGCCTGAGCCAGCGACTTCTTCACACTCGGGGACAAGATCGCTCCACCCGAGAGCAAAAGAGTCAGTCCGGAAAGATCGGGAGGACTAGACGCTTGTTCAAGGGCCTCAACTAGCGGACGACCCATGGCGTCACCCACTATTACTAAAAAGTTGACCCGTTCGTCGGCAATCAACTGCCAGATGTGATCAGGATCGAGTTTGCGCACTGGATCAATGATTACCGCGCCACCAGTCAGTAGCGACGCAAAGGCCATCCAGTGCGCGGTGCCGTGCATGAACGGACAAGCCGGTAAGCAGCGAGTATCGCCGATCGCCGCTCGTTCGCTAATTTCTTCCGGAGTAGTGATGGGGTTACCCATGCCGCCACCACCCAACGCGCCAAAGAAAATGTCTTCGTGGCGCCACATCACGCCCTTGGGCATGCCGGTAGTTCCACCGGTATAGAGAATATAAAGGTCATCAGCCGAGCGCGGACCAAAGTCGCGTTCGGCGGGCGCACTCGCCAGCACGATTTCGTATTCCACGGCGTTCAGATCGTTGCTAGCGGTAGAGCTGTCGGATCCGACCGCAATATAGGTTTTGAGTTGAGTTAGGTCGTCCTTGATGGCGTGGAGTAGTGGGGTAAATTCTGTATTGAAAATTATGGCCACGCTTTCTGAGTTCTGTAAGAGGTACCGAAGCTCATCTTCTACATAGCGGTAGTTGACATTGATCGGTACGGCCCGAATTTTGTAGGCGGCGAGCATTCCCTCGAGGTATTCGGTTCCGTTGTAGAGATACAGCGCGACATGATCACCGGGGCCGACCCCACTGTCGGCTAATGCGTGGGCGAGGCGATTAATACGCTCGTCGGCTTCTGAAAACGTCAACCGCCGTTCACCACACACCATGGCCTCGTTATTGGGCACGGCATCGACCACTTTTTCCCACAGGTCGGCGAGATTGAATTCCATAAGACTCCTTATTGCCTAAGACCTAAAGCATCGTAATGCCCAATGAGAATCAAGCGGTAACGCTAGCCAACGACGGACTTTAGGTCTAGTGTAAGCGTAGCGTTTACTCGTGCGTCAGGGTTAGTGGAAGCTCCTCCAACGGGGACAATCCTTAATTGATTAGTCGTCCAGAATCGGAACGGAGAAAAGGGGATAACCGTGAACTCAGTATCCAGTTCTCGTAGCCCGCATCGCCTACTTGCCGGGCTTTTAACTTCGTTTTTATTTGCTACCACGCTCGCGGCGTGCGGCAGCAATGCTGATGCGGTTACTAAGTTGAAATTTGAACGAGTTAATACGGCTACGGCAAATCCGTTTATGCCCAATGTGGGAACTGATGTAGTGGGTATCACTCCACCCGCCGATACCAGTGGAAAAATTTACGGCGATTCACCTGGTCTTTACGGTGGTACTCAGAACGTCGCTGCTTGCGATCCCGCCAAGATGATCTCCTTTCTCGAAGCTAATCCCGACAAGGGTGCGGCGTGGGCCCGGACTCTTGGTATCAAGCAGAGTGATATTCGCACCTATATAGGCACGCTGACTCCAGTTATCCTGCGCACAAATACCGCCGTCACGAATCACGGCTTTGCCAGTGGTTCGGCGACCACTATTCCCGCAGTGCTTCAGGCTGGCACCGCAGTATTGGTTAATTCGCAAGGCGTGCCGGTGGTGAAATGCTATTGCGGCAATCCCTTAACCCCTCCGCCTACTAATTTCAGAGCACCGGGACCTCCCCCCACGATCATTATTCCTGGTTGCGTCGACGGTCCCGAGCGCGCGGTTCCGTGTGATGTTCCCGGTGATACTTCGACCACCACGATTGGTTGCGTCGACGGTCCCGAGCGCGCGGTTCCGTGTGATGTTCCCGGTGATACTCCCGGTGACACTACGACCACTTTTGTGTTGTGCGATCCCGATGCCTACGCATCACCATCAACCGTTCCTAATTGTTTTCAACGCCCCAGCGGTACTGTTGGATCAGGCGACCAGTCGCTTCCCGCGGGATACCGCCCACCGAAGTGGCGAGCCGTCCCCTCTGGCGGCACCAGTACCACTGCTACTGATACTCGTTACTACGACGGCACCAGCTCGGCGGGAGGATGTTCTGGTTCCTTCGAGCAAGCGTCAGGAGCCACTCCAATCACGGTACGGCGTCAAGGGGACCGTGTTTATATCGGCACCGAGGATCGCCGCGGCGGCGAAGTGCAGGCCGACGGAAGAGTGTCGTATCAGGACACCTACCATATTGAGGGCGATCCACCGGGAACTCGCAACGGTGAAGTGCAGGTAGAAGGACAATTTGCCCAAGGTCGATTTACGGGCAATATTCGCAGCAGTGCTGCCGACGAGGACGGTTATTGCGATAGCACCATTTCCGCTTTAGAGTCAACGATCTACGACGGCACCATAACGGGTACCGGTGTCTGTGAAGGAATTAGCACTCCCATAGTGGTCCGCCAAACTAATGCGACTATTTCATTCGAGGCAGATGGAGTGGTTGCTGTGTCGGGTCCGATCGGTTCCAACCAAGACGGCTTTGCCCGCTTCAGTTTTGCTGGCCCCGCTACTTCAATCGGTGGTGTTACCTCTAATTCGGAATACGGTGGAAGGGTTCAATACCCATCTCCCTCGGCTGCCGATCAGTCGCGTAGAGTTGACGCAATTGCAACAATAACTATTACTGGCGGTCCGATCGACTCAAACTGCAAATACGTTATTAATGCAGTAGAACGCGCTCGCACAGTTTAAAGACAAAGCCCACCGCTATAACTGCAGAAACAGTAAATAATTATTTAAACCAGATGGTCTGATACTTACGGCTTTCGGGATGGATTAGTAGAGCAACTAAGGCGCCATCAAATACGAGGTTTAGCAACAGAGGAAAGCCCAGAACATCAAGACCGGCTACTGCGAACAACATGATTACTTGAAGGATTGCGGCCAGTAACGCCACGAGATAACCCCAGCGTTTTTCGTTGGCAATGCCGAAGCCGCCCACCGCCAGCCCGACGATCGTCAGCAGGGCAAAAATTACGCTGACCGCCACAATTCCGAAAAGCAGACCGAAGGCCGCGTCAAGATAACAAAGCATGGTGGCAATCACCAATGTTTGTGGCTGCATACGGTTTATCCACTTCCAGTCATTCATAACTACAGTTTGACCGATTCCGGAGCGGGAAGTGCGATTCGAGAACGCAATTGGCCGCAGGCTGCATCGATATCCACCCCTCGTGGCCGACGAATCGTTGCGCTTACTCCACCCGACCGCAATAACTCGGCGAATTGTTCGAGATGGCGGCGAGGAGAACGCTGGCCGCCAAACTCAGCAGTGGGATTGAGGGGAATCAAATTTACGTGCGCGCCCCCGACGCCGGGCCACCGTCCGAGAAGACTCGATAGTTCGCGAGCGTGTTCGCTCTTGTCGTTCACTCCGGCAATGCACGCGTACTCAAAAGTTACTCGTCGGCCGTGAGCACCGGCTACTTCCGCCGCGGCGGCAAGGATGTCAGCAATTGGGTAACGATTATTTAGCGGCACTAGAGTCGCACGCAAGTCGTCATTAGGAGCGTGTAGCGATACCGCCAAAGTGATGGGAAGCTCCTCGCGTGCCAATTGCAGCATCGCGGGTACCACTCCGACAGTGCTAACGGTTATACGCCGTGCGGAAATTTTTAAGTCGGCGTGAATGCGAGCAACCGATTCCCAGACGGGACGGTAGTTGGCTAGCGGTTCGCCCATTCCCATATAGACCACATTGCTAACTCGCTGGGGTGAAGCGTGCGCGGCACGAGTTACCTGTTCGATAATTTCTGCCACTGACAGATGTCGTTTGAAACCCGCCTGACCAGTTGCGCAAAATGTACACGCCATGGCACAACCTGCTTGCGAAGAGATGCATACAGTGGCTCGGCGGGCCGAACGCATGAGCACGGTTTCGATCTCGGATCGGTCGTCTCCCGCGGCCCACAGCCACTTAGTAGTAAGACCGGTTGAATCGCTAACGACATTTAGCTCATCAAGACTCAGGGGGAGTGCTTCGACTAGTCGATCTTTTAGTGCCATCGGAAGAGTGGTGATCGAGTCGAGCGGTTCGGGCCGGTAGAGCGCCGTCCATACTTGCTGGGCTCGGTATTCAGGCTCCCCCCACTCGGTCATCAATGTGACGAGTTCGGGAAAACCGACTCCGTAGCGAAGGCTAAGTGAAGTCATGACGACTCTTTAGAACGACTCGGCTGATTCCATTTCAGTGCGTAATCAGTTCGTCGTTTAGTGAAACCAATTTTACGGTAAAGCTCTACTGCGCTGGTGTTTATTGAATCGACGAATAAACCTCCGGTTAGACAATCTTTTTGGGCAATCAGGTCAAGCCCGGCGGTCACTAGCCCACGACCTAAACCTTGATTTTGAAAATCGGGATCGACTCCAACTACATAAATCTCACCAAATTGAGGACGCAAATCGGTATCGGGATGCATTTGCACCCAACACGTTCCCACCATTTTCCCGTTCATCTCGGCTATGAGAAAGATCTCGGGATCAAACCACCGAAAGTTCATACGCTCGTTTAGGGTCGGGAGCGTCCAGATCCCTTGGTCAGGGTCGCGCGCGAACGCTCGTCGATTGAGGGCAAGCCAGGGTTCTTCATCTTGGTCGATCACAAAACTGCGCAAGGTAACGGCAGATAACGCTTTGGCACCAGCCAAAGATGCGTCTTGAGCGAGAGGTAGCGGTATTTCCAGTTCGAGCAATTCTCGATAAGCCGACATACCGGCATCGATAGCGGCGTGATGCACTTCTTGGTTACCCCCTAATAACCAAATCTCCAAACCCGGCAAATTTTGCTCGGTGGCAATGCGCAGGCCGGCCAGTAGAAGTTCTCGGCTGACTGTGGCCGTTGTGTCAGACGTTGTGTCAGATTGGATAAACGCCATCGCGCCACGAAAGGCCCTTTCGACAGTGTCGGGGGCAGGAGACGAGAAGTAGATCGCACCTACCGGCTCGTTGCTAACCGTTGCGATAATCGCGGTAGCGGCGGCGTCGGTGATCAGCGCGTCTCGAGTTTTCCAATCGGGAAAGGCTGAATATCCCTTATCCTGCTCAACACTTTTATTAATAACGGTTAAGGCCACCAGCGCAATCGCATCTATTGGTCGGGAGACTTTAATTTCGGCCACGCCATTGAGACTACCGCTAGTTGGGTTAACAATTCGTTAGGGTGCGGTGATGGCTAAACCGCGCCGAACTAAAGGCCAAGCTAAAGGCAGTGTTAAAGGCCAAACTCAAAGGGTGCAAACGTGGCTAGCCGATGCTTATCCCGGCACTGCCCAAGAGTTATGCGCACTTAAATATAGAAATCCTTACGAGTTGCTGGCGGCAACGATCCTCTCGGCTCAGTGCACCGACGAAATGGTAAATAAAGTCACTCCCACGCTTTTTGATCGTTACCCAACGCCCGCCGATTTGGCCGATGCTAATCCTTTAGAGTTGGAAGAAATCGTGCATGCGACCGGTTTCTATCGTTCGAAAGCCAAAAATCTTTTGGGCATGGCTAACGCAATTGAAGAAAAATATTCTGGGCAAGTTCCGTCGGCGCTTGAAGATTTGGTAACTATTCCGGGGGTAGGTCGAAAAACCGCCAACGTAGTGCGGTCAGTTGTATTTAATGAACCGGGCCTTCCGGTAGATACCCATGTAACTCGTTTATCTAACCGACTTGGTCTTACCACCGAAACCAATCCGGTAAAAATTGAGCACGAACTCAACGAATTAGTGCGCGCCGAAGATCGAGGGGTGTTTTCGTTACGCTTAATTCTTCACGGCCGAGCTGTTTGTATTGCTCGTAAACCTAAATGTCGTGAGTGCGGTTTAGCTGATATCTGTCCCGCGGCCGAGCCGGCTTAAACGAGGTCACTTAGGTGCGCTTGTGCTCGGTCGAGGGCCCGCCGAGCCGCTCCTAGCGAACGCTCAACCGAGTAGAGATCGTCGGCCACTATGGGCGCGGCGCTCGAAGCGTAACGAGAAGAAACCGCGACGATGCGTTCGATCAAGTCGTCAATCTGGGCCCGTAGCGTTGATAACTCGGCTTGATCAGATGGGGCCATGACCTAGAGCCTGCCCAGTACGTAGCGGGTATGCAATTCAGATCGAGTCATGGCGGGTGACGGGTACGATATAGACACTGCCTATGCTTTCTCGAACCTCACTCCTTGATTTATCTGGCGATGTTAAAGAAATCGTCGCACCGCCCGCCGCTGACGATTCATCGGTAAGAGAAGCGGTTAGAGAAATATTGACCGCAGTGCGGACTAATGGCGATGCGGCATTGCGCGATTACACCGAACGATTTGATGGCTGCCGATTAGAAGACTTCCGTGTTCCCGAAGCCGACCTTGCGTCAGCATTGGCCGACTTGGCGCCGACAACTCGATCGGCGCTTGACTACGCGTGCGAGGAAATTACCGTCTACCACGAGCAGCAACGAGCGCGTCCCGAAACATTTATTCGTTCAGGGGTGCAAACCCAAGAAATAATTGTTCCGGTAGAACGAGCCGGTATTTATGTTCCGGGTGGGCGAGCCCAGTATCCGTCGACGGTATTGATGACAGCAATACCGGCCGCGGTGGCGGGAGTAAAAGATGTAATCCTGTGCGTTCCGCCCGATAACACTGGCGCGGCACCGACGGCGACTTTGGCGGCCGCGGCGCGGGTGGGAATCAAGGCGGTTTACCGAGTAGGCGGTGCCCAAGCCATTGCCGCAATGACTTTTGGTACTGAAACTATTCCTGCCGTTGATGTAGTGGTGGGTCCGGGCAACGCTTACGTGGCGGCGGCTAAGCGTGAAGTGGCGGGACTGGTGGGAATGGAATCAATCGCCGGACCATCCGAAGTGGTGATTGTGGCCGACGCCAGCGTTCCTGCTGCCTACATCGCGGCCGACTTAATCGCTCAAGCCGAACACGGACCCGGGGGAACTGCGGTTCTGGTTACTTGGGATACGGGAGTAGCCGACGCGGTTGATCGTGAAATTAAGATTCGACTTGCCGATTCATCACGTCAAACCGATATATCGTCCACTCTCGCTAGCGGTGGTCGTAGTTTCATTGTGCGGGATGCTCAGCAAGCGATGGCGGTGGTGAACGCGATTGCACCGGAACACTTAGAAATTATGACGACCAGTGCCGCCGACTTAGTGCCGTTAGTTAAAAATGCCGGCGCGGTATTTTGTGGTCCGTGGTCGCCCGCGGCTATCGGTGATTATGTGGCGGGGGTCAATCATGTTCTTCCCACCGCGCGTGCGGCTCGTTTTGCCAGCGCATTGCGCGTCGATGATTTTCAGAAACGTATTCATGTCGTGACTCTTGATGAGGGAGCCTTAAGGCGAGTGGCACCTTATGTCGCCGCCCTCACCGAGATTGAAGGTCTCGAAGAGCACGGCCGCTCAGTGGCAATTCGACTGGAGTCCTCATGACTCTTCCCGATAGACGCGCCGACTTAAGCGCCATGCAGTCTTATCACTCACCGCAAATCGATGTGCCGATACGACTAAACACCAACGAGAGTCCGTATCCACCACCCGAAGCGTTCATAGACGCGTGGCTAAGCGCAGTTCGCGAGATTCCTCTTAACCGCTATCCCGACCGAAGCGCGCGTGGATTACGGGTGGCGCTAGCCGAACAAATGGGCGTGGCGGTAGATCAGGTATTTTGTGCCAACGGATCGAATGAAGTACTGCAGACTTTATTGTTGGTTTACGGCGGACCCGGCCGCAAAGCCCTAGTTTTTGAGCCCACTTACGCTTTGCACAGCCACATCGCTCGAATTACTGGTACTGAAGTTATTACCGGTGAGCGAGCGTCTGATTTTAGCGTATCGACGACTGAAGCCGGTTTATTAATTGCGGCCGAGCGACCGGAAGTGGTGTTTTTGTGCAGCCCTAATAATCCGACCGGAACTTTTGAATCGCGCGCCACGATTGAAGCGTTGCTTTCGGCCGTTGTTGATCACGGCTCGGGGCTATTGGTAGTAGACGAGGCCTACGGAGAATTTTCGGATTGGAGTGCGTTAGAACTAGTGGATGACGATCTTCCTTTGGTCGTCACTCGTACTTATTCCAAAGTTTGGTCGCTGGCGGCACTTCGTCTTGGTTTCGCAGTAGGTCCGGCGCCAATCGTCGCCAATCTCGACGAGTTCGTGCTGCCGTATCACCTTTCGGCACCGACCCAAGAAGCTGGGATGATCGCACTTACTTTTGCTGACGAGATGCGCGTT
>Ga0209702_10004763_pt1 | contig 19265 bp, 16 predicted proteins | sample FRY01_FD_187210 | JGI IMG/M metagenome (GOLD analysis project Ga0209702, IMG submission 187210) | Freshwater microbial communities from Lake Fryxell liftoff mats and glacier meltwater in Antarctica - FRY-01 (SPAdes) (version 2) | ecosystem: Environmental > Aquatic > Freshwater > Ice > Glacier...
CCTCGAATCCTACTACAACACACAGAGGAAACACTCCTCCCTCGGCTACCAAACACCCGCCGAGTTCGAGGCTCAATACAACTCACTCAACTAACCAACAAACGGTCCAGAAATCGATTGCATCTCAGTCATAGGACAGGCGCGCCGGGGTCAAGCTCAAATTTAATCAGACGGCTTCCTCGGCGTCGCCTGCTCCGACTTGTTCTCCTTCTTTGTTTCTTCCAGGATTAGCCTCACGCCGAACTCGTTTGGCTTCAGAGGCGCGTCGCTTGTGATTGGGCTATTTGTCTTCGAGACTTTGATAATATAGAGGTGTTCATTGTGTTTCTGGGTTCCGCCGATCGTCATAGTCTTACGCTCTTCAAACTCTGGAATGTCTAACATAGTAGTAGATCTCTTGCCGTCATCGGACAAAATCGTGCATTTGTATTGTCCATCATGTCTTTGAACCAATAGTTTCACTTTGGAGCCTCCCATAACCGTTCCAAATCGTCCGCCGTCTACGGTCTTTGTTCCGTCTCCGAATTCCAATGCAGGTCCAATCATATACAAGTCAACCTCCGATCCGGGCAATACAATCGTAATCCAATTCACACCGAGGGCTTCCGCAAGTTCACTGGCCGTTAAATCATCGTCACCCGCCAAGAGATTAGCGGTCAGGAAAGCAAGGAACGCGAAAAGGAATAGTATTGTTTGAGAGCGCATGGGTAGATTTGTAATTTCTTTGGAGAACGTCTAGCTCATCCACGGCGAAATGCAAGCTCGAATTCAAACAGAACGCTTATCGCCGTTGGATGGAGCGTCTTGTTCGCTGGGTTTTCTTTGGCATTCATGTGACACTTATTGCCCAAATCAACGCACCAAGGAAAATCAACATAGAAGAAACCATACCAACCTTGAATACCCTTTCGGCTTGGATCAATCCCCAGAACCATCGGAAATGAACGAACGAAGCAACACTCATGTATAGGACTGCCATGGCGCGTGCCGACTCACCACGAACTGTCACCCCGCCACGTCGCCCAGGCCAATATGCCTCTTCGGCAAGCCATGCATTCACTCCGTAGTAGGCGATAAATACAGGAATAATGAGCCCAACTACTATCAACTTGAACTTGCCACCAGTGGGCGGGTATGCAAAATCCTCGGTATCGAAAGCCATGGTATGGGAGGCGTTTTGAAATTTACTTTTCTTCTTGAGCGAACGTAATAGCGCAGGCACCCCTACCAGCGGAGGCGAGCGTCGATCACGGGGTTGAGGTTATAGCTAAGGTAAATCATCGTAACAGGGCGGCTGGTAGGGGTTGCTCTGGCGCGGCTTGTTCGGCTTGTTCTTTGTCATTGCCTGTTGATGTAGCCGAAGAGCAGGAATGAAATCCCCCATGAAGAGAATAGAGAGAGAAGGATGGCCGCCGTCAGACCCGTTGAACGCTTGCATGCAACCTTACCGATACCCCTAGCGCATGCCCCTGACGAAAATGCCGCAATGAGCGGCATGATTGGCAGAGCAAAGTATGGATGCATATTCCAGCCATTATTGCCAGTTCCGACAATCGCTCCATGCACTGCCAGACAGGTCGCAATGACAACCGTCGCATAAGTCCCGAGCGGGTATAATATCGAATTGAGTCTGCTACGATGAATTTCCATAAATTCTGCCGAGCGTCATAGGACAGGCGCGCCGGTGTCGAGCTTAAAATTAGTCAGATGGCTTCCTCGGCGTCGCCTGCTCCGACTTGTTCTCCATCTTTTTTGCTTCGTGATTTGAATTGCGGGCTAAGAATGGGAACCCCGTCCGCGATAATTGCTCGATGGAAAATAGCGTAACGAACGCCCATTGCGAATGAAAGAACAGAACCCCCTATCGCAATAATTCCAAGTAGTGGGAGCGCTAGTCTCTCGAAGAACTTTTCTGTCGGAGTGCCAACATCATCGATGTCTATTCCGTTACCCAAAGCGAACACAAAAATCATGAATGCCGAGAATCCGAAAATTATTGATACGACTGGTCCGGCGATTATCCAGAGAATTGATTTGGACAAGTATGTCATTATGAGTGTCGTAAGTGGCTTCGCGAAGGACTGGAATTTCTTTGGAGAACGTCAAAGAGCACGCACCCCTATCAGCGGGAGTGAGCGTCGATCACGGGGTTAAGGTTTAAACTACAAAAAATCATGTAAACAGGGCGGCTGATAGGGGTTGCTGTGTCTCGTCTTGTTCGCTTTGTCTTCATTGCTCAGCGCGTGCGGCCTTGTGTGACAGTGATTCCCAGTCCGGACAAGCTCTGAAAAAGATCGTCGGAAACTCCCTCTGCGCTGCGCTCTCGTAGGCTCTGTAAAAGGAGGCATACTCTCCATCCCCATAGCCATAAACCTTGGATAGTGCAATCCATCCATCTCGACTCTCGGGGTAACGTGACACAATCGAAAACATCTCGGGTGCCACGCTAGACATTGAAAAATACTCCATCGCGTAGTGCGTTCCTTTGACATTCTCTGGCAGATCCGACTCGAGATTGGCGGACTCAATAATGGCTCGAACGAACTGCTTGTGCTCACGCGGTCCAACCGCATTCGAAACGACTGCGTCTCGGGAAACGCTCCCAGCTAATAAACTTGTGATGTTCTCGGAGGTCGGGTGAGTTGAGCATCCGATTACGCCAAGGAAGAGCAGAAGGAGATATCTCATTTTCTAGCGAACGTCAAAGTGATGGCGCACCCACTAGCGGGAGCCAGCGTTGATCGCGGTGTGAAGGTTGAAATTATGTGTGATCATCGAGAACAGAGGGGCTAGTGGGTGTTGCCATCCACGGCTTGTTCGATTTCTTATTTTGTTTTTGCTGCGTGACGCATGAGGAGTTTGCGCCGATAGGCAAGCTCGAAAAGAAACGCCTTCTTGAGGATCCCCGAAAGAATCATGAGTCCGCCAATAATCAAGCCTACTACAACGGCCGTCGCAACCTTGATATCCGGCGCATGAACTACGGGAACCATCACAGTCTCAGAGATGGTCTTTGTCGTGGAAAAGACCCAAAGGAACGGAACTTCGATGGTCTTCTGAATAATTCTTGGCTCCATCTTTACGATAGAGAGTGTCGCCGAGGCGATTCCAATCAGGGCTGCAAACAAACTCGGAATGAGAACGAATGTGGCAGGAATAAACCAAGGAAGCGCCTGTACAAGATAGACCCAAAAGTCGAAAAGCGGATTACCAGTATGCCCGGATAGAGCGAACGCCTTGTCGAGTGATTCACGACAATACCGTCCGTTCTTTGTCACTGCTGCAAATCGCCAAAACGCAACTCGTTCCAGGTTCTCTCTGTACTTATCGGAGTTCGCCAATTCCTTTTCTACTGATGGATGCATCGTTGCTTTCGATATCTTAATTTTAATCAACGTCATAGGAATGGCGCGCCGGGGTCGAGCTTAAAATTAATCAGACGGCTTCCTCGGCGTCGCCATCTCCGACTTGTTCGATTTCTTCATTCATTGTGGCTAGTAAACCATGTTGGCTCCGAAATCGGGCTTGCCGCCTTCTAGAACGATCTTACGCCATTCTGAAAGTTCACTCCTAGGCCAAAACTTACGGCAAAGATCGAAATATGAAACTACTGTGGATCGCTCGCCCCGATTCAAAAGTTCGTAAGCAAGGCTCATGTTCGGACCAAACGAGTCAAGTTGTGGGCTTCCAGGTGTCCTTCCTGATGCAAGAAGGTATTGTTTTGCTTGGTTCGTATCGCCGGATTCCAGAGCAGCCAGTCCTAATGCGGTATTATATGCGTGAACGGCATTCCCGTAATTCCAACTGCCGGTAAACTTCGGAGTAAGGGATCTCTGCTCGGATGCCAGCTCCCTAGCCTCGGAGAATCGTCCCACCCATGCTGCAGACTTCGCAGCATCTCCAAGGTTTCGCCAGCGATCTTCTTCGGTTCGAGATTTGTTTAGTTCTTTGATCGCTCTACTGTATCGTTCCGCTGGATTAGCCGGAGCATCGCTTGCTCTCGGCATCCGGTAGCATCCCGCTAGTAATGCGCAATGTAGGACGAGCCAAATATAATTGGGTTTCATTGCAAATTCTTCATCGAACGATCAAATCCATCCGCGCCGGACAGTGGCGCGAATTCAAACAAAAAGCTTATCGGCGTCGGATACGACGCCTTGTTCTCGCTCTTCCGAATCAATCTCAAACTCCCGATGAATATGAAACTAGACATGACAAAGGCAAACCGATGGCAGCTCCCGAAAATAAGTTACTGCAACATGCGGAAGGAATATCCGATGATGGGAAAAACATGCTTCACAAAGTGGTTGCTGCTAGGAATTTGCTTTTGGAGGGAGGCCCCTGGAGCAGCCGTGGGGCCGGACCGGAGGGCGGGGAAATGGGGGTTGTCTCGTCCAGGTCAGCAGACTCTTGCGCCGGGCTTGCGCCTTGGAGATCCCAAAAGCGAAAGCCGACCGGCTCGAACTCGAGGCGCGTCTCCTCGGCATCCTCGATTTGATTTGCGCACGTCCTCTGGACTTCGCCAAGGCCGAGACCTTCCGCAAGCGGCTCCTCCCCGGAGCGCGCGAATACAAGGAGGTCTTCGCCTTCGTGCGCTGCGGGGGACCGCCCACCAACAACCACGCGGAACGCACGCTGCGACAGCTCGTCATCTTCCGCAAGGTATGCTTCGGAACGCGCAGCGCCAACGGATCGGAGAATGTCGCGGTCTTCGCCAGCATCGTGGAGACAACAAAAATACGCGGGTGTTCCGCGCTTGATATCTTCGAGGCACTGCTCACCGAAGCACCAGAAACGGCCCACGAGATGCTCTTCCCGGCGGCGGCGAGGGCGGGGTGAAATCGGCTAAACTGTTACAAGGATGCCGGTCAACGCCACAACAGAAGACGCTGCCGAACTCACTCCGGCAAAGCTCGCCACTCTGATCCGTGCGTTGCAGCCGCGCCCGGCTTGCTTCGATGATCGGCTCCTAGCCGCAGATCGAAAAACCGCAGCCTGACCGAAGTTGTTCGACGCCAGTGTCAAGGCGGTCAAATTAACGACGCTTACGATCAAATGACCACGCTACAGATTTGATTCGTTCAATCTCGATGTCCACCTGATAGAATCGACGCCCGAAAAGTTCATAGCCGAATCGAATACAGGCTTGATGAGTGTCGTCATGTAGGAAAACAGCAAATCCTCTGCCAGCAAAGTCTCCAAGCATCCACCACATGATCCATGCGAGCATGAGGAGACAGAAAACAGCGGAGACAGCGATAAAGATCGTCCCGCCGTTCCCTCCTAGGATGATGAAAATTAAGCAGATCTGGAACAAGCAACAAAATGCGCCCCGCCATCAACCAAACCTCGCGGATTTTGGTATTGTTATCTCAAGATGAGGCATCGTGGTTCTTTCTCCATCCATCAGTAGATTTCCGTTCTCAATTAAGAGCGTAGCGGATCTGTCAAGCCTTCTGAGTTTTCGGTGGAAGAATTCCCAGTAAATGCACGGCGGGAAACGGCCGAACTATTCATGGTTTTGTCTGCTTGAACATTATTGTCGTGGGTTGCCTCATTAGCATCGAACACCGAAAGTTGCCGGCTGGGTCGGATCGGTTCTATTACTGGAATATACTCAATCCTCCTTCACCTTGATGTTCACGTCGGCCTTAACGGTCACATCGATTTCAGCCACAAGCTGGCATGGATTCCCCGTCTTGGGATCCTTCGCCTTGATCAAAAGGGTATGTGAGCCTTCTTGCGCAACCAGTGTGATGTGACTGCCCTTCACCTCTAGCTTGTTACCCCCTAGCGTAGCTTCAAGATCTTGGGCGTCGACGAGACCATCCTTTGCGTGTTTCAATTTTGCCGCCAATACTATTTTGATGCCGCCGTTCTCAACCTGCTCGCGTGAAAGTTCTTTGATGGCAATCTGCGGGACGGAGCTGTTTGGCGGATCTTCCGCACCGCGGCCACTGTCATCAGGCTGAGGCATGATGTCGCCTGCCTGGTAAACTGGATCCTTTTCCCATTTGACCTCTTTGTCCCCACCTTCAGGCCTTTTGCCTATGCCTAATGAATCGTCGATCTTGTCGCGGGATTGACGGTTGATGGCGCCTGGCTCAGGAGATTGTGTAATCGACTTCTTTGCCTCTTCACCGCCCGTTTTGAGTAGTTCATGAAGCTCGGAAACACTAACGGCAAAATTGAGAGCCTGTGCCATGTCCTCCACAATACCGCCTGTTACAATTCCAACAACGGTCGCTTCTGTATCTACAACCGGAGATCCGCTAGAGCCCGGAGAAACCGGAGCGGTAATCTGAATAACATCCACGTCCTTATCCTTCCTCTTGGCAGAAACAATACCCGTGGTGAAAGTCCCCTCCAATCCGTGCGGGCTGCCCATAACGGCAATTTTATTACCCACTTCCAACAGGTAATCCTCTGGCGCCAATGCAAGATAGGGGAGAGTGCGTCCTTCAGTCTCGATCCTTAGCAAGGCGAGATCCCTAGGCGCGTCAGACGCCAAGACCTTGACAACACTGAGCGGACTGCCGTCAGCAAGCAGGGCAACAAATTGGCTCCCATCAGCAATTACATGATGATTAGTTACAACTAGTCCATCGCTTGTGATCAGAAACCCCGATCCCTGACCCTTGTAGTCACCCTCGGCATTCCCGACCGCTATGGTAACAACGGCAGGACGTGTCAACGTAGCCAGCTTCGCCTCGTCTGTGGACGCAGGACGTGGTGCAGAAGGCGTGATTTTCCCTGATTCCGGGATCTCACTTTGTTTCTGAGGCCCATCAATGACAATAACCTTTGTGGGCGGATCAGATGGCCTCTCTGCTGGTAGCGGTTCATTACCTGCTCCCGTGATCGGTTTGCCGTTCTCATCCTTTGCTATCGGTCTGTGGTCACCTCTTGCGGGAAGTGGGTTGCCATCTTCTCCCGTAACAACTTTGTCATCCTTATCGACAGCCAATGGGTTGCCTTGTGGATCAGCAGGTAGAGGGTTGCCATCAAGATCATAAATAGGATCCCCCTCCGGACCTGTCGCAACAGGCAAGTTGTCCGCACGGCCCGGAATGAGCTTGTCGTCGGGACCCATCACAACTTCGTCTTCGGCATTCACGGCCAAGGCCCCATTTTTGTCAGCCGGAAGAAGTTTTCCATCAGGCCCGGTGACTGGATTTCCTTCCTCATCTGTGGCCACGGGGAATTTATCCACTCTTGCAGGAAGTGTTTTATCGTCGGCGTCTCGAACAACTACATTGTCTGGATTGACAGCGATGGGATTGCCCTCCGGATCAGCCGGTAGAGGGGTGCCGTTTGGATCTGTGATCGGTTTGCCGTCAGCTCCAACGGCTATTGGAAATCCATCTTTTCTCTCCGGAAAGGGCTTCCCGTTCTCATCACGAACAGGATTTCCTTTGACATCCTTGCCGGGAGTAACATTCTCCACAACCTCGTCGCCCGGTTTCTTGATAAGATCGTATTCGTTGAGAGCCCAAATTCCTCCAAGAAGCAAGAGCAGGATCAATGCGATCCATGGCAGCCGCCTGAATGCGCCTGCACCGACTGACTCACGCGCAACCCTCCGGGGCGCCTCTTCCGGAATAACAGAAGTCCCGAACTCTTTTTCACAACCCCAAATCACCATCAATTTGGGATTCCATCTCGAGCCATAGGTTCGATATAGCTCCGGATCTTTGAGTGGATCGGGCAGCTTGAACTCCTGAATGATTTTGTTAGTTGTTGAATCAATGTGTGGTGATTCAGCCTTTTGTTTTAGGGCTTTGATGGCCGCTTCGAGTCGGAAGCGTTCCTTGGAGGGCACTCCTTTGGCCACCTTGCTTTGCGACGACACTTCCGTGCCGTTGACGAACATCTGGCAAAGCACATCCTCGCCCCTCTCATCCACCGACATGATGGGGAGGAAGTCTCCTATGTGCTCACGAATGATCATCTGGCTCTGGTGCTCCCAGAACTCACCACCGGCCTGGAAAGCTTTTAGCTTATGATAAACTTCCAGATTGAGTTGCAGGCCTTTGCCAATGATGGGCCGAATGGCTGGCTTTGATTCTGTTTTCATTGTGTTGTGACCTCCGCTTGTTTCATGATTTTTCCGTTCTCATCTTGAATGCACCAGCTTCTGACGCTTTCGACATCCAGTGAAGACCCCCCAGTTCCATGGTAGCTCACCATTGTCCTCTTATCGAAGGGCTCGTCAGGTTCAGGAACGGAAATCTTAACCAACCCCTTGCAGCTGCCGTTGAATGCCCCTGCCCACAGATTCGCATTGTTCACTGCGTCCCCGTTCGATACCATCCTGTCCTTGTTCCAACGGAAAAAGGCGTAACTAAAGTCATACAGGACATCACTGAGCCTTTTCTGCCAATCTTTGCCCAAACGGACAGCTGCATTGTAGCTGAAGAGGCAAGCGATCATGAGCACGACACTATCGTTGGGCTCGTCATGTAGGATTTCTTGCTGCAAGTTCTCTCTCCAGTTAAGCATGTCCGGCTGGGAGAGGAACTCCGGCCACATTAAGCTCTCCAGCTTTTCGTTGGCGAGCAGCTGATTCGTGAGGCTCTGTTTTTCAGCCAGAAGGCCGTCCCTGTCTCGCGTCAGGGCCGCCTTTTCCTGGGTCAGAGCGTCTCTTCCACCAACAAGTGCGGTGTTCGCTTGGTGCAGCGTGGCCATCACTCCCTCCAGCTCTGCGACTTTCTGATCATAAGCCCCAATCCTATTATCTCGATCTTCGATTACTTGATTTGCCTGCAACAGCTTCTCTTTGCATTCCTGCAGCTGGATCTGGCACTCTTCCAGCTTCTGCGTGGCCTGTCGCAACTCTTTCTGACCAAATTCCGCCTGGTCATTTATAGAGCTGATTTGTTCTTGCAGCTCAACCGCCTTTTCTTGATTTTCCCTTGCAATAGAATCAAATTGTTCGGCGCTGTCCCTATATCTATCCCTCTCACCGACTGCGATATTCCTCTCATTCTCGCAGCTTCTTATCCAGTTTATAGCCTTGTTGAGCTCTTCGCTCGTATTTTCCAATTCCGCGCCAAGCCGCTCAACATCGGCACGTAATTTGCCTAGCTCTGTATCTTCACTAGCGTCCACAGTCACGTGAGCAGATGCCGGAGCCTGCTCCGGGTTGACGACTATATCTTGCTGGACAGGATTAACTTCCTGCTCACGCGGTGCCGGTTGAGCATAATCCTTGGCCGCCGCATGACCGGACTCCAAATCCGACCAATCACTTCCTGGGCTTGGCTCCCCAGTAAGCTTTTTCTGTGACGCTGAAATCCGAGCCTTAACATCCTCAATGAGCTGCTTGACCTCGCGCAGTGACTCGTGGACCGAAGAAAATTGTGGACCCAGCTCCGCTGCTACCTGTTCAGGTATTTTCGCCCCGTCGTCTTTTTTGCCGCCTATACGCATGATCTCAGTATTACCATTGAATTTCAAATCTACCGGAATCGATCCAGAACTCGCCTCCTTCAAGGGTGCAGAGGTGAAGATTGAGATCATCCTTCGTCACCTCTACCTCACCATCGAGTGCTCGTGCCGTATCTCCCAGCTCCAGACCCATTTCTTGACCCGTCGAGGGGTCAACTTTTCTGACAATCTCTATTTCCAAGCGAGTGCCCGCCTTCTTGGCAATCATATCCTCCGGATTTTTCCAAACGAGCTTGTATTGCTGTTCCGGCCTAGCGGCACCTGTCAAGTATCGCATCCTGCCGACGTAGCTGTTGACCAGCAACTCGACCCGCTTTGAATCCTGCTTGTCATCCAGATAAGGGTCGGCACCAAAGCCGGTGGCCTCGTCATCGGTGGGCATTAGCCCCCAATAGTTTCTGACCTTGGCAGCCTCCGGATCGGCACAAGTGATAGACCACTGGTCGATCAGGCCATTACGAATTGCTGAATAAAGCGCGGCGCCAACAGCGGTGACGGTTTTTGCATCGGTAATTCTGTGATTCGACGACATCGGATACCAATCACCGGCGAGGTAGTTTTTGAGTGGAACGATGCGCTGTGGCAAGATGGGCAGGATCTCATCAAGTAAAGTCTTGACGGGGGGCAGCTCAGAAGGTTTTCCGCTGAGCGAGACTAGGTCGACATCAAAGGCCGTGACGTATTTGGCCAGAGGCTCCAAACCCGGACTGAGCGAATCACGAATACATCCTTCGACAAGTTCCGGGTCATATTTGATGGGAGTCAAGGGATCCACAAAATTGCTGCCCAGATCCGCAGCTTCAAGGAAGCCGTTGAGGTCACTGAGTGCGGTCACATCCACTCTTTTTCCTTCCTCGCACTCCAACTCGTCCAATGCCCAAGGCGCCCCAGTATCGGGATTGCCGTAGCGATCTTCGGTCATATCCAGTAACCACTGCCTGACCAGTGGCAGTAACACCAACTTCACAATCCGAGACCATTTTGCCTTGTCTGCCACCTTCCGGTGAGGAGCCATGAATACCCGCTCGAGCACTTCGGCGTCCTCGTGGTCTTCGTCAATGCCCTTTGCTGCGGCGAATGCCGGAACAAGAACACGTTCGATGATTTCCTTGGTCAGCCTGTCGCCGGCATAAGAGTTCGAGTCCTTAAAGATCGGCCGGTACTTCAAGGCCACACCTGCACCGGCCAAATCATCACAGTATTCTACAACGGATATGTCGGTGGTCCCACCGCCAATATCGATGGTCATGATGCGCACCTTTGAGTCTGCACCTTTGCCGCGGCCATAGAGCTCAATCCAGTTCTCACCGATGTTGCCCAGCCTCCGAATCTCCGAATAGACCAGAGGCAACTGGGAAGCTACGGCCTCATCCAGCTCAAGCGATAATTCAGGACGCGAACCACCGTTATTTACGGAGTTCGGGTCGCTGAAGTGAGTCAGGGTGAAAATGTCGATCGCCCGCTGCCACATTTCCTTGTAGGCGTTCGATTCCTCGGCAATCCAGCCGGACGGGAATGTCACGCAAACATTGCGCAGTCTACGGGGAAGGAAGGGATCATTGCCCGCCCTCCACCCCTCTGAGGTGATCTGGCGGTAGGCGAGCTCCAGAATCGAGAGAGCAGCCCAGCTCATGGCGTCTTTTCTCGGGTAGGCAGGTTGCTGCGGATTCGCGCGCGGCCTGAGAGCGACTTCCTTGTGCTCGTTGGGCGGATACTCGATGCTCCAATCTTTGCCATCCGGATAGGTGAAGCGGAGCATTGAGCCCTGCAAAACGGGCAGCGCCGACTGACTCTTTGCCTTTGGGTTCCAGCGATTCAACACCATAGTCCAATAACCGGTGCCCATCTTCCCGATAGGAAGCGAATCCCAAGCATAGCGCTTGGGTGAGCTCAAGGTATAGTTGCCACCCTGATCCAGATTGATGGAGCCCAGGACTTGTCTTGCCTCCTCACCCATGATGCAGGGCGAAATCTCCACGAACATCTGGGGAACATACTCAGTCATCTTAACGTTGCGCTCCACCTTCTTGCCCAAAAAACCCGATTTGGAGGACTCCTCCACGGTATACTTGCGCACGGGCTTGAAGCTCAACGACGGAGGCTCGTGGTCAAAGAACATGGGCTCGTGCAATACAAACCATGAGTCAACGATGTCACCGACGCTATTCCGATGCTTGCCGTCACCTTTAACGTATTCACGCCCCCTCTTGGTGAACTTGATAGGGTGACATACAGCGGCCAGCTTGCCGTCCTGCGCATTGCGATTTTCCAAGGCAAGCGCAACGGTTCTGGTGTTCCCAAAATCAATAATCAGATCAACGTCAATGGCCTCACCAACCGGCACCTTCCAGACGACCTTGAATTGGGCCACATCGATGGTTTTGCTTCTATCATCCGGATCCGGGACGGAGATGGTGATGGGCGGGCTCTCATCGTCATCAGGCAGGCTCTTGGAATCCCGATACGCATAGGGGGATTTAGACCAGTCCTCACGACTGTCACTAGGAAGTTCAGTCTCGGGAACTTGGCGCTCGGGCGCATAGATTGAGCCGCGATCTATGCTCCCAATATTGCTTTCCACAACGATCCAGATTCCCGGCTTGCCGTTGTTGTCCATTCCGTAGCGGCCACGGACCCATTTGAAGTCCAGCTCGAGCCAGGGTGTGCGCTCGATTTTGCAGAGCTTCACCAGCTTGGGAAATGAGCTCTGCAGCTCATTGGAGAGCGGGATAAAGGTGTAGTGGTGCCCGCTATTGGCGAAGACGTAGATGGCGTGAAGTGTATCGGCACTCATAAGAGCAAAGTGTTCTTGCGCAGTTAAAGTTTTAGTAGATCAAGCAGCTGGGTATCGCCCGGTTGGATCCCGCGCTCCCCGCTGGCGCTGGTTTTTAGATATTCGAGTTTTTGGAGGAAGGGTTTGATGATCCCAATAAAATAGGTCGAGTCCTCAATTCCGCCGTTGCCGGAAAATTCGCTTTCGGCAAGTGAACGCAACAGAGCATCAGTTTTGTCTGCCTCCCTGTGTTTCTGCTCCTGGCTGCCGTTACCCAAAGACAGCAACATGTTGTTGATCATTCCTGCGAGGAATCTCCGAGATTCGGACGCCTCCGTCCGCCCCTTAATGTTGCCAAGGTTGGACTTGAACCAAGTGAGCAACTGCTGAAGATCTACATCTTCGATCAGGTAGGTAAGCAAGCGCACCATGGAATCGGGCGCATCCAGTGCTAGGGTTCCATCCAAGACCTTCTTGGATTTTTTCTCGCGCCAATCGACCAGCTGTTTGTCTAGGAACACCCTCAGCTGCGTTGCATTAGCGCCCTTTGCCGCACGCATCGGCAGTTGATCGAGTTCATCAGGGTCGACATTGACAATACCCTGTACGATGAGCCCCATATTGGCGCATGTTGTCTCTGCATGACCTTGTTCGAGGCGCGCCTTGATCATGGTAATCACCTGATCGAGATCTCGCTCCCGCAATGCCGAGGCGTCCTGCTCTCCGGGCAGCGCCTCCCTAAGCAAGGCTCCGAACTCTTTGGCCAGCTTGTCAGCCTTATCCTGTAGGAGGTGCTGCCGGCGGCTATTCCGGGCCTGAGTAGTCAGCGCTTTAAGGAAATAGTCACGGCCGCCATTGAGCGCCATCTCCTTGAACGATTCCGCCGTATCTCCAAACTGACGCTGAAACGCGCGGTCACTCAGAATCGATGAAACGATGGAATCCAGTTTGGCAGCATCGGCTTGAAGCACTCCATCGGGGAACTGAGGATAGTTGGTGGCGTAGGTGTTGACAATTCCAGGGTCTGACAGGTAAGCCAATCCCCTCATCTTGTCGAAGACCTGTTCAAGCCCATGACCTACACCGGAATGAGCAACGTCATTGAGGAGAACTACCGAGAAGGTCAAAACCAGGTTGAGTGGCAGATCCTTGCCCTTTGGAGGCCACGAGTTGCCGAAGGATTCCCACCAACTCCGGATCCCGCTGTTGAGTTGAACCGGATGCGAAGGGTAACGATTCATGCGCATCAACAATGAAAAACCGTCAATGTTGAGATCGCGCGAGCTGGTCACAGCGATGGATGCCGTTTTGCCGCGCTTGAGGACCTTGGTCAGGATCAGCTTGCCGTCAGCGGTGAGCTTGTCATCGGTGAGCAAATCTTGGCCCTTGAACTCGTTAGCCACCCCCGGGAAGTCCAGCAGGTCCGCCACTTCCAGAAGCTCGGCGGCAGCTGGCGAGTTGGCCCTGATCACATCGGCGCGCAGGGGAACCACCAGCTCCCACACCAGCCCCTGGAACAGAGCGAACTCGTCGAGACTAGCGAAGAGCTTGTGGGTTAGGCCTTCACCGATATTGACCCTGCCGTCTGTGATTTCATAACCAATGCTGTCAATTAGGCTCTTGACGACGGGTACTTGCTCGGCGAGCTCCACCGCACTGATATTGAGCAGCTGCGCCGCGAGAGGAAAAGACAGGTAGATCGGCAGATCACCGAACTTTTCATTCAGCATCTTGCGAGTGCTGCTCAGCTCCCGGAAGCGCTTCGAGATGCTCGGCCAGGAATCCCAGAAAATAGTCTCGGAGAAGGCTCGCGCAGGCTCCATGCCGCTGACAAGTGACTCGCAATCCAATATCGCTCTTCTCAACGACCTATGCCAATCCCGCTTGAGGTTCTCGTAACGATCCAGATTGGAATGCACCAGCATCTCGAGCGTGTTGACGATGTGCACCAGGTTATCGAAGGCCTCGCGCTTTGCGGGTCCTTTGGCCTTCGAGTCGGAGAGCAGTTTCTTCAGTGAGTCGGGGTTGAGTTTGACCACCTGGTCATTCTCGTCGGTAGCCTCGGTTTCACTCAGATAGCCCACCGCCAATGCGTGCATGATCTGTTGCTCGGAAGCAAAAATAAGGTGAACCGGAAAGCTGGCATTGGGTACGCGCTCGGACATCACGAAACGAGTCACACACCCGGATGCGTCCGCACCCTTATTGAAAGGGTTGAGCACTGTGACTGCTCCTCCTTGGAGGTCCCCTACAAATCGCACCGGTTTGGATTCCGACCAATGTAGGGCTGATCCAGTTCCGTATTGATCGCATTGGCCATCGATGCAGCTTGCGAGCAGGGTGCTTTTTCCGGACTGGGAAGGCCCCCATATTCCCATGGTTGCCTTGGCGGTGTCTGCTTTTGATTTCGCGATATTCTTGGCTGCCACACCAAGCCTTTGCACGTTGTCCAACCAAGCACTTCTGCTCAGGGTGTAGGCGCCTGCGCGCTGCCCCCCATATTGCCAATACCATTCATTCAGTTCAGGTTGGAGCCTTACGATGTCAGCGAGCGTTGCAGTGGTTTGCATAGTTATGCTACTTATTGAATAGACTGCGGTTTATAGTCACTTTATTGTGACTCTGCTTGGCATCGTCTTGCTTTTCGGCAGCGGGCTTGCCCGCCTTGTTTGGATCGGAAAGCTCGCTTTTTGGGGCTGCGCCAGAGGCTTGCTCCTTTGGCGCCTGTTCGGACTTGACTCGCAATGAGGCTTCCAGCTCTTCAATGCGGTGCTTGGCTTCCTCCAGCTCCTTGGCGGCAGCCAAGGCGTCTTCCCTCTCGCGCTTCAGGCGTTGCTCTTCCTGATGCTTTTTATTTTGCTCCTTCTCAAGAGCCTTCTTAGCTGATTGGGTGGCGGCCAATGCGTCTTCTTCTTCTTGTCTCAGCTGCTCCTCGTCTTCCTTGTGTTTCTCCTCTACCTCAACATGAGGAGCCTCCGGCCCTTTGACATCCTCACCGATTAGGAGAGACCACGGGTCGTAGTCGTTGTTCTGTTGGTTACCGGGGATCATTTTGGGCGCTTGGTCAGTTGATTGAATCCATTTAGCTTGCTAGAGGTTACCCGCCATAAAGCGACTGGCTCACAACATTGCCTCCGGCTATTTCGAGAGAAAAACTCTTGGCCTCCAGGGGTAGTGAGAACTCGATCAATGCGGGCAAGCCATCCGAGTATTCCTTGGCGACCCCGCCCTTGTCATCCATCACCCTGCCGCTGGGGGCCAGGATCATGTTTTCATCGACGAGTTCGGCAAAGATGTCTGATATATCCCGCATCTCCTCGGCAATCTTATGATCCCATACATCAACAGGCAGATCCCGCTCGTCCGGCAGATCATCCAGCTCCTCAAGCTGTTTGCGATCGATTTGTGAGCCCACGCCGATCAGCACCAATTTGACGTCATTGCATTTACCCGCATTCAGATCATGGGAAAGCTGACATGTGAAATCCTTGACCTCCTCAAAGTCATCTATGGCTCCGTCTGTGATGAAGACGTAAAACCCCATTTTGGCATCACTGAACCTGTCCAGAAAGTAGCGAATCGCCGGCATCAAATATGTTCCTTCACCCCATGAACTGGGGCCTGAGTATTCGGCCTTCTTGGCCTCATCACCCGTATAATCGCCTGCCACCTGAATCTCATCACCTTTGGCTCCGCATGCCCAATAAATGACGGTTGTGCCGCCATCTTCATCGAGTTTGTCGGCCAAATAAGGAATGGCCTTACGCGCAATTTCCTGGATCTTATTTTCAGACTCAGTCCGGCGCAACAGCCCCAACTTCTCCATGGCTTCAAGGCCGCTCGGAGTGAATTCGACCAAATGTTGCCCATCCCTCTCTATCCTCGAGGCATAGCCCTTGGAGTGAAAATCGTCTATTTCAGCAGATGAAGGATTGCGAGTCCACTCAAGCCCGGATCCAGCTCCAAACTCATCCCTCATGGAATATGAACCGTCGATCGCCACCCCGGTTTGCCAGTTTTCGCCGCCGGAGGATTGGGATGGGTCGATGAGCACCGTAAGCACGACGTCGAGTTTGTCGCCCCGCTTGGTGATGTTGAGCTCGCCAAAAGCCCCGTTGAGAGACTTGTTGGGTATTTGGTAATTGCGACCTTCGGGCAGGTCGGCGTGGCTTTTTGCAGCGGTCATGTGTTGGGTCGGTTGGATGTTGTGCCTGTATGGCGTTTATACAGAGACGGGCTGTATCACTTCGTTGCCGTTGGGCAAAATCAGGGTGAAGCTGGTGGATGTTTTGGGCATCGTAAATTCGATCAGTGCCGGCAAGCCGTCCGAATAGCTGTCCCGGTCAACAGGCTTGACCGGGTTGCCGTAGGAATCCCGGATCTCCGCGTTGGGTGAGACTGTTATGTTTCGGCTGACCACCTCGGCAAAGATCTCTTCGAGCGACTTCATGGTCGCCGCCAGCTTGTGATCCCATATGTCGATGTAATCCCCCTTGGTGTCCTTGATACACCCGTAGGTTTCGTCTTCGTCAAGGTCATCGAGGTCCTCAAGGGCCTTCCATGCGGGCGACTTCTCCCAGTCCGGACTGTCATCAAGTTCAACGAAACGGCTGCCAACCTTGTCCGGGGTCAATTTTTCGGTAGTTTTGCTGTTTGTGTAATAGAACTCGTTGCCGAGGCCGATGATCACCAGCTTCGTGAAGCCTCTATCGCCACTGGCGATGCCCTCACAAAGTTCTTTGGTGTATTTCTTCACGTCTTCGATGTCGTCAATCAAGCCATCAGTAACGAAAAGATAGATCCCCCATGGCGTGTACCTAAAGCGTTCCTCGGTGAAATACTTTATCGCGGGCAAAAGGTTGGTGCCCGAACCCATGTCTTTGGGTTTGGCGAACTCGTATTTGACAACATCCGAGGCGTTCATGTCGCCGATGACTTCAATTTCTCCGCCTAACTTGCCACAGGCCCAATAGATCAGCGAAGTTTCACCATCGCTGTCGAAGTCGGCCAGATACTCGGCCATGGTTCGGGCAACGGGCTGCACCACATTGTTGTTTGACCCAAACAATGAGGAGACGGCAACCGGGCCTCCGAACATGGGGGCCATTGATCTGGATCCGTCGATCGCGAGGCCCGTCTGAGCTCCTTCGACCTCGGGTTTCATAAGAATGGTCGCCTTGACGCGAACCTGCTCACTCCCTTCCGGGAAAACATTGACTTCACCGTAGGGTTCAACAACTGATGATAACTGGGACATGGTAATGGTGGCGGGGGTGAAGCCGGCTTCAGGTTAATTTTGGCAGATGTTCGATGAGTGATCTCAGGAAGGTGGCAATTTCCATTGCCCATGGCTCCTCACTGCCCCGGGCAACTATAAAGATCACGAAGGCACCATAGATTGCGAGCAATGCGAAGGCCCTCCATGGGCGGAGGGGAATGAGGGTTTTACCTGCTTTCTTGATTCGTGGACCGACGAAATACAGCAGGAAGCCGATGATTGTAAGGAGGAGGAGGGCGCTGCGCAGTTCGGTGGACTGGGTGGCAATCTCGGGGGATAATTCGATTTTTCCGTAAATCAGCGTGTAGAGAAAAAGCGGGAAGCCAAGGGCAAAACAGATATCGAAGATATTGGACCCCAGTGCGTTAGCGACTGCGTCGTCGTAGTCCCCGTCCCTTGCGTCACGAATCGACATCACGGTGTCCGGCACGCTTGTCGCCATCGATGCAAATATAACCGCGACAAACATCGCCGGCATTCCAAGTCCGGTGAAAGAGTGCCCAAACAGTTCGTATGAAGGGTGAGCAGCGCTGCCTGTGCCCAACCACTCGCAGGCCTTGACCAGAAGAAAGCAGGCAATCGCAATGACAGAAGTGGAGGCAAGAAGCAGTGGCCACGGGTTCCAAGTTTCGTTTTTGATCTTGTCCTTGTGATGCTCTTTGATGAAGGCGCGCTCCAGATCCAAGAGAGGACCCAAGGATAGCCAAAAGAAGACGTTTGCAACCGGCCCCCTCGATATTTTGTCTTCATCCTCCTCATCGGTATCGTCATCCTCTGTAGAGTCGGCCGATGTTTGAGTCCCGTCCGCAAGTTGATTTTTCCGCATGCTCCGGAACATGTACAACAGGTAGGCAACGTAAAACGACATCAGCACGAGTCCCTGCCACCAAACTAAACTGGTTCCTGAGAGAATGAAAATCAGCAGTATTTCTCCAGCGATCAGAAAAAGTCCGTCACGCAGAATGACCTTCGGACTGACATCAACCGAATTGACCCTTTTCGCCGCCGATAATGCAAACACTGCCACAAGGATACAAGAGGCCGGGATGATCATCCCGTTGAACAAGGCACTCCCGGCAGTGGTTCCAATTCCCACCGCGAAGCCTTCTTTGTCGGAGAGGACGAAGAGTGCGATCAACGTGGTGAATAGTTCAGGAATCGAACTTGCAATCGCATTGATGGTTCCGCCCCTTACCCCTTCGGAAAGATTTCGGCCGGCGTATTCAGATGCAATTTCAAATCCGTCGCAGGCGCGCCAGATGATCAAGCAAGTGAGAAAGATGAGGAGGAGAGGGATAAAGATGCCCATAAATTAGTTGCAGTTTTAAAGAATCCAACATTCTTTGTTTTTGTTAGGCTCTTGTCAAGTGTAAAAATACGCAACTATTCAGCACGGCCAAATCGCCGGCATCACTACGATGCAGCCAGGGACACTCGCCGAGGAGTGGCGAGAACGCCCCGAACCGCAAGGCGGAGGCACCGTCCGCCTCGGTCCCTACTTCAAGCACCAAGTCTGGAAGGACGGGCGAAACGCCAGCCGACGCGTTCCCACCAACGAAGCGGCTCTGCTGCGCGAGGACATTGACAACGCCAAGCGCTTCGTGCAACTCACGGGAGATCTGGCCCGCCTCAACATCGAGCATACTCTCGCCCTGCGAAGCGCCCAAGCCGCCACGCCCGACTCCGGCGAGGGAAAAAAAACTCCACAATTCGCAGGGACAGCAAAAAATTCGCAGGGACAGGTTGCAGTGGGACAGCAAAAAA
>Ga0209702_10004765_pt1 | contig 19253 bp, 22 predicted proteins | sample FRY01_FD_187210 | JGI IMG/M metagenome (GOLD analysis project Ga0209702, IMG submission 187210) | Freshwater microbial communities from Lake Fryxell liftoff mats and glacier meltwater in Antarctica - FRY-01 (SPAdes) (version 2) | ecosystem: Environmental > Aquatic > Freshwater > Ice > Glacier...
AGCCATCGCTTCGTAATCGTCCGTGGTGCGGGAAATCATGTGGGCATGTGGATCAATCAGCATCATATGTGAGCACTCGACTAAGTTGGTAAGTTGGTTGAAGGGATTCATCGCGCATCAGAGGGGTTGCGCGCAAATTCAGTGCAGGCTGGCCCAAGCAAATTTACCGCTGGCCAGCTCGGCTGCGAGATCGGGGGCCTGTTGCAGCACCTGTGCAGCACGGCTGTCTGGGCTGGCCCCCAATGCAAGCGCGCCAATATGAATAACTTAACGTAGCGCTTGCGCCCCGGCCTTGATCGAGTGAACCGCACGCGCCACGGCCTGCCACGACTCGCATCTTACACCTCGGTCACGTCTCAGGCTGATCTTAAAAGTATCGCATCGTGAGAATATCCGGAAAATTTTCCCCTTCAACTTCTTCCGGAGACACGCTCATGTCATTCGCCAATATCAGAGTCGCCTTTGCCAACGAGTCCAAGCTTGAATGGATACCTCTGAAAGACACACCTGGCTTCGCCGGAACCGACATCCCCGGAATCCAGTGCAAGTTCTTCGGGAAGGAAGGCGTGGGCCCATGGTTCTACCTGGTCAAGCACGAGGGCGACGTGTTCCATTACATCCTCGAAGGTGAATGGCAGATCGGCAGTAGTGAGTTGCGCTTCGGACCGGGCTTCATGCAATACGAGCAGAAGGGTTTGTACTACGACCCATTGATCAGCGGGCCGCAAGGCTCGCTCTTCCTGGCCATTTACGACAACGCCCCGAACTTCATCGAAGCCAAGGGCGACGAAAAAGCCGTCGCGCCCGAGACGTCCTATGCAGAGTGAGACTCTGGCCGCCACGCAGTGGATATGCCTGCCCCGTGTGCGGTGTGGGTAAAGACGAGTTCGCTATGATCTAAACTTTCAATCATTTTCTAGGACCCATCATGGGAAAAATCCCAACCATCCGTGTTACCCGAGAAGAGATGCGCAAGCGCGTCGCCCTGTTCAGCGAACTCAAGGGCTCCGACGGCGGGCTTCCCGACAGCCGCTACCCGAGCGCGGTGCGCAAGCTTTACAACGTGATCGGCTTCCAACCACCTGAGGGTGACCTAGACAAACATTCACCCGTCGGCGCAAATTCCGCCGAGAACGCCGCGATCAAGATCAACGAAGGCTTCAACATGGGCTTCTGTGAGGCAGAGCCCGGCAAGGGCCCGATGATGCACAACCACGACACCAATGAGACCTTCATGCCAGTCACCGGCCGCTGGCGCTGCTCGTGGGAAGTCGACGGCCGCGTCGAAGCCTTCGAACTCGGCCCGCGCGATGTGATCTCGTTCCCCTCGGGCGTGCAGCGCCGCTTCGAGAATATCACCTTCGAAGAGCCCGGCACCACACACTGGTTGCTATTCGTGATCGGCGGCAACTCACCCGAAGCGGAGTTCTCACCCGAGGCGATGGACGAGCTGAAAGCCAAGGGCTTTGTCGATGCAAATGGCAAGTTCTGAGCCGATGATGCGCGAGCTGCTGGCGCAACTCGAGGCGCGTTACCGCTGGAACTCACTGTGGGTCGACGGCCATGAATGGCGCTGGCTGGATACCCAGGCCGGCGGGCCTGTGACCCTGCTGCTGTCGGGCTCGGTGGGTGACGGTGCAATGTTCGTACGCACGCTACTTTCAATCGGTGAGCGCATGCGACTGATCGCCATGACTTCCCCGACCTTGTCCGACCCTGCGCAGCTCGCCGATGGTCTCGCCGCCGTGGCCAGCCACCTGGCATTGCCACCCCACCGCGTGGTCAGCTTGTCGTTTTCGGCATACTGGTCGCAGTTCTACGCGCTCAGGCACCCGACACGCGTCACGGCACTCGTGATAGGCAACGGTTTTGTGGATGGCGCAGATCTCACCGCCAATCCGATATTCGACCGCCAGTTCGTCGAGAGCGTGAGTCCCGAAGCACTGCATGCCCAGTGGTTGGCGCGCGTGCGCAGCACGCCGGTGGCGCCGCTGCAGCAACTGCAGGAAGTCATGCTGGCCGAGCGGCAATTGCCCGCCAATCTGCATTCCCGTTTTCTCGGGGTGGTAAGGGCGCAGGCCTGCCCACCACTGGTGCTGCCGGCCAGCGCCATCACCGTGCTGGACTGCGACGACGATCCCCTGATCCCATCACACGTGCGCGAACGCCTGCGCCAGCAGTACCCCGACGCGCACCACGTGAGCCTGCCAACTGGTGGACACTATCCGCATGTGCTCAACCCAGCAGCGTACGAGGCCTTTCTGACAGCATCGCACTGACTATTTCAACAAAGAGATCCCCATTGACAAAAGCGGCACCAACCGAGACCCCGTTCCAGGGCCTCGCGCAAACGGGCCGTCAGCGTTTGACAGGGAAACACAGAAAGTATAGTTTTTCACTCTTTGTAGTAAAATGAAAAATTCGATGCGCTGTCGGCAATCGCCAGCTTATGCGATGCACCCCGCCGAGGAAACTCGCCGACAGGAGAACAAGAAAGCATGAACAGGGACGATAACGGCATTTCCTACCAACTAAGCGGTCGCCTTGAGGTACCCGTGGTGATGCTGTCCAACAGCCTGATGTCCACGCAGGCAATGTGGAACCCACAGATCGATACGCTGCTGCAGCACTTCCGCGTGCTTCGCTACGACACCCGCGGCCACGGCCAGTCGCAGGTAACACCCGGTCCTTACAGCATCGAAATGCTTGCCGACGACGCTTCGGCGTTGATCGAGCACGCTGGTGTCGGCGCGGTGCATTTCGTCGGCCTGTCCATGGGCGGCATGATCGGTCAGCAACTCGCCGTGCGTCACCCGGCCAAGGTGTTGTCGTTGTCGCTTTGCGATACCGCGAGCGAGATGCCGCCGCGTTCAATGTGGGAAGAGCGCTTCGCAATCGCCCGCACCCACGGCATCGAGGGACTCGTGGACAAAACGATCAAACGCTGGTTCGTTCCGGGCTTCATCGCCCGCGAGCCCGGAACCATTGCTTGGGTTCGCGAGATGATCCTTACAACGTCTTCTGATGGCTACGTCGCCTGCGCATCCGCCGTGCGCGACATGTCTCAGACGCACATTCTTTCGCGCATTCGGACTCCCACGCAGGTGATCGTCGGCCGCGAGGACCCCGCCTGCACGATGGCGGCTTCTGAGTTGCTGCACCGAGAGATCCGTCATTCGACCCTACACGTCATCGACGATGCGGCGCATTTATCCAACGTCGAAAAGCCTGCTGAGTTCACGGCCTTGCTGGTCGACTTCATCCGCAAGCAAAGTACAAATGGGAGGATCGCGAAGTGAACCCGATCCTGCTCTTGCATCACGGCTCCTCTCCGCACCCATCGGAAACCGATTTACTTCACTGAAACCAAGGAGATGACACTATGCCTAGCAATCCCGCTGTTGCACTGCCCAGCGAATACATCCTGCTCACGATCTTCCTGAAACACGACCAGTCGAAGAACCTCCCCGAGATCAATAAGGAACTCGACGAGGTCAACTTCTGGCGTGACTTCCCGCCCGAAGGCGTGGAGGTGGAAAGCTGGTACGTGATGATGGGGATCGGGCAGGTCGTCACACTGCGCGTGCCCCCATCGCAACTGCGCGAGTTGAACATGATGATGGAAAACCGCGCCTGGAAACCGTTCCGTACCGAGTATTACGCCACCTACGACTTCAAGAATATCTATCAGGCGTTGCACGACAAGGCTGTTGCCGCGTCGAAGTAAGGCGCGAACGAGCCGCAGCGCTTACTGGATTATTGACGACACGGGTTTTCCGAAGAAAGGGAAGCATTCGGGTGCTGTTGCATCAAGCAAATTTCTCAAAATTGACCCCCTACCTGTAGCGTCTCAACCTTGCGAATACGCTACCCTTGGTTTGTCGCGTAAACGAAAAATGCTTGATGCTACAGAACCCTTTGATGCCGTATCCATCAGAGGATCCACCATTTCTTTTGGCGTTTTCCTGATTGATTAACGGCTGTTTCATCTCGGCGCTCCTGTTTTCCTTGCCCGTAGGCAGGGAGGCATCCATAACAACTCCTGGTTTTGAATGCGTAAAGGCAACGAGGCCAGCTCAGGCCACGGCGTAGCGGTTGACGAAGTCCTGGCGGATCGTGATGCCCAGGCCCGGACGGTCGGGGATTTCCACCATGCCGTCCTGCACGCTGAACTGCTCTTCGGCGAGGTCTTGCAGCAGCGGGTTGGCACCAACTGAGTACTCCAGCATCCAGCCTGCGGGTGAGGCCGACGCCACGTGCATGCCGGCGGCGAAAGCGAGAGCCCCGGTCCACAGGTGCGGTGCGAGTTTGATGTTCCAGGCGGCCGCAATGGCGCCGATACGCATGGCTTCCGAAATGCCACCGCAGATCGCGAGGTCGGGCTGGAAAATGTCGGCAGCGCGCAGTTCGGCGAGATCGCGGAAGTCGAAGCGGTTGAACTCGCTTTCGCCAGCGGCAATCGGAATCGCGGTTGCGGCGCGAACTTCTGCCATGCCACGCTTGTCATCTGCTGTCACGGGCTCTTCAAACCAGAGTAGGTTGCAGTCTTCGACCAGGCGGCAAAAGCGCTTGGCTTCGGCCACGGTGTAGGTGCCGTGGGCGTCACAGGCTAGGCCGATGTCCGGCCCTAGCGCCTTGCGCGCGGCGATCACTCGGCGCGCGGAGTTGATCGGGTCGCCGTCGATCACGCCGACGCGCATCTTCACGGCCTTGAAGCCACCGCGCGCGACATAGCCGAGCAACTGTTCGCCGATGTGATCGACATCCGCCCAGCCGCCAGAGGCATAGGCGGCCATGCGTTCGGCCTTGCGCCCGCCAAGCAGACGCCACACCGGGGCGTTGAGGTGCTTGCCCAGCAAGTCCCACAGCGCCATGTCGATGCCACTGATGGCCGCGATGGACACGCCGCGCCGCCCCATGATGGGGAACACATGACCATGCGTGAGGGCGTAGTGGCCGCGACAGCCGTTGTACATCAGCTCCCACAGGCGGTTGATGTCGCGCGGATCTTCTCCGATCAGGTTCGGGCCGAACTTCTGGTTGATGATGGCCACCAGGCCGTGGCTGTTGCCCTCGCTGCCGACTTCCTCCTTGGCCTCGCCCCAGCCGACCAGACCACAGTCGGTTTCAATGCGAACCAGCACCGAGTCGAACGAGGCGACACGGCCAAAATCGGAGACATGCTGCTTCTCGTAGGGAATCGGAACGTGAAGCCAGCGGGCATGGATGCTTTTGATTTTCATAAGTTGGACAGGGTTGACCAGCGTTTGAGGATGAGCTCTTGCGCTTCGGGGTTGATGAAATGCCGGGGCAGGCGGCCGTCAAGCATTTCCAGCAACTGGCTGGCAACGCCTTCACTCATGCTGCGCATGCTTTCCTGAGTGATACCGGCCAGGTGCGGCGAGAGCAGCACGTTGGGCAGCTGGTGCAGCAGGGATTCGGCCGGTAGCGGCTGCGTGGTGAAGACATCGAGCGCGGCGCCGGCGAGTTGACCGCTCTGGAGGCCGACCACAAGGGCGGCCTCGTTGATCACCGGCCCGCGCGCGACATTGATCAGCCGCGCACCGCGCTTGATGCGGGACAATTCCTGCGCACCGATCAGCCCACGTGTGCTTTCGCTCAGGGGGCAGGCGAGGACAAGGTAGTCCGCCTGCGGCAAAGCCTCGGCGAGCGTCACATAACGTACGCACTCGCTGTCGATGGCCGGCGTGCGGCGTACGCCAAGCACCTGCATGCCCAAACCCAGGGCACAGATGCGCGCCAGCGCTTGGCCGATCGCACCCATGCCTACGATGACGATGGTTTTGCCTTGCAGGACGGTAGCCTCGTCGGCGAGCTGCCGCGCAGCCGTCCAGGATATGCTTTTCAGCGTGGCGTGGATGCGCGGCAGGTGGCGCGCCAGCGTGAGCATTTGCGCTACGGCGTACTCGGCCACGCTGACCGCGTTGACCGCAGGCACATTGGCCACGGCGACACCGTGCCGGCTGGCGGCATCGACCGGGATCATGTCGAGTCCCGCGCCGTGCCGCACCACACCGCGCAGCCGCGGCGCATGCTCGAACAGGTCAGCGGGCAGCGGGGCCCGCACGACGATGAAACTGGCGGCCCGCGACTCGCGCCGCAGTGTTTCCTCGTCGGTGGCGCTGGCAATGCGCAAGTCCAGATGGGAGGCCAGACGCGTGGTGACGTCCGGGTCGATGGCGTTGGTGAGCAGGATGAGAGGTAAGGTCACAGGCAAAGGCGCAAGCGCTGGAAATGAAAGGGAAAGGACGTGGAAAGAAGATGCGCTCAGGGCACCGCGCGCGGTCCAGCGGTTTCGCCGGGCACGATGTGCGACATCCAGTAGCGCTCGACATTGCCCAGATGGTCGCTGAGCACGTCAAGGGCTCGTTTCCTGTCGCCGGCTGCGATAGCGTCGCGCAAGGCCGTGTGCTGCTGGATAGAACGCAAGCCATTGGTCGGCTCGCTGAAATAGCGCTGACGCCTGGCTTTTGAGGCCAGCCAGAACGAATTGGCGGCACGCTGGATCAGTTTGTTGCCGCTCGCCGCGCACAACGCCATGTGGAATTCGGCATCCTGCTCGCTGATCGATTGGCTGGCCGCATGGCGCGCGCGCGAAGTGGCGAGGATCGCATCGATGTTCACCAGGTCGGCGTCGGTGCGGCGTCTGCAAGCCAGCCCGATCGACTGCACCTCAAGCATGGTGCGGAACTCGTTGAGGTCTTTCACGTCGCTGGGGGATACTGGCATGCCGAGGTCGGATTCAAGGACCAGCATGTCTAGCGACGCTTCCCGGGCCACGTCGCGCAGGTAGATGCCCGACTGCGGGCGGCGCTGGATGACGCGCATGGCCTCCAAGGCGGAAAGTGCTTCGCGCAAGATACCGCGGCTCACGCTGAAGCGCTCAGCCAGTTCACGCTCCGACGGAATACGCTCGCCGGGCGCATAACCCCGTTCCCGAATAAACGGAAGGATTCGAGACAAAACCTGCGAGGTATCGGTGAGCATGGTCATGCGTTAAGTGGGTTAAAAAAATTGGTTCTACCAAATTGGTATGACCAGATTTTGAAGTCAAATAACCGCCATTGATCTAGGGAATTCCCTGATACGGAATCGGGTAGGGTGAGGAGTTACCCCTCAGACCTCTAAGGGTATCCAGAGCGCGTCCATCAATCCGAATACGCTGGCGCAACCCAACGCACTCAAGCGGGTAGCCCAAAGTGGCTCCGCCACCAAAATAGCGGTCGGGGTGTGGTTAAAAAAGTAATGTTTTTGAGTGTCAACCGGATAGACATGGAGCCAACACGGCCGCAAATTGTGCCGGCATATTTGCCAGCCACCAGACACGACGGTCGTTATTTCAAGAGACCGGTCTATGGCGCATTGCTGATCTTCGGACCTGATTCCGGGAGTACCCGCATTTGGCCGATTCCTGAAATTTAGATTGCCGGCGAGAATGACGGCTGTCTGCCATTATGTAGAGCTCTACATAAGCTGCGTAGTGACCGATTATGCGTAGTGCGACGCCCCCGCCCCTGATTCTTCAGTGTTGCGGGATCGCGGGACAAACCCTACTGCTACTCATAATCACAGCGTCTGCAGGAACTCTAGCAGCGAGTCTGGAGCGCGATAGCGCCCAGTCTTTGCATTATTGCTCCGGCGCCAACATGTTACCCAGCCCGAGCAGTGATTTGGCAACGAATGCGTTGGCCAGTCAAGCCCAAGCCCGCTCAGCCGGTGGGCGACCGATGCCACACCATGCGCTTTTGGTGAATTTTTCGATACGCACCCACTCCAGTGTGTGAATCAAGCGCTCCAGCTTAGGGGTCAGCGTGCCCACCTGTTCTCGCATTGCGGGGATTAATTCGTGCTGGATGACGCTCCAGCGATGCATGATCATTTCGGGTTTGGTATTATTCATAGTGCAGGCGTTACGGTGTCGTTTTGGTTGACTCCATCGTGCCAAAAATGGCCGCCTGTTTCTCTTTTTTGCACCGCTTTGCAAAATAAATCAGCTCGAATTTGGGGTTTTGCAAGAGGCTCATATTGTGAACCAAAAAATCCAGTAGAAACCCCGGCCAGGATTTCACGGCTCGAATTTCTATTTACCAACCGTTAAATCAACGATATGATTATTTATCAGACGGTCAATAACGGCATCGGTGCAAACCCTTGGTGCTGCCCCCGCTGACCAGTGAATGCGTTTGGTCAACGCGGGCGCTGACTCCATTTAACGACCATTGGAGACCCACCTAATGAGCAAATCAGCCCTTCTTCCGCGCCAGCCAGTGCCATCGCTCGACCTCCCCTTGACCGACGGCGGCCGCTTCGTCCTCGGGCAGCCGCCGGTCGAGAAGTTTGATCTGCTGGTGTTCTACCGTGGCCTTCATTGCCCGATCTGCACCAAATACCTGCTGGAGTTGGAGCGACTCGAGCCCGAGTTCCGGCAGCGCGGCGTCCGCGTCACCGCCATCAGCAGCGACGCTCAGGAGCGCGGCGTGCAGATGGCCGAGAAGGTCAAGGCCAGCGGCGTGAAGTTTGCGTACGGCCTCGGTCTGCAGACCGCGCGCGACTTCGGGCTGTACATCAGCGAATCCAAGGGCAAGACATCGTTGGGTATCGAAGAGCCCGCGCGATTCAGCGAGCCAGGAGTTTTTCTGGTGCGTCCGGATGGCACTCTCTACTACGGCAACGTGCAGACCATGCCGTTTGCCCGACCGCAATTCCAGGACCTGCTTGCCGCGGTCGACTTTTCCATCGCCAAGTCCTACCCGGCACGGGGAGAGTACACGGGGGCGCTTTGAAGTCTCAGGTAGCTGACGCGCATCAGCGCGCAAAACTTCCATGGTGGGTCCAACCGCTCACCAGCGTGGTCACCACCGGGATCATGAGCTGCCTGGTCAGCGGAATGGCCACAGCGCGCACGCTCGGCATGGACAGCGTGCTGGCGGCGCCGTCGCATTTTATGGCCGACTGGGGGAGAGCATTCGTACTCGCATGGCCGCTGGCTTGGGTCATCTTCACGGTTGTCGCGCCACTAGTTCGGCGCGCAATTGAGAGCCTAGCGCGCGCTTCGTCGGCGCGCGCCAAATCAGGGTAATCACATGGTTTAATCACTAACTATTGATCCGGCCCGTTGAAGTCATAAGTATTTTCGCCGCCCACTCTGAAAGTGCCGCTCAAACTTGTTCACACTTCACAGGGCCGGAGCAATAGTGAGCCTCATGCAAAACTAAAAAATACCACTGCAATACTCGTGATTTTTGAGAGTGCGCAAAACCGTTGGAAATTCGCTCAATCGCAATAGATTGCTACGATAGGCTAAAAGAGGTATGAACACTTGGAGGAGCTGGCCATGCGTCTTGTGGTAAAGATGATCGTTGAGTCCGACGACGGTAGCGTCGCAAGTGAGGGCGAGGTCCTTCGGCTTGAGCGAGACACCCAATCCATGCCCGGTCATTTAGCCCGCTGGCACTGGCACTTACCGACCGATCGCATCCAGAATTGCAATATCTGACGACACGCTGGGCATCGATCATCTCGTACGGCTCCAGTTGGACTTTGCTTGATGAGATTTTGCCGGTTGGGACGCGATGAGCTGCTCGACTGTGCGCAATACAGTGCGCCGAATCGGACAAAGCATGGAGGACGCGATTGTCGAGCCGGCAGCGGCAGATCCTGCCTGCTTTACTCGCGGCGTAATCTCACGGTTTTGTGCACTCTCCGGTCAAACCGCGGGCCGAACTTCAACTTTTTTGCCTTCACGCATGTACACCGGCAAATCCATCGCCGGTGGCCGGCATCCCGGTACCGTGTAAATCATTTCGGCAACATAGCCGCGGTGATAGCTGGTGTGCATCACCACATGCAGCAGGATTTCGCCGCGGGTCATCGCGCCGCGATTGCCGCCGATCAGGGTGTACTCGACGGTTTCGCCGAGGCTGGCATCCGTCTGCGCGTCGCTCCATGCCACATACCAGGCATCAGCCTGCTGCTGCAGCCGCCCCAATTCGGCGAGCGACGGATGCTCCTTGGTATTGCGCGCCTCGTAGCCGTGGTCGCGGCCTTCAAGATGCGCCTGCCAGATGCGGTCGATGACATAAATGTGGTTCAGCGTATGCACCATGTTTTTGAACAGAGAGGCGCGCGGCTTTACCACCTCCCCTTCCGGCAGCGCGGCAACCGCATCGAACATCACTTTGTCCGACCACGCGTTGTAGCGGGTCAGCATGCGCGCCGTTTCGGCAGTCAGCATTTTTCAGACTCCGGTAAGCAAGAGAGCAAAATACTCAAATTTGTTTCATTCTCACCCTTGTGAGACCGGCTCAAGGTCGCCAGTAGACTGGAAGATGGCGGCCTGATGCTCACTTGATATTCAACAAGCGCGCCGCGTTGCCACCCTGGATCAGCTCCCGCGAAGCGCGCGGCAGCCTTTTCACCTGGGCAATCAATCCAAGCGGGTCTTCCTCGCCCATGTCGTAAGGGTAATCCGTTCCGAGAACCACATGATCGGCACCAAAACGGTCAATCAACCGCTTGAGCATCTCCGGATCAAAGGTGATCGTATCGAAATAGAACTTCTCAAGATACGACGAGGGCAGTTTTTTGATAATGGTGCGGCAATCCGGCCGCGCGCGCCATGCATGATCCATGCGGGCCCAGTAGTGGGCAATAAACCCGCCACCATGCGCCACCACAAATTTAAGTTTCGGATAGCGCTGCATCACGCCGTCGAAAATCAGGTGCGACACCGCCACGGTTGAGTCGAGCGGGTTGCCAATCACATTGTTGAAGTAATGGTGGGTCAAGCGGTCGGCCTGGGTGTAGCCGAGCGGGTGCATGAAGATCACGACGTCCAGTTCTTCGCAGCGCGCGAAAAATTTGTCCAGTTTGAGGCTCGGGTCCGTTAAATTCTTGCCATTCATATTGGTACAAATTTCGATCCCACGCATGCCAAGTTTCTTGACGCAATAGTTGAGCTCCCGGATGGCGAGTTGCGAATCCTGCAGCGGGACCGAGCCCATGCCAACAAAGCGGTCCGGCCGATCCGCCGCAATTTGAGCGATGCCTTCATTGACTTCGCGTGCCAGTTCGGCGCCGTAATCGGCTTCGGCCCAGTAGAAAAATTGATAAGGCGCGGGGCAGATAGCCTGAATGTCCACGCCCATGCGATCCATGTCCAGCAATCGCTCGCTGATGCCGGTGAGCTTGGACGCCCGTGTCTTCATTTGCAAATGGTTTGTCTCACGCGTCAAATCATCAGCAAAAACGGTGGTGGGGTCATACTGACCCAGATTCAGGTGCACGGTCTTGGCGTTGACGGCCGGGTTTAAATAATGGCAATGAAGATCAACCACCTTGGATTTACCGCTGCGGCTTTTGGCGACCGGGCGCGACATTTTGGCAGTGGAACTGGCGACAGTTGCCGCAGCAGAACGCGCCGCCCCATGCTGATGCAAAGGGTCGGTGCAGGTGGGTAAACAGGTATAGAACACGTACGCTCCTTGAAGGGTTTTCTGTGCAGCCCTGCGCCCATGACTGCCTGACATTGTTTATCTCATGATAACTTATCATATACATTCACGTCAAGCTGAAAACAGCTGAAAACAAGCCCTAGTTGCGGGATACAACGGTTGACCTCTTGGAGAGAATTCATGCATATCGGAATTGCCGGAACTGGGAAAATGGGCAGTGCAATCGCGAAAAGACTGCTCTCGTTGAACTATCAGGTCACCGTCTGGAATCGCACACCAGAGCGCGCTCGCTCTTTAATTGACATGGGCGCAGACTGGGCCGAGTCGCCCCAGGATCTGGCTGGCGTGACGGACATGGTCATCACGATGTTGATGGACGATCAGGCCCTCGATCAAGTTTATTTCGGCCCGCGCGGATTGTTGTCGGGGCCCGTCGACGACAAGCTTTTCATTGACATGAGCACCGTCAAACCAGCCAAACAACAGGAGATCGGAGCTCGTGTTGCAGCTGCACGGGCCCATTACCTGGAGTGCCCGGTGGGCGGCACCGTCGGTGCAGCGCAGGAAGGAAAATTGCTGGGTTTCATCGGCGGCTCCGAGGCCGACCTGGCCAGGGCGCGGGGTATTCTTGATCAGCTTTTCCGCCGCGTCGAGCATGTTGGACCGCTTGGCGCGGGAGCGACGATGAAGCTTGCGATCAATCTACCGCTGATGGTGTATTGGCAGGCACTGGGTGAAGCCCTGTCGCTGATCCAACCGCTCGGGCTCGACCCCAAGCGGGTCATGGATATTTTTTCAGAGACAGGTGGTGGCCCCAACATGCTGAAAGTGCGTGGCGGCATGATCGCTCAGGCCTTGTCCGGCGCCAGCAGCGAACAGGTCACTTTCAACGTCGCCGCCATGCGCAAAGACGTGCGCGCCATGCTGGATCAAGCCGCGCTTCAGCATGTCAAGCTACCGGTGACCGCCCTTGCGCTCAAATCCTTCGATCAGGCAGCCAGGAAGGGCCTGGACTCAGCCGATTGCACCCAGCTTCTGGTCTGGTGGTTGGGCGAAGGGGGCAAGGCCTGATGATGCAGCGTCAGGGTGTGCGTTGTTGCCATCTCGGGTTGGCGACAACTTAACCGGCGAGCCGGCTCCCTTCTGCCGGTGCGGTCATCGCACCGACGGCCTTCAACAGGTTGCAAATGATCTCACCCTCGATATTGCGTGTGATGAAGACAAGCCGGGTATCTGTATCTGCACTTGGCCTCAGAACCTGCCAAGTACGCCAAGCTGGTTGCGGACAATGGCATCAAAGGCGATTAACATTGGGATCAATGTTCGGAAGGAATGTAAAAAATGAGTGAAGAAGGTCTACCCAGCCGGCGCGTTGATTACAGTGCCATTGTCGATCGCCCTCAGCTGAAGGTTCCCGATGGTGGGCGCATGCTGGTCTGGGTCATCGTCAATGTCGAGCACTGGAGCATGGAGCGGGCGATGCCGCGCACGGTACTGAGCCCGCCGATGGGGCAACCTTTGCAACCCGACCTTCCGAACTGGGCCTGGCATGAATACGGCATGCGCGTGGGTTTCTGGCGCCTCCATGATGCACTCAGAAACCTGGGCATCATTCCAACCCTGGCCATCAATGGCGTGGTGTGCGAAAGCTATCCCCGGGTTGCGCGAGCGGCCCTGGAGTCTGGCTGGGAATTCATGGGACACGGTTATGTGCAGCGATCGATGCACTCGGTGGCGAACCAGCGCGAGGCCATCGTCCAGACAGTGAACGCGATCAAGGCCTTCACCGGGCAGGCGCCGCGCGGATGGGAAAGCCCAGGTCTGACGGAAACCAACCAGACCATCGACTATCTGGCCGAGGCCGGAATCGAATACGTGGCCGATTGGGTGTTTGATGACCAGCCCGTCTGGATTCCCGCCACACCACGGCCAGTTCTTTCCGTGCCGTACAGTGTGGAGATCAACGATATTCCGATGATGCTGCTGCAGAACCACAGCGCCTCCGAATTCTATGATCGCGGTGTCGCGCAAATCGACCGCCTCTGGCAGGAAAGCGAAACCATTCCCCGTGTGATGGCGATCAGCGTTCATCCCTATATCACCGGTGCGCCGCACCGTATCGCCATGTTCGAACAACTGCTGTCCTATGTGAAGTCCAAACCCGGTGTCGTGATTCAGACGGGCGCGGACATCAACGACTGGTACCGATCCCAGGTTCCCGCACCTGTATGACGGAGATGAAGACAAAAGCCGCCGGCAAATCGAAGGCCAAGGTGCTGGCGACCCCACTCAAGGTGAAGATGCGCATGTCGCCAGCAGAGCGCGAGCGGCAAATCATCGATGGAGCCATTTCCTATTTCGCAGAAGTCGGCTTTTCCGGCCAGACCCGCGAACTTTCCAAAATATTGGGCATTACCCAGCCTCTGCTTTATCGCTACTTTTCGAACAAACAGGCGCTGATTGACCGCGTGTACCAGACTGTATTCGAAGGGCGCTGGAATCCAGCATGGATCGCATTGCTCAAAGACCGCTCGGTGCCTTTTCGTGATCGCCTGATCGAGTTCTATAAACAATATTCCGAGGCGACGTACCGACCTGACTGGATCCGCATCTACATGTACGCCGGGCTCTCAAGTCCGACTCTGAATCAGCGCTACATCAAGCTCATCAGACGCGAGTTGCTGCCCGTGTACTGCCGCGAGCTTCGTCACTTCTGCGGCCTCCAGGGGCTTGACGAAAAGGTGTCAGACGAAGAAATGGAGTTCGTTTGGAGCCTGCATGGTGGAATTTTTTATTCTGCGGTGCGGCACCATGTCTACAAGATACGCATGACCATCGGCTTCATGACCCTGGTTGGGTTTGCGGTGGACAATTTTCTGGCCGGTTCCGAAACGACCTATCCACGGTTGATCGCCGCCGTCGCCAGCAGCGCAAAAGTACCCATCCAGAAAAGCAAGTCCCGCTCGCCCTGAACAGGTATCCGCAACTGACCCCAGCACCAAGCCAAGCGGACGATGCGCGGTCACTTGCTGGTTTTGCGCAGGCTCACTTTTTTGGATTTTTTCTTGGCTGCAGGAGCGCCAACCAGACGTTCAAGAACGGCATAGACTGCAGCCGTGTCATCCATGCCATGCCCGAGCGCCATGGCGGCATTGTAGATCGGCATGCTGGCGGAAAAAAGCGGCGCCGGTGTGTCCGTGGCCTGTAAGGCATCGTTGATCAGGCGCATGTCTTTTTGCCAGATTGACATCTTCATGGTGGCCTTATCCCAAGAGCGATCGACCATGGCCGGGCCGCGCACCTGGAACATGCGCGAGCCCCCAGCACCGTCAGCCACCACTTTGACAACCATTGCTGCGTCAAGTCCGGAGCGTACGCCCATCAAAATAGCCTCAGCAGTTGAGACATTGTGAATCGCGACCAGCAGATTTGCGACCAGTTTCATCCGGATGCCGTTGCCGAACGCGCCGACATCGTAGCGCACGCGTGCAAAACCGTCGAATACCGGTGCGAAGGACTTGATCGCCTTGGCATCACCGCTTGCGTAGACCGCGAGGTCGCGCGTGATCGCCTGAGCACCGGTTCCCGACAAAGGAGAATCGAGCAAGGTAATGCCATGTTTCGATAGCACATCCTTGGCACGTATTTTTGCAATTTCCGGGAGTGTGCTGGTTTCCGCCACGACCAGGTCTTTGGATTTTGACGCAATCAGCTCGGCGCAGACCTGCTCAAGCGCCGCTTCACTGGGCAGCGAGAGCACGATGTGACGGCACTGTCGCGCAACCTCTTCGACGCCACCGCACGCCTGGCCACCCGCTTTTTTCAGGCGCGCGCGCGCCTTTGAAACCGGGTCATAGCCAAAGACATCGAATCCCGCCTTGACGAGGTTGGCCGCCATGGCGGACCCCATGATCCCAAGACCGATGACGCCGACCGTGGAAGATATTTTTACAGATGCAGTTGCCATTGGATTCATTCATTAATGAGCTATCGATAAATACAGTGTATCCCGGCCCCGTCGTTCATGCAAAATACTCGACAAGACTTCCTCAAACATCCGCAACAAGCACCGCGGGACTCATGCAGGCCCGAAACGCATCGGCCTGCTTCGCTTACGAACCTCGAGCCGTCACCCTTGCAAGAAAATCTCCGACCGCGCGGTTGAACACCTGTGTTTGCTCGACGTTCGAGATGTGCGAGGCCGAGGAGATCACCATCATCTGCGAACCCGGCAGGTTGTCGCGGATCTGTTCGGACATGGCCACCGGCGTGCCGTGGTCCTGTTCGCCGACTAGGATCAGCACCGGGCACTTGATCTCCTTCAGACGGTCGGTGAAATCGATTTGCGCAATGGCCGCGCAGCAGCCAGCGTAGCCGGCGGCCGGCGTGTTGCGGATGACCTTGCCAATTTTCGCCATCACCTCCGGATGCGAAGCGCGGTACGTGTCGGTGAACCAGCGCGTGAGCGTGGGCTCGGCCAGCGCTTCCATGCCACGGGTTTTGGCGAACTGGATGCGCTCGCCCCACATCGCCGCGGCATTGGCGGGCCGGCGGCTGGTGGTGTCGGCCAGCACCATGCTCGCGAACACGTCCGGGTACTTGAGCGCGTACGCCTGCCCGATCATGCCGCCCATCGACAGGCCCATCCAGTGCGACCTTGTGATGCCCAGCGTGGTGAAGAGGCCATGCACATCGTCGGCCATCTGGTCCAGCGTATATTCACCGGCCGGCGCGTCCGACTGGCCGTGACCGCGGGTGTCGAAGCGCAGCACCTTGAAGTTCTTCTTCAGCAAATCGATCTGCGGATCCCACATCGAGGAATCGCACGCCAGCGAATGCGAAAGCGTGATCCATGGGCCGTCGCCCTCGATGGTGTAATGGATGTCGATGCCGTTGGCCTTGATTTTCATGGTGGTGTCCTTGAAGGGATGTCGAAAAAACTGCTCTACCTTGATGTTGGCCGCGCGCGCCACCCGGCGCCGAACAACTGCGCGCCGATGTCGACCTCGGCGACGTGCGGCGCGACCTCGTGCAGGCGAATCGGGAGAATCCCGGTGTAGAACGAGACCGCGCCCTCGGTCACGCCGGTCTGCACGTTCGTGTCGTACGTCGGCAGACCGCGCCGTCCACCCCGACCGCGCCGGTACCGCGCAGCCATTGCAAGGCCGCTCCGGGCGCGTTGAGGCGCTTGCCCTTCAGATCGTCGAACCGGGCGATCGGCGGCTTTCTCCAGACGTGATAGGTCTCGGCGCCGATCGCGCCGAGGAACTTGAGGTTGTTGCCAGTCCACTCCTTGTGGAGCGCGGGGTTCTCGCGCACGAGCTTATCGATGGTGCGCAGCACGAGGCCGATGTCGGCGATGTTGTCCATCGTGTCTTGGAGCTTGAAGAGCGTGCCGGCGTACGCTTCTTTCCCAGCGATGCGATGGTGGTTGCCCCCTTCGCGCAGCAACCGGTCGACCTCGTTCTTGAAGAAGCCGGCCATCACACTCACCGGCAGGAAGGTGGTGGGGTGGCTGGAGGCCATGGTGATGGTGATGGTCTGCTGCGCGAGCGCGCGGACCACGCGGGTTACTGAACTTGTCATCCATGTCATCTGTGTCTCCTCATTTAGGGGAATTCAACCGCATGAGCCCAAGTGTCTCACCGTATCGTGTCCTCAGAATATGTGTTTAGCCTCAGGCGGCAGGCTGACGAGTCAATATTTTTTACCCCTTTGGGCGACAGAACCGTATTTACTGGCCAATAGCCGCATTCACCCGTGGCATCACCTGCTCGGCCATCAGCTGCATGGAGCGCTTGCCCAGGGCCGGGTCGATCCAGTCGTGACAGGCATACAGCAAGGTGCCAAAGTCGCCCACATGCTCACGGAATGCGAGCAGCTGGTCCACCACCGAGTCCACCGTGCCGGCAATCACCAGGCGTTGCGTCACATACTCGGGCGTGATAGCCGCGTCGGGCATATCGGGGTCGGTCTTGAACAGGTTGCCGCGGCCGGCTGCACCCACGAGCTTGCGCACCAACTGCTTGAAGTAGAAGTGATACGGGCCTTGTGCCTCATGGGCATAGCGCCGGGCGGTGGCTTCGTCGTCCGCGACAAAAATGCTCTTGGCGATGCGCCATTCAGTCGGCAAGGCGATGGCGCCGACAGCAGTACGCCCTTCCACATACTTGGGCCAGTGGCTCTTGACCCACTCGGGCATCAGGAAGTTGGCCGAGATCGGCTGCCAGCCGCGCTTCGCCATCTCGGTCACGCCCTGCGAAAAAGGCGCCACGGCCGTGCCCACGATCAGCGGGTGCGGCTTCTGGTAGGGCTTCATGATGAAACCCTGTCCGATCTCCGGGATCATGGTCTTGCCCACCGAGACATTCCAGTACTTTCCTTCGATGTCGTAGGGTGGCTCGGACTCCCAGATCTTGAGCACGGTGTTGATGCATTCGACAAACATTTCGTTGCGGTTCTGGCCGAAGTTGCCGAACACCTCGGCGTCGGACATCAGGCCGCCAGGACTGATGCCCATGATGAAGCGGCCCTTGAGCAAATGGTCCATCATCGCGGCCTGCGCCGCCACGGCGGCCGGGTGGCTGTTGGGCAGGTTGATGGTGCCGGTCCCGAGCATGATGGTTTTGGTCTCGGCGATCAGGCTGGCGAGAAAAATCATCGATGAGGTGACGGTCTCGGCGGCATCCGTCACATGTTCACCCACATAAGCCTCGGTATAGCCTAGGCGGTCGGCCAGCAAAACGGCTTCTCGGTCTTCCTGCAATGTTTCAGAGATATTGCGGCCAGGTGGATGCAGCGGCATCATGAACATTCCGAGTTTCATGGTTTTCCTTTAGATACGTTTTGATGAAATTGATTAAGCGGCGCGGCTCTCAAAAGCGGAGGCAGATGGGGCAACTGATGCCGCCATCAAGTCGACCCCCTGAATGTATTTGCCATTGAAGAACAACAGGGGCGCTGCATGCTCGTAGGCATAGCGCTTGACCTGTCCCAGGAACAGCACATGATCGCCCACCAGATGTTCATTGAGCACAGCGCATTCGATCGTTGCCGCACAGCCCGCAAGCAGAGGCGCGCCATCCAGTCCATTAGAAAAATCAACCCCGGCGAACTTGTTTTCGGCCGGCCGAGAAAAGCGCCGCGACAAATCAAGCTGGTCGAGCGTCAACACATTGACGGCAAAATGTCCGGCGGCCCTGAATAACTCAAGGCTCGGTGACGTGATGGACAGGCTCCACAGCACGATCGGGGGTTCAAGCGACACAGTATTGAATGAATTGACGGTGACGCCAATGAGGGTGCCATCAGGTGCGCGGGTCGTGATGACGGTCACTCCCGTGCCAAAGCGCCCAAAGACCTGACGCAAGTCCTTGGGGTCGATGTCGCTGGTGTAATTCGTTGGACTCATTTACTGTTCTCCACTCAATGACGTTGACATGAACCGAGATTGTCCATTAGAAGATTTCATGCTTGTTTGAGGGTCACTGGTTCGCCCGCGTTGGCCCACAGTCCCTCGAACCAACGCCGTCGCTGGCGGGCCACGGCAACGCGCAGCGTTGGTCGATCAGGTTTGATTTTCGGGTTATCCCAGAAGGCCTCCACTGCCAACACCTTGTGGTGCAGCGTGGCCAGCGTGTGATGCACGTTTTGGCGCATCACGGCATGACGAAACACGCTCATCAAGTTGTAGGCCAGCATCGTTACCCCCAGTGCGGCCTCGGTGGCCCAGAAGTCTCGCAGCACGAAGCTGTCCAGGCCGAAATCGGCCTTCAACTC
>Ga0209702_10004769_pt1 | contig 19232 bp, 18 predicted proteins | sample FRY01_FD_187210 | JGI IMG/M metagenome (GOLD analysis project Ga0209702, IMG submission 187210) | Freshwater microbial communities from Lake Fryxell liftoff mats and glacier meltwater in Antarctica - FRY-01 (SPAdes) (version 2) | ecosystem: Environmental > Aquatic > Freshwater > Ice > Glacier...
ACTTTTGATGGACAAACGCCACAGGAAGTTTATAGTCATATTGCAGCGTAAATATTTTTACTATTTATAATAGCAGATTATACCTTAATTATGCTGCAATCCGGTCCAACCGATGGGGACCACCTCTTGCAGAGGTCAATAATTTCATCTCTTGTAAGTTCTTTTGGTTTTATAAGTATTACTTCATTCTCCTGTAAATGCTTAATATCAGCTTTACATTCTTCAATGATTTGTTCAGAACAACTTACATACTGTTCTACATCTGACAGTTTTAAATTAGATATTGCCTGGCTGATATATTTATATTCTGATACTTGTAAGCTTTGGAGTTGCTGAATATCACCATATTTTAGAAAATGTCTCAGCTTTGAATAACCTTGCCCTAAGAACATTTGATCAACATTCTGAAAGAAACCTATTGCTTCGTTAAAAGAGTGAAAATCAGTATCAATTCCATCAAAATGCAATCCCAGAATGTTTTTAAGCAGCTCATTCTCCAAGTAATTTTTTAAATCTGTAGCCCACTCACTTAAAGCTTTTAGCTTTGCTACTTTATCTGATTTATCAAAATTATTATCTTTGACTATTGATTGATAGAATCTTTTTGCTTCTCTGTAATTAGAACTTAAATAAGAAAAAACATGAGAATTAGATAAAATAGAAGCATATTTGGTTATTATTGCTGGTTCTGGCAAAGATGCTAAAATAAAGGAGTCATTAAGAGAATCTCTACGTTCTCTTAAAAATAATCCTTTCTTTATCTGATTAACAAGCGAGATTTGTAAAGATACATCATCAAATTTTTTATGTCTCAATACTAAAGCAGATCTTGAAACTCTAGAAATAAGTTCTTCAACTTTAAAAAGATCAGAAATTGTAATATTTAGAAATACTTCTGATATTTTAATCGCATGATCAAATATGTGTTTAACCGTTTCAACATCATCAAGCAATTTTCTATTTTTAGTAGCCAAATCTTGTAAAGATTGATCCTGGAGAGAGTTTATTTCATATTTATGTAATAACTGCTTGATTGATTTTAATTTCTCTAAAGTACATGCATCTTGTTCAAATTGTTCAAAATTAATCCACTGTAAAATCTGATTGCTATTGATCCTCAAATATTTTGCAGTATCTAAATAATCTTTAACTATTGTGATCTTTTCTGAAGATGTAAGTTTTATTGCAATTTCTATATCAGCATCTGATATATAGTTAGGTAATGCTTGAATAGTTTGTTTAATATCTTTTAGAGTTTCTATTTTTATTGCAGGATTAGCTTTAAAATTAAGTAATTGTTGTCGTATTTCTGATAACTCAAAAAATAACTTCCCCGTTTCTTCTGCTAATACAATAAGTTCATCTGCCGTAAAGCGATCAATATTCGGTAACCTTATGATATTCCAATAGTCAGAATTATTTAATGTCTTAAGCCATGCATCTTCTATCTGTTTGCATCTAGATAAAATATGCTGCAAACCACTTTTAGAAACTTTCTTTATATCTGGTATGCAATACCTTTTAACATCTTCACCAAAACCATCAATAAAGTCATTAAACTTAATACTGCAACCAAGAATATTATAAATGGTAAAATCAGTTGCTCCATAAGTTGTAGACAACGTATCAACATAATACCTTAACTTATCTCTTGCCTCCTTAAATCGTTTTATTTCATGATCCAGCTCGCTAGGATTGAGACATGGATTCATCTCAATTCTGTCTCTAATGGATGAGATTACCAACTCTTTACTTGAACGATTTGCTTCTAATGTTAATAAGAAATTACCAAGTCCAAAAGCCTCTAATCTAGATCTTACTACTGCAAGTGCTGCAGATTTTTCAGCTACAAATAGTACTTTCTTACCACTAGCAAGTACAGAAGCGATAGTGTTTACTATAGTTTGAGATTTTCCTGTTCCTGGCGGTCCTTCGACGGCCAAATTTTTTCCATTAACTATATCAACAATTGTACTAAATTGTGAAGCATCTGCATCGGCAATCAGGTAGGGCACCTTATTTTCTATTTCTGGTTCATCTACATTATATTCTTCCCCAAAAGGGAGAAGTGCATCATATTCTAAGTTTGATCCGCCAAGCAAGCTTGAAACAATTGGGTGACTAGCAAAGTCCCAACCATTCGTGTCAAGGTCATTATACATTGCGAGTCGAGCTGATGGAAATACGCCAATTGTTGCCCAACGTCTCACATTCCAAGTTATATTCTTTGGTTTTTGATTTGCTAATACTTTGAAATATTCTTCTAATTGTCCAGTATACTCTGGTAATATTATATTAAGCTCCAGTCTTAATTTCTCTGCTAAAATTTTATTTTCTTGTGGTTCAGCTTCATCACAACTGATCAAAAACTCTTGTCCGTCTTTAGTTCTTTTCTTTTCAAGTTTTACAGGAATTAGGATTAAAGGAGAAAATAGAGTTGAACTATTATTTCCATCTTCCCACTCCAAAAAACCAAAAGCGATATGCAAAACGCTTATACCAGTCTCCTCTTTCCAACTATTTTCTTTTGTAAAAAGAGCATTTAATCGTCTCTCTAAAACGTCAGGTAAAAGGAGAGTTTGTATATCTTGATTAGTTTGAGGTTTAGCTTCAAAAAGTAGTTCGTAATTAGGAGATATTCCATGATTTTTAGCATGTTGTTGTAGAGATAAGTTATCTTTTGTTTGCCTCAATGGCATATTTAGCTTTTGACGCAATCTATCCTTTAGTTTCCTCTCTGCCCGTACTAAAAGATCAGGAGCTTCATCACTTTCTTGATTTATTGCCTCAAGACTAATTAAATAATCTCCATTATTAATTCTTGCTTCGGCTAAGCTATCTTGAAATTCTCTACTTTTCTCATCTTCAGGTTCTGTGCCTAAGTATGGAAGGGGAACAATTCTCATATCTTTATTCAATAGAGATTTAAGTAATAACTCAGGTACACTATCAACTATGCGTAAAAAAGAATTTGAACGATCAGAAAATTTGGTAGAGATTAGTGGATTTCTTCTAGTAAAATCTAAAAGTTTAAGGCGCAACACTTCTATGCGGTTATTAATTAATTTTTGAAACTCTGTCTTTAACATAAATTCAGCACTATTATTCCCTAATTCCATATATATTTACTTTGCACTTACTTACTCTTGGCACCATGACGAAGAGACTAAGATTTTACATACCAACATACTTATAAAGAGTAGGCTTAGAAATCCCAACGACCTCACATATCTGCTTTAAAGAATGTTTTTTACTGTTATACAACTCAACTGTTAGCTGACGCTTCTCTGTGTTTAGTTTCAACGGACGACCTCCTTGTCTGCCTCTAGAACGTGCTGCTTCAAGGCCAGCCTTAGTTCTTTCTTTTATAAGATTATGTTCAAACTCTGCTAATGCACCAAAGATATGAAATACTAGTTTACCTGTAGAGGTATGCGTATCTATACCTTCTGAAATACTCTGAAAGCCGACATTATTTTTCTCAAACCAATCCATCCAATACACTAAGTCCTTGAGAGAACGACCGAATCTATCTAGTCGCCAGACAACAAGAGTATCACCTTCTCTTAAATCTTCTTTGAGTTTGGCAATACCACCTCGATTTGCAACGGAACCGCCAATATGTTCAGAAATGATTTTCTTACAACCTGCATTTTTTAGGGCATCTGTTTGTAAGTCTAAGTTTTGTTCTAAAGTTGAAACACGTGCATAACCAATTTTCATGCTAATTTTTATTCATTTGTATATTAGTAAAATAAGTATTATGATGGACAATATACTTATATCTTGAATTGTTACCAGTATTTCTTTCTGTTACAAGCCTGATAACTTAGTTTTTTTTATTTTGTTAGGAAAGGTGGTAACAATACGCTCGTTTCCTTTACTTGAGAGTTATGCTACTATATCCCCTATATTTTCTTCTTTTTTTGACATCGTTTGTTACTCGCTCAACTTCTTCCGGGCTATCACAGCATATAAGCTTAAATCCACCCAATTTGCCTCCTATTCTACCCCATATACATACAACGTCTGTAGTACCGAATAAAGTTGGTTGTTCAAAAAATTTGTAATATTTGTTTTCCTTCTTCCAATATAGAGTCATTAATGTAGTAGTATAAACCCTCCTTTACTATGTTAAATAACTCTTTCTTTATTTAACGTTTGCGTTTATATACTTTTCTACTGATGACATCATTACTTCTAAAGAAGTTAGGTTGTGATCAAGAGCATATTGTTTAATTCTTCTCCTAAACTCTGCAGGTACACGAAAATTTAGAGCTACCAATTCTTCCTCTAATGGTTTTGATAGATTCTTACTAGCATCTTCTGTTTTAGGCGGGATACCTTTACCATGTGTTTTTTTAGGAAGAGGTATTTTGGTCTTTATTTTAGTCATAGTCATTCTCCTTTACTATGTTTTGCGCTAAAATCTACAATTTCCTGAGCAATTGCTACAGCACGTTCATTGAGTGTTTTAAAATTAGTTTCAGCAAGAGAATACCCTCTATCTTGAGCACGCCGATAAGCTACTCTATCAGGTATCGCCGATTGAATCATATTATATCCTGTTTGATCTATATACTTACGAGCATCTAGCAATTCAGATGCAGAATCTCCTACTCTACAAAACACTATCGCTATGCATTGTTTAGAAATACCTTCACTTATTAATTCATGAGCAAGCCTAACCGTCGGTTCTAAATCGTCAATAGATATGCCTGTTGGCAATAGGATTAATTGTGAGTTATTGGCTATTTGTAAAGTGGTTTTACTTGCAGCTGGTGCGCCATCAAAAATCATTAAGTGCATTGTACCTTTATGGTAATCGGCAATAGCATCGACCACTGAACGATATTGCTCAGTTTTAATCATAGGTTCGATCTCTGCATGATTACGAGTCATATTCCAACGAGTTACTGTACCCTGGTTAGAATCCATATCTGCTATTTTGACTATCCATTTATTAGCTGAATATTCTCTAGCTAACAATCGAGCCAAGGTACTTTTGCCTACTCCACCTTTTTGCGAGACTATTCCTATAATCATAAATTTAGCTTTAATGCTTTATTATTTTATTTAACGCTATAAATAAAACATTTTTTAACGCTTGTGTCAATGCAATGAATAACGTTTCCTTACACGAGTTACAAAAACTCTTTTTTGAGGTATGTCAAATATCACTATAGTTATAAATTAAACAACCGACTCTATGGTAAGTAATTAAAGCGTTTTAGCTTATATTCACAATAATATTAACCTAATGTATTTTACCTGTTTTATACTAAATTAAACTCTGTTATTTATTTTTTCTTTGAATTCAAAATTGGAACTAACTATACTAAAACTAATTGAGTTTAGTAAAAAACAAAAAATTGAGATTCCTAATGATAAAGAAAGAAAGCAGTATAGACCCTAATATTTTAAGACAAAATATCGAATTCTTAGATAAAAATGACTATTATATTAGTAAAGTCAGAGGTCATACTACAAAAGATCAACTTCTAAAACATAGTACAGACATTAGCAAAAGATCTATTACCCCAGATACTCATAAATCTAGGACTCTTGTTCAAAATGACAAGGAGCTACAAATTTTTGACTCAATTAAGAAGCTGGAGATTATTGAGAAACAAATTTTTAAAGAAGAATTGATGATGTCGCAAGAAGATCAAGATCTTCCATTCTATGTAGATGAGTACCAATATAAAGATAGTCCCTCAAGTCACGTACTCCATTTTGGAATAAATACTCTGTATAAACCATTAAAGGAAGAAATAATAAATTATAACAACACTGTTAAAGAGGCGATTACTAGAGATTTAACAGATCAAATAACAGATAAAGTACAAAAATTTTTTGTATCAATAATTACAAATATGGACTTAAAAAACAACGAGGATATTCTTAAACAGTTTGAGAAAATATTCAAGGAAACAAAAGAGACTAAAAAAGAAGAAAAGTTTTTAAATAAATGTGTTAAATTATTTCTTAAGACTCATACTTTAGATGAGTTTATTAATTATACAAAAACTTCTTGCAACAATATAGAAGTAGACAATTCATTGGAATTAAAAATTCTAGATAGTATAAGTACTTCAAAATCTCAAATCTCACTTGCTAACACTCAAAACTACATAGATATATCTAAAAACATATCGCATCTTGCTAATGAAACAACATTAATAAAAAGTGCTGTAGAATATTTTACAACTAATCCTAATAGAAAAACAATTCTACTTGATATTTTTGAAAGGAACTTACAAACAACTCTTATTGAAGATATCAAAAAAACACACACTATAGTATTGTATAACACTGGTACAAAAATATTGGTTATTGATCCAAGTAATCCTCAATTTAGCAGTCATCTTGCAAATTTTGCTAACTACATGGAGGTAAGCTACAGTGGTAATGATAAGTATAAGATATACCAACCACCTGACAAAGCTGATGAAAATGGCTTATTAGGTTCTAATCCATCTCAGTGGAGAGACTGTATTGATATTGCGGTAAAATTAGCCTTTGGATTTAATAATACAAAAATAATTTATAAAACCGTAGACGAAATTATTGCTAGTGATATAGCAAAACGCATATCAAATAACCCTGATATAGATAGAAGTATTATAGTTAAAGATTTGTCAGCCAGAATTAAACAAGCATCAGATATTAATCAAGTAGAAAAATTTGATAGAATAGAGAAGATAATAGATAAAAATATTCAAATGACAAAGAATTTTCATCCTAAAGTTTGTGAATATATCAAAGAATCTTATAAAAAAATCATTAGTAACATCGACTACGGTTATTCGACAATTGAACAAAAATTATTACATCTTAACCAAGATTACATTTGCAAACTTTCAGGCGAGTTAAATGCCGAACAATCAGAACTATTGGAGTTATAATATTATGAAAAAGAAAAAAGTACTAGAAGATTTATACGATTATTGCCGTTGGAATGATAGTGAAAATGTAAAAAATCTTTTAAATAAATTTTCCGATTTTATAGATGTTCTTGACGATAGGGGTATATTTCTACGTTTGGCCATATCAGGAGATAACTTGGAAATGCTTCGGTCTCTTCTAACCTACTTCGAAGAAAAGCAGTTCCCTAGAAAAAATACTGAATATGAAGAAGCAAAAAATAAACTTATAGAGATATTAGAAAACGCTACTGATAGTGTTGATCTTTCTCCTGAAATGAAGCAAGTACTATCACCATACATAGATTTTGAAGGAAGTGAACACGATACATTGAACGATAGTTTTTTAGACATGGACCCAGTTACATTTTTTGAAAACAAAAATGAGCCTGGTAGTGACCTCTTAAATGAAGAAGTTCTAAGAAGATTTAACACAGAACAAATTAGCCAAAAACAAATTATTGAAGATGTATTAGGCTTTAATTCTCATGATATAACTGAAAATCATGAAGATTCTAATGTTGAGCTACAACTAGCTTTAGTAGGCAAGCTCAATGAAACTGAAGCTCACTAGAATTCTTGAATCTGATCTTTAGTTAATTTGGTAACTTAATAACTTTTTCCATAGGTCCACCTTAGGCTAGCATATGTTTGGCTATTTCTATTCTTTTATTAATAATTCTCTAAGCAGTTTTTAACAAACAGGCGATTTTACGTTCTGCTATCATTTCAAAAGTTAGTATTGCACCAGCATCACCTCTTGTTATTTTCCTATCTCGTTTAAATTCAGGTGGCAACCATTTCCTTTGTTTCTTGGTTGGCTTCTCATTCCTCCATAAACCAGCTTTTGTTGCCGATTCTTGGGTCTCATGCTTATAGAGAAAATCATTGCTAGCTGCTAAAGCTTGCAGTTTGCCTCCTTTGTATACTAGTTTAGTTTCAATAGTACATTCTTCGGTATTTTTATCACCACCAACTGCAAGCCAAATATCATTGTCTTTGAATACACAACACCAGCTATTAAAGCCTGCTGCTATCATTGCTTCGTTATTAGTTTTTAAGTTAGTCCAGGCAAAGGTAAGTTTTTCAAGAAGGTTGATTTCTCTCATGGTAAAATTCTCTAACACTCTTTGCTCTTTTGCCTGCTGTTGACGAACTACCTCTTGTTCAATATCAGTATTACATAAAGGACAAATTTCAGTATTCTTTGGGATTGGCTTTTTACATTCTAGGCAATGCTTGTAGCCTTCATCCTTTTTATCTAAATTAACAGTTTGCTCTAAATTGCCGTGTAGTATTGTTGAGATACCAAAATCTAATACAAGGCAGTCAAGTTTGACGATATTAGGATATAGACTTGGGTCTATTGTTCTAAGGCCTCGTCCTATCATCTGAATCATTGTTGACTTATAGGAAGACGAGCGTAGTAATATTACACAGGATATAGGTGGATAGTCCCAACCCTCTATGAGAATAGCAACATTTACTATAACTTGAATCTTACCGCTTGTTAGATCATTTAGTATATCTTGCCTTTCTTTGAATGACATATTACCAGTAACTAAGGCAGCTTTTACTTTTTGTTTCTTAAATTCTTTAGTAATTTGCTTTGCGTGACTAGTATTAGAACAAAATACTACAGTTTTGCGACTAGACGCTCTTTCCTTCCATTCTCTAACGACTGAGCTATTAAGCGGAACGGTATTCATAATATCCGCCATTTCTTGCTCACTATAATCACCGCTAGCTTTTACCTTTAAAGCCTCTAGTTTTTCTTTTGTCTCTCCAGTATCAATTCTATAGGTAACAGGCGGTACTAAATGACCGCTAGCTATTAATTCATGCAATTCTATCTGGTCGGCACAATTATTGAACACTACTCCTAAGCTACTTTTATCACCACGAATTGGTGTTGCCGTAACTCCAAACAACTTTAGCTTGGGATTTTGCTTCAATGCATAGTTTACAATTTTGAGGTAACTATCAGCCGTAATATGATGCGCCTCATCGACTACCAATAAGTCAACAAGTGGCATAGTATTCAAATGCTCATCCCTAGTAAGAGTCTGTACCATTGCAAATACAACTTGTCCGCTCCAATCTTTTTGTTCTGCATTTACTATTGAGGTACTAATACTAGGAGCTATCTTCAAAAACTTATCTTGATTCTTATAGGTTAGCTCATCTCTATGTGCTAAGACTATGACCTTTATTTTTGACTGCGCTAGTTTTTTAATGACTGCTGAGAAACAAATCGTTTTACCAGCCCCCGTAGAAGCGACGCTAACGGTATTATTATACTTTTCTAAGGCTTCTATGCTTTTATCAACAAATCCCTGCTGACGTGGCCTTAAAATCATTTTGCTAACCCACTTAATTAAACTTAGCTAATGATGTAGCCATCTTAGAATCCTGCAAATGTATCAAGCTATCTAACAATTGGCACGACTCTTTTACAGTAAAATATTCCCTTTCACTAATTGCTGCTAATATAGCGTTTATTATAGCATTAGCTTTGTCTGGGTTATTCTGGTCTATACTCAAATACAGCGGATCAGACTTAGGCATAAGTTTCTGAAAGCACAATTCAACTGCCCAAGGCTCGTTTGCCTCAATCGCATTGGCTAAATGCTTGTACGCCGTAGCACTTCTTTTTTCGGTGAATTTTCTTAGTTTGCCCAGAGCCTCTTTTGATTCAATAGGTCTGCCCTTTAAATTACCGCTTTCTCCTTTGTTGTATTTTCCGTTATGCTTTTCCATAGTAGTTCCTTTAATTAATTTATAGTTTGCTCAGATAGCGATTCAACTTCATTCCCATACGTTTCCCAGCCTTCTGTAGCTTTGCGAGCAAACAACTCTATCTTGTTGCCGTACGTATACAGACTCTCAATAATATTTCTGAATTCTTCGGGCTTTTCTGAGTGCCTACCCCTGCGTTCTATAGTTTGTACAGAGTTAAAACGCTCGGTATTATCTGGCGTGCAACTACCTTTAGTCGCTATTATTAAATGCTCATGCCTAACAGAGGTGTAGTTACCTAGATTAGGTTTTACCTTATTCCAAATAATATTTGTCTTGTACTTAAACCCCCATGCGCTTACTACTTCAAAAGCTTCTACTAACAACGGAGCAGTTGCCCACATAAACAATACTGCGTCATCTTCAACCAATTCCTTAACTGGTAACGCCTTAATATCCTCTAAACTCATAGTATTGTAGTGGTCAATAGCACCGCCCATGCCGGAGCGTTCATCGCCATAGCTCCAAGGCGGGTCAGCGTAAATAACTCGGTACTTACCCTCAGGCCACTCGGTAACTTTGTTAGCCTCCAAACGTTCAGCTTTTTGTATTTTTTGAAACGCGCCTTTTATTGAAATTTCTTTGCTTCGCACAGCTAGCTTCTCTTCTTCGCTACCTTTTTCAAGTACCTTATTATATTGGAAAAGTTGCCCATAACTGACATCAGCTTGCTTTGCTAATATTTCTAAGGTTTTTCCTTTTTCTTCAGACGGATAGGTCACTGGTGACCTATCCGTGTCATTGTTATAAAATTGGGTTTGTTGTTTGCGTCGCAAAGCTTTTTCCTCTTCCAAAGACTTATGCTGTAGCACCAAATCCATCCTTACGATACTTGGTAAATTCCTACGGCTAAACTGGTTATTGATCATCCACAGCTTTACGTCTAGCTCGCTCTCTAGTTCAGTATTTTCTAGAGTATTAAAGCTTATACCGTGCTTCTGACAAATGGCATACCTGTGGTGTCCATCGATAATATAGTTTTTCCAAGTTACTAAAGGATCACGACAACCTTCTTTTTTAACGCTTTCCTCTAAGCTAGTTAATTCTTCAAAGCTAAGAGGGGGTATCAGTGTTTGAAATTCAGTGTTTATGTTTAGTTGCATAGCTTTTTTAGCTCCTTATTATTTTTAGTATTTTTATTAACCCAATTATAACATATGCAACCTGATAAATATACCTTACTCCCTGTAATATCATAGGTTTAGAGCTGTTTATAACACATAGGTTAAGAATGTTGCATTAATACCTCGATAACTACTGAAAAAGTAGCCCCAATGCTTGTTATATGCTACAATATAGAAATATTAAAGTTGGTAAATTAGAAGAGAATTATTGTGAAATCAGAATTGCAAAAACAAAATGCTAAATCAAACTCAATTTCAATCGGTGTATCACTTAAAGATATAACTAATGCCTTTTGTATAGAGGACGATAATAAAGAGAAAGTAGAATTTTCTGTTACTCTTTTAAATCAAGTAGTAATGGCTGGATGTAACAATAGTGATGATCAACAAAAAATGCTTGATAATACTCTGGTTGGTATCAGCGATATTAAGCCCAAAGATACTATAGAAGCTATGCTTGCATCTCAAATGTTGGCTATACATAATGCCACAATGAAAAGTCTATCAAGAGCTAATGGATTGCTAAGTAGTAGATCCTATAAGGAAATTGAACTTGGTAGTAAAGCTTTTAATGTGGCTAATAAATTGGCTCGTACCTACACTACGCAAATGGAAGCATTACAACGCTATAGGGGTAAAGGCCAACAGAAAATGGTTATAGAGCATGTCAATGTTAACTCGGGCGGGCAGGCTATAATTGGTAATGTTGAATCTAATAAAAAAGCTTAATTAGGGGGGTGAGTAAGAAAAAAAGACAATGCAAAATAATGCTATGCAACAAGAACTAATAGTTAGCTGTTGTGCAAAGACTCGTAGCGGATCTCCCTGTAAAACTCCTCCAGTTAAGGGTAGAAAACGTTGTCGTATGCATGGCGGTACTAATAACGGCGCACCTAAAGGCAGTAAGAACGCTTTAAAGCACGGCTACTATACCAAGGAGAACATCGCAAAACGCTCAGAAGTCCATAAGCTGATTAAAGAGTGTAAGAAATTATCACAAGAATTAGAAGGAGACTATTAAGCAAATGCAGAAGAATAATACCACAATAATGTTAGATGATCTGCAAATAGCACAAGTTGAGGCTTTAGCAAATTATCTCTCTATAGAACAAGTAGCTGGTTATTTTAATCTCTCAGCCAGCGATTTTCTAGACTTACAAAAAAAGGATGAACGAGTTTTACGAGCCTATAGAAAAGGTAAGATTACAGGTGTAGTTAAAGTAGCTCAGCTTCTCTGGCAACAAATAGAAGCTGAAAACCTCACTGCTATTATATTCTTTCTCAAGACACGAGGTGGTTGGAGCGAGAGACCTTTGGTAGAATCAGAAGATAACCCGACTAAATTCAAAAAAATTAAACTTATATTCAAAGGTTTTGAGGACAAAAGCATGATGCAAGAAACCAAAGAAATAAGACAGTCTACCTTTGCCACACCAGTTGGGCAACCAAGAGAAGTGGAACATGAAACTGGAGAAAAAGGGGCATTAGGTGAGATAGCCAAAAAAGCAGCTGTTAGCCATACAATAGCTGAACAATATAACGCTGTACAACACAAAGGTACTGAGGACCAAAAAGCCGAAGTCGTTTCTGGAAATGCTATTATTAGCAAAGCCGAGCATTTGGAGACTTTGATCTTTCAAAGAGGTGGTAGTGAGTTATTTATACCTATTCCACTTGGAGTGATGGTAACGAAAGAAGCAACAGAAGTTATGGCCACGCTATAAAAGGTCGTTATAGCCTATAACAGTGGTATTACAAATACTTATATCATTGGTGGAACAGCCCTTATGGGATTTATTGGAGAGAAAGAAAACACTGCGCTTAAATTACAAGCAACTATGTTCTACCTAAAAACTAAAGCTGGTTGGTCTGAAAAACAAATGATCAAAACAAAAGTTGTAAAAATAAGGTATACAGAGTTTGTTCAGAGTACTATACAAAAAACAGTAGAAAAGGCAAAATCGCTCTAAGACGCAAGCATTGGGGCTTAGCGATGTATGGAGACGTCATTACAAATTTTAATTTCGTAGGGAAGTACAGGAGGTCAACCCACAAAATACAAACAAGAAAAACATATAGGATTACTGTTTGATATCTTTAGTAAAGGCGAAGGGGTTATGGCTTTTTGTGCCGATGCAGCCATTAGTCGAAGTACATTTTTTCTGTGGTTACAAAAACATAAGGAATTTAAAGAAGCCTATGATATTGCTATTAATATTGCTGGTAGACAATGGGAGGCGTACCCCTTAAAGAATTCTGGCTTTAATTTTCCTTATTGGTCAATGATAATGCGCAATCGTTTTGGATATGGAAGGTCTAGGTTCAAACTATCCGATAAGAAAACAGCCGCAGAAATGATGCAGGCGGCAAAAGAGCATTTAGACGAAGACATGATTACGGTTAATGACTACACCTCCATAGTAAATAGCGCAAAGATGCAAGCTATTATTGACGGTGAGTGTAGCGATACAGAAGTGTATCGTCCTAGTACCAAGGAAGAATTACTAGAGAAAAAAGCTCTACTAGAAAATATTGTTGAAACACAAACAAAGATAACACAAATGCAGAAAACTAATGAAAACCCAAAAATTAGTAAAGGAAAAATTATCTCCTGAAGAAATTGAACTAAGTATTATAAACGCTGAACTTTCCCTATACGAATTTCTAAAGCAAGCCTGGCCTATTATAGAAGGTAAAACAGCTTTTTTATATTTTTTACGCCTAGATAGATTTGCAGAAGCTTTGGCATGTATTAATTGAAAATGCTGTAGTACTATTCTTCTTTGAATTGAATTCTGCTACCAACTGCGCGCTTGTGCGCACATCTTTTTTTAGAGATGGTAGCGCGTAAATCTCTTTTGTAGAAAAGGTTTCCAGTATTGTGCTACCAACTATTACCATCTTTTTGAAAACCTCCCAAGAAATAGATATGGATAAGTAAAAAAGATATAGCCACTCATAGTTTGCTGCGTCCGCACATCTTTTCTTGCCATGACTTTTGAAAAAGATGTGCGCAGTTGGTAGCTCCTACGCTTGTAGGATAATTAAAGACTAGGTTTTAGGCATACACCATCTTTTTTAGAGATGGTAGCGCGTATACCTGTCTATAGCATATTATGACTAGTGTTGAAGGTGTTTTTACAATTTTAAATAGTTGGTAGCAGACGGTAGCAAAATTTTATTAGGAGATGATAAAGTACAAAGAACTTCAATTTTTAATGTAAATAAAAAAACTTATATTGCAAAAAAATTTTTACTCAATGATAGGAATTATTTTCAGAATTATTCCTATCATTGTTTATAAGTCGTACGGTGAATTTTCTGCTGTGACTTGAGCGCATCGCTCCTAGATCTTGCATAGCGGATACAATTGCATTTGCTTCTGCCTTACCGATTTTTAAACCCAACTCTTCAAGTATCTGACTTGCACTTCTTTGCACGTTATTACGGGGCTCATCTTTTTCTCCTTTTTTAGGAATATAATATTTTTCTACTATCATTTCTCTATAAGGACATGTTTTTACATGATGAAGATTGTATTTTTCTAATACTTTTTCCCCTTCTGGATCTAACCACCATTGTTCTCCAGCTTTATACAACTCTAGTACCTCTGCCCAAAGTTGTTGCATGTCAATGTTGTGTTGGTAGTTTATTTTTTCAACTGGAATAGACCAAAAACGTGAGTTACCAGTGGTATCTACTAAAAATTCGTCTGCATTAACAGATGCACAAAAAATAGTGCGTCTTGGTAGAAGACTATCCCTTCTAGCGTAAGGAAACCTAAACTGATCTCTGTTACTGGAAAGAAACGCCTTTATAGCAGCTATATCTTTTTTCATGGTGCTATCAAGCTCACCTAGTTCAACAATAGCATGACAGAGCGCAGTTGCTTTACTGTCTTTGTTGTTAGGGTCAAGCGTAGCTCCTTCAAGAAAATATTTTTTTACCTCCTCTGGAAGCAGCTTTTTAAACCATGATGTTTTTCCCACAGATTGTACTCCTTGGAATACCAGTACCCCTTTTGAAAAAACTCCATTTTTCTCCTCCATGGCAGCTACAACGCTAATTAGCCATTTCTTTATAAAAAAATGTTTATCCTCTTTCTTAAAATTTTCCACCGCTGTAATAGTGTCAGAAAGTTCATAGATCCTTTGTTTTCCATCCCAAGGTTTAGATTTTATCCATTCACTTATAGGGTTATAGTGATTTCTAGCTCCTATTTCACAACAGTATTCCCCCAATAAATGAGTTTCAGGAATATCATTTATCTTGCATAAACCAGTTAATCTTGCCAAGGTAGCGTTATCAGCACTTTCCTCTAGATAACTCATGTTGGGTATCGATATTTCATCTTTATTTGATACCTCGTTACGTCTTACTACTATTCCATAATATTTTAGTAAAATTTCGAGGTTTTCGATGGTATGTTTCGGCTTTTCATCGCTGTCTAAATAATTGGAAAAAACAGCAGGAGGTAGTTTTTTACTTAAATGATATACAACCCCTTTGTTTTTTTCTGTTTGTGCAACTGCTATTTTTCTTCTTTCTCGACTCGCCCACTGCCTCAATATAGCTATACTAAGGTTGGTACATTGTTTTATGGCATCTAAATAATATTCTGCCTCTGTAATTGAACAATTAATTGCTATAGCCTCCATAACTGGGGTTATTTCTTCATCTCTGAAGTTGGGTTGAAGGGGCTTTATTAAGTCAATTATTTTTTGGTTAAAATCTTGTAAGCGTTTATCTTTAATGCGTTTTAATACAGTCAGAAAAGTTAGTGGGTTATCGTTGTTTTTGAATGAACGCCACTTGTTCTTTATTTCGTGTTCCTTATATTTTTTTACATCTAGCTTTGACCATTCATCAATTACTACTAAACCATTATTTTCTCCTTTGTAGTAATGGTGAACTGCTTGCAACACCTCTAACCATTCTTGATATAGTAATTTTGAAGCAGGGTATTCTTCTAGATATTTTTTTATTTCTCCTTCTGTTAGATTCAAACTTTTTCGTTTTTGTTCTTCAGTTTCTTGTTGTGGATTTAGCTCGTTTTCTACTTCATTTGTTACTAAAGACAATTGAGGTTTATTAGAGAGATGTGGAAGTACTTTTTTGTTAAATCCAGCAGGGTCTAATAATGCGCTAGTATTTTCTAGTGTCCATGGAGCGTATTTTTGTTGTTCTACACCTTCTGGTAAATTAGTAATTCTTACTATTCCGCTAAAGAACATGAACTGGTTAGACTTAAAACTCGCCTCATCTATCGCCAGTTTAAAAGTCAAGGTATCTACAAAACTGTTCACAATTTGGTTATATTCGGCGGTTGGGATATTCTCCAACAATGGTAGAAATATTCTAATTTTAGGCTTATCTGATGTGTGGCTAGCTGTTGAGTAGGCTATATATGTATACTTAGCAAGATCTACTTTTAGTACCTTTTCTAGTGCTGTTATATCTTGTTCATAATTATCAAGGTCGAGGACTATGGCACTACGGTACTGCAAGTTTTTAGTATTCCTTATATTTGGACTAAACTTTCCAGCTATAAACCATGGCAACTCGTTTTTTCCTTTTTTAAAGGAGTATTGTAAAGCTTCTTTTTGACTAAGTTGTCTTTCCTCTCCTTTTTCTATAACCACGTCTGTATAAGGGGTGTTGACTATCTTAAATGTAGTTAGCATAGTTTTGAAGGCTGAATAAGTAATAGAGGATTGTTGTAGTCTTGTGCTAGTTAGCCCTACACTTTGTGCAATATCTATAATTTTGGCGTTAGTTTCATCTGAGCTGACGTTTTTATGGTTGTTAGACATTAGATTTTACCGATTAATAATTGAGTCAGCATAATACTTAGCGTCACTCTCTATAAATCTACGAATGTCTTCCACGCGCCAAGCAATAGAACGCGCCCCTAGTATTATTGGTTTAGGAAAACGACCTGACTTTACACCAGCTCGCCAAGTGGATTTAGATAATGGAATAATTTGTAGAACGGTAGATAGGCGGATAAAACCTGCATCTGGTAATAATGGGTGTGTCATACGACCTCCTAATAATGTTAAATAAGTACTATGAGTAGTATTTATATTATATTGCATTCTGTTTCGTAACGGGAGGAAGTGAGATGACGGGAATTAAGTTGAGGATTAGGTGGGGAAATAACTTCTTCCCCCACCTCCATTACCTTTAAATAATTAGTATACAGCTGATAGCTATTTATTTATTCATGGAGGTATTTTTTTGTTCTGTTGGTTCTAATTGAAGTAACTTTCGAGGGTTTTCTAAATAACGGGTTAAAGTTTTGCGGCTTACAGGTTTAAAGTATTTCGAAAACTTTTCTATGTTATTCTCTGTTAAAGAGTCTATGTGACTACCATTCAAGTCACTTAAGACGGGAAATTTTAAAATTGCTAATGACGCAATAATTCTATCATACACAATTGCTCGTTTTTTTGATAAGACTTCTTCCTCTTCAGGATTTTTGTATTCATTATGCAAATACCCCAAATTAAAAGAAGTATTATTAACATCAGAACAATCATAATTCAACTGCTTGGGTGCAATCAGTAATGTGTTTTTTAGCTTTTTAATTTCTTCTTGAGCTTCATTGTATTTATTTTCCCAATCTATAGTTGGTTTAGCGATTTGTTTAATTTTTTGTTCTAACTCTTCTGGAAAATCTATATCACGTTCTTTTGCCCACGTTAAAACATCTAAAGGCTTAAAACAAATATCAAGAGCCTGAGGATTTGTAGGTATACTACATGAATCAATAACTTTAAGAACAGAGTCTTCATCTAGTAAGTTTAAAAGCCTTTCACAGTTTCTGTAATTCACATATTCGTTTTTCTCTAAATAATCTTCTACCATACGCCATTTAACATATGATATCTCACGTGGCCCCTGATTTGACATTAATGCAGCAGCTTCCATTAAAGTCCATTTACTTTTAACTCCCCAAAATTTACAATCTATTGGTCGTCTTAAGTTAACTAATGATGCTTGTATCATTTGTTCTAGATTCTTATTTAATTGATTTATTTCGTATTGATAACAACTTTTCCATTGCTCTAAAACACTTCGTTCATCTTCGTTATTCCAATCATTCCAAGACATTTTTATTCTCCATACGCTACAATAAATTCCAGTTTTTCTACTCCGTTATAGCCACCAACAGCATTAGCTTCTTGGAGTATCATATCCAACGAGTACGGAGTTAATTCTACTTTTTTTACCATGGATATCTTAAATGTTTTTCCATTTTTATATACAGTTCTAAGGTTAGATAAGAAATCATAAGCTTGGCTTGGCTTTAGTTTACCCACAAGTTTTGCCTTATACTGGTTTTCATCGCTTCTGTGCGTTATGGCTTGTTGCTCTACCCAGTTTAGGTAGTTTTCTCGCTCTGAATGACTAGTATACTGAATTATTTCTGCTTCTGTTGCTCTAGCTAGTATTTTAAAGCCTAAATTAGCAGTTTTAACAGCGTCTCGTCCCTCATATCGGTAAACCTTAGTCATATAAGCCATAAAAGCTTGTTTAGAAGGGAACTCGTGTCTAGACTCCTTGGGTTTTCTAGAGATATCTTGTAATATCTCATTCATTGCGTTTAAAGTAAATTCTCGTCTAGAATCCATTTGTAACCTAGTGCAATCCTCTTGGCTTAAAGGATAATGACTGCTTAAGCTCTTTGGCCTATCGTATTGTTTAAACTTAGGTGAGTAAATCTTATCTTTACGTTCTTGGTTAGTCAGTTTCTTACGCAAGTTACCTAAAACCATTTTTTTGACAACTGCTTTTTTAGAATTTTTACAAAAACTAGATTCCCTAGATCTATTATTTATATAATTTTCATCCTTATATATAGAAGTCGGAAGTGAACTTCCGAGTTTAACACTTTTGTAATGTTTTGTTGAGTTACCTAACAGGTCGCGACCTTTGGGAGTATATGCAAACACATACACATTCTTCTTTAATGTTCCGTTTATTCGAGTAGCTTTTTTCCATCTACTTAAGAATATATGATTAATATTTTTGCGAACAGTACGTAATTGTCTATCTGTTATGTTTAATTTTGCACAAAGATATTCCAGAGAAAAGTAAGCAAGTCCTAAAGGTGATCGTTCTATTAAGGTACTGACAAGAGAAATGAGTTTTAGTTCGGTCTCTGCGAGTCTCCGACTTGGATCATTGTTTCTTCGAATATTTTCCCATGTATCTTTAGTAACACGGAAAGTATGCTCTTCTTCCTCAGAATAATAGTCAAAGTAGTAGTTGTAAGCGTTAGGAAAAGTAGGTCTTGGATCTTTCTGCTCCTGTTTTAATGCTATCACGGCAATATTACCATTTGTTGTGGTTAATGTAATTTTTCTTAAACACCAAC
>Ga0209702_10004777_pt1 | contig 19206 bp, 14 predicted proteins | sample FRY01_FD_187210 | JGI IMG/M metagenome (GOLD analysis project Ga0209702, IMG submission 187210) | Freshwater microbial communities from Lake Fryxell liftoff mats and glacier meltwater in Antarctica - FRY-01 (SPAdes) (version 2) | ecosystem: Environmental > Aquatic > Freshwater > Ice > Glacier...
GGCATTCTGGAAGCATTGGACCGGATATCATGTCCGAAGCCGCATCGAGGCCAACCCTCTCATGGTTTGCAAACAAACCATTGCCGGGCAACGGATGCGATGCCTGAAGGCCTTCGGAGAACGCATCGCCGCGAGAGACCCAGACCGCCAAACCGCCGAAATCCAGATCCGCATCGCCCTGATGAACCGCTTCTCTGCCCCCGGCACCGCCGAGGTCGTGCGCGTAGCCTGAACTCAAAGGGGAAAGGGGAAGTCACGTCTTAGGCGTGAGTTATGCAACAATGCCGCTCTGATGGGCAAGCCATTTCCTATAGAGCTTCGTCAGCGGGTTGTTGATTTTGTTGAGGAAGATCACACACCCCGGAGCACGCCATCGGCGCGCCATTGGTCCGATCGCGATGGAGAACGCGGCGCAGGTCTTTGTTTCAATCAAGTTCGTGAATGACATGGTGCTTTTGCAGCGCGCCACCGGATCACTTGAGGCGAAGCGTCAATGCCCACCGCACCCCGATCTGGCGACACCTGCGCGGCTTCGGCTCGACAAGGTTGGCATTCACTAAAGAGACTTCCTTAAAGACCAACATGGCCAAGACGACCGGTTGGGCCGAGTGCGGGGCGCGTCTGGTCGATCACGCTCCGTTCGATCACTGGCAAACCCAGTACGGGGCCCCGCCCGTTCGGCGCTGAAATCGTGCACTGGCACGATGTCCAATAGATTCCAGAACGCTTTTTTCGTCCAAAACTGGTGAGGAATCGCGGCAACGGATTCGCGAAAAAGTTAGTTTTTTGCTATTGAGCATCTACAGCCGCGAACGTTTCCACTATAACCTTTCGCGAAAACGATGACTGTGATACTTGATAGTAAGAGTAAATCCTTCGCGGGTGTAAAATAATGAGCAAAAAACTTGAAGTTCTTGCTGCTTTGGCAATCGTGTCTTTTTCCTTCTTCGCCGTCGCTGGCGGCGAAGTTGAAGTTCAAGTCTGAGCCGATGGTTATCATTGCTGACCCGTCCTTACGCTCGCTTGGTCGCGGCCATACTGCGGTTACCTTCATTTTTGGCGCTGTTATTGCTTTGTCTGGCTCGGGCAGGCCTTGATCCACTTCGTCAGCTTTCGGGCTTTCAATAGGCTTGCTTATCAGCGGGCCTTTTGCATTTCACCACTACAAACAGCACCTGTTTTTGATGAACGCCCAACACGGATAGCAGCTTAGCGATGAAACCCACCGAAACAGTCCTCGGGATATGGCGTCGCGTCTCAAATTCCGAGATTGGGCTGATTTCTGCGGGCATCGGGTTTTTTGGCTTTCTGGCGATCTTTCCGGCAATAGCGGCCGTCATCACCATTTGGGGTTTCGCCGCCGATCCGGCTGTGGTCCAAACCCAACTTGATCTTGCAAGAAACTATCTGCCGCGGGAGGCGTTTGATCTATTGAACGGGCAGGTCCAGCGTATTTTGTCCACCAATTCCAGCAGCCTCGGTGTGACCAGCCTTTTGTCTACCATCTTTGCCATCTGGTCCGCGCGGGCCGGCGTTGGGGCGTTGATTTCAGGGTTGAACGCAATCTATGGGCTGCCCAGCCGCAGTGGTCTGCGCCATATTCTGCGCGCCTTTGTCTTGACAATCGTGCTGATTGGTCTGGTCTTTTCGGGCATGACGCTTGCGGTCATCGTGCCTTTGGTCATTGCCTTTCTGCCCCTTGGGCAAGCCGCCGCCTACACGCTTGGGCTGGCCAATTTCCTGTTGGGCATGATGTTGGTGACGCTTGCCATCGCACTGGCCTACCGGCTTGGCCCCAACCGGGAGCGGAACGAACGCCGCACGCCCCTTTTAACCCTGGGGCTGTTCGTGGCCCTCGTGCTTTGGATAGCGGTGGCGCGCGGGTTGGTGTTCTACCTTGGAAGTTTTGCGAATTACACACAGGTTTACGGGTCCATCGGGGCGGTGGTGGCCTTGCTGATGTGGTTCTACCTATCGGCCTATGCTGTGCTTTTGGGGGCTGCCGTGAATGCCGAGCTGGAGGCGGAGCGCCGCGCTCAATAATCCCTCTCTATGAATACGCCGATGCCCGCCTGCCCATCCGCACCCGCAGATCCGCGCACCGTCACGCCCTTTTTCAGATCCAGGTTCAGGTTGATCTTGCTACGGCCTTTCTGGTCAACTTCCACCTCCGTATAGACCCGCTTGGAGATGTATTTCCCGGCCGTCAACGAAACGTTGCCATCCGCATCGGTGTTGACGTCAAAATCATCCAGCCCAAAGCCTTTGCGCAAACGGCTGACAATGCCTTCCCCTCCCCGACCCGCGAGGGTTGCAACCGCATTGGCCAGTTGCAATGCCTGCAGCGCCGAGATTTTCTGCAAATCCCTCCCGAACAACAGCCGCGCCAGCACCTCCTCTTGCGGCAATTCGGGCGAGGAGCGGAAGCTGATTTCAGGGTCATCCGCCTGCCCTTCAATCACAACCGAGGTGGTGACACCGTCACTTTCGGTGGAAGCGATAATGTTCAACGTCGGCACCAGATCGCCTTGCATCAACAACTGCGCCTGATCCAGCACCAAACGTTGGCCTAAAATATCCAGCCGCCCGCGGATCAGATCGAAACTACCACTGGGAATCACGGCATTCGTATCGCCACGCAACACCACCCGACCGCCCAATTCGGCATCAATCCCGCGCCCGCGCACAAAAATGCGCGAGGGCGCGATGATCTCAAGGTTCAAGCCAAATGGCCGCGCAGTGCCGCCGGCACCTTCGCCCGCACCGTCAATCAACCCTGCCTTGATGCGTGTGGCCCGCACCGCCGCAGGCTCATTCCGATGCTCCAACCCGGGGAGAGAGCCCAGCGCTGTAAAGCCCGAGGTGGGCACCCGCAATTCCGCCTCACGGATGTTGATGACCCCGCCAATCGTCGCCCCTCCAGTCAACGGGCCTTGAACGGTCACATCGCCTCCAAGATCCACGGTGTAAAGCTGCGGGTCCGTCACCGTGACCCCCACCAAAGACACCCGCAAATCCGCAACATTCGGCGCCGTCAACCCGATGGAGCCGGTAAGCCCCAGCCTGCCAGCCGTTCCAGGTTGCGCTGTCAGATCAAGCTGCACGGCAGCGCGACCAAGCGTGGCAGTGGCCACGATATTCTGCAGGCCAATCGGCAAGATCGGCGCAGAAAAACGCCCGTCTGACAGCCGCACTTGGCCCGAAAGCGACGACAGCGCAAGCGGGCCGTTCAACGCCAGATCAAACTGCGTCAGGCCGGAAATGGACCGCTGGCCCAGAAACGCATTCGCAAGTGCCGCCTGCGCTGTGCCATTGATCGCCAGATCGGCAAGGCGAGATCCCGGCGCAATTCGCCCCGCCACCCGTGCATCAATCCCGCCCGGCCCTGTGCCTTTCAGGTCCAAGGTCATGCCATTGCCGTTTTCAGACACGCTACCCGACACGTTTACAGGCCCCGGAAATTCCGGCACCAGAAGGGCCAAATTGGCCAGCCGCGCCTCCAGCTGCACCTCGCGGATATCATCTGTCACACTGCCCATGGCGGTCGCGGTCAGTTGCGGGTTCGACAGGGTGGCGGTTTCAATCTGAACCTTGCGGTCGCGGAAATTAGCTGCCGCGCGCAGGGTGCTTTGCCCGCGCAAAAGGCTGTCGGCCTGCGCGTTGCCAATCGCAAGGTTGCTGCCTTGCCCTACAAAATCTACCCGCCCCGCATCCAGGGTGCCTCGCGCCGTCACATCCGCCTCCAACGCCCCGCGATACCCGGGGCCAAGCGGGGCAAGGCTGGGCAAGGACAGTTTTGCCGAAATATCGCTGCCTGCTGGGTCATAGTAACCGGTTGCCTCTGCGGTCAGTTGCGGATTGGTGATCTGGGCTTTTGCCAGCACGATCCGCGCGTCTTGCAGGGTTGCGGCCAAGGACAGACGGCTTTCGCCACGGGTGAGCGCATCCACCTGCGTCTGGCCGATTTTCAGTCCGTTGCCGGTGCCGTCCAGCGTGATCCGGCCTTGGGTTGGCGTCCCAGTAAAACTGGCATCGGCGGCAAGGCTGCCGCCATATCGCGCACCCAGAACCGACAGATCATCGAATTGCAGCTTGGCCGAAAAATCACTGCCATCACTTGCCAATTTGCCTTTGACCGAGGCTGAAAGTGCCCGGGCTGTCACATCCAACTGGCGTAAGAACGTGCCTTGCATTGACCGCCCCACTGCAAATTCGATGGTAGAGCCACCCCTCAGCAGATTATCGACCTCGGCAACTCCCAAAGTGATATCAGTGCCTTGCACCGAACCCACGGCATCAAACTCCCCCCCCAGCGGCCGAATTTGGCCGCTGATGCGAAAGGCAGCATCGCCCCCCAGATCTCGGCCCGCCAAAGCCGACAGGCGCGACAGATCGCGGTAGCGCGCATCAACGCTGCCTTGGGTGCGAAAGCCGCTTTCAAAATCATCAAATCGCGCGGTTGCGGTGATGTCATAGCCCGCTGCGGTCAACACAAGCCGCCCGATGCGCAGACCAAGCCCGCCTTTTTGCCAATCAAAAATCAGGCTGCCATCCACCTCACGGCCCAGCGCTGTGGCAAGGGCCTGATCGGTAATATCAACCCCCGCCGCCCCAAAACGGAAGGTGCCGCCAACAATCGGGCCGCCACTGCCTGCACGCCGATTGATCCTGCCAGAGCCTTTGATTGTGGCGCGGTCCAGGGTAATATCTGCCCTGTCCAGCCCTGTAAGGCTGATATCAGCGCGCCAGCCATCGTCCTCGCTGGCATCAAACCCCACAGTCACATCCGCCGATACCACGCGCGTTTCTACATCTGCGCTGAGCGGCAGCAGCACCGCCTCCCCCCCCGGCAACCCCAGCCGCCCCGTCAGCGCGAGGCGCTGCGGCAAGCCATCGGCAGCAATGGTGGCGGCCCCGTCCAAGGTGATCGCACGGGCCTTCAGTGACAGCGCCGTCAGGTCCAACTGGCCAGAGGCTTGGCGCAAGGCTTCGGCCTTCAGGCTGATGTCGGGTCCAAAGAACGCGGCGTATTCCGGCAAGAACAACGGGGCCACATCGCCTTGAAAATCAACAGTGAACCGCTGCGCGCCATTCTCTTGCCCTGCCAGCGTCAAGGTGCCCGAAAGCCGGTCCACCCCATCGGTTTGCAAATCTAGCGTTGCTGCGAAATCATCCAAAGGGCCGCTGCCCTGAACCGTCAATGCAACCGAAGGCGCGCCGGGAATATCCAGCAGGCTGGCCGCAATTCCGCCCGCCTCTTCGACAGCGATCAAATCAAGCGCCAGCTCCTTGTTTTCGTTGGTGTAACTGGCCTTCAGTGTTACGCGGCCTGCTGGCCCCGCATCGGTCCGCAGAATTTCCAGATCCGCAGACCCTTCGCCACCAACAAGGGAAAGGGATGCGGCGAGACTGCCTTCCAGCGGTTGGCCAATTACGGTTGCCCCCAGAACAATCCGCTTTGCTTCCAGCTTCTTGACGCTGACGGACACGGGCAGTTCGGGCAGCGAAAACCCCTGCGCTTCGGGTGCGGGGACCGCATCCTTGGGCGTCACGGGCCTGCGTGCGACGATAATCTCCTCCGCGACCAGTTCCGTCACATCAACCACGCCGCGCAGCAGGGCAGAGCGGTTCCAATCCAGAATCACCCCGTTCAGCGTCAGCCACACCCCCTGCTCATCCGCGATGGTCATGCTTTCAATCTCGGCCTGGGACGAAAACGCTCCACTAAAGCCCATCACTATCACCTTGCGCCCCGCGCCGGACAGATTATCCTCCAAAAAAGCGGTCAGCAGATCACGCTCGTCGTTTTGTGCCACGGCGGTGAAAGGCAATGCCAGAAGGCACAGAAGAGCTATCCAAAATCCGCGCATCAAAACGACTGCCCAATGCCGATATAGACCTGCGGGGTTTTACCTCCGCCCGATATCGGCAGGCCGACATCGACCCGGATCGGGCCCAAGCCCGTGGCATAGCGCACCCCAAGCCCGGCCCCGGCATGGCTTAAGGTGCTGCCACCGAACAACCCGTTTGACGCGATCTGGCCGTAATCCACAAACCCGACAACCCCGATTGTTTCGGTCACTTTCGTGCGCACCTCTAGCGACGCGCCGATAAAGCCCGTCCCCCCCGAAAGCCGCCCAGAGCGGGCAGAGGCAAAGCCAAGCGATTGATATTCCTGTCCCCGCACCGTGCCACCGCCCCCCGAATAACTGAGAAATTCTGGGGGCAGGTTGTCGATATTCGCACCCAAAACCCCCTTGGCCTGCAAGCGGCCTGCAATCGTCACCCGATCATTTTCGCCGAACCCGCGATAAGCGCGGGCATCAAACTCCAATCGCACGCCGGAATCGGTGGTGCCAAAGCCCAAAAACGGTGCCACCTCGGCATCAATATAAAAGCCGCGCGTGGCATCGGTTTTTGAATTGCGCTTGTCCCAGTTAAGGCCAATGGGCAGGGCGAGATCACGGAAATCCACTTGGCCGGTCGCAAATTTCACCCGGTATTGTGAATATTCCAAACCAATCCGCGCCGTCATCTCGCGGGATATGTAATGCGTGAAACCAAAGCCTGCTTCGGCAAAATCTTGGGTGTAATCGGCCTCCTCCTCACGCCCGATACGCATAAAGGCGGTGCCGGTGGTGTCTGCGCTTAAGGTTGCGGGGCGGTCGATGGTGAAGCCAAGGCTGTAATCCAAGCCGCTGTTTTGCGCGCCGATCTGGGCAATTTCGCCATCAATCTTGAACCGCTCCCCGCCGCCGAACAGGTTGCGATGCAGCCAATAGCCACTTAGCCGCGCGCCTTCGCTGCTGGCCACTTCAACGCCAAAACTGAACTTACGAGGCAGTTCCTCAACCAATTGTGCCGTGATGCCAATGCTGTCGGGGGCAGTGATCGCTTCATCTTCCACCAAAGCGACAGAGCGGAACACCCCTGTGCGGCGCAGGCGTTCTGCTGCGTCCTCCAGCTCTTCGGGGCTAAACTGTTCGCCCGTGGGCAGGCCCGCAATTTTGACAATGCGGCGTAACTCCATCCGTTCTGCGCCCGTCACAGTCAGCGGTCCGAACCGCAGGCGCGGCCCCGCGGTGACAGCCATGACCGCGTCCAGCGTGGCACTGTTGTGGTTCGCGGTCAGGTCTTGGCCTGTCAAATCGGCCTTGGCATGGCCCACCGCCCGCCACCCATCCACCGCCGCCCCCGCCGCAGCCGAGATGACATCGCTTTGCGCAACTGCGCCCACCGCAAAAGCCTTTGGCAGTGTGGTGCCCGCCGCCAAGGGCGCAATCCGCGCAGTGGAGAAGGTGAACGCAGGCCCGGGGTTGATCGTAAGCAAAATGCGGCGGATGTTTTTGGGGGTTTCCAAGGGCGGAATGGCCACCACCTCCCGCCCGTCAATGCGAATCTCGATCACGCCCGAATAGCGCCCCATGGCATAAAGCGCGCCCAGCAAGCGCCCGTATTCCGCTTGGCTACTGGCGAACAGATCCTGGTCGTTGGTATTGCCCTCGGCCTGTGCTGCAAGAAGCAAGGACGCGCCGCGCAAGGCACTCTCAACCTCTGGGTCGCCGCCTGTGACATTGAAATCAATCTGCTCCAGCGCCATGGTACCGCCCGTTGGCAAACTAAGGCCGAATGTCACCGCCAAAACGGGGACAAGCACGCCCAACCTTCGCGTTTTGCGGTGACACATATGGGAGCAACCTCAATTTCGAAACAATAACCATATCTATTGCATTTTGGTTCCACACATACAATAAAACGAAGCTGGGAATTTTGGATTTGCAAGCGCCCGCCGACCAAACCCGCCGCCCCGAAAGACCTTTGGGGCATCTGGCGTTCAGACCTGTGCCTTCACCCATTCTGCCAAAAAACCACGCACCAAGGGGCTGACCTGCTCTGCCGCCTCCTCATGGATCAGATGGCCATAGCCGGGCACATAAACCGCGCGCGCCTGAGGCATGCGCTGCGCCGCCTTTTGGGAAACACTGGGCGGAACGGCAAGGTCATTCGCCGCTGTAATCAGCAAGGTGGGCGTGGTTTGCCGGGGTAGACGGTTTACCAGCGCATCAAGGTTCCACTGTGACATCATCGCAAGCGTCGCGCCCACATGGGTCGGCATCCGCATCAGATGCAGGTACTGCGCCTCTCCCACCGGATCAATCTTGGAGCCGGTAGAGGCAAGAAGATTGCGCACCTGTTTGGGTGTCGCCGCAACCTTGCTGAAGATTTGCGCCACCATGGGGGTGATCGCCAGCAGCCGCGCCATAAGCGGAAATATCCAGCCCGAGGCCCCTTCAAATTTCCCCAAGGCGGCATTTATGCCGATAACGGCTTGAACAGGCATCATTTCAGCCAGTCGCAAGGCAATCGCGGCCCCGGCAGAATGGCCGATGATCGCGGCGATGGGCCAATCTTGCGCGGTGCAAAGGGCGGCAATATCGGACGCCATGGCATCTACCCCACAGCGCGACCTTGCCCCAAGCCGGGTGAAACCCTGGCCCGGCAGGTCAATCACGATCAGCCGGTAATCGGTTGCCAAAAGCGGGATCAGATGCCGAAAACTGTGTGTCGAGCCGCCCGCGCCATGGATCAGCAACAAGACCGGATCCGACTTGGGGCCAATATCTTGCACATGCCACAGATGCGGCTTGCAGGCGATCTGGACCGAAGCGGAACGGTTCGGCCAATCGGACGGTATAAGTGCGGGCGGCATTCAGCCCCCCATCGCGGCTTGCAACACCGATGTCAGGCGATGCGCGTCGGCGCGTGGCAAGGCCAAATAGGGGGCATCCAGCATTTCAGCCATGCGGCGCAGCGCGGGTTGGGGGCGGGTGGCAATGTCGATCACAAGGCCGGGCAGGCCTGCTGCCCGCAGCGCGCGGGCCATGCGCAGGCTGTCCGCCTCGGCCATCTCGCGGTTGGGGGTGCCGTCCAGCGCAATATTGCCGCGCCCATCGGTAAGCAACGCCACTGTGGGTGTCATGCCCCGCGCGCGGGTCTGTTGCGCCAACTCGAACGCCAGCCGCAACCCCGCAGCTAGGGGCGTGCCGCCGCCCCCCGGCAGCGCGGCCAAGCGGCGTTTGGTTTGAACCAGCGACCGGGTGGGGGGCAAGATCAGTTCGGCGCTGGTGCCGCGAAAGGCGATCAGCGCCACATGGTCGCGCCGCGCATAGGCCTGCGCAAGCAGCAGTTCAACCGCGCCCTTGGCTTCTGCCAGCCGCGCAAAGGCCGAGGAGCCCGAAGCATCCACCGCGAAGATAAGCACCCGGTCAGAGCTTTGCTGATAGCGCTTGATCCGAAGATCGGATTTGCGGATTTCCAGCCGGCTGGTATCAACGCCCCGGCGGCGCAGCGGTTGCCAAGGGGCGGCAGCGCGCAGCGTGGCCACAAGGTCAATCCGCTTGCCCGACCCGGGTGTTCCGGGCAGCGGCGGCATGGGACGGCCCCGATGGTTGCCTTTGCGCACAGCGCCCGTACCGCTGCCTTTGGCCGAGCGCGCAGCCCGCCCCGCCGCAAGCCTCGCGAGCAGATCGGCGGGCAAGGCGGCACGGATCGCCTCCAGCAGCACATCATCGGGCAGGCGGTCTGCGTCGTCCTGGGGCTGGTTGGCCTCGTCCTCTCCCGGATCGGGCGGGGGTGGGGGGGTGTCTGGCTCTGGGTCAGGCTCCGCCTCGGACATATCGGGCAGATCGCCGCGATGGGCCAGCGTCAATTCCGCAGCATGGCGCAGGGTGCGCTCTGACGCCACCGCCTCACCCCGCCATGCGGCAAGGGCACGGGCGCAGGCAAGCGCTGACAACGGTGCGCGCAAGCTGGCGATGCCCATCGCGAAGGCCACAGACGTCAGGCTTTGCAGGGCATCTTTTGGCAAGGTAACGCTTGGCAAAAGTGTTTTCGCAGCGGCGATTTGCGCAGGGTCCAGCGCCAGCGCTTCGGTATCAGACCAGCCCAGATCACCCAGATCAAGGAACAGGCCCAGCCGGTCGGTCAAGGCAGAGGGCAGCGTTTCCTCGGCCTCGGCGCCTTCATCCAGCGCGATCAGGCAGGGGCCTTTGTCATCCAGCCAGCGCGAAAGCCGGGCCGACAGGCCGGGGGGGCTGCGTTCGGCCATGGTCAGGATCAAGGGGGCGGCATCGGCCAACACGCCTTGAGAATGGACAAGATGACCCGCGCCCAGTGTTGCCGCCAGATCGACCCCACCAAACAGCGCGGTATCATCAATGCCGGGATGGATGCGGCGCGCAGGCGGAAAAGCCGCCGTCACCCGGTCACGCACAGCGGAGGCCCGGGCGCGCAGCCAAAGCCCCTTGATCCCCGCCGGGTCCACGGCCAGCACGGCAAGCGCGCATTCAACACGCGCCCATGGGGCAAGCGGTTCTGTCACGGCAAGGTCTCAGTCAGGATGCGCGCGACCCGGCTGCCCGAGCCCGCCTCATCCAGCGGATCACGACGCAACCGGTGCGACAGCGCGCTGGTGGCCACGGCCTTCAAATGTACGCGCGTCACGGTATCTGCCCCTTCAAACGCCGCTTGCGCCCGGGCGGCGCGCAGCAACGTCAATTCGCCGCGCAACCCATCCGATCCCAAAGCTATGCACAGGCTTGCGCAATCATGCAGCACCGCGCCGGGCGTTTTCAGCCCCGGCAACACCACCCGCGCCGCCAGAATGGATTTTCGCAAAGCGCTGTCTTTGGCACGCCATGTTTTCATGAAAGCGTCATGATCATTCTCATACGCATCGCGCCTGCGCATCACCTCCACCCGGGTTTCCACATCACGGGGCGATGTCACCTCCACTGACAGGCCAAAACGGTCCAGAAGCTGCGGGCGCAACTCGCCTTCTTCCGGGTTGCCAGAGCCTACAAGCACAAAGCGCGCAGGGTGGCGGATGGACAGGCCTTCGCGTTCCACCACGTTTTCCCCCGACTGCGCCACGTCCAGCAAAAGGTCCACGATGTGATCCTCCAGCAGGTTCACCTCGTCGATATAAAGATAGCCACGGTTGGCACGGGCCAGCAGGCCAGGTTCAAACGCCTTTTCGCCACGGGTCAGCGCGCGTTCAATGTCCAAAGCGCCGACCACCCTATCCTCGGTCGCGCCCAAGGGCAGATCAATCACCGGGGTGGGGCGTTTGACAATTTTTGTGGGTTTGGCCCCGAACCAATCCGGCACATCTTGCGCGCGGGCCGAATTGACAGGACAGCCTTCAATCGCCTCAATCTCGGGCAGCAAGGCGGCCAAGGCACGCACAGCGGTCGATTTTCCAGTGCCCCGGTCGCCAAACACCAAAACTCCGCCAATGCCTGGGTCAATTGCAGTCAACACCATGGCTTGTTTCATCGCCTCTTGGCCGACGATGGCAGAGAAGGGGAAAGGCTGGGTCATATAGTCTCCTGCAAGGCCAAGGGGTTATTCCCACCCCATGTGCCCCAATTGTCCAAGATACGGAAGCGGGCGTAAAGCTCTTCTGCGAACCAATTTTCGGCGCGCACGGCGGCAATGGCGCGGCCATGGTGGGTGTTGCCGCGCGCGAACCCGGCCATTGCGGCGGCATCGGGCCAGATGGAAAAGGTAATCTGATGCAAAAACGGCACCTCGCCAATGCCGATCTTGAAAATCACATTGGGATCTTGGCCGATCATGGCGGAAATATCGGGAACGCGCCGCCAGAACCGCAAAAAGGTTTTAGGGCGGATGGTGGCGCGGGTCAGCGCGACGATTGGGCCGCTTTCAGAGGAGCCCGTTTTGGCGCCGCTTTCAGTTGCAATAAACGGCTGCACCCCGGACCATGTACCCCTCGCTGACGTGGGTTCCAGCAAAACCGTCCAGCTTTCGCTTGCCTTCGATGCCCAGCGCAAAAACACGGGTGCTGTGTTGATATGACAGCGCGCTGTGGCAGCATCGGGCCAAGTCGCCAATATGGCCCAGACGGCGGTATTGGGCCGGGGCGTGAAGCCTTCGCCGGACCCGGAGCCACACAGTTTATAGAACCCCATATCGGGCATCCGGCGGAAGGCCAGGCGCGCCACACCCATCTGTGTAAACACCCAAAGCCGGGCGGCAAGACTGTCGAATCGGAACAGGGTAAGACTGACGGTATTCATGGCAGCCTCCTTTGTGTTCAATTGGGCTGTTCTGTCGGCTTTTCAAGCTTTTTTTGCAAGCTCTTCAAAGCAGGAACATTAATATTTTGCAATGAAAAGGCAAGTATTGTAAATCTAACTAGACAGTATATCGTGGGTTTATGTTGACAGATATCAAAGCTTCTGCGGCGACCCTGCCCCCGACTTCCGGGGCAGATGCCATCGTAATCGGTGCGGGCCTTGGGGGTTTGGCATCGGCCATGCGCCTTGGGGCCAAGGGCTACCGGGTGACTGTGATCGACCGGCTGGACCGGGCCGGGGGGCGTGGATCATCCATCACCCAAGGTGGCCACCGCTTTGATCTGGGGCCAACGATCATCACCGTGCCGCAAGGCTTGCGGGATTTGTGGGCCGTTTGCGGGCGGGATTTTGACCGCGATATCACGCTTAAACCCATGGACCCGTTTTACGAGATCAGGTTTGCCGATGGCGAAACCTTTACAGCGCGGCAAGATGATGCCGCGATCAAGGCCGAAGTGGCACGAATTTCACCCGGTGATGTGGCGGGGTACGAGAAGTTTCTTAAAGACTCCGAAAAGCGCTATTGGTTTGGCTATGAGGATCTGGGCCGCCGCGCGATGCACAAGTTTTGGGACACGCTGAAGGTAATCCCCAAGTTTGCGATGCTGCGGGCGGATCGGTCGGTTTACAGCCATGCGGCATCCCGGGTGAAGGATGAACATCTGCGCTTTGCGCTGTCGTTCCATCCTTTGTTCATTGGCGGCGATCCGTTCAACGTCACCTCGATGTATATCCTTGTCAGCCATCTGGAAAAGGCGTTTGGCGTCCATTATGCGATGGGCGGCGTACAGGCGATTGCCGATGCCATGGCGCGCGTGATCGCGGATCAGGGTGGGCAGGTAATCCACAACGCCGAGGTGGACGAGATTTTGGTCGCCAATGGCCGCGCCGCCGGGGTGAAGCTGGTGGGCGGCGATATGCTGGCCGCCGATGTGGTGGTGTCGAACGCGGATGCGGGCCACACCTATGACCGCTTGCTGCGCAACGCACCGCGCAAACGCTGGACGCCCGCCAAGCTGAAGCGCGCGCGCTGGTCGATGGGGCTGTATGTCTGGTATTTCGGGACCAAGGGCACAAAGGGCATGTGGGGCGATGTGGGCCACCACTCCATCGTGGTTGGCCCCCGCTACCGCGACCATATCAAGGACATCTTCATTCGCGGCAAACTGGCCGATGACATGAGCTTGTATATCCACCGACCCTCTGTCACCGATCCGTCTTGCGCGCCCGAAGGCGATGACACGTTCTACGTTCTGTCACCCGTGCCGCATCTGGGCCATGACAATGGCGTGGATTGGACGGCTGAGGAAGAACCCTACCGCGCCAAGATGCTGAAAGTGCTAGAGGATCGTCTGCTGCCAGGTATCACGGACCGTATTACCGAAAGCCTGACCTTCACACCCGAGACGTTCAAGACCCGCTACCTTTCACCCAACGGGTCCGGCTTCTCGATTGAGCCGCGAATTTTCCAATCGGCGTGGTTCCGGCCCCATAACATCTCGGAAGAGCTGCCGGGCCTGTACCTGGCAGGCGCTGGCACCCATCCCGGCGCAGGTGTGCCGGGTGTGATCGGCACCGCAGAAGTGTTGGGAACGCTGGTGCCCGATGCCCCCAACGTCGCTTCATTCAGGATGGCTGCGCAATGATTGCACCCCAAGACATGGCCCATTGCCGCGAGGCAATTCGCACCGGGTCACTTTCGTTCCACGCAGCCTCGCGGCTTTTGCCCGCAAAGGTGCGTGACCCGGCGCTGGCCCTTTATGCGTTTTGCAGGTTGGCTGATGATGCGGTGGATGACAGCGACGATAAGGCCCCCGCTGTGCTTGCCCTGCGCGAGCGACTGGATTTGGTCTATGCGGGCCGCCCGCGCAACAGCCCGGCAGATCGTGCTTTCGCCGCCGTGGTCGCCGATTTTGATATGCCGCGTGCTTTGCCCGATGCTTTGCTGGAAGGGCTGGCCTGGGATGCGATGGATAAGCGCTATCACAGCCTTGCCGATTTGCGCAGCTATTGCGCGCGGGTTGCCAGTGCGGTGGGCGCGATGATGTGCGTGTTGATGCGAGTGCGTGACGGCGATGCGCTGGCGCGGGCCTGCGATCTGGGCCTTGCGATGCAGCTTACCAACATCGCCCGCGATGTGGGCGAAGATGCCCGCGCAGGCCGCTTATATTTGCCGCTGGATTGGCTGGCCGAAGTGGGGATCGAGCCGGAGGAATTTCTGCGCAACCCCATATCAAACCGCAAAACCCAGGCCCTGACCCGCCGCCTGCTAGAGGAGGCAGAAGCGCTGTATCTGCGATCCGAAGCCGGGGTGGCAGCGCTGCCGCTGGCCTGTCGTCCGGGGATTTATGCCGCGCGCCATGTTTATGCCGGTATCGGCGCTGCGCTGGCGCGGTTGGATCATGACAGCATCAACGCCCGCGCCCGCACTTCGGGCAAGCAAAAACTGGGCTGGCTTGGGCTATCGATGCTGCGGTCTGCGGCATCTGTGGCCTTGCCGCGTTCGGCGGTTCTGCACGCAGCTGCCGTGCCGGAAGTTGCATTTTTGGTCGATGCGGCAGCGCATAAGCAAACCCGTTTCAGCCGTTCGGATGCGCTGTTCAGCGTTCTGGCGCAGCTGGAGGCCAAAGATCGTGGCATCCGGCCCTTGGATCACGTCGGGGTTTGATAAAGGACGGGGTTTGATATAGGGCTGCGGCGACCCTTGGAGGGCTTGCTATGGATTGGACCCTGTTTTTGACCTACCTTGCGGCCTGCGGTGCCGCGGCGGCCACCGGGTCCATGATCAAACCCGGCGAGTGGTACAAGAACCTTTCCAAACCGTGGTGGACCCCGCCGGGCTGGGTTTTTCCGGTGGTATGGACCGCGCTTTACATTCTGATCGCGCTTGCGGGGATGCGCGTTGCCCAGATTGCAGGTAGCGGGCAGGCGACTGCCCTTTGGTCGCTGCAAATTGCACTGAACACCCTGTGGACCCCGGTTTATTTCGGGCTCCACCGCATTCGGTCGGCGATGGTGGTGATGGTGTGCCTCTGGCTGTCCGTGACCGCCTGCACCTTTGCGTTCTTGCAGCTGGACCAGATCGCAGGACTGTTGTTTCTGCCTTACCTGCTCTGGGTGACAATTGCGGGTGCGCTGAACTTTTCCACCATGCGCCTTAACCCGGCCCTCGCCTAGAGCGCGCACGGAGGGGAACCTACAGAAGGGAACCTATCGGGGGATATTTGCGTTGCAAACCATATCCAATCCCAAGGAGCACTCCATGAACGTCGACCTTTTGCTTCCTATTCTGACCTTCGTCACCCTCGGCGCCGTTATCGCTTTCGCACTGTACAGCAAGTATCGCACCCGCGAACGCAAACACGACCCGAATGATCCTGGATCATCGCTGGCCCGCGAAACCCCAGACCCGAATTTTGTGCCCGATGCCACCGTGACGCGCAAGGATATCTATCCCGATGCGCAAACGACACTTGCACAGAACCCAACCGGCCAAGCCCCGGTTGATGCGTTAGGGCCACGCAGCACGGCGCGGCACCCGGACGGCCAGCATGGCTTTGACGATCGGTGACCGAAAACGGTCAAGGTCAAGCGCCTCATGCACACCTGTCACCGTCTCACCGCTGATCTGGGTCTGCACAAGGGAGCGGCTGTAAAAAGGGGCGTCCAGCATGGCCATTGTCTGGCGCGGGGCGATCCCCGCATCGCAGCGCGTGTCGCGCGCGATGCCCCAGGCGGTGCGGGACAGGCGGGCCAGGGGGGGCGGATCAATCACCTGAACCTCGCCGTTCGCCGCGACATCAAGGCCCAGTGCAAGGGTGGACCGATCCGCGCGGATACCATCGTAAAAGCAGGTCGTCCCACCGCCTGCGCGCGGAAATCGGCCCCATGTCCAGCGTTTGAAATCTGCCTCCAGCGCCGTGGTGCCAAAATTGGCGTCGAAATAGCCGTGGCCTGTCCAGCTGTGGCCTTGGGTCAGGTCCACCTCGATCTTGGCCGAAGGCGCGAAGGGCCGCCAGATATGGCTGGCGCTTGGGGTCAGGCAGGCCTCTACCTGCGTCACAGCGCTTGGCGTCAAGCGTATCTGGCCCTGCACCCGGCTAACCATTGGCAGCGCCGAGACCTCGTTGATATCAATCATCAGGCTGCCATTTTGCCATGACATGCGGCTGGGGCCAACCTGCAAGGCATCGCGGCTTTGGCGCAAAGCGCCCCGGCCCCGGTCTGTCATGGTAAAGCGCCCAACGGGGCCATAGGTCACAACATTGATGCAACAATGGTTTGCCGGGTCACGCCGACCCGACCACGCATACCACGGCGAAAAAACCGAGCCGATAAAGCCGATCACGCTTACCGCGCGCGTCCCGTCGGCGCTGACCCCATCGACATACCACCAGGCATAGCCGTCGGGTGCGACTTCGACGCCAAAGCAAGGTCGCTCAAGATCGCCTCGGCCGCATGCTTGCCGGACAAGGCCGCCATCGGCACCCCCGCCCCCGGGTGCGCGCCCCCCCCCGCCAGATAAATGCCCGCCGCCTGGGTCCGCGCGCCTGGTCGCTGAAAACTCGCCATCACCCCGTGCGGACTGCGCCCATAGAGCGCCCCCTGCGACCCCGGAAACCGCGCCGCGAATCCCTGCGGCGTCGTCAGCGCCCCATCCGGAGGCGGTTCTTGAAACGTCAGACCGAAGCGGGCCAGTTGTGGAAAGGTTTTTGCGCGACATTCAGAGACCTCATTCAGGGATTGGCTGGATTTTGGCGGGGCGTTCATGATGATTTCAAACCGCTCTACCGCGGGCGCTGTGCCATGGCCGCGATCTTGCGCGCAGACGTAAAGCGAGGCTTCAATCGGCATCTGGCCCTTGCCAATCGGGGCAAATTCCAGCGCTGGATTGCTGCAGAAAAACACGTTGTGATGCACCAAGTCAATTGCAGATGGTGTGGCTGCAAAGCTCCAGACCCAGGCGGAAAGGCTGCGCGGATGGGCGGCGGCGGGGGCAAGGGCTTGTTGCGCGCCATTGCCCAATAGCCCCGCCAAAAGGGCTGCAGGATCGCCGTTGAACACCACCGCATCGCAAGGCAGGACGCGCGCGTCCGACAAGACAAGTCCCGTCACCCGCCCAGATTGACGCTGCACCGATTGCGCGCTGGTGCCATAGCGCAGCGTGACGCCCAGACGCTGCGCCAATCCCGCAAGGGCCTGCGCCAATTGCCCCATCCCGCCCTGCACCGCCCAAACGCCCCGCGCCTCTGCTTGCCAGATCAGCGAAAGCACGGCGGGCGACAGATGCGGCATGCCGCCAACATAGGTGGCGTAGCGGCCGAAAAGCTGGCGCAACCGGGGGTCACTGAAACTTTTGGTCAGCAATTGCTCCAAACTTCGGCCTGGCAGGAGGGCAGGCCATATGGCAGGGTTTGCAAGCGTCTTTAGAATGATACGGGGAATGCTGGGACGTGCGGCCTGCACCATTGGCGCATCAAAGGCGTGATAAAGCCGGGCGGTCAATCGGTTGAAGCGGATAAACTCTGCCTCGGCCTTTTGTCCGGCGAATTGCGCAATGGCGGCGGCGCTTTCATCGGCATTGGCGAACAGGTCCAACCGGCTGCCATCCAGCCAGAAATGGCGGGCAAGGCAAGGCTGCGCCACCAGCGTCAGATGATCTTCCAACCGCTCCCCCGCCGCTGCAAACAGATCATCAAACACATGCCGCATCGTCAGCACCGTAGGCCCCGCATCTACCGGGCCTGCCACGCTTGGCACGCTGCGCATTTTGCCGCCGGGGCCGTCTTGCGCCTCCACCAGCGTCACCGATTGGCCTGCAAGCGCCAACCGAATCGCAGCACAAAGCCCGCCCATGCCCGCGCCGATCACCGCAATCTTCGGGCTGTCCGACATGGGGGTAATTGCGTCTTTCATCATCTCCTGATTGTTGACTCCGGGCGTGAAACTGTCCAGTATGATTTACAGTCAAGTGTCAATTAAGACTGACAATTGGTTTGGCGGCCAGGGTAAAGGGGAACAGATGTCTATCACAGCGCGCTTGGATGCTGCAACGCATTCGGTATTGACCAAAGCTATGGGCGGCACGGATGCGCCTGCGAAACTGGCGCAGGCCCTGCACTATGCGGTGACGCCGGGTGGCGCGCGCATTCGCCCTACGATCCTTTTGTCGGTAGCAATGGCCTGCGGCGATGATCGCCCTGCCTTGTCCGATGCGGCAGCGGTGGCGTTGGAGTTGATCCATTGCGCCAGCCTTGTGCATGATGATTTGCCCGCCTTTGATGATGCCGACCTGCGGCGTGGCAAGCCAACCGTGCATCGCGCGTTTTCAGAACCGCTGGCGGTGTTGACCGGCGACAGCCTGATCGTTCTGGCCTTTGACGTGCTGGCCGAGGCGGCGGGCGATGATGCCGCCCGTGCGATTCAGATGATCCGGGTTTTGTCCAAGCGCACCGGGATGCCGCATGGAATTTGCGCCGGCCAAGGCTGGGAAAGTGAGGCGCAGGTGAACCTGTCCGCCTATCACCGCGCCAAAACCGGCGCTTTGTTTATCGCTGCAACCCAGATGGGTGCGCTAGCGGCAGGGCAGGATGCCGAACCCTGGGAAGAGCTTGGCGCGCGCATTGGCGAGGCCTTTCAAGTGGCCGATGACCTGCGTGACGCTTTGTATGATGTTGAAACCCTGGGAAAACCTGTGGGGCAAGATGCTGTGCACCAACGCCCCAACGCGGTCAGCCAGTTGGGTGTTCAGGGCGCGGTGCGCCGCTTGAAGGATATTCTGGGCGGGGCCATCGCGTCCATTCCCGCCTGCCCCGGCGAGGCGATGCTGGCCGATATGGTGCGCCGCTATGCCGAGCGGATGACGCCTGTGGCCCCTGCGCTGCACCGGGCCGAAGCGCTGCGTTGATATGACAGCACTTCCCGACATCCGTCCCACACCCAATGGCGGCCCCCGCAATTGGCTTTTGCGACTTGCCGCGTCTCGCGGGTTTCAGGCCTTTGCGGCGAAAGTCCCCGGGCTGCGCCGCATTGCGCGGGCGGAAGG
>Ga0209702_10004779_pt1 | contig 19200 bp, 19 predicted proteins | sample FRY01_FD_187210 | JGI IMG/M metagenome (GOLD analysis project Ga0209702, IMG submission 187210) | Freshwater microbial communities from Lake Fryxell liftoff mats and glacier meltwater in Antarctica - FRY-01 (SPAdes) (version 2) | ecosystem: Environmental > Aquatic > Freshwater > Ice > Glacier...
CTGGGAAGGTAATAAACGCTGCCCCGGCTGATGCCCAATTCCCGGGCCTGCCGCACGAGTGGCAGCGCGTGTTTGCGATCGATCATCGCTTTGCGCTCGGAAATAGTCCCGCCTTCCCGAGCGCTCCTGACAAAAAATCGTTCACCAGCGTCAACTCGCCAATCTTGGCGTGCAGCGTCTTCACGTCGATCGGCTCCGCCGCTGCGGCAGCGCCTCCCGATCCGAAAACACCAGCAGCCCCCTCCAGCAACTGCGTGCGCCAGGTCGTGATCTGGTTTGGATGAACGTCAAACTGCTGTGCCAACTCGGCCAGCGTCTTCTCGCCCTTCACGGCAGCCAATGCCACCTTCGCCTTGAATGCCGGACTGTGGTTCCGGCGAGGTCGTTTGCTCATATATGCTCCTGTCATGCGGCCGCTCTGGCCGACGTTAGACAGAAAATCCACTTATCCCGCTGTGCAGTTTTGCCGAACCACCTCTGAGGTCATAAGTGTTGGAAGTTTCATCAAATCAGTCCTCGTGTTTAGCCCCCTGTAAGTCAGAGTTTAAACTGCCCAGATGAACGGCAGAAGAACGCTGCGGCGAGGCGTGTCTCAGTTTCGCTGAAGCCTTTGTTGGGCGGCGCTCCCGCGCCGATATGTGCTTTTTGTCCGATGGGCAGATGTGAGCTGGGCTGATCCCGCTCACGAGATGGAGCGGCGACAAACCGCCGCAATTGGCTTTTTGTATGGCGGACAAAAGCGTTGCCCGTTTTCCCCCAAAGCAAGACCGACAGGACCGGGCAACCCGCGTACCGATCAAAAGGAGAGAACGTAGGGAAGCATTTGAGTATATTCGCCTGGATGCGCGCGCTCTGTCTTTCACCGCCACCGGAATCGCAATCACTCTCTATTCTTGACAAAGTAAGGATTATTCCTTACATAGGGCGAGAAAGGAATTTTGCATGGGTATTGCTCTGGAAAAAATCAGCACTATCACCGCCAAGGGACAGACAACGATTCCCAAAGCGGTGCGTCAGGCCTTGGGCGTCGATTTCGGCGGTCGCGTCGTCTTTCATGTGGACGAGGATGGCGTAAAGCTGTCGCGGGCCGATAATAGCGATGATCCCGCTATTGATGCGTTTTTGGGATTTTTGGCAACCGACATCAAGCTGCACCCGCAAAAGATCAAGGCGCTCACGCCTGATCTGGCGAAGCGCATTGCTGCGCTGACCGATGGTATTTCGGTCAATCTCGACGACGAGATTGACGGCGACGTTGCGCTTTAATTTGGGTGCGCCGCAACCATGATTACCGTCAACGGCTGGACGCTCTATGCGCACCCGCTTTTTCTAGAACAGCTGGAAAAGCTGACCAAAGCGGTCGAAAAAGCGAAAAATAAAAACCCGAAAACTTATCAGAAATCCGCTAATGCCAAATTGCTTGCCGCCATCCGCAAACTTGCATTTGAGGATATTCCGGTCGATCCAGCGCGCCCGGAATACCGGCAGGGCGGAACGCTTGGACAAAAACGCAAACACTGGTTTCGCGCAAAATTTGCCAGCGGGCGTTTTCGGTTATTCTTCCGTTACAGCAGCAGCGCGAAGATTATCGTCTATGCTTGGGTTAATGATCGCGACACGCTGCGGACCTACGGCTCAAAAAGCGATGCTTACGCGGTGTTCAAATCGATGCTCGACAAGGGCAATCCGCCGGATGACTGGGATGCGCTGATTGCGGGCAGCGGGAACTTACCGAAACAATGATTTTTCGCAGCAGCTCCGCCCGAACGGATCGGGTAGGGCTATTGGGCATGACATATTGCTGGTCTAACGGTGGCATGATCAGAAGATATACGGTCAGCCATCTTATCAGCGAACAGGCTAAATATTGTGCGTTGGCTGGGCGGCGAGATGAGCCACCAGTTTGGCGCTCTTGTTTTGAGTATTGGCGGCAACGCTAGATCTCTGCACAGCCGACAATGGCGGGTGGAATATTTTCGTCGCCGGTGTCAGTGAACGTATGAAATTTTGATCTCGCGTTTCGTCAATTGATTTCGCCTTGAAGGTGCTTTCTGACTGTGATTGAGCCAGCAATATTTGCCAGTTTCTCCTATAAACTAACTTCACCAATCCGCGCCCATCACGGTCTCTTCGAATGGCTTGGTAGGCCGGGACCGGCTGCGCCTTATGGCCTTTGCTGCAACGCTGGTCCCACCAATTTCTTCCCCTGCTTGCTTGCAAGCATTCCTCGCGGAAGCAAGAAATCCGCGTGTCCAGCGTCCTTCGCTTCGCTGCGGCCCTACGGGTGCAGCAGTCCCTATTCCCGGAATGGTCATTAACCGGCGCGCGGTCTCATCTTCGCGCGCGCGCCGAGCAATCTCTTTATCTAATATTGCAATTTGGCTGTCCAGCGCCGCTATCTGATCCAATAATATCATCAATATCGATCTTGCGCCCTGAGGAATGGCCTGTGGGTCATCAAGCAGCGCGGACAGCCTGGATAGGCATTGTCACATTAACTTGGTCCAGGCGCATGATTAGTATTGGTTTTATGATTAGACATTCAGCGCTGCAGCTTTCCATCCGCTGAAGGCGGCGGCTCTCAAATCCTTGAAAAATGACCGATCGATAAGATGGCGTTGGAGGTCGAAATGATTATAGGTTGAAGCGTGGACGTTGAGGAAGCGTTGGGCAGATCCTGGAGATTTGAACCGCTGCATCTTTCGCTCCCGCCTTCGTACCGGTTGGTGCGAATTTTCTGCCCGATTGTTTTCGCGTTTGTTGTCGATATGTTCAGCCGTAAGGCGCAGCTCTCGAAACGCTGCATGATATGATCGCAGCTTGTCAGTGACGATTAAGGTGGGCGACATCTTCTGTTTCTTCAGCAAGCTTTTTATCAGCTTTTTTGCGGCTTTCGTGTTCCTCCGGGATTGTACCAGAAAATCAAGAACCGTGCCTTCATTATCGACGGCTCGCCATAACCAATGCCGCTTTCCGCAAATGACGATGACCATTTCATCGAGATACCAATGATCGCTGGGTGCAGGTCGAGTAGTTCGGAGTTTGGCTGAAATCTGGCTACCAAATTTGAGAAACCAACGGCGGACTGTTTCATAAGAAACATCCAGACCGCGTTCGGCAAGCAAATCTTCGACGTCGCGTAAGCTCAGGGTGAACCTTGCATAAAGCCAAACCGCATGGACAATTATTTCAGATGGAAAGCGATGGCGGTCGAATGAGATTTTTTGCATCTGTGGATGCTATCTCAGGTCGGCAACCATCACTAGCCAAGTTAATGTGACAATGCCCTCCACCCGCATAGAAACACATCGAACAGCCGCTTTCGCGCCATTCAAATCCGGCTTCCTTGAATATCAGATCGATCCCTTCAGCTTCTGCCTCCCGTTTGACCCTTGATGATCCGGGAACGCAAATGGCCTTGATTCCCCCGGCAATTTTCCGGCCTTCGAACATAGCGGAAGCGCGGCGCAAGTCGGACAGCCGACTGTTGGTGCAACTGCCGATGAAAGCGGCGTCGATCGGGACGCCCTTGATCGCCTGACCTTTGGCAAGGCCGATATATTCGAGCGGTGACGCTTCTGCATCATCCGGGACCACTCCATCTATGCCAATCGTCTGGCCCGGATTGGTGCCCCAGCTGACCATCGGCGTGATCGTACTTGCATCGATTTCAATTTCCTGATCAAAAATGGCATTGGTATCGCTGCACAAAATCAGCCAGCTTGCCAAGGCCTGCTGCCAATCTGCGCCGTCGGGCGCGTAGCGGCGGCCTTTCAGATAGTCGAACGTCTTGTTGTCCGGTGCAATGAAGCCGGACATGGCGGAAAATTCTGTCGCCATATTGCAGAGCGTCATCCGCCCTTCCATATCGAGCGCCAAAACCGCTTCACCCGAAAATTCCACGGCATGGCCTTTGCCGCCCGCAGCGCCATATTGCGCCAGCAGGGTCAATATCATGTCCTTGGGCGTGACGGCTCTGTTCAACCGCCCGGTAAATTTCACCCGCATCGTCTTCGGCTTGGTCAACCGCAGCGTCCCTGTTGCCATGGCATGCTCGGCTTCCGACGAACCGATGCCCCAGGCCAGAGCACCAAAAGCGCCTTGCGTGCAGGTATGGCTATCCGGTGCAATCAGCGTGCAACCGGGAAGGACAATGCCGAGTTCCGGCGAAATCACATGGACAATTCCCTGATCGGGATCGTTCACATCGAAAAGCCTGATCCCGGCAGCATTCGCGGCTGCTCTCGTCTCGGTGATAAAAGCCTGACCCCCGGGCATAAGCGTCTTGTCCGTCCGTCCCGGCCGCGTATCGACAATATGATCGGTGACGGCAAATACCCGAGACGGATCCGCGACCTTGCGCCCCGCTTCGGCAAGGGAGTTTAACGCAGCAGCACCTGTCCGCTCGTGCAAAAACACCCGGTCAATAGCAACCAGCGCGCCACCGCCAGGCAAATCTGCGACCACGTGGCTGTCCCATAATTTGTCGAAGAGAGTTTGTGGCTGGCTCAGATGCTGTACCCCATTTCCTTGTCGATCGCGCGCCAGTCTTTGGTCACGAACGTTTCTTGGATTGCTGTCCGCGTTTCCAGCTTGCCGTCGCGGATCCAGTGCCATGTGCGGCAACGGTCTTGCCCGTCATCACTGATCTGGATTTGCTCGTAAAGATAAAGCGAAGGATCGCCCGTGCGTTGCCAATATAGCATCACTGTGCGGTTATATTCATCCAGCGGGACTTCCGCGGCCCAACCGATAATCAGATCGTTATTCCACCACACGCGATTATCGCGATATTCGGCGGGGAATTCCCGAATTTCGGTCTTTCCGTCCGCCCATTCATAGTGATTTGTCTGATGATAAGGCGCCTTGCTCTCGTCATCCGGGAAGCGGCAAAGCAATCGCGACGCATGTTCGTCAATTTTTTCATTCTGTGCATTAAAATAGGTGTAAGTGCCATCCCAGACGCCTTCGTGGCGGGCCAAAAGCGGCATATCTTCGCGAATTCCCATCATATATTCCTTGGTTCGATTGTCGGTCTTGTTAGTGATGCTAGATGATATTCTTTTGCTGCTCTGGCGTTGAGCAGTTCGAGATGCCGTTCGGCCAATATTTCAGGCTTCAAACGGTCGGGATCAAAGGAGACAGCGTGGCCCGCTGTTGCTTCATACCATGGTTCAAATATCTCGACTGCGCGGGCAATCTGCCAAGCTCTTGTCAGATAACTGCCAAAGCGATCGGGTGAAAGATCAGGGTAGAGCAACTCGGCATCACCAGCGGGCAGAGGTTCATATCTGACATAATCAGTGCCCAGTTGCTCTGCACATGCGTCAATGAGTTTCGACCAGCTATGCCAATCGGTCGGAGCCTTTCCCTGCCAACCATCTGACAGCCCATGTCCGGCAAGGTCAATATGGACTTCGCCGCTGGCTCCGTCTCTGGACAGCGCTCTGCCCGGTGCGTGAAGCACCAAGGTAGAAGCTGTTCGCTCGCCAATCCAATGAACAAGGCCGTTGAAGTTCTCAATTTCAATCTCGATAAATCCCTCGTCAGGAATCTCATTTAGCTTCTCTACCAAATCGGTATCGGTCTTTAGAAGATGCTCGAGGCTGAGCGTCTGATGTTCATCGAGCGTGGCGACCTTTATGGCTGACCATGATGGCGGCATTGCGCCGAGACGGTCGATATGGTCCTGAAGCGGATCACCATCATAGGCACTGATCAGGCAAGGCGGAACATCCGCTTCGACCGAGGGAATGTCGCGCGGCGCTCGAAGGACCGCGCCATAACCGGCCTGATAAGAATTTCCGGCATCGAGCATTTCCCGGACCACGGCATCGACCCGCTGCGGATCATCATGGGCCACTGAAAGCCGGTGCTGATTGTCCGTCGCAAACCATGGAAAGAACCAGCTCTGTTCCAATATCCGGTTCCACAGCCAAGCTAGATGCTCACCATAATTTAACGGATGGAATTCAGGCAGATATTTTTCGCTAAACAGCTGCATTTCTTCCGGCGTCCAGATTGCATATCCACCAACCGCCAATGTCGTGAAGTGATTCGCATGACGTTTCACGGCTGTAACCAGAATGATTCCGCCGCTGTGGAAACCGTAAGCGGCACATTTTTTTACGCCCAGCGCATCGAGAAATCCGATCAGGGCATCCGCATATTCATTGATCTCGGGATTACCGGGCAGCGAGTCGGATTGCCCGAAACCCGGCGTGTCAGGGGCGATACAGGTGAAATGGTTAGCCCATTTCTGCATCAATGCCTCATATTCTTTCGAGCTCCGCGGGCTCTGGTGCACCATCAACAGCGGCGGCCCACTACCCGCCAAACGATAATGAACGCGGCGTTTGTTGCCGTTGGTCTCGACGTCTATAAAATGGCGTGTGATCATAATTCCAATTTGTCCGGACAAACATGTCTCGACAAGCTTTTTCTTGTGATTAAGGTGCTTTAATCGATCCCGGAGTAAAAAGACTATGACGCTTATTGGTACCGAAATGGTAGAAGATGGCCGCACAGCGAGAGAAATTTTCGAAGAATTGATCGGAAATCCGGCACGCAAGAAATTTGGCTTTGGTGAAAAGCTGGCCATTGTGAATGTCGATGTGCAGCAAGCCTATACGCGCACCGACATGTTCAAGACCGCTTATGAGACCGATCCGAAGCAGATCAAGTATATCAACCAGATTTCGGCAGGCGCGCGGGCGAAGGATATGCCGGTGATCTGGAGCCGGGTTGCCTATAAGGATGATGCCGGTGATGCTGGCGTCTGGGGTACGCGCACCGACACCGAGGATTCGCTGCAGAATATCAGATATGGCAGCGAGCGGCACAAGCTCGATCCGCGCTGTGAAGTCGATGCCAATGACCTGCAATATACCAAACGCATGCCGAGCGCCTTTTTCGAAACGCAACTTGCCAGCTATCTGGTCTGGCACAAGGTCGATACGGTGGTGGTGACCGGCGGCTCTACATCGGGTTGCGTCCGGGCGACGGCGGTGGATGCACTAAGCTATGGCTATCGGACGATAGTCCCGATCGAAACCTGCGCCGACAAGCACGAAAGCTATCATTTTGCCAATCTGACCGATTTGCAGATCAAATATGCCGATGTCGAACCGGTGCAGACGGTGATTGACTGGTTGGACGCCCGATGAGCGACGCTCAAAAAGCCGATCCCGGCCTCTACGATTATCTGCCCTACCGGAACCGGCCCAAGATTGAGTGGCCGGATGGCAAGACCTGCGCTGTGTGGGTGGCTCCCAATCTTGAATTTTACGAACTCGACCCGGCGGTCAATCCCCACCGCAAAAGCTGGGCCAAGCCGCATCCCGATGTGGTCGGCTATTCCCACCGAGATCATGCCAACCGGGTGTCTCACTGGCACATGGCGGAGATGATGACCAAACACGGATTTTCCGGATCGGTTAGCCTTTCCGTCGCGCTGTGCGACCATATTCCCGAAGTCGTCGAGGATGCCAGCCAGCGTGGCTGGGAGTTTTTCAGCCACGGCATTTATAACACGCGTTACAGCTATGGCATGGACGAGGCGCAGGAACGCGCGATCATCGAAGACAGTATCAAAACCGTCGAGCGCACGACAGGACAGCGGATCCGCGGCTGGCTGGCGCCGGCACTTACCCATACACCGCGCACGCTTGATCTGATCGCCGAATATGGCCTCGATTATACGTGCGACCTCTATCATGACGACCAGCCAACCGATGTGAAGGTGACGTCGGGCAAGCTGACCGCGATCCCTTATAGCCTCGAGGTCAACGACCATTATGGCTTCTTCATCTACAATATGTCGCCACGCGAATATGCTGACACGCTGATTCGGCAATATGACCGATTGGCGGACGAGGGCGAGACGTCAGGAACCGTCATGTGCATTCCCTTGCACAGCTATCTGATCGGGCAGCCGCACCGCATCGGAGCATTTGAATCGGTGCTCGAACATATTGCCGGTGATGGCCGGGCCTGGATCACCAAGGCAGGCGATATCGTTGACCGTTTCCGGGAGCAAACAGCATGAGCCTCGACCCCAGCTATCTCGAATATCCCAAACGCGGTCGCGGCATGGATCATGACTATTATCCCTATTCGAATTTCTTCGAGCGCAAGCCGCTCCAATGGCCGGACGCGAAGAAACTGCTGATCTGGCCGGTTATCAGTCTCGAGTATTTCCCAATGGTTCCGAGTGACCATCCGTTCCGGGCACCGGGCCATATGCAGACCGCCTATCCCGATTATCGCCACTATACCTCGCGGGAATATGGCACGCGCATCGGTATCTACCGATTGCTCGGGGCCTTTGAAAAAGTGGGCGCACGGATTTCGGTCGCGACCAATAGTGTCATAGCCGAACGCTATCCGGAACTCATCGCGGATATCATGGCTGGCGGGCACGAGATTATCGCGCATAGCACCGATATGAACGGCACCATAGCTGGCGGAATGGACGAGGCGGACGAGAAGGCGTTGATCACAGAATCGCTGGCCGCTCTGGAAAAAGCCACCGGCACCCGTCCGCGCGGCTGGCTCTCGATTGCACGGTCGCAGAGTTTCAACACCGCAAATTTGCTCACCGACGCCGGTGTCGATTATATGTGCGACTGGACCAATGACGAGCTGCCCTACGCCTTTCAGACACAGGCCGGATCGATCACCAATCTGCCGCTCAACCACGAACTCTCCGATCGCCAGATCATAAATGTCCAGCAGCAGTCCATCGACAGCTACGCACAGCAGCTGACCGACGCGGCCGACTGGCTGCTCCGTGAAGCAGAAAAATTTGGCGGACGGATGATGCCGATGCACTTGACCCCCTATATCATGGGCCTGCCCTATCGGATCTCAGCTTTCGAAAAACTGGTTGCCGACTTTGCTAATCGCCCAGACATCGGATTTGCCCGCGGTGACACCATAATCGACAGCTGGAGCGCACAACAATGAAAGTTCGAAATCCCCGCACCGGTGAATTTGATTACGAAATAAGGTCTATGGATGCCGCTGGTGTTGCCGCTGCAGCAGCCCGCCTGCGAGGCAATCAGCCCTATTGGGCAGCGCTGCCGATAGCCGAACGCTGTGCAATCATGCTGCGCTGGGCCGATGCGATTGAAAAACACGCAGACGCAATTGTCGAACAGCTCACCATCGACACCGGGAGGGCCGGAATAGCGGCGATCGAAGTCGGCAGCGTACCCGGTACCATCCGGCGCTGGGCGGCGCAGGCGTCCGGCATCGTCGACCGTCATTCTCCCGCCAATGTCCAGTCATCCAATCCGACAATCATGAACAGCACGCGTCTGGTACCCTTTCCGCTGTTCGGGGCGATCGCACCTTGGAATTTCCCGATGACGCTCAGTTTGATCGACGCAATTCCCGCGCTCTTTGCTGGCTGTGCAGCTCTGATCAAACCATCCGAAATAACCCCTCGATTCGTCGAGCCGCTCAGAGCGAGCATCGCAGAGGTCCCCGAACTTGCGCAGGTGCTGGAGATCATTGTCGGAGATGCCGCCACCGGACAGGCACTGGTCGCCAATGTCGACTATGTCTGCTTTACCGGTTCGGTCGCAACCGGCCGCAAGGTCGCGGTAGCGGCAGCCGAAGCGTTCATCCCGGCCAATCTCGAACTTGGCGGCAAAGATCCGATGATCATCCTGGCTAGCGCCGACCCCGTCGAAGCGGCCAAAACTGCGCTTCGGGCGAGTGTTTTGGCAAGCGGTCAGGCTTGTCAGTCGATCGAACGGCTTTATGTCGCGCGTCCGATCTATAGCGTATTTCTCGACACGCTGGTTGCAGAAGCCGACAAAGTCAGGCTGAACTATCCCGATATAAACCAGGGTGAAATCGGACCGTTCATTTTTGCACCGCAGGGGCAGAAAATTGCTGAACAGATTGCAGAAGCCAAGGAAAAAGGCGCACGGATACTCGCAGGCGGGACGGTCGAAATATTGGGCGGTGGCACATATTTGCGTCCCACCGTGATCGCTGATGTGACACCAGATATGGCTGTTGTCCGGGATGAAAGCTTCGGCCCGGTGCTGCCCGTCATTCCATTTGATGACGTCGAGGATGCTATCGCGCAAGCCAATGACAGCATATACGGGCTGTCTGCGGCGATTCTGGCGGGAACGTCGGAAGAAGCGGAAGCGGTTGGCGCGCGGATGGAGGCTGGGGCGATTTCCATAAACGACGGATCGATGACGGCCATGGTCTGGGACGCGGAAAACACGAGTTTTAAAATGTCGGGCATGGGTCCATCACGGATGGGTGAAAGCGGCCTTACCCGCTTCTTCCGAAAACAGGCATTCATGCGTCAGACTGCAAAACCGGCGCGGATACAGGACTTTGCCGAAGAAAAATTCGCGGAAGGCCGATAGGTGATCGGTAGAATCTTGCTGCGCAGCTGCAGACCGGGATGGTTGGCCGAACGAATTTTTGGATCGAATATTTGCGGCCGTTGTACAAGGGAGTATGGTTGTTGAAAATCTGGGAAATAGGCGCTCGCACCGGAATTAGCGGCCTGCGCATGTCTGAACGTGAAGAGCCAACTCTCGGAGCGGGTGAATTGCTGGTCAAAATCACCGCCGCCGGCCTCAATCACCGCGACCTCATGGTGCTGGCCGGTGACTATGGTAGCGACCTTCCGGAAAGCCGCATACCCCTCTCTGATGGCGTGGGTGTGGTCGAGGCGATTGGGGCCGGGGTAACCGGATTCCACGTCGGTGACAGGGTCACGGCGCCACATTTTGTCAATTGGCTAGATGGCCCCTATAATTTCGGCATATTCGCTGCCGATTTGGGCGTGACGGCCGATGGCTGGCTGGCAGAGAAAATTACCCTTCCGGCGAGCGCCGCCATTGCCTTGCCCGCGGGAATCAATGACCAGACCGCAGCGTCTCTGTCGGTGGTCGCAGGTACAGTCTGGCACGCCATGGTTGCTTTTGGTGGTGTCAAGCGGGGCGAACTGGTTTTGGCACAAGGAACCGGGGGCGTTTCGATTTTTGCACTGCAATTGGCAAAAGCCCTCGGCGCGGATTGCGCGATCACGTCATCCAGTGATAAAAAGCTAGCAAGAGCGAAAGAGATAGGGGCGGACTACGCCATCAACTATCGTGATCGGCCGGACTGGGCAGCAGCGTTGCTCGAGCAGACGGGTGGCCGTGGTGCAGATGTTGTCGTCGACACCTTGGGCTTTCCGGCGCTGGCGGAAACAGTAGCAGCTACGGCCGTCAATGGACGCATCGGTACAGTGGGTGCGCTGTCTGGAACGCCGCAAGCGCAATTCAGTGTCAGTCAGGGCGAGATGATCGGCAAGAATATAACCCTTAAGGGGCTTGCATCGGGAAGTCGCGAAATGGTGGCCGCGGCTGCTGCCATCGTCGCGGAACATGGCATCTGCAACCCCGTCGATAAGGAATTTGCTTTTGCCGATGCGCCCGATGCATTTCGTCATCTGGCGAGCGGTTCACATTTCGGGAAGATTCTAATTCGCATGGATTGAATGTCTGCGCTGTGCATCGGGACAGTGAACGGTTTGAACGCATGATCTGCGCGCACGTCCCGATGATCTATAGCTTCCTACACGCCGCTGGATATCAGCGCTTCAGTTCGACCAGTTCATACCAGGTCATCATATAACCGCCGACGCCGCCCTGGACAAAAATACCATCTTCATCATCGGTAATCCAGGCATCATAAGGCGGGTGTTCGCCGGCCATGCCGCCAGTGCCTGGCACGATGCTGGCATCATCTATGAATTGTAGATGCTTGCATTTGAAAGTGCCGGCAGGGACCGTCACCTCTTCCTTGCCGAGATATAATGCGCCGATTTTTACTTGAGCGATTTGTGGCGGAGTCGCACCACGGTGATCGGGGGAGGGCAGATAGAAGTTCAGCAGCCGCTTGTCCTGAGCATCCCAATCCAGAGTCGAAAGCATATAGCCATCGGACGCGATCGGGTGCGTGCCAAAGCCGGTCAGCGGCAGTTCCGCTTCGACCCGTTGCGATAAGCGCCCGATGGAAGGACCATAGCTTTCCATCTCGACATGGCTACCGTCAAACCGCATCCAGCCAGTTCCCATGAAGGCGTCGCCAACAGTCAGTCGAACATGCAGATCCATCGGCTGGCTATTCTCATCCAATGAATAGATGATATCACGCATGACAGTCGGTTCCGGCTCCTCGATTTCGCAATGGGCGCGCATCGTCACTTTGCCATCGCTATGGCGGGTGAACATGAACGTCTCAAAACCTCTGTTCTGTCCCTCCATCCCGGGTTTGTGCGATGTATATTCCAGACGACCTTCGATGATGCGATGCTTCATGGCAATTTCTCCTTGTTTTTGTCATGCCACCCGATTATTCGCTTGCCAAGAATAATTTGTCCGGACAAATTGGGTATACGCTTTGTAGCGATAGATGGGATGCAAGCTATGGAATTTCTAACCGCAAACGAACTGAGCATCTTACGCTGGATTCACATCTTGGCGATGGTTTACTGGCTCGGCGGCGAATGGGGCGTTTTCCAGACTAGCTATAATGTCACCAACCGCAACCTTTCACTCGAAGAACGCAAGCGCCATATGGAAACCGCCTATCGGATCGATATATTGGCGCGCACCGGGATTGTCCTGCTGCTCCCTCTCGGGCTCCATATGGGCAAGCTATACGGCTTTGTGCCGCTGCTCGAAGGCTCTGGAATCTGGCGGATGTGGCTGTTTTTCGCGGTCTGGTTGGGCATGACCTGGACCGCCTTCATCAAGCGGGAAACGAATATCGGCATCACCGTCACTATGCTGGAAGAAAAACTGCGCTATCCGCTGATCCTCGCTCTGTTTGTCGTCTCATTCATGGCCTTTCAAGGCAGCGGGCCGATTGAATCGGGCGAAGGCAACCACTGGTATCCTTCCAAAATAGCGCTCTATGCCTTTGCATTGTGCATCGGTCTGTTCCTGCGGCTGGTGATGCGTCGCTGGACCGAGCGGTTCAGGATATTGGCCCAGGGTCCTGACCCCGTGCAGGAAGCGGCGCTAGAGCGGGAAATCGCCCAAGCGCGCTTCGCTGCCTATATCTACTGGATCACGATTTCCGGTGTATGTTTCCTGGGAGCGGTGAAACCGTTCTAGGGGGCCTACCGCCGAGCAAGCGGGCGCTCAGATTTCTCTGAGTTCCCGACTGACGTCTTCCACCGGCTGTTCAGTCTGTTTCAGTTCCTCGACCATCTGCTGCGGACCGCGCATCACCCGATAGATATATTCGCGGATCATCACACCACGCTCATAGGCCGCTGCTTTGTCCGGAACATAGCCCTCGATATCCACGCGGGAAATTGTGCCTTTGGCGTCGAGTAATCGTTCGACAGTATCCATCCGCTCGCGCAGAACGGACACTTCGCCAACCACCGCCATCAGGATGGAGAGCATTCTCTCGTCCTGGGGATCATCGAAATATTCGGGACGTTTGCCCTTGGCCTTTTTATTGGCCGCTGCCATCCAGTCAAATGCTGCGTCGCTCATTCTGCTTCCTCCTGCATCGCTTCCGAATTTTTCCATGCGCCATAAGCGTGCCAATAAGGCGCACGGCCATGATCCTCGTCCGCGCCGGTTGGCGCTTCCGGGAATATTTCACGATCGACCACGGCGCGGACGCCGGTTTCGAACAATTCTCCGCGGCCAAAGCCGGCAGCAACCATTTCGTCCTTCATGTCGAGCGAGTGCATCGACGACCAGAAGGGTTCATTGTTGTTGAACGCATCCCAGTCGCGCAGAAATTGCTCGAACAAAGGCATGCCATCATGATATTCCGGCTGCTCGAGATGCAGCATCAGTCCGTCATCGGCGAGTACGCGGTAACCTTCGGAAAGAATCTTGGGCAGCGCCTTGCCGCTGGTTTCGTGCAGGAACATGGTCGTCTGGACCCAGTCAAAGCTGCCGTCTTCCCAGCGCGACAGATCTTCGGCATTCGCTTGAATGAACGTGATATTGGTTGCACCAAGCGATTGCGCGCGGGCATGTGCATAGCGCAGGATCGGTGCCGCGGTGTCGATCGCGATTACTTCGCAATTCGGAAAAGCGAGAGCGAGCGGGACGATATTGTGACCGATAGTACAGCCGATGTCTAGCACCCGGCGCGGTTGCCATCCGGGGCGGGTTTTCTTGATCCATTCGACCAGCGCTTGTCCACCGCCATCGGATAAAGCACCAAGACCGCCGGCCGTGGTTGCGAAAAGTCCGCTATCATAATTTGCGCCGGCAGAAACATCGCCGGGATATTCCTCACCGTGATAACTGCCCGGCATACAGTGGATATCGACAGCGCTTTGATAACGGGGAATCTCGATCTCGGGATGCAGTTCCAGCGTCTCGCGGCCTTCATTATATTGCCGTGCCTTGGCGTTGAGTTCTTCAATCTGACGCAGCACGATCGCCCGGCCATTCTGTTGCCGCATCTCCATGGAATTGCGTTTCAGCGCCGACCAGAATTGATGAAAAGGGTCGTCATTCATCGCATGGCGGATCTCGAACCGGTCCTTCGGCTCCCGACCGTGTTCTTTCTCGAACTTTGGCAAAACGCGCGCGTCGTAAGCCAGCTTGTTGCCGGGTGAGAGAGCGCCGGACATAAATTTGTTGAAATTGGCGAGAAAATCAAACCGGGCGATCTCATCATGCGACGCCACTGGCGACACGCCATGCCTGGCTACTGCGGTATAGGGCGGTGCTACATCGAGCTTCTTGTCATCACTCATATCAGGTCATCCTTGATCATGCGTTCAATCACTTCTTCCTGGGTCCGCAAGAAATAGTCGCGGTCTGGAATTTGCGCCTTTCCGTCTTTCATCAGGCCATTGGCGCCTTGTATCTGTATATCGCTATAGGTCGCGGCAAAAAGCTCGAGTCTCTGCCGTGCGAGAAAATTGGTCATCGCTGGCTTGCGGCGGGCGGCGCGCAGCGCTCCCAGATCGATGTCGGCAAAGGCTGTAAAAGTTTCACCGCTATTGGATTCAGCGAGCACCCGGCCCTTGTAATCGACGACCATGCTGTTGCCGTCAGCGGACGCGAGCGGGAGAGTGGTATTTTCAATCCCGGCGGTATTGGCCGAAATAACATAGGCCATATTTTCCTGCGCTCTCGCCCGCTTGCCAATATCCTTGGGCGTGTCGAGCGGAGAACCGATTTCCGAGCTGCTGTGAACGAAAATTTCTGCTCCTCGCAGGGCATGAGCCCGCGCGATTTCCGGATAGAGAATTTCTTCGGACGCGATCGCAGCCAGATTGCCAATCTCAGTTCTGGCGACCGGGAACACTCCGTCCAGCCCGTAAATATCGAGATATTTCGACCAGACATCATGCGGTGTCGGCGCAAACATTGAGTTCAGCCGACGGTAGCGCAGCACAACGTCACCGGAAGGCGCGATGACGAAACTGGCCTGAAAATAGAGACCGGGAAAATTCTTGTCGACCTCATAGGCATTGCCGGCAATGAACATATTCAGTCGCTGCGCCATCGCGCCGAGCGCTTCATACTCCGGACCATCAACTTCCAGCGCCGCCTTGTCGGCGAAATCGGGAATGGAAATACGGCCCGGATAGCTGGTCAGCAGATATTCCGGCAACACCGCGAGCTTCACCGGGCTACCGGCATATTGCTGGATGAACATGGTGGCCGAACGGATTTTGGTTTCGATTTCCTCAATCATTGCGAGCATCTGCGCGCGCGCAGTAGCCTTGTTCGGCGTCTTTTCCACTGACCGCGCAGCCAATTGCATGGCAACGGCGGCATATGTTTTAGGATCTGTCATGCTTTTTTCATTCCCGTTTTTCCGTTCACTCGCGAAAACGCTTGCAGAGCAGGAGACGCATAACGCGGCAGCCAACATCTGTCTTCGGTCAAAGTCCATCGCTCCCTAGAGCCCCAGTGATCCCAGGTTCATTAGCCCTTTCGGATCCAGAGATTTCTTGAGATCGACGAGCAAGGCATCGGCCGCCGGATCAAGGCTGTCCCGATACCGGTAAGTCCGGCCGATCTGGAAATGGGCCGCGCCGTGGTCGTGAAACAGATCTACCAGTGCCTGCTTCATCCTTTGTGCGAATGCCCAGGCTGCGGGGTTGGCGTCCAATTTCGGTAGTTTTGCCAAATGCGCATCTTCAACCGAATCCCGGTGGAGCGGATTGGAAGCATCCGGCCAGTAAAGACATGGTTCGATAATCGCGCCCGAACCGCTGACCGCCGACATTAATGTGCCGGTAAAAATGCCAAGTTCATCCATTTCTTCTCTGTGCTCTGCAAATAATGCCTTGATCGCGTCATAGCAGGCAACCGTCCTGGAGTGCGGCAGCAGCCCGTGGACCGGAGCCCATCTTTGTCCCTCCGGGCCCAACATGGAATTGAGCGGTCCGAACGGGTTGGCGCGGATGATCTTGGGAATTGTATTTTCAGTCTCGGTGGCGCCATGGGCCAGAGCCATTTTTCGGGCACGCTCCAGATCATCATTGGCCGCCGCCTGAATGCGTGCTTCGGTCAGCACGTGTAACGAGAATTTGGCTTCGTCCATGAAGTCACGTCCAGCTGCAACAACTTTTGCGCCTTCCTTGATCGCGCCCCAGACCGAGCCCTGTTTCTTCATCATCTTGCCAAGGGCTTTGGCATCACTAGTCAGGCTGTCGCGCTTCATGCGGATGGCGTTCAAGCTCGGATCGAAGCCGAAACATTCGGAGGATACGCCCGATCGTTCAATTTCAGCTAGTGCGGCAAGCGCATCCTGGTGGGTTTCAAAGCTGAAGCTGGCATAGCCATGAGCCTGCGCTTCCGGGATCAGACGCAATGTGATCGTCGCCTTGATGCCCAGAGCGCCGGTATCAGCCAGAAATATTCCGGTCAGGTCTGGACCATAAGGCCGGGTAAAATTCGCACCGGTACCGAGGATTGTTCCGTCAGCCAATACCACTTCCATCGCAACACAGCTCTGTGCGGCCGAACCGTAGCGGCCGGAACCCCAGAATATTCCATTCTGACTCATCCCGCCGCCGACACTTGCCTGTAGGCCGGACAACGTCCCCCAGAATGGCGTTCGCAAACCCTTGGGTTGCAGCGCCTGATAAAGGTCTGCCCAAGTGCAGCCAGCCTCCACTGTGACGGTCATGTCGGTTTCGTTAATCTCGAGTATCCGGTCCATCGCGGCGAGATCGAACAAAACTGCACCCGGCTGGTTCGATGTATAGCCGCCGGTGTAGCTCATGCCTCCGCCGCGCGGGATAACGGCGATGTTCTGTGAAGTCGCTGCCGCAACAGCCACAGACAGCTCGTCTTTATTCTTGGGTCGAACGACCGCTAACAAATCGGCCCCCCGCTGATAGATGTCATGCGCGTAGAAATCGAGCGTAACGGGGTCGGTCAATATTGTCACACCAGTCGCAGCAATATGGCCCGTGGCGGTAAGATTGGATTTGCTTGCCATCAGCCTGCCTCCATCGCGAGTTTGGTTGTGGAATGTGTTTCTGGCAAACTCGTCGGATAACGGCCGAGCAGCAGCAGAAGCCCTCCGCCAATGAGGAATGCGAATATCGCGATCGACAGGATCGGATCATAGCTTCCCGAAGTGTCTCTGACATAGGCATAGATGATCGGAGACAGCGCCGAGAAAAAGCCGAAGGGCATATAGAGCATACCGTAAACCTTGCCATAATGGGCCATGCCGAAGTAACGACCAGTGAGATAGGCGATCAGATCACTCTCGGCACCCGCAGCAAATCCGAGTAGAAACCCTGCCGTGGCGGCCATCGGAAATGCGATATCGTCGCCAAGCAATATATAGCAGGATATAGCGGGCAAGCAGAGCAGAGGAAAAGCGACAAATCCCGCCCAGAAGCGATCGAGCAGCATGCCGGTAATGATGCGGCCGGCAAAAATCCCGATGCCCAATACGCCCATCACCGAGGCCGCGGTTTGTGCCTCAAGCCCCCGGTCGGACAGCATGGTTGGTAAATTGATAAAGGCGCCACCAAATGCGACTGCGATAATCGCGATAGATAACCAGATTAGCCAGAAACGATAATCTTTAAGCGCAACGCTCAATGTGACGCCGGTCAGATTGCCGCTTGCGCTGGAGATCGCCTTCGGGCGTTCATCCGTTCGTGGCTCGCGGAACAGAAAAAATCCGAGCGGCAGTGCGACGACCAGAGGCAGAATGGCGATAATGGCAAACATCGACCGCCACCCGTAATTTTCTATCGACCAAACCGCGAGCTTGGGCACGACAATTGCCGCCAGACTGGTTCCCATCAACAGGATGCCCAACGCAAGGCCGCGATGCTTGTAGAACCAGAGGTTGATCGCGCGGCTCCAGCTGACCGGCGTCGAACCGATGCCGACCAGACCAACCAGCACCCACAATGCGTAATAAACATACAGCGTGGATGTCACTTGCGCCGTCGGTGTAAGCGAAACCATACCGAACGAGAGCCCGAAGGCGAGCAGAGAGTAAAGCGCAACTTTTCTCACGCCATATTTGTCTGCCAACGAACCGAAAAACGGAGCCAGCAGGGATGCAATGATCCCGAAGATGGTGATCGGCATGAGAATCTGGGTCCGGGTCCAGCCAAATTCAGCGATCAGCGGCTCGACGGTGAAGCCGATGACGTTGAACGGAATCGGCGAGGCTCCGCAAGCCACACCAAGCACGCTGGCGAGCAACACCTTCCACCCGAGGGCGAATTCACCGTTTTCAAGTTGTTCCTTCGTCATGTATCCTCAATCATTTTTAGTTGTCCGGACAACTATAGGGTGTTTTCCAATTTAGGCTACTAAAAGCCGACAAGCTATATGGCGGCCAATATGTCTATTACCGTAGATGGAGCAGTCACCATTGCATCGTGACCGGTTTGCAATTCTCGATAATTCCATGAGCTATCTTCGCTTGCTTGCGCAGCAATAAAAGGAAAGGCTGTTTGTTCAAGGACCTTACCACCCGTCATTTTTCTCATTCCCCCTGATGATGTGGCCAGACGGCCCATAGGGCTGGGATCGGCAGCGACATGGCTCTACATCGTCGCAGGTAGCGCAACCCGGCCTTGAACAGCGAGGTAAGCGAGCGGGCGAGTTTCTTCAGAGTCCCCCTTTTAAGCCGCTTTCGGCGGTTTCGTGTTCGTCAAAGGCCCCGCAAGAGACCGCCCAGTAAAGGGCGATG
>Ga0209702_10004781_pt1 | contig 19197 bp, 15 predicted proteins | sample FRY01_FD_187210 | JGI IMG/M metagenome (GOLD analysis project Ga0209702, IMG submission 187210) | Freshwater microbial communities from Lake Fryxell liftoff mats and glacier meltwater in Antarctica - FRY-01 (SPAdes) (version 2) | ecosystem: Environmental > Aquatic > Freshwater > Ice > Glacier...
TGCCTGTAATACCGTTTTGTGAAGTTGTTGGTAATGCAGGTATTGTTGCTCCAACACAATAAGGCCCAACCGAAGCAAATGTCGGGGTGATTTGTGGAGTAATGGTTATCGACAATGTTGTTGTTGTGGCACATTGCCCTGCAGTTGGCGTAAATGTGTAAGTCCCCGTTGTTGTGTTGTTTATTGCTGGTGACCATGTGCCTGTAATACCGTTTTGTGAAGTTGTTGGTAATGCAGGTATTGTTGCTCCAACACAATAAGGCCCAACAGCATTAAATACAGGTGTAATTAATGCATTAACAGTTAAGCATTGGATTTGAGTATAAGTACAACCAAAATTATCCGTTACGGAATAAGTGTAACATGGATTTCCTGCAGTAGTTGGAGTTACTGTTGCTTGAGTTGGACTTGTGTTGGTTAAACCTGTAGCTGTTTGCCAACCTTGGGACACTATTGTTGGAGTAAAGTTGCCATTAACAGGCTGGATTGCTGGATTGAAATTTAAATCCCACCCAAAAGAATACCCATTATCTAATCCGATGTTGTCGGTTATTTGTATAGTCCAAGTGCCATTTAAAGGACAGCCAATAAGATTTGAGAATGGTTGTGAGGAACTGTAATTACCAGCAGGGACATATGAATCAAGGTATGTGCCTGGTCCATTTCCATTTGGAAACGTTCCATTGGTTAGAATGCCTCCAACCATTGTTGGAAAGCCTCCTGTAGGCGTAAAGCAATATAAGGAACCGGTGCCTGGTGTTACAACGTTGCTATTCATATCTACCGCTCCCGTTGCCCAAGGTATGCCAAGATTTGCTGTACCACCACCAGCACCAAATTGATGTAAATTCATGGATTGCCCATTTGGACATATAATGGCAATATTTAAATCTCCTAGATAGGAGTGTTCCAAATTCAAACAGATATTCTGAATATTATTAATAGCGGATACTGTTTGATTTGCGGAATAACAATTCACATTGATTGGGGAATTGTATGAAACGCCTGTGCCATCAGGAAGGAAAACTGTTCCGCTAACAGGCGGTGTACAATTCAATACGAATGGTGTTGGTGTTACGGTAGCATTTAAGTTAGCTGATTGACCAACGCAAATAGGATTTGGATTAACAGACGTAGTTATTGTAGGGGTAGTAGAAACCTGTACAACCTGATTGACCAAATTTGTGCTTGTACAACCATTTGGGTCGGTTATAGTAAGATTCACTAAATAACCTCCTGGCTGATTAAAGGTGTAGTTTACATTTGTTCCATTGGCCGTTGCACCATTTCCAAAACTCCATTGGTATGTTGCCCCTGAACCGCTGCTCGAAAAATTTCCCGACCCAACAAAGTTTACGGTTTGACCTTGGCAGATTCTAATTATTCCACCTGCGGTAGGAGCGGGATTCGTACTGACCAAATTCGCAGTTATTGTTTGGCAGGGCGAAACACAGCTAATTATAGCTGCCCAACCTGCTGAAACAACACTGCCATCAGATGTAAATACAAAGGTCAAGCAGCCAGAAACATTGCCAGGTGTAGCTTGTACATTACCAGGGGATGTTGTTCCTGTATAGGTTCCTAAGCTAGGTGAACCTATATTGGGTCCATTATAAATGGTTAAGAAGTCCCAGTTGTTTTCAATGTTGAACATAGTAAAATTTACGGCAACCTTGGCGCCAGGGGTAGATGGACATATAGTATAGGTCAAGTTTTGAAAGTTATTATAAGTTCCTCCAACTCCACCAGAATCATAAAAATTACCTGAACAAGTATTGATAGCTCCATTGGTCATATTGTAATTACTCGATGGCGGTGTTGGAGTAACACATGATATGGCTGCTGCCCAACCCGCTGAAACAACACTGCCATCAGATGTAAACCTAATCGTAATGCACGAGCCGCTCGAAACCACAATTCCAGGCGAGTTCGCTCCGGTATACGATCCAATTAAGGGTGACCCTATATTTGGACCATTATAGATGAACAAATTATCAAAGGCGTTCTCAATATTAAATGCGCTAAAGTTCAATTGAATAGCCTGACCAGGAATATTGGAGCAAAAAGTTAGGGTGAAATTTTGAAAGTTGCCATAATTTCCTCCAGCTCCACCAGAATCATAAAAATTACCTGAACAAGTATTGATAGTTCCGTTGGTCATATTGTAATTTTGACCTAAGGCGGGCTTAACAAAGAACAATAGAACAATGAGTAAAATTCTTTTCATATAATAATCAATTTTGAGAAGATTCACTAATTCTCTTTATGTGCTCCGACGAGTTCAAAATAAGTAATTTCTCAGTGCCATCTAATTTGTAAAAGGCGTTTGAGTAGGCGTCTATTGGCAAAACAATTCTCAAAGGATTAATCCGCCCATTTTCGTAATTTATCGCAAATTCTTGAGAAGACATTAGTATATTACCTTCTTTGTAAGAAAGCTCAATCTGAGCCAATTTTTTATAAGAGTCACATTTCTCAGGATTACAATCGACCAATTGATAACCATATTTGCATCTTAGTTTTAAATCGTGAATTAAACCTGGGTTGTTTTCACTCATAAACTCAAATCGTTCATTGCCTAGAAAATCGCGTACCAAATATTCTTCATTCGTGTCAATCTGTGAGCTCAAGAATTGTCGGTGAATTGAAGAATCTAAACAATTAGCCTTTTTCGTAGAATGGAAAGAAAAAGAAAAGAAAATTAATAGGGCGACAAAATAAATTTGTCTATATTTTATTGGTCTCATGAGAACGGTTTAGTTTAAAAAACAGACTTCTTAAAAGCCTTAAATCGCTAATCAAATAAATTACACTAGAAAAATCTCTGCTCAATGCAAGTTTAAGAGGCGAAATATAGGCCAATCACGTTTATAAAACAACATTTTTCATAACATTGAATAAAATCTCACACATTTAGCAAAAAAATGTAGCCTTTTTTAAGAAAGATTTAGAAAAGTCGATTGACGTAAGATAATAAACAGTTGTTGGTGTTCGAGCAAAAATCATTAATTTCGCGGCCGATTTCATTATCTTATAATATTCTATTTATGAACGATTTACACCTAACTGAACAAGAAATTCTTCGTCGCCAAAAACTGGAAAAATTACGCGCTATAGGTATTGACCCGTACCCTGCTGATTTATACCCTGTTGATTCGACGACAAAAGATATTTTAGCAAACTTTTCTGAAGGCCAAGACGTTTGCATTGCCGGTCGTATGATGTCGCAAAGAATCATGGGGAAAGCGTCGTTCGCAGAAATTCAAGATTCACAAGGCAGAATACAAGCTTATTTCAACAGGGATGAAATCTGCAAGGGTGAGAACAAAGATTTGTATAACGAAGTTTTCAAGAAACTGCTTGATTTGGGCGATTTTATTGGTGTAAAAGGCACTTTATTCCGCACCCAAGTTGGAGAAGAATCAATTGCTGTTAAAGAATTTGTGTTACTTTCCAAAGCCCTCAGACCACTTCCTTTACCGAAGACGGATTCCGATGGGAAAATTCATGATGCTTTTACTGATCCTGAGCAACGTTATCGTCAGCGTTATGTTGATTTAGTTGTTAATCCTGGTGTTAAAGAAGTATTTATCAAAAGGACAAAGCTTTTTCAGTCCATGCGTAATTTCTTCAATAACGCTGGATACCTTGAAGTTGAAACACCTATTTTGCAATCTATTCCTGGCGGAGCAGCGGCACGACCCTTTGTAACACACCATAATGCATTGGGCATCCCATTGTACATGCGCATTGCGAACGAATTGTACTTAAAAAGACTAATCGTTGGAGGATTTGACGGGGTGTATGAATTTTCCAAAAACTTCAGGAATGAAGGTATGGACCGAACGCACAATCCCGAGTTTACGGCCATGGAAATCTATGTATCATACAAGGACTACAATTGGATGATGGAATTTACCGAAAACTTACTTGAGCATTGCGCATTAGAGGTAAACGGAACAACCAAAACAACTTTTCAAGGACAAGAAATTGATTTCAAAGCGCCCTATAAAAGACTGTCGATGCGTGATGCCATTGCACATTATACGGGGTTCGATATTTCTGGAAAAACCGAAGATGAAATTCGCGCTGCAGCACAATCCATGGGCATTCAAGTCGATATGACCATGGGCAAAGGGAAATTGATTGATGAAATCTTTGGTGAAAAATGTGAAGGAAATTTTATTCAACCAACCTTCATTATAGATTACCCAAAAGAAATGTCGCCCCTTTGCAAAACGCATAGAACTGATCCAGAATTGACAGAGCGTTTTGAATTAATGGTTTGTGGAAAAGAAGTTGCAAACGCCTATTCGGAATTGAATGACCCAATTGACCAGCGCGAGCGATTTGAAGAGCAAGTGCGTTTGTCAGAAAAAGGTGATGATGAAGCAGGACAATTTATTGATTACGATTTCTTGCGTTCATTGGAATACGGTATGCCGCCAACTTCAGGATTGGGAATCGGTATGGATAGATTAACCATGTATTTAACAGACAATCCCTCTATTCAGGAAATATTGTTCTTCCCTCAAATGAAACCTGAGTCCACTGGGGGTAAAACGATTGAGCTGAATGATGTAGAAAACTCAATTATTAAATTGCTAAAAGCAAACACAGAAATAACACTTGACGCTTTAAAAGCAAATTTAGAATTGAGTAATAAGCAGTGGGATAAAGCATTGAAAAATCTAAATCAAAATGGGCTTACTCAAGTTTTCAAAAACGAAAATGAGGTGTTCATGATTAAATTACTCAACGCATAACTACGGCTTCTGTAAAACCAATCTAAACGTGGTTCCAATTCCTGGCTCTGACTGCAAAACAAACACTCTTCCTTTGTGATAAGTCTCAATAATTCTTTTAACCAAAGAAAGGCCTAAGCCCCAGCCGCGCTGTTTGGTAGTAAAACCAGGCTGAAAAATGGTTTTAACCTTGTTCGACGATATGCCTTTGCCAGTATCAGAAATATCAATATACACGCTTCTACCACTTTCAGAAACTTGTATGTGCAACTTGCCGACAGCGTCCATTGCATCGACAGCATTTTTACAAATATTCTCAACAACCCATTCCAAAAGGGACGGGTTGTGCATCACTACTATTTCATGTTCGGGCATCGACAATGAAAACTCAACCTTTTTCGAAATTCGACTTTTCAGATAACTGAACGATTTATCGAGCGTAGATTTTAAATCATGTGGCACAAGTTTCGCTCCAGATCCAATTTTTTCAAAGCGATCTGCAATGGTAGTGAGTCGTTCAACATCTTTATTCATTTCAACGATTTCATCCATAGGATGCCCATTGCCCTCTAGCAGCAGAATCCAAGCCATTAAAGACGAAATTGGTGTGCCCAATTGGTGCGCCGTTTCTTTAGCCATGCCTGCCCAAACTTGGTTTTGCTCAGCTTTTCTGAATGTGCTAAAAATTACGTAGCCGATAAAAATAAAAAGACCTATCAACAAAAATTGCAAATAAGGATAAAAACGCAGCTGTTTTAATTCCTCACTATCATCAAAATATACCAAGCCCACATCGCTTGAAGCCAAATTAATCTCCATGGAATCAACCATGAGACCTACCAATTGCTGTTTATTTAAAATCGGTTTTTGCCTGTATTTTTTCAGCGAATCGATGTTGGTTTCAATCAAAATATTTGATTCAGCATCTATAAATAAAACGGGCACGAGAGTCGTGTTGTCGATAAGCTCTTCATTAAATGAGGCAATCAAAGAGTCACGCTGAATTTGTAACTGAAGTAACTTATCTGAGTCGAAATAATAAATTTGCTGAGAAACCTTAGATGAGATTTCTATCTCAATGGGTTCATGCGTTTGAGCCCAACTCAATGCAATATTCGACAATGAATCGGAATATTTTTCAGACAAATCTTTCACATTCAGATTCGAGAAAGCCGATCTGAAATCATCCATACTGAAGCGCACATTTTTTCTGCTCAAAACTTTATTGTTTTGATCCATCAGTATCACTGGAATGTCTTGATTTTCTTTAATAATGTCCAACACAAAGGTGACATCAATCTCCATAGCACTTGGTTTCACCAATTCTCGAGTTGCCCGTGCCCATAATTCTACTTTTTGTCTCTCTCGCTCTCGCAACTCATCAAAAGTTTTGTTGGTCAGGTTAATCAATTCCGCTTTTTTTCGAATTACATCAGCCCATTGACTAACGCGTTCCTTCTCTCGAACCCCTACTCGATTTACGATTCGATTTGTGAACAACAAAGAGATCGCGACCAAAACTATGGCCGTTATTAAAAGTGCGATTTTCCATTTTTGTTTGTTCGAGTATAAATTCATCTGAGATATTTGCGCATTTCTGAGAATGCTTTACAATGATACGAATCTTATTCAAATTCTATGATCACCTCTTGGGCGTTTGTGCTGTTTTTCTTTTTGATGCGCTTGTATTTTTCATTAATTTGCCTATTCTTAGTTTCAGGATCGATTGGATCTACATCTTCTTCAAAGTCAATTTCAATAATTTCTTGTGCGCGACTCGACCCTTGTCTTGTGCGAACAGTGGTGTCGTTTTTAAATAATCCAAACTCTGTTTTCAAAACCCCTTTTATGTCCAAGATTTCCTGCTGTCGTTCCTCTTTTTCATGTTCTTTGCGAGCGTCAGAATCCCAAACGAACTGAAGATTGGTTAGCGTACCGAACATTTTCAAAAACAACCTTGTACCGAAGCCATCGTCAACTACCCTGCCAAATTCATCATCTAATGGACGCTCTTTCAAGTCTCTGAAATCAAATTCAAAGTGATATTCTAAAGATTCATCAAAATGCTGCCAACCATAGACAGTCAAATCAAGAACATTCGACTTGATTAACATTCTAGGAATAACGAATTTCGAATTGGCGATATAAAAGGTGTTCTCAAGCGTTTCAAAAGTTAGATTGGCCAATTTCTTCTCAATAGACGCCAAATCTTTACCTAAAAAAAGACGGGTTACAGAATTTGTGCGCATGCTCAGCGCAATCTCCTTCATTGAAGGAACGTTAATAAGTGCTCCATCCACTACTTTCAATTGAACTTGAGCATTCATGCGTTCTTTAACAAGACCACTATTCATATTGAATGGGAAAACAAATTTGATTACAAGATCTGCCTTTCCTCGTATATTTTCTGCTTTGATGTTTTCCTGGTCAAAATTATTCCACTCAGAAAAAAGATTTTTTAGATCAATATTCGTAGCTGTGGCATCACCAATAAGCTCTAGCGTTCCAGCTCTTGTTTCTGAAATTCTCAAAACACTTTGCGCCCTAGTACCCAAATGAGAGAACTTTAAACCTTTGATGTCTATTTGCCGTTCTGAAAATTGCGAAGAACCCACAATATCCTTAAAATTATGCCCCGAGATAAAAAGGTTTTTTATTTCAAAAATTAGTTGTCCGTTGATGTTTTTAGGCAGCACAAATTCTCCTACACCATAAGAATCTGTTGCTGATTCAGAGCTCGAACTCTTCAAAAACTCATCGATATTTAGGCGCTCTGCCTGAACCGTGCCATCCACATTCAAAACATCTTTTAACTCAAGAAAATCAATTATGTTAAAGATCTGTCCAGACAAGCCAATTTTCGAAGAATGCGTTTGTATCGTAAAATCATTCAGTACCATGTCGTCGTTATTCGTAGCAATAGCGCCATCAATATTCAGAAACGCTGGGATATCTAAATTGAATTTTACAGCAATTTTCTTGCACAAAAATGAGGCTTTAGAGTTTGTAACAGCTATATGCTGGCTAGGCAAACCAGGATTGTGAACCGTAGCTTGAAGAATTCCATCAATTTGTAAGCTTCCCGATATTTGATTAACATTTGGAAGCGGAAAAAAGTAATGCAAAGATGCCAAATCGAGGCCCCCTTGACCAGCAATTTTTATCTCAGGCTTGCTAAAATCCCTTACAGACATAGAACCATTGAAACTTTGTCCCATGGTTTGTAATTGCAATTGGTTCAAAACAAGTGTCTCTGGTTTATCATTGTGTTTCTGATATTTTCCTTCTAGCTCAATTTTGCGGATTTCAGATTTTGTATTTAAATCAGTCAAAGAACCTTTTGATATTTTGAATTGAGCGTCAATATTAGGAAGCGCACTTTTCCCTATATCGCCTTCAACTTTTAGGGTAAAATCAGCCAATCCTTTCGCTTCTATTCCTTCGACTATTTCTAAATTCTTTTGATGAATTGATTTCATCACCTCCTCCAAAGCAATTTTAGAGCCTTTCAATTCAAAATCTAAAAACCCTTTATTCAATAGAAAAGACAGCTGAAAAGGCATCTTGTTGATAAGCAAATCACTTTCAAAAACCTCATAAATTTCGTCGACACTTTTCACACTTAACTCTGTTGTCAAATCTACTTGGACACCTTTTAAGAGATTTATGGATTTGTCTTTGAATTTGTCGATGTCAAAAACAGAGTGAACAGCCAATTCATAATCGTCATTTTTAAACCTTCCGGATAAATGCAGATTTTCAATATTGAGCTCTACAAATTGTTCTGTACCCGCATTTGCATAAGAAAAGTGACTATTCGAAAAAGTCAGGTTTTTAAGATTCAATTCAAAATTTCCAGACGTATTCATTGTGTCTTTCACAAAAATATCGAAGTTATCTTTGCCGCTATCATCAATACGAAAACCAATATTTGCATCGTCTACTTCTATCGACTCTATGGACATATCAGCGCGAAAAAGGCTCCACGTATTTGCTTTCAAATCGATAGTTTTTGCATAAAGCAATGTGTCTGGCAACGTTCCAGTGACTTCAGAATAGTCGTGAATCAAAACACCATCCAATCGCAAAGAAAAATGAGGGAAAGTTTTCCAAAATGTAAATTCTACGTCATGTATGTACACAGGTACCTTGAAATATTGATCCAATTGTTGAACGGCAAAACGCTCTATAGGTTTACGAAACACGATGATGATTAAGGTCAACAGAAAAAAGAAGCCAATAAGGGCTAACACAAAACGTTTGAAGTATTTAAAAAACATTGCGGACATAAGCACGAAGTTACATGAGATAGTAATAGGATTAATCCGATTCGTTACGTTTTATTCACTTCTCTATATTGAAACTTTATGTTCTTTTTATTAGGTCTGAGAATAATAAAATGAAAAAATAGTAAACTCCTTTTCATTTTATTGTTATATTTGCGCCAAACATAAAATTAATTATCATGAAAAAACTATTACTTTCTTCTGCATTTTTTGCAACAATTTTCAGTGCCTCTTACGCACAAATCACTTTCCCTCCTTTTGTTACTGAAACATTAACTGGTGGTGTTGTAATTCCTGTTTTCCAAGGAATGGCTGGTAGCATGTCTGTTGAAGGCGTTGCTATTGCTAAAGTAACGGGTTCATTTTCCTCAGCTGCAATCAATGCCACGTTGACTGCATCTACATTGGAAACTTACGCCAATGATTTTACAATCTTGGTAACAAATTCTCCAGACTTGGCTACGGCTACGGTTCTTTTGCAAGTGGGTGGTTTTTCAACCTTTTCTGCAACCAAAGTTGACTGGACATGTATTGGCAACTGCGATACTGATGTAATCGGAACTGTTATCGACGGTACTGCATCTTTCGCAGGATTAGACTTTACATCTTCCACTAACGTAATCTGGATTACTAATGGTTGGGCTAATGGTCAAGCCCCAGATCCATCTACAAACACAGGTGTTTGGGATGTTACTTCACTAACTTTTGGAGGAACGTTGGCTTTGGGTAATCTTTCGATTGAAGGTAGCACTCAAGTTTCTGCTGTAGCTTATCCTAACCCAGCTTCTGATGTATTGAACATCGCTGTAGAAGGTGAAGAAGTTGTTACTGTATCTGTAATCTCTATGGATGGCAAAACAGTTTCTACAACTGAAGGCGCTGCTGCATTGGTTGCTGATTTGACTGCTGGCATGTACATCTACGAAGCTAGAACTGCTTCTGGTGCAATCATCCGCAACACATTTATCAAAAAATAATTTGATTTTATCATTTTAGGAAGGTCGCTCATTTGGGCGACCTTTTTTTATATTTGCACATGGGTTCACGCAAAAAAATAGGGGTTTTCGATTCTGGATACGGGGGCTTAACCATTTTAAGCGATATCCAACTATTGCTGCCCGAATATGATTACATTTATTTGGGCGACAACGCTCGTGCTCCTTACGGAACTCGATCTTATGAAATGGTCTATCAATTTACCTTGCAAGCAGTCAAAAAACTATTTGAGTTGGACTGCGAATTAATCATCCTTGCTTGCAACACTGCTTCAGCCAAAGCTTTGCGCTCAATTCAACAAAATGACCTGAACCATATAGACTCCACCAAACGCGTTCTCGGTGTTATTCGACCAACTGCAGAACAAATCGGAAAATATACCTCATCAGGTGTGGTTGGAGTTCTAGGTACGCCTGGGACAATTTCTTCTGAATCCTACATTATCGAAATAAAAAAGCACTATCCGAAGCTCACTGTTGTTCAAAAGGCCTGTCCACTATGGGTGCCGCTTATCGAAAATAACCTACACAACTCCAAAGGCGGCGAAATAATTATTGGAGAAGACTTTGAAGAATTACTGCAAATGACTGAGGAAATGGATGCAGTTCTACTTGCCTGCACACATTACCCAATTGTACTAGACCAATTGACGAAAATAGCAAAACAGGGTGTTCAAATAATTACCCAAGGAGATATCGTCGCTAGAAGCTTAAAAGCCTATTTGTTTCGTCATCCAAAAATGGAGTCGCAACTCTCAAAAAAAGGTCGCACAAAATTTTTCACGACTGATAATCCAACCACATTCAATCAAAACGTGAGTCTATTTTTTGGGCAGGCCGTTCAAGCAGAATACATCCAAATAGATACCATTGAATAAATCAAACACGCCAATCAAGGTAAAAGCGCTGTAAATCAATTGCATTGTAATATTGTGGCGCAAAATTTGAAGCAAATCAATTATTGTTTAATTAAAAATAACGGTTATGATTGCTAAAAAAAATCCGAAGTACGAGCTCGAGAACAAGAGAAAGCTATACTTCAACCTCGGTCTATTAGTTGCTGGGTCTATAACACTTGCAGCCTTTAGGTACGGCTCTCCGATGAATGATTCCAACATTAGTTATGAGCCTGAAAAGAAACTCATTACAGAGACTTACGAAATTAGAAAAACCATCGAATCAAAAAAAGCAACAAATACTACGAGGCCGCAGAAACCAGAAATATTTAATCCCGAAAAAGTGAAACCAGTTGACCAAGTTGTCAAGGATAATAAAGTCGTGACTAATCTGGTTGACATCCCGTTTATTGACTTTACCGATGGCCAAAAAGGCTTAGGAGAATATGGCATAGATGAATCCATAGAAACAATAGACAGCGAATTTGCAACAGACGTGCCCTTGTATCCTGGAGGAGATTCGGAGATGATTACGTTCATTCAGAAGAAATTCAAATTTCCGGCCTATATGGATTTCCCTGATCAAGGCACAATTTACGTAAAATTTACTGTTTCGAGTAAAGGAGAAATTGTTAATCCAACGATTGAAAAAGGTCTTTCTACAGATTTAGACAAAGAAGCCATTCGCGTTGTAAGCGCTATGCCCAATTGGGAGCCAGGAAAATACAGAGGACGGGCAGTAAATGTTCGTATGATAATCCCGATTAAAATTAAATTGTCCAAGTAAGTTTATAGCTTATCGGAAGCCATTCATCAAATGATGGGTGGCTTTTTTATAGAAACCCAAGTTCGAGCTTGGCCTCTTCACTCATCATATCTTTGTCCCAAGCAGGATCAAATACAATATTCACCGTACAAGTTTCCACTTGGTCTAGCGCCTCAACTTTTTCTTCAACCTCTCTGGGCATAGAATCGGCAACAGGACAATTCGGTGATGTCAAAGTCATTTCAATATCCACGTGATCATCTTCACGAACTTTAACTTCGTAAATCAAGCCCAACTCATATATATCTACTGGGATTTCAGGATCATAAATGGTTTTGAGAACCTTTACGATTATTTCTTCAAGTTCGGAACTATTCATAAGAAAGGTTTATCGCTTAACAAGCGCGTGCAAAAATAGTTCAAAAAAATGTTACTGAACAAAAACGCGTTCCTCAGTTGTAGTTTCTTCTACAATTTTAACAATTCCAGCACCAGACATAAGGCCTTTTTTCGCTTCGATGTTAAGAACAAACAATCCTGCTTGCCCTAACTGAAACACTTCTGTATAATCAAACATAGCCACACCTGATTCATCAGTAAAAGCCGTGTCTATTCTTACCACAGGACCGCTTGGAGGATTCGTAGTAGATTGTCCATACAATCTTACCATCGCGCCTGGAACAGCGGCATTTGTGTTGTCTCTGACAGTAATCAAAACGATTGTTTTTCCTTTTTTTCTACAACCAGATGCAGAGAATACAAAAAGTGATGCTAGCAAGGCAACAGAAAGCGTGTAAATCAAATTTTTAAACATAGTATCAAGTTTTATCGTCGTGAATTAAGACAATAAGAAGGACAAATTTATAAAAAAATGCCGCAACTCACTTCATCTTAAACATTTTAGTACTCAAAAAAGTTACACTTTGGCACGATTTGTCTATCAATCTGGTCAAAAAACCCCATTTGGTGCAATATCATTCCATAGTAAAATCAAAATTTAAGTTGAATTTTTAGAATAAGTGCCTACTGCGAGGCTAAAAATCTTAAGGTCAAAGCACACTTTCAACCTCAAAGTTTTGTTTCTTTGCATAACGTTTTGACTGACAATCAACCAAAGCATAATATATGATAGACAAAATTCAAGAATACCAACAAGAAATTTCAAGTTTAAGCATTTCAGACTCCATTCAACTTGAGCAATTTAGAATCAAATATTTGGGCACTAAAGGACTTTTAAAAGAGCTTTACGCCGAATTAAAAAATGTTCCAAACGAACAAAAAAAAGCGATTGGACAGCAAATCAATGCCCTTCGACAATTGGCAGAAGATGTATTGGCAACCAACAAAGGAAACCTTGAATCTAGCACAAACAGCCAAAAAGGAAGCCTTGATTTTTCAATGCCAGGCGATGTATTTGAACTTGGCTCAAGACATCCGCTTTCCTTGGTTCGCAGTGAAATTTTAGATATTTTTTCTCGAATCGGCTTTACCGTTTCTGAAGGGCCTGAAATAGAAGACGATTGGCACAATTTTTCTGCATTAAATTTTCCACCAGAGCACCCCGCTCGTGATATGCAAGATACATTTTTCATTGAAAAAGGAGAAACAGAATGGGCTTTGCGAACACATACCTCCTCGGTTCAGGTGCGCGTGATGGAAAATCAAAAGCCGCCAATTCGCACCATTTCTCCAGGCCGAGTGTATCGCAACGAAGCAATTTCTGCCAGAGCACACTGCTTTTTTCATCAAATTGAAGGCTTGTACATTGACAAAAATGTGTCTTTCGCCGATTTGAAACAAACGCTTATGTATTTTGCGAAAGAGTTGTTTGGCGAGAAAACAAAAATTCGTCTGCGTCCTTCCTATTTTCCTTTTACCGAGCCTAGTGCAGAGGTAGATGTATCTTGTTCTTTGTGCAACTCAGCCGGTTGCAATGTCTGTAAACATACAGGATGGTTAGAGATTTTAGGCTGCGGCATGGTTGATCCCAATGTACTTGAGGCATGTGGTATTGATTCAACCCTATATTCGGGTTTTGCCTTTGGAATGGGTGTTGAACGCATCGCTCAAATAAAATATAAAGTGAACGACCTAAGACTTTATAGTGAAAATGATTTGCGTTTTTTGAAACAATTTACAACAGCATAACTATGTTCTTTTCTAAAAAAAATACTGCCCCAAAATTTCAATGGAATTATATTCACTCGATTGAAACATTTAATTTTTTACTAGAAAAAAGCAGTGAAAAACCCTTGGTAATTTTTAAGCACAGCACACGGTGCCCTATTTCTACCATGGCGCTTGATCGCTTTTCTGAAATGGCTTTAGACATAGCTGCAGAATCGAACTTGGTGATGATTGATGTAATTGCTGACAGAAACATTTCACTCTATGTTGCTGAGCATCTCGGTGTAACACATCAATCGCCGCAAGTGCTTATCGTTCAGAATAAAAAAGCCATTTTTGACAATTCGCACAATGGTATCAACGGCAAAGAGGTATTCAACATTCTTCAGACCAAAAAGGGATAAAAGCTATGTCACGCAACAGAAGTTCATATATTTTAATCGGAATACTATTCTCTACAGCCTTGTTCAGCTATTCTTGCACCGATGAAGAACTCGAAGATGAACGCATGGTTGTGCTTCGAATTACATCCCCAAAAAAAGATGCGCAATATCAAATAGGACAAAGTATTGCATTGAGTGTCGACATCAAAGAGGATTACCCAAAAGCTCAACTGCAAGTATTTCTAAACGACTCGCTCATTCAAGAAGTAAAAGGCGTTCAAAAAAGCATGAGTTTTTCTTTTGAAAGTTCTACATGGAATCTAGGATTTAACGATATCAAACTCATTTTAAATGGTGTCGAAGATAAGCCAATCACGGAATCTAAAAATGTGATATTATTCGCAAAAAATGCGCCCAATATTTTGTTGCCCGAAGTAGTTCAGACCTTAAATCACAAAAACGACCACTACACACAAGGACTTGAGTTTAACAATGGAAGTTTGTACGAGGGAACCGGACAATATGGCGAAAGTATTCTCGCAGAAATCAATTTAACAAATGGAAATCCAATACGTCTGTTGACGCTAGAAAAGACTTTTTTTGGTGAGGGCATTACGATTTTAAATGATGAGATTTATCAAATAACTTGGACGAACGGCACTTGTTTTGTTTATGATTTGGCGACGTTCAAATTAAAACGTCAGATGAGTTATAGCGGCGAAGGTTGGGGCTTAGCGAACGATGGGAAGCATATCATCATGTCTGATGGAAGCTCGAAAATTGTGTTTCGAGATCCGAAAACATTTGAAATAATTCGTGCCATTTATGCATTTTCAAACACCCAAGAATACCGAGCACTGAATGAACTTGAGTATGTTGATGGTTATATTTTTGCCAATGTGTATCAACAAGATTACATTGCTAAAATCAATGCCAAATCTGGCGAGGTCGTGGCTTTAATAGATTGCGAGGAATTGAAAAAAATAGGCCGTGGAAACGGCGACGTGCTCAATGGAATTGCTTTCAATAAAAAAAATGGTTTGTTTTATCTCACTGGAAAAAATTGGGATAAAATATTTGCAGTGCAATTGGTGGAAAAATTATTAGCGCAGAATTAAATTAAAATTAATTCTTATCCATACACAACTCTACCAGCAAGCTTTCTGTAGATTTCGGGTGTAGAAAAGCGATTCTTTTGCCATCTGCACCGCCTTTGGGTGTTTGGTGAATCATTTGAAATCCATCGGCTTCAAGTCGTTCAATTTCGGCCTCGATATCAGTGACATCAAAGGCGATGTGGTGCATGCCCATGCCGCGTTTTTCCAAAAATTTTGCTATCGGACTATCGGGATTGGTAGCTTCCAACAATTCAATTTTCGATTCGCCTACTTTAAAAAATGCCGTTTTTACACCTTCTGATTCCACTTCTTCAATTTTGTAGCACGGGGTGTTGAGCAGTTTTTCATAAACCGGAATAGAAACTTCCAAAGAAAGCACTGCGATGCCGATATGTTCGATTTTGTTCATGGAACAAAGAAAAGGAAAAAAACAGATTCGACAAGATTTGTTGCATAGAGTTTCACAGGGGAACAGATCTTTGATACTCTGTGGTCGTTCTCCCCTACTTCACCTTACTTTTCATCTCGCTCTTTTTGGCTTGCCACGCAAACATTTCGTCTCTCAAACGGGCTGCTTCGATGAAATTCATGTCTTTTGAAGCGGCTTCCATTAAGGATTTTATAGCGGCAATTTTTTCTTCAATGTCTTCTTGAGAAAAATATTTTTCAGCATCTTCAGCAGCGAAATTGAGGTCTTCTTTGTATGGGTAATTTTTAGTTGTAGTTTCTTTTTCATAATCCAACATCGCTGTAGATTTCATGATCGATTCTGTGGGTTTGTTCAACGGTTGCGGGGTGAGACCATGATTCTCGTTGTAGCGGTGCTGTATTTCGCGGCGACGCGTGGTTTCGTCCATGGTTTTTTGCATGGAATTGGTAATTTTATCGGCATACATGATCACGCGTCCGTTGATATTTCTGGCTGCTCTACCAACGGTTTGCACCAAAGAGCGCTCCGAACGCAAAAAACCTTCTTTGTCGGCATCGATAATAGCCACCAAAGAAACCTCAGGCAAGTCCAATCCTTCGCGCAGCAAATTGACACCAATCAACACATCAAAAATGCCCAAGCGCAGTTGACGCAATATCTCAACACGCTCCAGTGTTTCCACTTCCGAGTGAATATATCGACATTTGATGCCCAATTTGTCTAAATAGCGCTGCAATTCTTCGGCCATGCGCTTGGTTAAAGTAGTCACTAAAACGCGTTCGTTTTTTTCTATACGCAGGTGAATTTCCTCAATCAAGTCATCAATTTGATTCAAACTTGGCCGCACCTCAATGATGGGATCCAACAAGCCTGTAGGGCGAATAATCTGTTCAACCACAACACCATCACTTCTGTCCAATTCATAATCGGCTGGGGTTGCGGAAACAAAAATCGTCTGTTTCAGAATAGATTCAAATTCACCAAACATCAGAGGGCGGTTGTCCATGGCGCTTTGCAAACGGAAACCATAATCTACCAAGTTAATTTTTCGAGCGCGGTCACCTCCATACATGGCGCGCACTTGCGGCAAAGTAACATGACTTTCATCAATCACCATCAAAAAATCTTTAGGGAAATAATCGAGCAAGCAAAACGGACGTGAACCGGGCACACGTCTGTCAAAGTAACGCGAATAATTCTCAATGCCGCTACAATAGCCCAATTCTCGAATCATTTCCAAATCATATTCAACACGCTCTTTCAAACGCTTGGCTTCAATCACTTTGCCCTCAAGTGTGAACGATTCTACCTGTTGCATCATGTCGTCTTGAATTTCTATGATGGCTTGAAAAGTAGTTTGTGGGTCGGTTACGAAAATATTTGCTGGATAAATCTTAAGCGTTTCAAAAGTCTCAATGGTGTGGTTATTGAGCGGATCAATGGCCGATATTTTTTCTATTTCATCACCCCAAAACTCAATGCGGATGGCATATTCTGCATACGCTAAAAACACGTCAACCAAATCGCCTTTTACCCGAAACGTTCCTCTGGTGAAATCGGCTTGCGTTCGTGAGTATAAATTCTCCACCAAACGATGCAGAAATTTATTACGTGGAATCGAATCGCCCACCACTATTTCAATTATGGAATTCGCGAAAGCATCTGGATTTCCGATACCATAAATGCAGGAAACAGAAGAAACCACAATCACATCTCTTCGCCCTGAAAGCAATGCGGAAGTGGCGGCCAAACGCAAACGTTCAATTTCGTCGTTGATAGCCAAATCCTTTTCGATATAGGTATCAGAAACCGGTAAATACGCCTCTGGTTGATAATAATCATAGTAGGAAACAAAATATTCTACAGAATTTTTCGGGAAAAACTGTTTGAATTCACCGTAAAGTTGTGCTGCTAATGTTTTGTTGTGTGAAAGAATCAGAGTTGGTTTGCCCGTTTGTTGAATCACATTGGCAATAGTAAAAGTCTTACCAGAGCCGGTGACGCCCAGAAGTGTCTGAGCTTCATCACCATTATTTACGCCATCTACGAGCTTCACAATAGCCGCGGGTTGGTCGCCTGTGGGTTGAAACGGTGCTTCGAGCTTAAACTCCATCTTACGTTTTTTGCTTTTGCTTTTTGGCTGCGGGGAAAAGTATGTTGTTCAAAATCAATCGATAACCAGGACTATTAGGATATAAATTCAAATCTGTTGGCGGATCACCAACAATATGGCGATAATCTTCTGGGTCGTGGCCTCCATAAAAAGTCCAGGTGCCCATACCCATTTCTCCGTGTATATAGCGGGCTGTGCTCAAAGCTTTGTTTTCAGCCATCACAATGACATTCGATTTGATAAACTGCTTGCGAAAGTCTGTTGTTTGCCCCATAAAACCATTGATAATGGACGTATGGCATTGGGTAAGAATGGTTGGCACAATATCCCACTTGGCAGAAAACTCGAAGAGCTCAAATTTGTCTGTTTTTTCATTCAATTTCATGTGATCGTCTGTCCCGTCGATATTGGAATACTCATATTTCATTGGGTCTTTCACCAATTGGAAATTTTGAAAAGCCAGCGTTTGAGAAAAATCCAAACGCTCCTGACAATCGTGGTGCATAGGGTCACCGTCATACATCGGTTCACAAATATCGGTATTTAAAGCCGCGAGTGCGATATCGAAAGAATCTGTACCCGAACACATGGTAAATAGAAAACCTCCAGCAATCACGAAATTTTTTATTTTTTGAGCAACTGAAAGTTTCATTTTGGATACCTTATCAAAACCTAGCGATGCAGCCAAAGCCTCTAAATCAGAAACCTGTTGTTTGTACCAAGGGTAAGAACGAAAAGAAGCATAAAATTTTCCGTATTGCCCTGTAAAATCCTCATGGTGCAAGTGCAACCAATCATATTCTGGAAGCATACCATTTACAACCTCGGCATCATAGACCTCAGAATAAGGGATTTCCGCATATGTCAAAACTAAAGTCACAGCATCATCCCAGGGCAATTTACCAGGGGGCGTGTAAACGGCAATTTTTGGTGCCACTTCAAGCTGCACGACTTCCATATTTGCCTCGGGGTCGGCGATTTCGTTCAAAATACTTCTAGCACGACCATCAGGAATGATTTCGTAGGTAATGCCCTTGATGACCAAACGCTCTTCCAAGCTTTTAAGATAGGGAAACATAAAACTGCCACCGCGGTAATTGAGGAGCCACTCCATAGTTACCTCTTTTTCAAGCGCCCAATATGCAACACCATAAGCCTTCAAATGATTGGCTTGTTTGTTATCCATTGGAACAAGAATTTTGTTGGCAAAGAGTGCCTGAAACAACAATAAAAACGATAAAGTCAAGAAATACTTCATAGGTAAATGTTCTTTAGCTAGCAAACGTTCAATATGCATGCCACATTGCATTTGCAGAACAAAAATACGGAAAATTTAGA